>Ga0182007_10000355_pt1 | contig 28878 bp, 35 predicted proteins | sample Sormic07211113_1_FD_123023 | JGI IMG/M metagenome (GOLD analysis project Ga0182007, IMG submission 123023) | Rhizosphere microbial communities from Sorghum bicolor, Mead, Nebraska, USA - 072115-113_1 MetaG | ecosystem: Host-associated > Plants > Roots > Rhizosphere | place: USA: Nebraska...
AGTGCGGGCAAGGCGGTCGCCGACTCCATGTACGGGGCCGGGATCCGTGCAGCGCAGGGTCTGGTGAAGGGTCTGCAGTCGCAGGAGAAGCAGATCGAACACCAGATGCTGAAGATCGCCGAATCCATGAAACGTGCTATCAAGCACGCGCTCGGCATCAAGTCGCCGTCCACGGTGTTCGCGGAGATCGGCACGTGGATTCCCAAGGGCCTCGCCAAGGGCGTCGACGGCAGTGCCCGGCATGCCACACAGGCCGTGCACCGGCTTGCCGGCTCCGTATCGGGCGCGGGCGGCCGAATGGGCGTCGGGCTGGCAATGGCCGGCGGGGGTGGCGGGTCGGTCGTCAACCACTACCACTTCGAGTTCGAGGTCAAGGGCAGCGTGGCGACCGTCGACGGGCTCGCGAAGGACGTTGAGGCCGCGTTCCTGCGCCGCGGCATGCGCAACCCGGCCACCTACCCCTCGTACAAGCGCTGACCGGCGGCGTCGCCAAGCCTGCCCCGCGCGCAGGCTTGGCTTCCCGCGTAGCCCGTCACGGTCCGGCAACAACAGTCCGCTCTCCGTGCGCGACTGCCACTGTGTCCACACACAGCTACTGCACCGCCATGGGGGGCGACGTGAGCCAGAACCCGCACCAGCCCGGATGGGTCCCACCACAGCAGCCGCCGAGAAGGCCGAGCCCCGGCAAGATCGTCGGGTTCGGATGCCTCGGCATCGTCGGCCTGCTGGTCATCCTCGCTGCGATCGGCGCGGCCGTCGGCAGCCCCAAGACCAACAAGACGGCAAAGACCGCTGCGAACGCGTCGGCGTCCTCTACGCCCAGTAAGAGCTCGAAGCCGTCAGCGAGCCCGCACGCCTCGGCCGCACAGTCCCACAAGCCGAGTCCCGCGCGGCACCACGGCAACACCGCCGCCAATCGGCTGGAGCACGGCGCCCAGCAGGGGTTGGGGAACTGTGTCATCGACTACAAGGACGCCCAGAAGGGGCAAGGAACGTCCACGTTCAGCGCGATCATCCTGAACGACTCGGGCCAGCCTTACGCGCCAGCAGACAGCGACCCCTACACCGTGAACTACGAGATGACGGTGACCGGCACAGACGGTACCGCATACGCCGTCACCGAGGTCCTCGGCAGCGGCTCAAGGACCGCGGCGGACAACCCCGGCGGCTCCGACTGGTTCACGGTCAACCATGGGCAGGTGCAGGTCAGCGCGAACTCCACGGAGGGAATGGTGGATTCGACTGTGCCTGTCTCGCTGGCTCAGGTGAAAGGCGTGCGGGGGGACATCGTGGTGACCAACCAAAACGATGACAACTACCTCAAGCAGGAGGATTGCGCGGTTCGCCCGGCGCAGGGGTAGACGACGAAGGGCCGCGCGCCTGAAGAAGGTGCAACTATCCGTCGGGGCCGCCTGCCGACGTCCCCCTAACCGCATAGACGATGCGGTTTGCGGGCTGTGACCTGCGGTTTCTCTGGGGTGTTGGCACTGGTACGGCACGCCAGGGGTTCCACGCAGAGGCCGCGCAGGTCAGCATGGTTACGGGATCCCGTAACCCTTGGTCTTCCCTTGCGAGCCCGGATGGCTGCTAGCTGTTTCTGCTAGCGCAGTGTTTTGCGGCGCTCTCGAAGGGAGTCGCAAAGGGAAGATCACGGTTGCAGGGGTCAGGCCGACCCTCGCAAACGTGCGAGCCCCGCCCGTGGTGTTGTCCGCCGGGCGGGGCTCTGAGCATCAACGCAAGCAGCCACAAGCGCGGATGTGATGACCGCAGCGTACGACCCGCCACTGACAACGCGGCTGGGGGCGAAGGGGCCGGCACCGGAAGGCCAGTGTCAACCATGGTTGTCACGGCCTCGGCCGGCGCGCTTCCCAATGGCCACGCCGAGACGTGCAGTCCGGTGCCCGTCCGCCCGCTGGCGTCTGGGATGCGCGGGCGGACGGGCGACTCGGCGGCGACCGCCTCGTACGGGGGAACGAGACGGCCGCCTGTCCTGGAACCCGGTGGACGCACCTACACCGGGGCCGCGGGGTCAGAGGCGGGTACCGATGGCGATGCGGTCGTTGCCCGCGAGCCGGACGAGGGCGCGCTGCATCACGAGGAGACGGCGTTCGTCGAGCGATTCCACGGCCGTCAGCGGGATGCTCCCGATGCCCGTCATGGACAGCACCAGGCCCAGGAACGCGCGCTGCGGCTCGTCGAGTCCGAGTGTGTACAGCCGTCCCATGAGGCGCTCCCACACGGCTGTCATCCGGCCGTCCTGCTTCACGACCAGGGCCGCGCGCACGCCGGCATGGGCAAGGAGGCTCTCCTCCTCGGCCAGGGCCTGCGCCGCCACCCGGTCTCTGCCTTCCCTGGCGTTGCGCACGAGCAGCTCGCCGAGTGTCGGCTGGTCGGCCTCGTCGACCTGGGGTTCGGGTGTAGTTGTCGTCATGGTGCCTCCGTGGGGTGTCGGTACCCGCCGGGGCCGAACGCGGCAGCGAGCAGTACGGGATCGGTCAGCCGGCCCGAGCCGTCCGGCCGTTCCAGCCACATGCGGCTGTCCACCGCGTACAGGACGGGCGGGCAGTTGAGCAGCCAGCCGGCCGGGCGCACGGTGAGCTGGCGGATGTCGTCGAGCTGGTCGCCTACGTCGGCCGGGATCAGCCACCACGCCTTGTCTGCTTCGACGTCGGCGAGGACCGGGCCGAGCCGGGCCGAGCCGATGCGCTTCATCGCATGCACGGACGGGAGCAACGGTGCTTCGGCTACCCGCCAGTGGATGCCGGTGGAGAACGGGGCGAGTTCCTCACGGTCCCAGCGGCGGCGTACGGCGGTGGGTTCGGCGGTGCAGGACAGGAGCCATCCCTGGCCTTGTGCCCACATGGTCCGGGCGTGCTGTGTGGCCATGACCAGGAACGTAGGAAGACCCTGCACTGGCGGGCGCGTCGATTGCGCGGGATTGCGGACCTGCTACCGGCGTTGAGGCGGATTGCTCACGTGAGGTCGAGAGAGGCCCGAGCGCGGGAGATGAGCCGGTGCGCCTTGGGCCCGGTGGCGGCGCCCTCGTTGAGGCGGTCCCACACCCGTCCGTACAGGGTGACGTCCTCAGCGGATTCGAGGGTGAACTCCGTGTTGATGGTCTCGACGATGACGCGCGCCTCGTCGAAGATCCAGAAACCGTGCTTGGGAGTGAGCTTCAGTTGCACCCCGAAGGGCACGATGCCGAGTTCGACGGTGCTTATGCCGATCAGCCCGACGAGCCGGTCGAGCTGGCCGGCCATCACCTCGTGCGGGCATACGAGGGCGTGAAGGGCGCCCTCCCAGATCAGGACGCGGAACGTCCGGTGCGCCTCGTACAGCACCTCCTGGCGCTTCATGCGGGCGTGAACGGCGTCGTCGGTGTCGCGGGGCGACTGCATCAACTCGGCGTTGTGGAGCAGCAGATGGCGGGCGTACTCCGGTGTCTGGAACAGCCCGGGGATGACGGTGGCCTCGTAGCCGCGGACGGTGGCGGTGCGCCGGTATTCGACGACGTACCGCTCCTGTACACCGCGATGCCCGCTGGACAACTGACGGCGCCACGAACGGGCCTGCGACTCGAGGCCACGCAACCGGCTCTTGAGGTCACCGGCCTCGGCCGGGGCGCCCGCCGCGACCGCCCACGCTTCGAGGTCGTCGGCGGTCGCGGTCTGCTTGCCGTTCTCCAGCCGCGACACCTTCGACCGCTGCCAGCCCAGCCGCTCCGCCAGGTCCTTGCCCTGGAGGCCGGCCTCGGTGCGCAGCTCACGCAGCCGCACACCGAGCGCCTCACGCCCGGACTGGAAATCGGTGCTCACCCGGCAGACGGTACCTGCGCCTGGAACCGCCTGGTAGGCACCGCGAAATGCAGGGCTGCGTCCCGGGCCTGGCAGGCGCGTACAACGCTCTCCGCGTCCTTGAGGACCTGCACGCCGAGGGTCACGCCCTCGTCGTCGATGACGAACTTCACCACGGTGCGGGAGTCGAACAGCCAGAAGTCGAAGTCCGGCAGCCCGATCCGTACCGCGTCCGCACGGTAGAGGTTGCGGATGTCCTCGCCCGCGGCCACGTTGCCGAGCCCGGTCGCGAGGAGGAACCGCTGGCCCTCGGTCGGCGGGTCGTCGACCAGACGCACACGCCCGAACCGTTTCCCGGCCTTCGTCTGCTTGCGCACGTTGGCATGCCACGGGCTGGCCGGGTCGTAGTCGAACGTCTCCCCCTGCTGGAAGCGTGGCCAGTTGGGGCTGACGCGGTCGGTGGCGTAGCCGTGCTGGGTTTCCAGCCGCCACGCAGTGTGCTGGAAGTCCGTGAACAGGTGGGTGATCTCGGCGAACGGGATCAGGTCCGGCACGCGGTCTACTCCTTCGTCTGCTGCTCGACGGTGGGCTCGGCGGCCCGGGGCGCGAAGCGGGTCAGCAGGTCGCGGGGGATGACGACGAACGTCTCGTGTTCGCCGACGTCGCGCAGTTGGGCGAGGTGCTCGGGGTCGGTGAGTTGGTCGCCCTGGACGACGATGTCTCCCGTCTCGACGACCTCGTAGAGGGTGGGGCAGTTGCCGTTTTCTGATGTGGTGCCGATGAACCTGAGCGTCATGTCGCCCTCCATCTGCGCTGGTTGGAGCACCAGCATCCTGCCGATCCGAGGCGTGCGCTGACGGATTGCTTCAGATTGCGCGCGCTCGACCGCCGTTGGGACTGCGCGTGCAATCGGCCTCGGGCATGCGAAAAACCCCCTGCGCGTCCGTGGCGACCGTGCAGGGGGGCTTGTCGTGTTCAGACGGTGGCGGTCTTCGCCCAGGCTGTGAACGTCTGCCAGGCAGGCGCTGAGACGGGCACACGGCCGCGTTCCCGGTCCTTCGTGTCCCGTACGAGGACACCGGAGGCGGGGCGCGCCCATTCGACGCAGTCCACACTGCCCGTGTACGTGCTTGTCTTCCAGGTCAGCCCGTCGTCAGTCGTCGGCACAGTGAATCCTTCGCTCGTTCGATGAGCTGCACCGACTCCCGTACCGGCAGGGTCAACTCGTGCAGCCGCTCCCAGACGGAACCATAAGCGGCGACGTCCTCGGGGCGACTGGTGATCGCGGAGGCGGTCAACGACTCCGTGAACACAGCCCGTTGCCCTGCGGACTGGTACAGAGTGAAGCCGCCGAGCAGTCCAGGGTGCGGGTCGATGCCCTGGGGCAGTACGCAGACCGTGAGGGACGGCTGCAGGGCGGCGAGAGACAGCAGGTGCTCCAACTGGTCGACGAGCGTGGCGTAGCCGCCCACGGGCCGGTACAGGGCGCTCTCGTCGACGACCACTCGGATGCTGCGCCCGCCGGGCCGGCCGAGGCGGTCGATACGGTGCCGGCGTTCCTCGGCCCGCGCACTGACGTCTTCGAGCGGCAGGGCGGGCGTGGTCGCGTGGATGGCCGCGCACGCATACGCATACGACTGCAGCACGCCGGGGATGAACAGCGGCTGCCACACGCACACGGCGTCAGCGGCGGCCTCGATGGCGGCGAGGCGGGCTATGTGGTCGCCGAGCGTGTCGGCGGGCGACTCCCAAAGGGTGGTCACGGATGTCCTTCCAAGTGGGGGGAGGGAGGAAGCGGAGGGGAGGCCAACACCCCGTTTGCGACCGTCAGAGCGACGGACGCAAGCTGCCTCCCTTGCCTCCCTGACTGGCCATTTCCGCAGGTCATGTACAGGGAGGCAGGGTAGGGAGGCGACTGGGGAGAACTCCCTCAGTCTTCGGCGCCTCCCTCGTCATCGGGATCGTCCTCGTCGCGGGCGGCGATGGCTTCGAGGATGCGGTCGAGACTGACGTGCTGGCGTCCGCCGGTCTTGTACTCGCCGTGCCCGGCCTCGTCGAGGACGCTCCGCAGGTTCCGGAACGACCAGCTGCCGTACTCGACCGGATTGAGATCCTGCAGCCCGCGCAGCACGTCCTGCGTCAGCAGCTTCGTCTCGTGCCCGAGCACCTTGGCGATGTCGGCGAGATGGTCGGTGGGAGCGAAGGTGGGCACCTCCCACGTGCCGCCGTCGTTCTTGTACGCCTTCAGGGCGCGCTCGACGACCGGGGTGACCTCGTCGATGGCCGCCTCTTTCCGCACGTAGTACGAGCGGATCAGCCCCGGAGTCTTCCCGAAGCCCGCGGCCATAGCGGTGCCGACGTCCTCACCTGCGACGAGGGTGGTCGCCGAGTACCCGTTCTTGTGCATGCCGGTGCCGAGGATCGAGTCGTTGCCCTGGTGGTCGTTGATCGCGAACGCGACCCGGTGGGACACGGTCTTGGAGATGCCGCGCGGGAGACTCGCCGCATCCGCATCGGGGGTGATCCACAGCAGCACGATGGCCGTCTTCCTGGCCTTCTTGGTGACCTTCAGCGCCAGTTCCTTGGCTTCCTTGCCGTGCTCCGGGTGCCCGAACAGCTCGTGAACCTCGTCGAACACGACGATCCGGGGCCGCATGGACGGGTCGCGTTCCGCCATCTCGCGGGTGACCTTGGTGTCCGTGCCGATGCGTTCCAGCTCCTGCCCGCGCCGGGACACCTCGCCCGCCAGGGCGCGCAGCGTGTCCATGGCCGCGACCACGTGCTCCGGGTCATCGCCCTTGACCAGAGAGCGCAGGCGGGGCCGCATCGGGTCGTAGTCCGAGTTGTAGGCGAGGACGTGGACGTCGATCTCAACGAGCGGGTCGAGCATCGCACCAAGCAGCAGGGCGATGACCAGCGACGACTTACCGCTGCCCATGATTCCGGCGATCAGGTAGTTCGCGGCCATCAGCCGGCCGATGACCTGCTCGCCGCGGGCATTGAGTGCGACGGGCACACCGCGGAAGAAGTCGGTCGTTCCCTCCTTCAGAAGCGGCCAGGGCGGTACCGGCTTGGTGAGAACCCCGGGGTCGGCGACCCACAGATCCAGCACACCGGCCTGGTCGCGCGGCTCCGTCGGCCACACCTCGATCGGCTTGCGCAGCAGGTTGTGCGCCAGCGTCGACTTCTTGTCGGCGATCATCTCGACGGGCACACCTTCGGGCAGCTGCAGCTGTGCATGCCAGCCGTTGCCCGACCGGGTCGACGGCTGCACCCACCGCGGCTTCCAGCCTTCCTTGAGGGCCTTGTTCAGCGGCGGAAGGTTCAGGTTTTGCAGTGCGCGCATGATGGCGTTCTCGTCGGGGACGATGTCCCGCTCGTCGCCGTCGACGGGAAGCGCCCATGTGGGCGCGGTGCGCTGGTTGCGGCCGACCGACCACACGCCGAGCAGGGCGAGGATCGGCAGTGAGTACAGCAGCGGCTTGAAGATGACCGAGGCGAGGAACGCGAGCCAGCCCACGAACTCGATGACCGCGTTCGTGGGGGCGAGGACGTCCGCCACGTTGTGGTTGTAGACGGCCATCATGATGCCGAGCATCAGCAGCAGGCCGCCTGCGCCGACGAGCGCGGAAGCGATCGCCCTGGGCGCGTTGATAGCCATCTGCAGCAGATCCATGCGCCGCTTATGCCGGGCGAAGCGGTAGGCGTAGGCCCGCTGTTCCCACTTCTGCACCATCTCTTCGTTCCCGGCGGCCTCGGCGATGCGCATCATGCGGTGGTGCATGGCGGTGGTGCGGGCTTCCCACGTGCGGCGGGTGAGGACGCGGGTGCCGCCCCACAGGTAGGAGCCGTGCCGGACAGCGATCCGGTAGGCGGGGTTTTGGCGGGTCTCGACGAACACGCGGCGCAGCGCGTCGACGCGTACCCGTCGGCGAGGACCCGGCGCCTCGGCCTCGGGGGCGGCCTGCTGTGGCTGCTCGGGCTGGAACTTGACCAGGGACACCTTCGGTTCGGCGTGCCCGTTGACCCGCTCGGGGGCCGTATCGGTCATGCTGGCACTTCCTTCTCTCTGCGGAGGGATGGGAGGCCCGGGGGCGGCCGTGGTCTTGGCGGATTGGGTCGCCCCCGGGGCGTCGCTACTTGTTCTTGCCGAGGCGCTTGCGGGCCCTCTCGTAGACCGCGGCGACGGCACGGTCCACGTCGGGCTGGTCGGTGATTCCGGCGGCGGCATGGCGTACGCCGCGGGCCTCGGCGCGGACGATGGCGGCCTTCTCACGCCAGGTCAGGTCACGCCATGTAGGGGTCTCAGGCATCCGTGTCCTCCGTTTCGGTCTCGGTGAGGGCGGCAGCGATCGCGGCGTGGGAGCGGGCAATGTCGGCCCACAGGGCGCCGGCCTCGGCGAGCCGTCCGGTCTGGATGTGGTGGTTGGGGTCGCTGCTGTGGGCGGCGCTCTCGGCGTGCCCGGCGAGGCGTTCGGCCCGGGTCACGGCCGCGTCGGCCAACTGCAGGTGCTTCTCACGGTTCACGGTGTTCCTCCTGGTCAGCGGCGCTTACGGCCGCCGGTTTCGGTACGGACAGCGGGCCGGATCTTGGATGCGGCCCAGCCGGCGGCGATCAGCACACCGGCCAAACTCAGGCCGACCATGGGCAAGTTGGCGGTGACGGTGCCGATGATCCCCATCAGGGTTCCGCCGACGATGACGACGACCGCGCACACGGCGGCCGTGCACACGACGACCACGGCCAGCACCAGGAACGTGATGATGATCAGCCGCTGCATCTCCGGGGACAGGCCCCGGTCCGGCAGCTGCACGACCACCGGGGGCGGCGGGGGCTGCCCGATCGTGAAGTGCACGGGGCGTCCCAGCGAGTCGTAGAGGACGTTCGGCGGCCGGTGGTGGGCCGGGACGCCCTCGATGGGCGGGGCCGCGTACGGGCGGTACGCCTCCGGCAGCCCGGACTGTTCCTCGCTCACCGCGCCCACCTGCGCAGCCGGGCCGAGCGCAGGCCGGCCATCAGGCCGAGGCCGAACGCGATGAGGACGGGCTTCGACAGCAGCGCCGCAGCGACAGCGACGACGACCGTGAGGGCGGCCGGGTAGAGCCACAGCAGGCCGAGGACGGCGCCGAGGAGGAGCAACTTCATGACCGGTCTCCTTCGAGGATTTCGCGGCGCAGGTCCGTGGCCTCGCGGCGGGACAGGCCGAGTTCGTCTTGCAGGGTCTTGATGGTCACCGGCCGGTTCGTCGACCTGACCGCTTCCCGGTGCAGCCGGCGGCCCTGGCGGCGCAGTTCAGACGGGGTGATCGTCACGGTCGCGGTGACCACCTGCCGGGGCTGTGCGGCGGCCAGCGCGGTGGTCATCTTGCTGGCGCCGTCGGGGTCGTCCAGGTCCACCCAGCGGAAGGGTGCGGCCGTCAGTTCGGCGACTGGCGGCATGACCAGTTCCGGGACGTTCGGTGCGGCGCCCGTGTGGGCGTCGTCCGTGCGCTCGACAGTGGTGGAAACGGGCTGCTGGCTGAGGACCAGGGCGACGGCGACGGGGTCGATGGTGAGCCCGTAGGTGTCGAGGATGACGGCGAGTTCGACGGCGTCCGCGTCCGGCCGCGCATCATGTGCGAAGCGGATCGCGGCGGCCGGGTCCATGCCGGCGAGGTGGGCGCGCAGGGCCTCCGTGGCGGAGGCCGGCCGGGGCTGCTCATCGGCATCTGCCTCCTTCTGGGAGGCGGCTGCGCCGTACATGGATGCGAGGGCCGCATCGGCTCCGTCGCGGACCCGGTGGCGTTGCACGTCGACCAGGCCGGCGCCGAGCTCCGTGTCGCCGACGCCCACGTACTTCGCCAGCCGCCAGTACCGGCGCACCGCGGCCTTCTGCTTCCGCTCGTCGGGGTGACCCTCGGCGACGGCCCGGTTGAAGGCGAGCTGGCGGGCGACGTCCGCGTTGCGGCGCATCGTCTCGGCGTCGATGCCCGTGCGGTAGACGACGACGCTGCGGGCGATCAGACCCAGCCCCTCAGCCGCCCCGGACATGGCCAGCGGCGTCACGCCGAAGACCGCGGCCTCCCGCACGCTGCTGGCGATCGTCACGCCGATGCAGGCCGCGGACAGCGGGGCCAGCCACATCCCACCCCGCACAACGGCGGGGGAGGACTGGCCGAGCATCGTCCGCCCGAGCATGATCAAGGCCAAGATCAAGGTGAGGCCCTCGCCCGCGGCGACGACGCCGGCCGCGGTGGTGCCCCGGTGGAACTGGCTCAGGACGTTGCTGTACGTGCCGACGGCGCCGAAGCCGCCGACCACGGCCATAGCCACGGCCGCCATACCGAGGACGAGGCTCTGTCCCCAGGTGAGTTCTCTGGTGCTGGTGGTCATTCGCGCCCACCTCCGGGGCATAGTTGCGGTGTAGGGGCGGCGGACCGTGCACGGTGAGAGGCGCACACGGTCCGCCGAGCTCATACGGGGGCAGGCGCCCCCTGGTGCTTCTGATTGGCGCCTTCGGCCCGGCAGCCACGGCATATCCGTGTGCCGTCGGCGCTGAAGCTGACGCGTTCCAAGTCCTTCAGGCAGTGCCCCTTGGAGCACTGCGTGGACGTCGGGTCCGACGCAACACCCGCCAGACGCTTTCCGCCCGAATACCGGGCCGGCGGCCAGCCGGAGCACGACCGCCAGCTACCGCCGGCCACACGCTCCAACTCGCCCCGCAGCCGTGCCACGACCCGGCAGGCCTCTTGCAACTCGACCAGCGCCTCATCCCGCTGCAGGCGCATATCGACCCGCCGAGACTCCCGCCACTCCGCCTTGCGCAGGGTCTCCCTGCACGTGCTGCTGTCGGCTGTTCGAGGCTTCATCGTGCCGAGCTTGTTGTGCAGGCTCCGCCACCGCTGGGATGCGTCAGCCATCCGCTCGTGAGCGGTTTCCAGCTCGGCGGCGATCATCGCCAGCATCGGGTCACCAGCCGCGTACCGATGCTCGTTCAGGCCGTCGAGGGCAACGGACGCCGGGTCGTTCAAATCGGTCGTGAACGCGCGCTGGGTGGAGTGCAGGGCCTGGTGCGTCCAGACCTTTCGTTGCGCCATCTTCATCAGCAGACCGAACGGCTTCGTGACCTGCTTGCCCTTTCCCAGGTAGGCCAGGAGTTCGATGAAGGCTTCCTGAGCGAAGTCCTCGCTCTGGCTGGCGAGCGTCACCGGCAGACGGCGCCTGAGCCAGGCCGATAACTCGCGGAAGTGCTGACGGTAGATCTCCTCGAATTGCCCTTCAGAGGTCATGACCCGCACCGCCTTCGAACTCGGCGAGCCGGGCGGCCAGTGCTTCCAGCTGGTCGAGGTAGGAGCGGCCGACGTCGACGAGGGCCCGAAGCCCAGCAGCGTCGAACGAGGCGGCCTCCATGCCCTCCACGTACACAACCGGATACGGCTCCGGCGTGTCCGTCAGAAAGGGGGCGTGGGTGAGGTTCGCCCGCAGCAGCGGTAGACCGTCGACGTCGGCCACCAGGTCCGGGCCCTCGTGCGTCACCTCCGCCAGCGGGCCCACCAACTGGCCTTGATGCCCGCGGCACCAGGCTGGCTCGTCGACGGTGACCTCACCGCGGTCGAGGGTCGCCAGGATGACCACACCCTCGCCGTAGCGGGGATCTTGCACGGCGGGCGCCTCGCCCCGCTCACGGGCCAGATGGGCGGCCACGTGCGGGAACTCGGCGGCGAACTCGGCGGTGTCCGGCGGCGAGGGTACGGGCTGGTCCGGGTAGGCGCGCTCGACGATCCCGGCGAGCAGCTGCATGACCCGCTGCTGCTCCGCCGGCCACGTCCGCAGGCGATCCTGCTCCATCTGCACGTCGAGGGCGTGGAAAGCCTGCACAGACAGCCAGCCCTCGACCTCGTGCCGTGCCTCCGGCACCGTGAGGGACTCCGGGTTACGGTCTCCGGCGATCTCCGCCCAGGCGATCCCGAGCGCGGTCGTCAGCTGCTCACGCGACATCAGGAAGTCGACGCGGACGATGACGTCGGGCGTGTGTTCTTCGTCGCCGAACGGGTCCGTCGGCCCGAACACCGGCATGTCGGGGCGTTCGCGGCCCCAGTAGCGGTTGCTGCTCACCGGTCTTCACCCCGCTCGGCGGCCTTCTGCTCGTCGAAGGTGGTGTAGGTGACGGGAGTCTGCGCGGTGTGCCCGCGCACGCCCGCGGCGTCGCGGTCGATAGAGACGTCGGGGTGACTGGACAGCGATTCGAGGAGGATCCGCACATGCGCGGATCGGCGCTCGATGAGCCGGTGGTAGGCCCGCTCGTCTGCGACGTCCGTGGACGGCAGCGGCACGTCGAGGGCCTCGGCGATGGCGGCGAACAGGTCGGTGACCGGCTTGGGCAGGGCGCCCGGCGTGATGCCGGGCGTCTGCTCGTTGGCGGGCTTGCGGTTCACGCCGTCCACCCCCGGCGGCGGGCCTTCGCGGCGAGCCGGCGGGCGGCACGCTTCGGCAGCAGTTCGACCGTGACGCGGGCTCGGGTCGTGTCGACGTTGTGATTGCGGCGCGGCATCAACGCTCACCACCCTGGCGGGCGTCGAACCAGGTGAGGAGCTGGCCGCGGGCCTGGTCCTCCCGCATGTACTGCGACATCTCCGGCTTGATGCGCAGCTCCATCGCGCCCGGCTCCCCATACAGGGCGGCCACGGCCTTGCGGCCGGTGTCCTCCGTCTCGACGACCGTCACCCCGAACACCTTCAGCAAGTAGCCGATGGGCAGGGACTGCAGGTCGGTGCGGGACAGCGACTGCCACGCGGTGGCGCAGTCGTGGGTGTGCCGGTTGTGGTCGTCGGCCTGCGCCTGGGCGAGCTGATCGCCCAGCTCGATCAGCGCGTTCAGGTGGGCGCGCACCTTGCGGATTTCGTCGTCGAGTTCGAGGCGGCTGCTCAGGAGCAGGCCGACGCCGGTACGGCTCTCGGGGACGAGCTCGACGTAGGGCGCCCGGTCGTACTCGGAGAACGGCCACTGACCGATGCGCGCCTCAAGGATCCGCTGTTCGACGACGCCCTGCGCCTCGTACGAGAGGCTGACGGCGTCTCCCTGGTGGAACAGGTTCCCGGGCTCGGTGAGGCCGGCGGCGACGTCTTGCGTGTGGTCGGCGGTGCACCATGCGGGGCAGGTGCTGGTGAGCGAGCCGCCGGTCTTGATCGGGTAGGTGATGGTGCGGGGCTCCTCGACGGCGGCCGGGGCCTGCTCGGTGGACGCGTTGGCGATGGTCTCGTTGCTCATGGCGTGCACTCCCCTTCAGACCGCGATCGCGGCGAGGTCGGCGGAAACGGCGGACTCGTCGGCGATGCGCTCGACCTTCAGGGAGGGCGCGCACGGCTTCATCGGGACCGGGCCGAGCCCGTGGGCCTTGAAGATCCGCGTGATTTCGGCGAGGTCGGGGGTCTGGCGGCTGGACGGGGTGCGGAAGATCCGGAACTGGCCGTAGACGCCGGCGGGCAGGCGGTCGAGGACCTTGCGGGCGGCGCGCTTGCCGCGGTCGGCGCGGCGGGCCTGGTCGACGGCACGCTCGAACTCGGCGGCGGCGGCCTCGATGGTCTCGACGGCGGGCGTCTCGTCGACGCCGTACACGTCGGTGGGGTCCGGGGCGGTGACCGGCTCGGCGGCCGGCTGGAACAGAGTGGAGGGGGCGACGGCCGAGCGGACGGCCGCGGCGATCGCGCCGAGGACACGACGGGATGCGGTCTGGCGCTTCCCCTGGGGACGCATGAGAGCATGCAGCACAGCGGGCTCCTTGGTTGGATCAAGGTGTTCCGTCAGGCCCCGGCTGGTGCTGGTAACACCGCCGTGGGCCGCCTTGCGTTTAGAAGCGTCTCAGCTCAAGGTTCGACCTGTCAAGCACTACGCAGAGACGCTTTTAGCCATTACGCTGATCTGCCATGAACACTGAGCCTGCCAGCGGCCGACGCCGACGAGTGGTGATCTACGCCCGCATCTCAGACGACCGCGAAGGCCGCCGCTACGGCGTCAGACGCCAGGAACGCGACTGCAGGAAACTCGCCGACGAACTCGGCGCCGACGTGGTCGAAGTCCTCGTCGAAAACGACACCAGCGCGTACAGCGGCAAGCCCCGGCCGCAGTATGACCGCATGCTGGCCATGCTCCGCAGCGGCGAGGCGGACGGCGTCCTCGCGCTCACCTCCCGGCGCCTACAGCGGCGCTACCGGGAGGCCTTCGACTTCCTCGACCTAGTCGAAGAGAAAGACCTCCTCGTCGCCACAGTGAAGGGCGGCACCTACGACCTCACCACCGCCGACGGCCGGCGCGAAGCCCGCCGCAAGGCCGTGGACGACCAACACGAGGCCGAGGAGATCGCCGAACGGGTCCGGGACGCCAAGAAAGACAACCTGCGGGAGGGCACCTACCGGGGCGGCCCTCGCCCGTTCGGGTACGAGAGCGACGGCGTGACCCCGCGGTCCCTGGAATGCCCCCAGTGCGCTGCCCGGGACGGGTTCGTCATCGCCCGCCAGGACGACGACGCGACGGGCGACTTCACTGTCACCGCCGTATGCGGGGGATGCGGAGTGGATGCGCGGGTCGTCGAGGGTTCCGAAGCCTGGTACCTCGACCAGGCCGTGGACTCCATCATCGCGGGGGACTCGCTGAGGTCGATCTGCCGGGAGTGGGCAGCGAACGGCGTGACTACGGTGCCTCGCCGCAAGCGGCTCGAAGACGGGAACCGGACGGAACCGCTGGCACGGGTGTGGCAGCCGACCGAGCTTCGGCGCACACTGCTGCGCCCGCGCAATGCTGGCCTGATCGACCACCTTGGCGAGATCGTCGGGAAGGCGGCGTGGCCGCCGTTGACGAGTGAGGACAAGTGGAGGGCGGTGAAGACCATCCTGGAACAGCCAGAGCGGCGTACGACGCCAGGGAGCGCACGGAAGTGGGTCGGGTCGGGCATCTACCGGTGCGGGGCTCTCGTGACCCGCTACACGGCCGCAGACGGCCGCGAGTTCGTACACGTAGGCCGGTACACCGATGACGAGGAGGCGTGGCCGCTGTACGCCGCCGAGAGCGGGGCGGGGGAGCAGATGACGGCCGCGCAGCTGGAGGAGGCCTTCGGCCCGCTGAAGGCTGGCAAGGTCGAGCCCGTCCCCCAGGGGCGGAGAGGCTGCCGAGAGACCATGCGCTGCTCGACGGCCGGGATCGGCACGGGCCGCAAGCACGTCGTGGCCTACCGGTGCCGCGCCACCGTGCACGTCACCCGTACCGCCGAGCTCCTCGACGGCTACGTCGAGGCGGTCGCCGTCGAGAGGCTGAGCCGCCCGGACGCCGTCAGTCTGTTCGTTCCGACCCCGGACGAGGGGGAGTCCACGGAACAGCTGGCGACGAGGGCGAACGCGCTGCGGGTGAAGCTCGACCAGTACGGCGCCGACTACGACGACGACTTGATCACCCGGAAGCAGATGCTCGACGGCACGGCCCGTACCCGGGCCAAGATTGCGGAGATCGAGGCGGAGATGACGCGGCGTGCCACGGTGCCCGTGCTGGCGAAGCTGCCGCTGGGGACGCCGGAGATCCGCGAGGCGTGGAAGGGCTACACCCTTCAGCGGAAGCGGGCGATCATCGACGCTCTGATGGTGGTCACGGTCCTGCCGTCGCGGCGTGGCCGGCCGAAGGGCTTCAAGCCGGGAACGGGGCAGGTGTACTTCGATCCCAGCGCGGTGCGTATCGAGTGGAAGCTGGCTGGCTGACGCGGAAGGCCCGATCTTCACGCACCCGTGAGGGCCTGGTAGGCGGTGGATCGGCCGATCTTCAGGGTGCGGGCCGCCTCGGTGACACTGGCGCCTCCGTCAACCAGGGCGCGCAGAGCGGCCACTTCAGCCGGCCCGACTGCGCGCGGTCGGCCGATGCGCTGCTTGCCCGGGATCATTCGCCCTTCGGCCTCCCGACTCTTGGCGGCGGCGATGCCCTCGGCCTGTCGCTCGGCGCGCAGCTCCGTTTCGTATTCGGCTGCCGCCGCCAGGATCGTGAACATGAAGCGGCCTTCCTTGGTGTCGAGGTCGAAGGACTCGGTGAGGGACTTGATCTTGACGCCACGTTCACGGAGTTCATTGACGACGGTCAGCACGTGAGCGGCGGAGCGGCCGAAACGGTCGGACTTCCAGAACACGAGAGTGTCACCGGGCTGGAGGCTCGCCAGGCATGCAAGCCATTGGGGGCGGTCGGCGCGGCGGCCGGACATCTTCTCCTGGTACAGCACGTCGTACCCGTGTTCGGTAAGTGCGGTGAGTTGGAGCTCGGGATTCTGGTCCCGGGAAGAGACGCGGCAGTAGGCAATGGTGCGTTTGGCGTGCGGCATGCATCCCTCGATCGTCCAGAAAAGTACACGTTTCTAGACAGGTTAGCGATCAGGCTTTATTCCGTCCAGAAAAGTCGTCCGCAAAGGTGGCCCTAGGGCCATGATCGATCCAGTGCTCGCGCGTATCGTCGACTGTATGCAGACGACAGTCAGGGAGCGGCGGGTACCTCCGCCGGAATTCGGAGAGGCTCTACGGCAGGCACGCGAGGCTGCCGGCCTCTCGCAGGCCGCGGTCGGCGCGGCGCTCGGCGTCGGACACGACTACGTTTCGAAGCTGGAGCGCGGCGAGCGATGCCCGTCCGTCGAGGTGGCGCAGGCGCTCGCCGCAGTGCTGGACCTGAGCGAGGCCGGGGCTGCGCTACTCGCGGCCGCTGCGGTCGACGACGCTGGCCGCTCGCACCCCTGGCGGAGAAACCGGTAGATGCTGCCCCACCGATGGGTACCTGGCGACTTTCCTAGTCCACCGCAGGCAGCGTGACCGTGAGCCCCTTACCCGATACCAGCCGGGTCACTTCCTGGCCCACTTCTCTGAGCGCGGCCTCTGGCGAGATGCTCTTCTGCTCTGACCGACTGCCGACCTCGGCGCTGAGCGGCTTACCGAAGAGGATCTCGGATGCGATGCACGCGACGAGAGGATTCACGCTGGTCTGCCGGGCCAGCTTCCGCTCGGCCTCGTCGTCGTATGCCCTGATGGCCCGCCTGACTTCTCCACTCGTGGTGGCGCCAAGCTCCATGGCGATACGGCTCGCTTCGTCCAGGATGGGCTTGACCTTATTCATCTGCTGGCCCATCCAAGCCAGCAGCTTCGGTCCCGGCTCCGCGCCCATTCGCCCCTTCGCTCCGGGGCCTAGCCATCCCTCCTTGCGCGCCCGGCCCACCCATGTGCGCACCGTCCCTTCGGGGCGCTCAAACCGAGCCGCGAGGCGCTGGATGGCGCGCCGATCCTTTCCGGGGCCCGTCTCGTCCAGGTAGGCCATGGCCACTTTCCGGAGGAGATCCTCCGTCATGGGGGTGCGCCCAGACGTCTGGGGAGCCTCGGTGGCGTCTTCGGTGAGGACACCTGGGACAGGCTCCTCACCGAGAATCGCCCTCGTCCCCTGCCGGCGTGCATCTTCAAGTGCGGCATGTGCTCGCACGGCAGTCAGGACCTCGCCGAGCGGGGTACCGCGAAGCAGCCGGAGCGTTACGCCGGTCTCGGCTGGGGCGCTGACCTCGACACGCGTGATTACTAGGCCGGTAGGCCCTCGCGAGACGTCACCGCGAAGCGTGCCGCCCTCGTACTCCCGAGCGAAGTGAACGACGACTCCGGCCTCCGCCTCAGTGCCCTCGGCCACTGCTAGGTCGAGTGGTGGGGCTTCCTCTACGGCCCTCTGAGCTGCGGCAATAGCGTCGGCGGCCTGGCGTTGGTGCTCGCCGACGAAGCCTCCTCGGGACGGACGAGTAGGCGACGAATCGTCTGGTTGCATGTGGCGAGCATCCCAAGTCGGCATTTCGCGGTCAAGTGACGAGTGAAGCGGGACGGGCTCTTCTCATCTTTTGGTCCCAGTAGATTGCATTGGAGTCGGCTACTGGGGTTGAATGTCCACATGACCGCAACGACAGCGGAAAAAGTCCGCTTTCGCCTGCGCGTTCACCTCGACCTGCCGTCTCCGGAAGAGCGTCGGAGGCTGCGAGAAGCGGCTGGACTTTCGCAGGAGGAACTCGCCAGCACCATGGGCGTCACCAGGCAGTCGGTGAGCAATTGGGAGGCGGGAATCCGCACACCGCGGGGAGCAGTCCTCGATCGGGCCGTGGACGCCTACCGAGCACTTCGCGATGCGATGCCCCAGGAGGCAGCGTGAGTGCCGCGCGGTTCGCCGCCGAAGCCGCAGAGCGAGGAGACGGAGCTGGCGAGGCCTACTGGCTTGCCGTACAGAGCGCAGTCGACGCGGCTCCGCCCCTAAGTCCCGAGCAGGTCAGCAAGCTCCGAATCCTGCTCCGACCTGACCCCGTGCAACAGGCAACGGCAGCGTGAAGCGGCCCTGCTGTCGGCGATTCCAGCGCCAGCAGCAGGGCCTCGACGCCGGCCCATTCAACAGCGAAGCCCCGGGCTCATCGCTCGCCAGCGACCCGAGGCTACGCATCACAGAAAGGCACCACGCCAATGGCCATCGTGCCACACCCGGCGCAGGCGGGCGAACACCTCTACCGGCGCCGTGAAGCGGCCAGCCGGAGCGAACCGTTCGACTGCGGACACCGCGACCCCCTCGACTGCGAAGCCGCCCACTGCGGCCAGGATGACCGGAACAGCGATCCGGTCACCGCGCCCGACGTCGACCCCGACGCCCTTACCGAGCTATGGGCCAACGCGAAGATCGCATGGACGGCGCGCGACTTCCCCAAGTACGGGTCAGGCGGGTGGGTCGCCCTCGACCCCGGGGACCCGCGTCGGCTGGCGAGCGTCCTTGAGGCCGCCGAAATGTGGCGGCGGTACGGCGACGAGGAAGAGCTCGTGGCCTGGCTGAAGAACCTCGGCCGCACCCCCAACCTCATCGGCCACCGCACCCGCCGCGAGCTCGACGAAGCGGCCAAGCCCAAGCCCCCGCACCAACTGCGCGCCACCCCCGGATGGCCCCCTATCGCCGTCCCCGGGCGTCCCGGCAAGTACCTGACCTACCGCGTACAGAAGGCGGCCTGACCCTTGACCACGAACCTCGACCCGCTTCGGTTCTGCGCCCACATGGTGGACGGCAGACGGTGCGACAACACCGAGGCGACCCACGACAGGGAGCACCTCGGACACGCCTTCGTGGCGCCCGACGCGGACGCCCCATTGTGGTTCGACGACGAAGTCACGACGCCGCCGAAGTCGAAACGCAAGGGGCCCGCGGCTCCGATTTCCACCGAACACCGCGGGCAACTGCGCATGGCCGAACGGTTCGTCGCCGAACACTCCGACAGTTTGCGCTTCGTCCACGGCATCGGCTGGCACTGGTGGGACGGCGCCCGCTGGGAGGCCGACGAGGAGCGGGCAGACTTGCAGGCGGCCGTAGCCACCGTAAAGACGGCACTCGCCAGCCTCGCCGACCTTCCCAAGGATGAGCGGGACGACCTCTACCTCGACACCCGCAGGTCTGAGTCGGCGGCCGGCCTGGAAGGCATGCTCCGTATCGCCTCTGCCCTCCCCCCAATCTCCACCGCCTCAAAGCGTCTCGACGCAGACCCGTACCTGTTCAACACGCCCCAGGGGACGCTCGACCTGCGGACCGGGAAGGTCATCGGCAATGACCGCGAGCACCTGATCACCAAGGTTGCCGGGGGCCGTATCGGCGGTCGCCCCTACGACGAGTGGGAGACGTTCCTGGAACGGATCCTGCCTGACAAGGAAGTTCGGGAGTTCGTCCAACGGCTCTTTGGCTACGCCCTGCTCGGCAAGGTCACCGAGCACGTGATGCCGATCTTCACCGGCACCGGAGCCAACGGGAAGGGCACCATCCGCGACGCCGTGATGGCGGCCTTTGGGGACTACGCCATCGAAATCGACCCCCAGATGTTGATGGAGTCCAAGCATGAGCGGCACGGCGCGTTCAAGATGCGGCTCCGCGGCGCACGACTGGCGTTCTGCTCCGAGACGGAGAAGGGCCGGAAGTTCGCCGAGGCCACCATGAAGCGGCTGGTCGGCGGCGACCAGATCGAGGCCAACCTGATGCACAGGAACCCGATCACCTTCGATCCGTCGCACACCCTGATCATGCTGACTAACCACCTGCCCGCGGTCTCCGGCGACGACCCGGCGGTCTGGCGGCGGATCCTCGTCGTCCCCTTCGACGTCGTCATCCCGGAGGAAGAGCGGGACGGAGAACTTCCGGACCGGCTGAAGGGCGCCTCGGACGCGGTCTTGGCCTGGCTGTACGAGGGGTGGCAGAGCTACCAGGACCAGGGCCTCAATCCCCCTGCTGCTGTACGAGCCGCCACTGAGACGTATCAGGCCGACAGCGACGCGCTGGGGCGGTTCCTCACCGAGAAGACCATGCGCAGCCCTCACGGCTACGTGCGAGCCCGCGAGTTGTTCACCGCCTGGTCCAACTGGGCCCACTCCAGCGGGATGAAGGCAGAGGACATCGGGACCGAGGTCGCGTTCGCGGCCTCCATGAAGGCCCGCGAGTTCGTGAAGAAGCAGCGCAACATCGGGGCTGTTTGGGTCGGGCTGGTCATGACTAGCAGCGATGACGATGAAGAGCCCTGACCTGCGGAAGTGGTGGGTTGTGGTGGGTTTCCCGGTTTCTCTACAGGCGCGTACGCGTAGCGAGTTTCGGAATACCCACCACAACCCACCACTCACCACCCGCCGACCCACTCAAGACGTGCGCGTGGAGACGCCGTGACCGACCTCAAACCCTGGATCAAACGAGCCGCCAACCTCGATCGGGACGACACAACCCCCTACGCCACCTTCTCCCAAGACCTGGTGAGCGCACTCGGATGGACCGCCGCCACGGACATCGCCACGGCAATCCGCAGCCACGTCTACGGCACCCCGGAACACAGCGACCTTCACGCCGCCGTAAGACCCATCTACGACGCCCTCGGCTGGCAGCAATCCGCCCTCGTCGCTTGCTGGTTCCGCGACCACCGCAACCGGGCGGACGAGCGGACCAAGCAGCACACCGGCAGGCAGCCTGTGGCCGCGCGCCTGGAACTCCCGACTTCCGGTCGACGCCCCGGCGGCTGGCCCGTAGCCGCCTCTCATGACGTCGCACGAACGGAGATCTCATGATCCGCACCCTTCACCGGTTCCGCGGCGCTTCGGCGCTCGGTGCTCAACGCCCCGGTGAGCCCGGTCCGTTCGGTGTCCACCCCGACGCCGACGAAGACGACGAGACCGACTCGACGGGGGTCGTCATGACCTCCCGTACCGAAGGGGGTCGTCATGACGACCGATGAGCCGCCGCGCATCGTGTGGGGCCGCTGCCGTGACGCCGGGCGCTGGTTCTGGTCCGCGCACATCATCGGCGGCCTCGGCGAGCACGGTTGGGTGAAGGACCGGAACACGGCCGCCCGCCGCGCGAACGCCGCTGCGGTGAAGCTCGCCGCCGGCCGGTACGCCCACATCCGCGTCGACGACCAGGCCGCCGAGATCAAGCTTGCCGCCGTGCAGGCCGCCAAAAAGTCAAAGCCCAAGCCGGAGAACCAGCAGCAGCCTGCCGGAGACAGTGCCGCCAACCTGTGGGCGATCGAGGCCGGCTACTGGGACTACGCCGCCCACCAGTGGGTTCACTCCCGGATCGTGCGCCTGCCGGTCGTGAAGAAGACAGCGAAGCGGATCTTCTTCTTGCGGTCGAGTGAGCCCGGCGAGTACGAGCAGGGCTACATCGACAGGCAAGCTTTCGAAGCCCAGGGCTGGGTGTGGTCGAGCCGCTACGACAAGATCTACGCCGCGCCGCCGCGTATCCCGGACGACAAGCCATTCGTGCCGCCACCGTTCAACCCGGCCGGGTACCGGGCGACCGTGCCCACCTTCGACGAACTGAAGCGACTCAAGGCCGAGATGGCCGCAGCGCACCCCGACAAGGGCGGCACCAACGAGCGGTTCATCGCCGCGCGCGAGCGGTACGTGGAAGCGCGCCGGAGGGCCCGATGAGCAGCCACGTCGAAGACGAGATACAGCGGCGCATCGCCCGTGTCCGTGCTGAGGCCGAACGCAAGCGCCAGGAGCGCGCCGAGTTCGCCGCCGCCCGTACCGCCGGTCTCGGCTACCGGCATTCCGCCCGGCTCCGCAACCTTGCCGGGTCCCAGCAGGACCCGACAACCGTGGGGCAGCGGCCCACAACTGACCCCAGCCGTGGCGATATGACCACGGTTGCCGACTCCCCCGAGGAGACCCCCATGCCCGCAGCTTTGCGCCCGGTGCACTGTCCTGCCTGCCGTCGGGAACGCCCCGCCCGTCTGGCCGGCACGGTCACGGTCAACCGGATCCGGTTCGAGGTCTTGCGATGCCTGGACACCGGCTGTGGCCTCCAGTGGCTGGTGCGTCCCCAAGGGGCGCGCCCTGTCTCCCCGGTGGCGGCGTGATGGCCCCCGGGGGCGGCGCCTGTGATGCGCGGCAGTTGGGCCACGCATTTCGGGATGATTCGTCGGCTGTTCTGCGGCCGGTGATTCGTTGCCGGCGGCCCGAGCCTGGCGAGCAGACCAGGGTGGTCGGAACGGTCGTCAAGACCGGGGACGTCGTCCGCGCGTACCTGGGCGACGTGCGGGACGCGGTCGACGTCGAGGCGCTTGCTCTGCGGCTGCGCCTGGCTCGTCGTGTCGAGCTGGTGGGTGACGTGTGGGCTGTGTGTCAGCCGGTGAAGGCCGCGTTGCGGGAGGCGTGGAATGAGGCGGCCAGGGCGGCGCGGGAGGCCTCGAGGTCTCCGGTCGTTCCGAAGCCTCCTGTGGAGCGTTGCGGGCGGCCTCGTCGGGATGGTGGGCCGTGTCGTCGGTGGGCGGGCTGGGGGTCGGATAGTCCAGGTGAGGGCCCGTGTGTCCAGCACGGTGGTGCGACCGACCGGAAGAAGGCGGAGGCGCGCCGTCTCCACGAGCAGCTGCAGACCGTCGCCGATATGGCTGCGCTGGGCCGTGAGCGGCCTCTGACCCCGCGGGAGCGGCTGGAGGCCGCCACCGCGCTGCGCGACGTCCTCGCCTCCCGGGCGAGCCGCCGAACCCCGTCATGACCTGGCGCCTCGGAGGCGCCCGTCATGACCTGCACCCCAATGGAGAGCATCCCTATGAAGGTCTACTACCAGCATCGTTGCAGGGGCCGTCACACGACGTGGTCCGGCCTCGCTGCCTGTGTCTGGCCCCGCGCCGTGATCTATGGTGACGGCCAGTTCGCGGCCGTCGCCTGCCGGCGTCACACCGTCACCCTGTACGCGAGCCTTGTCGAGGCGCAGGCCCGTAAGCGCGGCTTGGACCGTGACGGTTGCCGCGGGGACTGCCAGCACCGGCACGAGGTCATCGCCCTCGACCCCGCGCAGCCGGATGCCAGACCACCGGACGCCGTCGACTGCCGTCCCGCAGCGCCCGCTTCGCCGCCGTCCACGACTCCGGGTGATGACGACCCGTCCATGGGTTCGAGGTGCGGCCGGCCTCGGGTGAACGGCAAGCCGTGCATGCGACCGCAGGGCTGGGGTGCCGATCCGGGAGAGAAGTACTGCATGGATCATGGCGGTTCGACGGCCCGGCGGACCGCGGAAGCGGCCCGGGTCGCCGACTGTGCGGAGACGTTCGTCCGGCTTGCCGCGAAGGCCCGCGCGGGGGCGCTGACGGACACAGAACAGGTGGAGTGCGAGGCTGCCGCTCGGGATGTGCTCACGGCTCGCGGGCGTCGTAGTCCGTCGGGGGAGGCGTCGGCTGACGCTGCGGTCTGTCCCCCAGTGCCAAGGGTTGCGGGTTTGCCTGTCGAGTCTTTGGGGTTGGTGGCTGCCCGGCTGTTTCTGGAGGCTGGCGGGGAGGTGCCCGATGCCGGATGAGGGGATCACGCTGCGCGGTCTGCAGGCGGCGATCGCGCTGGTGACGGCGGCGAATGCGGGCTTGGACATTCCGCAGAGGCAACTGCTCGGGGATACGCCTGCAGAGGAGGCTCTGCGGGCCATGACGGGTCTTGCGTCCACCTTCTTGAACTTCGGGGACCCGCGGCTGTCTGGGGCCACGTTGAGGGGCGTTGGTGGTCTCGCTGCCCGGTTTGAGACTGAGGGGACGGTGGAGTGATGTCCGTGTCTGAGTCGCCGCGTCCGCGGATCGTGGTGAGGGTCGGAGCCCAGCCGGGGCGGTATCGGCGGAAGGTGGATCTGTCGGGTCCTGGTGGTGAGTCGGCGACGTTGCCGGAGGTCGCTGAGCAGGGTTGTGTGCGGGTTCAGGTGGGTTTGGGGATTCGTTCGGGGGATCTGCCGCAGACGGTTGCGGCAGCCCGGCAGCTGCGGCATGTCGCCGTCGTCGAGATTCTCGGTCAGACGAAGCGGGCTGTGGAGGATGCCCGTTCCATCTTCGAGACCGCGTGGGACATTCTCGACAGGCAGGCCGCTCCGGGGGGTTCGGAGGAGGCGGCGATGCTGTGGGCGGCGATGCTGCTGGCCGTGCAGTCGGGGGAGACCGCCCCGGGTGGGGCGGCGTTCTGGGATGGCCGTTCGTTCACGGACCCGTTCGGCAGGCGGGGCGGCCGGTGAGCAAGCCACGAGACGACGACCGTCCGGGGCCTGTCCTGTTTTGGGATGGGGTGGCGGTGCCGGGCGCGCTGTGCGCGGAGTTGGTCGGCGCGCTGGACGTGTTGGAGGCGTTTCTGCGGGGGACGCCTCCGCCGGCGTCGTGCCGGGCGCCCCGGTTGTCTCGTGGTGTGTTCGCGTTTCGGGAGGCGGCCCGGGATGCGGCGATTCTTTTCGATGAGCGGCAGCAGGCGGCGTCTCGCCTTGCTTACGCAGCCGCAACCGCCCCACAGGTCACGGTTCTTACGTCTGCGGTAGCGGGGCGAGATTCGGACTCGGAGATCACGACCGAACAGGCCGCAGTGATCGCCGGGGTGTCAACTGCCCGTATCCGTCAGCTTCTTGCGGCTGGCGTGATCGCGGGCCGTAAGACCAGCCGAGATGTTTGGCTCGTCGACTCCGGCTCGGTGCGCGCCTACCGAGACCGAAGGGGCGTACGACATGGCGGCGGTAACGGCGCAGGACATCGCGGCTCAGCTGGCGCAGGCGCAGCGTAAAGCCGGGGAGCTCGGCCAGGAGCTGGCTCGCCTGGTGGGCGAGATGGAGCAGGCTGTCGAGGCGAAGGACTACCAGCGGGCCGCACTGCTGAAGCAGCAGGCCGGCGAGTTGAGGCCGCGCGCGCTGCTGGCCCAGGGGCAGGCGCAGGCGCTGCAGCAGACCGTGGACGCTCTTGAGGAGCATCGCCGGCAGGAGAACGCGGCCGAGATCGAGCGGGAGCGACAGGAACGCTACGAGGCCGCGTGCGCGCAGTTCGCGGTCGTGGAGCGGGAGTCGATCGCGGAGGCCGACCGGCTGCTCGGTGAGGCAAAGGCCCGTGTCGCCGAGGCCGGACAGACACTGCAGGCGGCGCTCGCCGCGGAGGCCCGTGCCGGGCAGGCCCGCCGGGATACCCATCAGGCCGCGGTCGAGGCCGGCCTGGAGCAGCCGTCCGTGTACGGCCCCGCTGCCCCGAACCATGTCCGGGCGCGCATCGACGCCGACCAGGTGCTGACCGGAGTTCTTCGCCGGGCCAGCTGACCGAGGGCCGCGCGCCGTATGGGCGTCAAAGTCACCCGCAGCGGCCTCATGGTGGACCGCTGTCGGGATCCAAGGACGACGAGCGGGATCTTGCCTTCTTTCGGCCCGCGGAGACCCTTCCTGCGCCACCTGCGGCGCGCGGCCCTGAAACGCCCTCACGCCCTCACCGATCGGCCGCCGGACCACGGCGGCGGGTCAATCCCCGTCCCCCCTGCACGACCGTGAGGAGTGGCCGCCGTGGCCATGAACGCTGAGCAGTTCGAGAAGTGGATAGACACGCAAGTCGCCGCGGTGCGGGAGCTGCGTGAGGCCCGTCTGTGTGCCGTGGTCGACGAGGCGGTGCGTGAGGCCGTCGGCCGGGTCATGGAGAACGGCGGTGCCGCCAAGCCTCTGCACGAGATGACGGCCGAGGAGTGGCGTGCCCACACGCGTGGGCTGTGGGAATCCCGTCTGCCGCAGGCCCGCCGTCCGATGACGATCAAGGAGTGGATCGCCGGGCGGTACGAGGACGACGGCGAGGGCTGAGATGGCCAGCGAAGTCGGAGACCTCTACGTCACCCTGCGCGCGGTGACCGCCCCGTTCAGGCGGGGCATGGCGGAGGCCGCCGCCGGGGGTGAGGCGTCGACGACCCGTATGGGCGGCGCGTTCAAGAAGCTCGCCGGATTCGGCATGGTCGCGGGTGTCGTCGCGGCCGGCGTCGGTGTGGCCTCGGTGAGGATGGCCTCCGACTTTCAGGCGTCCACGCAGCGCCTGGTCACGTCGGCCGGGGAGACCCAGTCGAAGCTGCAGATGGTCCGCAGCGGGCTGCTGGAGATGGCCGGGCAGGTCGGCGTCTCCGCGCGGGACCTGTCCAAAAGCCTCTACTACGTGGAGGCGGCGGGCTTTCACGCCGGGAACGGCCTGACGGTGCTGAAGGCGGCGGCGCAGGGTGCAGCCGCGGAGGGCGCGGACACGAAGACGGTCGCGCAGGCCCTCACGGACGTGCTGAAGGACTACCACCTCAAGGCGACGGAGGCGGGTACCGTCACCAGCAGGATGATCGCCGCCGTCGCGCATGGCAAGGTCACTCTGCAGGACTACTCGAAGGCGTTCGCGTCGATCGTGCCTGCTGCCTCGGCGGCCGGCATCTCCTTCAACGACGTCGGCGCCGCGTTGTCGGAGATGACCAATCACGGGTTCACCGCGCAGCGGGGCGCGATGAATCTGGCGCAGGCGCTGCGCTCGCTGCTTAACCCGACCGGGACGATGAAGAAGGCGTTCGCCGAGTTCGGGGTGTCCGCGCAGAGGCTGCGGGAGAAGCTCCACGGCCCGAACGGTCTCACCGATGGCATGCAGTACCTATCGCAGGCGGCGACGAAGGCCGGCAAGGAGGGCACCCCCGAGTTCGCGTCGGCGCTGAAGAGGCTGATGGGTACGGCGTCGGGTGCGAACGCGGCGTTGACGACGACGGGCGAGAACCTCGGCGACACGACGGCCACGATCAAGGCGATGGGCGGCGCCACCACGGACGCGCAGGGCCGGGTGCAGGGCTTCGCGCTGGTGCAGAAGACGTTCCATCAGCGGATGAAGGAGACCACGGCGGGCCTGGAGTCCATGGCGATCAAGCTGGGCACGGTCCTGCTGCCGTATGTGACGACGTTCCTGGGGTGGGTGCAGAAGGGCATCACCTGGCTCACCCAGCACAAGGGTGCTGTGATTGCGTTGGCGGGTGCGATCGGTACGACGCTGGTGGCGGCGATCATTGCGGTCGGTACGGCTATGTATGCGGCGTTGGGCCCGGAGTTGGCGATCGCCGGGGCGGTCATCGCTGTGGGTGCGGCTCTCGTGTACTGCTACAACCACTTCAGAACGTTCCGGACGATCGTCAACGATGTGGGCCGGTTCCTCGGGGGCGTCTTCAAAGCGGCCTGGCAGGTGGCGGGGACGGTCATCCGCTGGTTCGTGACGAACGTGCTGCCGCTGCTGAAGCGCGGGTTCACGGATCTGGTGAGCTGGTTCACGTCGCACAAGCAGCTGTTCGTGCTGCTGTGGAGCGGCATGGTCCACGACGTGCAGAACGTTGTGCACTGGTTCAACACCAATGTGATCGCTTGGGTGAAGAACCGGCTTGCTGATCTGTCGGCGTTCTGGAAGCAGCACGGCGATGAGATCAAGACGGTCGCGAAGGCCGTCTTCGCGGTCATCGGCCTCGCCGCGAAGATCATGTGGGATGCCGTGCTGCACCCGCTGCTGGTGATCATTGCCGCGGTATGGAAGACGACGTGGGGAATCGTCCGCGACGTGGTGAAAGTCGTCTGGTCGGCCATCTCGGGCGTGATCAAGACGGCCATGCACCTGATCCTCAACACCATCGGCCTGATCCTCGACGTGATCACCGGCAAGTGGGGCAAGGTGTGGGGCGACCTGAAGAAGCTCGTCGGTCAGGCGCTCGGCGACGCAATCTCGACCATCAAAAACGTGGTGTCGGGGTTCGGCACCTTGCTGTGGAATGCGGGCAAGTCACTGATCCATGGCCTGATCTCGGGCATCAAGTCGGCGCTCGGCGGCCTCGGTTCAGCTCTCGGGGACATCGGATCGTTCATCAAGGCACACAAGGGGCCGCCCTCGTACGACAAGGTGATGCTGACCCCCGCCGGAAGCATGATCATGCAGGGTCTGATGGACGGCCTCAACAGCCGCCTGCCGGATCTTGCGGCGACGAGCGCGGGCATCGGGCAGACGGTGCAGGACTCGTTCGCAAAGAACCTCGGCATCGCCTCCCCGTCGAAGGTGTTCCGGTCCCTGGGTATCTACGTCAACGAGGGCCTCGTTGACGGACTGACCGGGTCCATGGCGCGGGTGAAGGCAGCCACCCGCCGCATCGAATCCCTCCTTCAGGAGACGTACAACAAGGTCGCGGACCTGAAGGGCCACAAGGGTGTCTCCAACAAGTGGGTGGCCTCCCATGAGAAGACCATCAAGCATCTGGAGGCGTACGCGGCGAAGGAGGACAAGATCCTCCGAGGTCTCGCGGCGAAGCGGGATGCGGTGGCGTCGAGGCTGAAGACCGCGCAGCAGAAGCTGAAAGACCTGCAGAAGCAGTGGTCGGACGAGGTCAAGAACGTCGCCGACGGCATCATGTCCGGGTTCTCCATCGTCACCGAGGCGCCCCAAGCCGGCTTCGCGTTGTCCGCGCAGGATGTGGTCAACAAGATGCGCGATCAGATGGCCAAGGCCGTCGAGTTCGCGGCCGAGCTGCAGAACCTGAAGAAGAAGGGCCTGTCGGCCGATCTGATCGCGCAACTCGCGGCGGCCGGCGTGGACCAGGGCGGGGCGACCGCGGCGGCGTTGCAGAACGCGTCGGCGGCACAGATCAAGCAGATCAACACGCTGAACACGACCACGAAGTCCGCGGCCACGAGTGCGGGCAAGGCGGTCGCCGACTCCATGTACGGGGCCGGGATCCGTGCAGCGCAGGGTCTGGTGAAGGGTCTGCAGTCGCAGGAGAAGCAGATCGAACACCAGATGCTGAAGATCGCCGAA
>Ga0182007_10000356_pt1 | contig 28877 bp, 24 predicted proteins | sample Sormic07211113_1_FD_123023 | JGI IMG/M metagenome (GOLD analysis project Ga0182007, IMG submission 123023) | Rhizosphere microbial communities from Sorghum bicolor, Mead, Nebraska, USA - 072115-113_1 MetaG | ecosystem: Host-associated > Plants > Roots > Rhizosphere | place: USA: Nebraska...
CCAGAGTGCCACAGCAAAAATCAAAACTACTGCAGGCAGTTTATATACCATCGTTAAGGAAGATGCGGTATTAAAATTAAACGGCACTGCCGGCGAAAGTACCATGATTGCAAGCAACATGAAGAATGTAAAATTGGCAGATTTTGCCAGTCTTAAATCAGCATCATATGCTTCTCTGGCGATTATGGAGGCAGAACAAAATGCAATGGTTTTAGCAAAATAGAAAACTTCGTTTTAAGATAAATTGAGCTGCCCATTAGGCAGCTTTTTTTGTGAAATTAAAGGATCAAAATTCTGCATCTGGAAAAAGAGGTTTTGTCAACACAGAAAAGGTTGTTGAAGAGTTTTGAAAACCTACCATGGCGAGCTTCAACAAGCCAAGATAAAAGCATGAAAATAACATCAGTATCCACGAAAAAATAGAAATCAAGTTATCCGGCTAATACTTAATAATGGGTATTGCGATGATGGATATTTAGGCATATTTTTATAAAAACCAAGCAGCCAAATAGGTTAAACAAGTTGCGGTAAAAGCCTTATTAATAGATGCCTTATCCATAAGGGGGCAACTTTAACCGCAAAAAACAAACGCTACAAAAATGAGAAAATCCGGAACCTGGGCCTTAAGAGGGAGAATTGTTACCCTCGATAAAAACAGCACTGTATTGGATGGCTTCGTTATTATCAAAGAAGAACTTATTGTTGGAACCTACGAGAATCTTCCAGAACAATATTCTACAATAGAAACCATCGCCACAGATGGGGTAATCTATCCTGGAATGATCGACCTCCATAACCATTTGGCCTATAACATGCTTCCATTATGGCAAGTGCCAGAAAATTATGAAAACCGGGACCAATGGCGTGCAAATGACCAGTACAAAGCATCTGTTTCCCTGCCTATAAAAGAAATAATCAATAAGCACCAGACCTCGATAAACTATGCTGTAAAATACGTCGAGGGAAAAGCCATCCTTGGCGGAATCACCAGTGGGCAAGGCTTGGGCTTTTATAAAGGAGATAGCGTTAATATCTACCAAGGTGCGATGCGCAACGTAGAAGCACCCGGTAATCCATCGCTGCCCGCAGCTATAGGAAATGTAAATGATATGGTACTCAAAGGCGATAAATCAACCCTTGAATTCTTCAAAAGTGTTATGGCCGATAGCAAGATCAAATGCTACCTTCATCATCTCTGTGAAGGGCGAGATAAGGCCACCAGGGTACATTATCAGAATTTAAAAGATAATAACCTGATCCAAAAAAAACTTGCAGGGGTCCATTCACTCGCATTAAATCCAGAGGACATCAACGAAATGGCCGCTGCAGGTGCAAAGATTGTGTGGTCACCTTACAGCAATCTACTGTTATATGGAAAGACACTTAACCTTGCGGCCCTAAAAGACTCAAAAATATTATTCAGCATAGGATGCGACTGGTCGCCATCGGGTAGTAAAAACCTCCTTCAGGAAATCAAAATAGCCAAACAGTGTAGCATCGATCAGGGCAATATATTCAGCAACGAAGAACTTGTGCGCGCAGTGACCATAAACGCAGCCAAAATCCTGGAATGGGACGAGTACCTAGGCAGCGTTCAGGCCAATCAAATTTCAGATCTGGTAGTCTTAAAAAACCAATATGAAGATGTCTATGAAAACCTGATCAATGCAAAGGAACAAGACATCGACCTGGTACTCGTTGATGGAATTGCCAGATATGGCTCCGCTAAACTTATGGAACAATTCCCGGAAGACAGTAACTACCCACAGGAAAAAATTGAGGTTAATGGAGCCAAGAAAAAAATGGACCTCTACGCTACCAACCTTCCCCTCAACCACATCACCTTCAGCCAATCCTGGAATGGCCTAAAGACCATACTAAAAGACCTCGCTGCGTTTGACAAAAACGACCCCAAGTTTCCCAAAGAATATTCATTCAAATCGCAGGGCTTTATAGAAAATACCGGATTCAGCCTGGTACTTGAAGATGATGATCACAGTCACAGCCTGGAAACACATGGCCACGAGAAACATGTTACAGATGCAGCACCAAAAGACATCACACCGGTAAACAGTATCTTGCTCGACGAGCCGGTTGCCGGCGGAAAAACATACCTCGATATAGTAAATAATGAGCTGAATCTACCTGCATCCATTAAAACCATGCTCACCAAGACTTATGGATGATTAAAACTTAAATATAATATAACAGTTGATTGTTCATTTAACGCTATTAAATTAACTTTTTGCAGCGGGTATTTTGCCGGTAAGGTAAATGCTCCTGTAAGCTGGTATTACAGGGAGCATTTTAATATTCAGGTAAAGAGCCGTTTTCTCATCAACCAACAGGCCAGGGCCAGTACCACTACCAGCCCGATGTACATCATGACCAAACGCGGCTTTATGCTTTTATCCACATGCTGCGCCTTCTTTTTTTACCTGTGTGCTTTCCTGGCTGTGCTTTTGCTGCTGAAGCTGCTGGCCCATCTGCTGTTGCTGCTGCAGGATCTGCCTTTTACTGGCTTTTCCCCTTACCACAACTTTTTCGGCCATGCCTTCGAAACCAGTTTCGGCACTGGAGAGAAATTTCCCCACAGGGGTAATCTGTACCACGTATTTGCTTTTACTGGTATCGAACAGTAGGGTATTTCCTGTTGCCCGGCTTTGCGGATAGAATCCCCATCATTTATAACAACCTTCTTACTGTAATCATTTTTATTTTGTAAGATTTTTGAAAAGACTTATTTACTGTATATGGTTCTCAAAAAATCTTTTAAGCCGATCGGACTCCTGCCTAGCAGTTGTTTTACATCACTTTTATTGGTATCAAACTCTCCTTTGCCAATCGCACCAGCGAACCTGGCAAGATATGCTGCATCATCTTCAGAAAATCCCTCCTGTACGAGCCGCGCAATATATGAACTCACCTCAGACTGGTAATAAGCGATCGTTTTTCCTGTAATATCTGATAGTAGGTGGGCAATCTCCGCGAAGGAGAAAGCAGTTTCTGCAGCGATGATGTATTCTTTGTTTTCGTGACCTTGAGTAGTCAGTACAACAGCATTCGCTTCAGCCATTTCTGTTATTGGCAAAAAGGGAGTTTTGCCGTCTCCGGCAGGAATGGAAATACCATTATTTAATATATCTTTTCCAGAAAGGAAGGGAATCATATCAGCATACATGGTGTTATCCATTAAAGTATAAGGAACGGCTATTTGTTTTAGATAGGCAGCCGTGTGTGCATGGTATTGAACCTCTTTACCCATTATACTTTGTTGTAAATTTTTCATATCAAAGCTCGTATAGATAATATGTTTAACGTCAGTTTCCTTGGCTGCATTAATTATGTTTTTGTGCTGCTCAAACCTGTTGGCTATGTCTGATGATGAAGATATGAGCAGTAGCTTATCTACACCCTGGAACGCACTTTTTAAAGAGTCGAAATCCTCATAATCGCCAACCTTCACCTGAATGCCTTTTGATCTAAATTCTGCCGCTTTGGTTTTATCTCTTACCAATGCAGTAATATTGCTTACGGCTATGTCTTTGTTTAATAGCGAATTAATGGTCGCTTTGCCTAAATTGCCTGTTGCTCCAGTTACTAAAATCATATTTTTTGTTTTAAGAATTGATTAATTACTTTTGTTGCGCAAAGGAACAGATTTTGACTTTGTAAAGTACCTGATCCTTTTGATAACAAAACAAATAGTGGTAACCTAAAAGTGACTAATGGAAAATAAATCAGACCATGCTGACTGCCCTGTTATAGAAACTTTAGCTTTGATTGGAGGACGATGGAAATTGATTATTCTGCATGTGCTTTGCAAACATACCAGGCGTTTTGGGGAAATTAATGTTCGGATACCCTCTATTTCAAGAAAAGTATTAACCGAACAATTGAGAGAACTTGAAGCTGATGGCTTAATCAGCAGGAAACAGTACAAGGAACTTCCTCCCCGGGTAGAGTATGCGCTCACAGATTATGGGGAAAGCCTCCGCCCTTTGTTAACTTACATGTCGGCTTGGAGCAGAGAAAAAAATGTTGAATAATAATTTAACTCAAAATATAAAAATCTCTTTCTGGCACTTGGAGAAACTGCATTTGGAGTTTACTCAGTAATCCAAACAGGGTGCCTATCCTCTGCCGTTTTCTGTACGATGATTACAAGTTACAACACTGGCAAAAAAAATGCTACTCATGTGCTTTACTTTCGCAATCGTACCGTTGAAAAAAGCCCTTTCGTAACGGTAACTAATTTAATTTTGGGATCGCCATCGTTAATCATTTATTTGGGGTAAAATCTAACCGCACATGAAGTACTCTTTAACGTGCTTAACAATTTTTTAACTGCAACCATTTCCCTGCCCAAAAAACCAAATCTTAGCTAAATGACAATAGCTGAATTAAGACTTATTACCGCTTAGTTTGAAAGGCAACAATGTGATATGGATATACTACTATAACCAACAGATCTATAATACTGAATAACCGAAGCTAATGCGTAGTGTATTGCTAAGAAAAGTCTTTTGGGGATTGGCAATAAGATAGCAGAAATTCACCGCCAGCCTCTTATTTGTAAAACCCGTACCCAAAGAAAAAAAACTCCCCAGCAAACGGTTATCCCCCTGGTAGTTGTATCCAGCTCTAAATGCCAGCCTATTTAGGAAAACATATTCCGCACCGGCCGAACACCCGATATCATCCAGCCCCTCATTATTCTGAAATGATGAAACTATCCCTTCAGCAACACTTTTTTCCTGTGCAAAATCACCATTAGGCACAAGCATTTTACTGATATCGAGCGCAAAACTGAATGTACTTCCCCCTTGATCAACCAGCTTCAGTGTACCGCCTATTTTAAGATTGGAAGGCAAAAAGTATTTCTGGTTAGGCTGATTAAAATAAGACATTTTAGGCCCTATATTCTGTAGAATGAGTGCCATAGCAAATGAGGATCCCCCGGGCCGTAAACCCATCGGAAAAAGATGGAAAGATGAAATATCAATGCAGTAAGTTGTTGCCGACTGCATTCCATTTCTGTTTACTCCTCCACTATACATATTTGAGCCTATAAGTTTAACATTCATCCCCAGAGAAAAACTGTTACCAAAACTTTTGGCCACCCCTATGCTCCCAACAAATTCTGAGGGTTCTACACTTCCAATTTCGGATCTATTTTCATCAATAAGATCTACCTGCCCATACGAGAGATAATTTACAGATGCCGTTAATGTTAATTTTGGCGAAAGCCTGCCAAATCCGCCAGCGTACAAAAGTTTTCGATCGCTAACGAGTTTTTTAAGCCATGGCGTATAGGTCAGGTTAACACCAAACCGCTCTTCGGTAAATGCAGCTTTTGCTGTGCCTGATTCGAATGTTCCTCCTTTAGAGAGTAGTGCACTTCCTGCATCGCCCATTCCGGAAGATATCGCATCAGCGGAAAGTAGTTGAAATGGCACTGCGACATTACGTCCGCCAACGTTCCCCGAGTTTACAAGTTGTGAGCGCGCTGGTTGGTTAAAGAAGAAACAAAACAGTGCAAGAAAAAAAAACAGCTTGTTCATAAACATTACATTATTAGCAGAGATACCCCCTCAACTTTAGCTGTGTATTAATGCTTTACGATGATCTGTTTCTTAATCACTTCCTTCCCCTTTAGCACATGCAGAAAATAAGTACCATTGGGAAAGTCGGCAGTACCAAGAACCAACCCTTTTTGGTGCCCGCCGTTTTTCACAGCCCGCATCAGCTTTCCCTTTTCGTTAAAAATTCTTGCCTCAAAACTTAGACCGGGATCAGACGAAAGTTTAGAAACATCCGGACTTGATGTCTTTCGCTGCTTTGCTGCGTCTTCAATATATTCCACCTTGAGCTCATCAGATACTGGGTTAGGATACATAACTATACTCCATGAACCACCGCAAATGCGTTCAACTTCAGTAGCACCTACCCTTACCGTTAACCCGCAAGAAAGCTCTGCCATCGCTACAAGCGAGTGTGAGCCGCATTCAGGACTATCGCTATCAAAAAAACTCTCACCATTGTTATTTAGAAATTCCCCATCCAGGTACCAGCTGATAGAATTATAGTTGAAGGCAACACCCTGGAGAGACACCGATAAAGGATCACTTCCAATCATCGGATTTGCAGATACATGGACCGAGCAATTATATGGTGCATACACTTTATTCGTGGTTACAGTATTTCCATAACTCTGGAAACTAACCTTTATCGTTCCCTCTATGCCAACGATATTAACAGTGTTACTCGTTGTAACATATGATTGCCCTTTTGCAAGTCCTTCAATCGATATGTCTCCCGTTGCAGACCAAACAAAATTAATTCCAGGCGGCATGTTAACACTTGCAGTACCCGAACCACAGATTCCATTATTATCTTCCAACGTGGTGGTAATTGTGGGCGGTACCAGTGTGCGCCTCACCACAAAATCCCTGCAGGGTGTGCTTACATTGGCAACAAGCTCAGCAAAGCGGTTATTGCTGGACGGAATCACAATACCAACTGTTGTTGCATTTGATACCCCTGCTATATTGTAAGGGCTGGAAACCTGCCAGTTGATGGTTGCGCCGCTTGGCACTCCGGTTACCGAATAGGTAGTGTTACCACCCGAAAGATTTGGTCCTGTTATACTTAATGCTGATGGATTACAGAACTGGCCACAGCTCGCAAATCCAGTTGTTGTGCCTGCCAATTCTTTCAGGATAAAATCACCATTGCGTGGCGTAAAAGTTACATGACTTTCATTACTGTTTACCGTAGTGACAAAGTTTGCAAACGGAGAGGCGTAAGGACTTGATGGAGGGTTATCCCTGCTATACCCGCTATTAAGACGGGCGTAGTTGATTGCTCCGGCAGAACCTCCAATATCCAGCGCACTAACTGTAGGTATAAAACAAAAAGATGGTATCGAAAAATACTCTTCAAGAGTTGCCGGTATCCCCAGACCACTGTTCTTAATGGCCATACTGCCACCAGGGGCTCCGTCATATGGCAATATTGATGGGTTAGAATACAAGCTCCTGTTGATCAGATTCGCATTAACATTAAACAATCCAAGTATCTTTCTTTTTATACCTATTCTGCCGTAGTAAATACGATCGCTGTTCTGATTCGGAAGGGTTCGGACATCAAACTGGATCTCAAAACTTGTTCTGGTCGAAAGTAATGAAAGTGGCGCATAAAGACCAACCAGCGGCCTATTGGTAAAGATTGCAAACGCCTGTAACCAGGAAGTCCCTGCATCAAATACATATGATATCCGAAAACTCTCATTAATATAAAGTATAGATTGATTAGGTGCGAAAGGCTGGGTGGTGCCACATTCTGATCCATTACTGACCGCAACATTCCTACAATTCACAGGATAACCCTGAGACTGATAAGTACTGAAAAAATTATTATGTACCGCACTCAGTATACTTCCGTTATTGCTATATGAATATTTGAGTAACTGTTCTGCGGCACCACTCTTCAATGCCTTCTCAGCCCGATCAAGGTCTGGTACAAGCTCACTAATCCTGAGCACATTTGCTTCACCAAGCAATGGCAGAGTGATGTCTGAATTAGCGAGATGGACAACCAGCGCCTGTAAACCTAGGGGAATATTTGCCCCCTGATGGGGACCGTCGACACTGATGTATAAGCGGGTATCGTGACTAACATTGGACAGTTCCATCTGTCTTAATGCATTTCTTGCCAAAACAGCTCCCATACTCACCCCCATTACTACATTTTGTTCATTCCCCGTTTTATTACCGTTTACATAATTAATGGCCGATTTAACCAGCTCCGTATTATTTTCCAAACGATCTGTAGCCTCGTCAAAATCAACAAATACGATATCGTAACTCTCCAGATCCAGTTTTTCATCCAGCTTTCCTGTAGGGAACAAAGCCGTGTTAAGCATACCACCAGGGCCAAGATAGTTTTTGAGGGTAACATTTCTTGAGGGCTGATTCGGTGTAAGTATTCGCCAGAAATCAATTCCTTCTACAATAATCAGCGGTTTTTTTATTGTGTTTGTTGTATTTTGCGCACTCAGGGCAATTTCCAGTGTCGCATACCTGGTACCCGACGCCGTACTGGCGCTAACGCGCTTATCAGGAATTTTTGAGTGTAAGGTTGTTCGTAGGTTGTTACCTGGATCGGTGGTATCCACAATATAATTGATATAGAGGTTACTGTGCCCGGTAAAGGTAGTATTGTCGGTATAGGTAACTTCGTAAATGAGGTTCTTTGTACCTCCATTGGTATATGTTACTCCTTTTGCAGTATTTAAACTTATCGTCTGCAGCCCGTTCCCGTCCCCAAAGTCAACCCTGATCAGACTGATTACCTTACCCGTATTACCAAAAATCAGGTCGTTCCGGAATATAAAGTCCTTGTATCCATTTACCGCATCCACGTTATTTTCTGCAGGCGCTATGGCAAACACTGTTTTTTGTAGGTATGGGCTTTGGGAGCGCCCGGGTACATCATAGAGCTGGTCACCGCTCGCGGTAAACAGTCCCGCACTAATCGCATCGCTTCTTAACGTATTATAATTGTAGTGCAAAAGCACAAATGGCATTGCCAGATTATCCGCAACATATGAATTGATTGTGGCATTTAGCGAAACTGGTGAAGGGAATGTGACCTGATAATTATACTGCGAGGTGAGTAATGTGGCATATATAGTCCTCCAATCCGTAATGGAAACATTATTACTGTCTAACAATACCGAACCATCGTAATTATCCATATTCTGGAATTCTATACCATAGTCGAGTAAAATACCGGTAGTTGCCTCGCTGCGGTTTAGGTGCTGAAAAATAAAATTGTGCCTATTGGCAAGTTCGTTAGGCGTGTCCTGAGCTAAACATAAACTCAAAGAAAGCGACAAAAGCAGGGAAAGAAAAGCTGACTTTAGCATTTTTCGTAAAGATTGAGAGGGTTAATAACAAATTGATCGGATAATCCGATTTTTGACTGATTTAAATGGAATATTTAATGCTTTTTCTAAATATTAGCTTCCGGGCAGAACATGTTGTTCAATATGTCTTGATACAAATGACCTTAATTGGTAAATTGAACATCGAATCGCCCATCTGTTATAGAAACTGTTTTTCCGGTCTTTTCATTTTTTGCAGTAAAGTAGAAACGTCCGGAAACGATGTTTTTGGAAACATCGTATTTAGTGACCGTTATTTTGCCTGCAACAGCTTGATAAGCCAGATCTGGACTACTGTATCCGACTTCTGGAGTAACAGGGTATTCCCCAACTGCAGTCATATTCCTAACTGGCAGCCCAATAGCTTCATTTGAGCTTTTTCTTATCGACCGTAGATCGAGGATGTGATATTGTAAGGATGCCGTGAGTGCAGGCATACCGAAAACACCATCAGGTGTATAAACCTTTCCATCAATAAGACAACCAAGAGTATCGGCTCCGGTCTGTGTTTCGGCAGGGAGTTCTTCTTTTTTCGTAAAATCAGGCTTTTTTTTACAGGACGAGAGGTTTAAAGCGAATAACAATAGCATAACAAAGCTACTTGTCAGATGCATTGAGGTTTTCATAAATGGTAGATTTGAGCGTGTAGTTTTTCATTAGCTAACATACATTATTTAATGTACAAAAACAAATTAATTTTTTTCTAGAAAATCGCTCAACTGCTCACAACTCATTATCATAAAGCGCTTAACGATATTGAATTCTGTCAAATATTGGATTCTGGTGAGATAGAAGTGTTCGCAAAAAAAAAACATTTTCAATTTCTCGAGAAGTTAAGGAAGCACCTGGACAGTTTCAACGCATACTTAACAAATAGCGGCAATTTAAGTCGTTATAGAGAAGTAATGTGAGTTGTTTAACAAAATAACACCTAAACTAAATGGCCGGTAATTGAGCGTTAATTGTGGTTTTTAGGGTAAGCAGCGCTGTATGCTGTTTTTCCAGTCATGCTTCACTTTTATTCGAAACTACTTCTATCTGCTTCCCGTTAGCGTATATTTTGCCCCAGTTGCAAAGGTTGTCTAAAATAGGTACGAGATCTTGGCCCTTATTGGTTAGGATATACCTTTTGCCTGCCGGAACCGTATCGGGAATTTCCTTTTTAACCAGGATGGCATGGTTCTCCAGCTCTTTGAGTTGTCTTGCCAAAACTGTTTCGGAAATGCCCGGCAATTGCTGTAGCAACAGGTGAAACCTGTCATTGCCCAGAAAAATATTAAAGACAATTTGTGATTTCCAGCGACCGCTCACTATACTGATCGCCGAATTGCGTTCGCAGATCTGTGCCAGGCGCTTCTCATTAATATAATTCGAAGATTGTTTTTTTCTCATGTTTCAGTTACTGCTTTAACTAACAATTTTGTTAGTTATTGAACGTAAATATACCAGTGAGCATATTTGTAAAAATACGAAAAAAATGAAAATCAGTATCTACATCGCCACATCGGCAAATGGTTTTATTTCTAATTCGAGAAACAATCCAGACTGGCTATCTCCTGCATATGGGGAGGGGTTTTATGCCATTAGCCAAAAGACAAAGGCAGTGGTTATGGGTAAAACCACTTACAACATTTTGGCTCCAGACTACCTTCCACTCAAGATTGAGGGAACAACGGTGGTGCTCACATCCAAAAACAACCTGGTACCACCCAACCAAACAGTCGTTTTTACCAGGGAGAGCCCGTCTGAAATAGTCAAGAGGCTAGAAAGTGCCGGTCACGACGAAGCTGTTATTATTGGTGGGGCCATGACCATGAGTGCCTTTTTAAATGCAGGACTGGTAAATGAAATTTATTTTATAGTTGAGCCGGCACTTTTTGCCACAGGTCTGCCATTACTACAGGAAGTGAAAACAGATATTAAGTTGAAATTAATAGCTGTAAATAAACTGAACGATGATACCGTACAGTTACACTACAAGGTTAATTGATCATTAATTTGAATGGGCATGAATAGTAAGTTAAAACCGGTTACTGTTGTGATAAACTGTGTAATCAGGCATGATAAATTGAAAATAGCAAAGCAGGAACTTTATAAAGTTATTGGGATTGTTTTATTAAAAGAAAAAGCCTGTAAAGACATCCATGTGCATGAAGATCCCGAAAATCCGAACGAATTATTGATTATAGAGCAATGGAAAAACAGAGAAATCTTCGTTGGCGCCCACATGCGAACGCAACATATGATTGATTTTCTGAAATTGGCAGAAGCGTTTCTTGAAAAGGAAGCCACATTCACATTTTGGAATGAAATTCCGCTTGACAAACTTAATCCGGTTATTTAATTATCCCGGGCATGGTGAATAAGGTTGGTACAAAATAAAAAATAAACGAAATTCATTGTAGAAAATAACTTAATTGATTTAATTCCTGGCATTATCCATGTGCAATTTATACGCCCGGCATAACTTGGGGCTAAGTGATGGAATGATGATATTATGAACGAAGTTAATACCAATTATGAAAAATTTGATCCTGGTTATATTTGCCTTAACAATTGTATGCTATTGCTGCCGGTTTCGCAACAAGGCCGAAACAATTGATGGTACATCAAAAGGATTTGACAAGCGTAACATCGACTCTTCCCAAAATCCTTGTTTGGATTTTGATGGTTTCGCAAATGGCAACTGGAAGAAAGCAAATCCGCTGCCTGCCACCGAAAGCAGATGGGGCGCTTTTGAAATACTTGATCGGGAAAACAAAGTAAAGCTGCGGCAGCTTGTAGATAGCATTACTGAAATATCAAAAGCTAAGCCTGGTACAGAGACGCAACAGATTGCCGACTTTTATCGCTCCTTTGTAGATACAGGTACAATTGAGCAACTTGGCTTAAAGCCGCTTAATACATATTTACAGGCAATAGACCAAATTGCCAGCCTTAGCGATTGGGTAAGGGAAACAGGAACCCTTCAAAATATCGGTGTTCCAACATTTGTAACATACAGTATAGAAGCCGATGCCAAAAACAATAAAATGCAGATTTTGTATTTAAGGCAAGGTGGATTAAGCCTGCTTGATGAAAGTTTTTACCATACAAACGTGCACAAGAATGTGATATTGCATGATCAGTTTGTTAAACATGTTAATTTAATGTGGAAGTCGGCTGATTTTAAGCCGCTAACTCCCGGAGAAACCATTTATAACTTGGAGCAACAGGTTGCTAAATTACAGTTATCGGGCCTGAAGTTGCGTGACCAATTAAAAACCTATAACAAAATCCGCACATCAGAAATTATTAGAAAAAACCCGCAGGTTGACTGGAATCTTTTCCTGAAAACTCAGGATATATATACCCCAACAGTTGTTGCAGAAAACCTGGCCTACATAAAAAACCTGACCCTTTTGCTGGAGAGAACGCCATTATCCACTTTAAAATTATATACCAGGTGGCAATTGTTATCCCATTTTGCGCCCTATCTGTCAAAAAGGTACCAGGTGCCCCATTTTGCCTTTTTCGGAACCGTAATGGCGGGAAAAAAAGCACAAAAAAGTCGTGTAGAAAATGCAATCGAAGAAACTGAAAAAGCACTGGGTATCCCTCTTGGGAAGCTTTTTGTTGCAAAATATTTTCGAAAGCAGAATAAAGAAAAAATAAGGGAAATGATCGAAAACGTTCGCAGCGTTTACCATCAGAGAATTAACGCTTTAACCTGGATGAGCAATAAGACCAAGGTGGCTGCGCAAAATAAGTTAAAGGCGATGACCTTTAAGATTGGGTATCCGGAAAAGTGGCAGAGCTACTCAAGTTTGAAGATCAGTCCATCACAACTGCTGGTAAACGTAATTTCCACAGCTCATTTTCAGCATAAAGAGCGCATAGCTAAAATTGATAAACCTGTAGATAGAAATGAGTGGCATTCGACGCCGCAGACCGTAGATGCGTTTTATGACCAATATACCAATAGTGCATGTTTCCCCGCTGGGATTTTGCAACCGCCATTTTATAATGACCATGCGGATGACGCCATTAACTATGGTGCAATAATCGCCGTTATCGGGCACGAGGTTACCCATGCCTTCGACGACCGTGGATCTAAATTTGATGCTTCAGGCAATTTGAACAACTGGTGGCAGGCTGAAGACAGGCGTAATTTTGAAAGCCTGGCCACCCGATATATTAATTACTTTAACCAAATAGAGGGACAACCAGGCTTGTATATTAATGGACAGCTTACCATTAGTGAAAATATAGCCGATCTGGGTGGGCTTACGCTCGCCTATTATGCCCTTAAGAAAAACTATAAGGACAAAAAAACTCCTGCACCGATTGACGGATTTACCTGGCAGCAACGTTTCTTCTTAGGCTGGGCACAAATGTGGCATAGCAATATTAGTGATGAAGCATTGCGCAACGAACTACAGACCAATCCGCATGTGCCCTTCCGATTCCGGATCAATGGCCCATTAGCACAGCTGAAGGAATTTGAGCAAGCCTGGGGATGTAGCAAAAGAAGAACAGGCTCAATAGTGATCTGGTAACGCTAAAGCTAAATACCGGGAACAAATTTCTAAACTGTTATAAGAACCATCTAAAAAATTGTTGTTTATAACGTTTAGCGGCGGCTTACTTTTATCCCGGACAGGTACCGGGGGCCTGCCCTCTTCTACTCCGACTGGTACCTGGTAAGCTTTCTGATCTGGTAAAAAAAACGCTCAATTAACCGTAAGTCCTGTGTTACAATTTCGGCATTTCCCTTTAGCTCTTTATCGAAGGGAAGCGTTTTCTGATAAGAAGTTTTCAGTCCTCTTGGAAGCACAACATCAACATAATAATTGCCTTTTTCGTCGGGCGTGAAAGATATGTTTTGAACCCTTCCTTCTATAATGCCATATTCCTGGTAGCGGTAATTGTCGAGTTTGATTAAAACTTTTTCGCCCCTGGCAATTTTTCCCGAATTGGTTGCAGCTACAAACATTCTTCCGATAAGCGCCTTTTTTTGGTCGGGTAAAATAGATAAAACAGGATCGCCACGTTTTACAAATTGATTTTCGCCCCAAAACTGCTGGAAGCTGATTACCCCATCTGTAGAAGAAACTACCAGGTAGTTTTGTTCCCAGGCCCTTAGCGAACGCCTTAACTGCTCTAGCAGCTGTAAGGTTTGTGCGGCGAAATTGATTTTATCTTTCTCTGCATTTATGGTTGTACCGCTTTTTGTTTTATTGAGGTTAAAAATGGCTTCATCTGTTTGCGATAAAGAGATATCGATGTTTTCTAAGTTCTGTTGCGCCTGTAAAAATTTAATTTTTTCGTTTTCAAATTCCAAAGCCGAAATTACCTTTTGGTTGAGAAGCAGCTGGGCGCGCTGATAATTTTTCTTTACCAGTTCAAATTTTAAACCTTCGAAGGTTTTTTGCTTTTTTAATGCAATTATCCGGCTTTTATTGGTCTGAATGTTTTGAGCGGTTGCTACATTTTCGGGCGCATAGGGTTTAAGCCTGGTAAACAACTGCTCATCCTGAAATGCCTTTGCAAAATTATTGTAATCGCCCTGCAGCTCACCCAATTTGAACCGCGAAACTTTATCAACCGGAAAGGAAAACAGCTTACCGGGAGAAATGGAATCTATAATGCTTTTAAGCTGTAAAACATCTTTATAATTTGCGGTAGATTGTAAAACCATTAATATTTCATCTTTTTTTATCTTTTGATGATCGCTGATGAATATTTTTTCAATTTTAGAGTCGGTTCTGATCTGTAATTTTTCTGGTGGGTTTTGCGAGGTAACCACAATTGTTGCGGGTACAAACTCGGGATATTTAATGAAATAACTCATTAGCAAAATCATTAAAAGGATGGCCAGGATAACCAAACTGCCCCAGCGGACCATCCAGTGTGGTGGTTCTGACAGAATATCCTGCACACCTTCCGAGCGCAGCTGTACCTCGTCCAGTTTATCTTTTTTAGTTTCCAAGTTCGAGCTGGTTTTTTATTAATCTGTAATATTCTCCTTTTTTGGCCACGAGTTCGTTGTGGTTGCCTTCTTCTACAACCACTCCCTTATCCAGTACGATAATTTTATCGGCATGTTTAACCGTAGATAACCTGTGGGCAATTACAATAGCCGTTTTGCCCTTAAAAAACTGGTTCAGGTTTTCGATAATTATTTTTTCGTTATTGGCATCTAAGGCACTTGTGGCCTCATCGAAAAAGATGTATTCTGGCGATTTATACACTGCCCGGGCAATAAACAACCTTTGTTTCTGCCCACCGCTAACGCCCATACCTTCGTTACCGATTTTGGTATTGTAACTTAAAGGCAGGCTTTCTATAAAATCCTGTATGTTGGCAATTTCTATGGCTTTTCTCAGTTTTTGTTTATCAATCGCATCTTCGCCAATGGCGATATTATTGGCAATACTATCGTTAAATACATAACTTTCCTGCATCACTACACCGCAATGGTCGCGCCAGTACCTGGGCGAAATATTTTTCATATCGGTGCTGCCAATTTTTATTTCGCCTTTGTCGGGTTCGTAAAATTTGGTCAACAACTTTAAAAGCGTTGTTTTTCCGCTACCGCTGGCCCCAACTATAGCCGTGGTTTTTTGAAAGGGGATAACAAGGTTTAAATCCTGGAAAACAAACGAATCGGCTCCTGTATACCTGAACGATACAGACTTCAGTTCGATATCTTTCTGCGCAATTTCGGTGGCATATTGTTCTTCGCTGCCTTCTTCGTTGTCTTTATCGTGAATTTCCTGTAACCTTTCGAGCGAAATTCTGGCATCCTGTGTTTGTTTGATAAATTCTATGAGCTGCATTAGGGGGCTGTTTAGCTGGCCAATGATGTATTGTACCGAAAGCATCATGCCCAGGGTAAGGTTACCACTCAGAACCAGTTTTGCGGCAAGGAAACTAACCAAAATATCTTTTATCTGATTAATAAAACCACCGCCAACAGATTGCCACTGCTCTAACGAGAGGGCCTTTATTTTGATCTTAAATAACTTTACCTGTAAAAATTCCCAGCCCCAGCGCTTCTGTTTTTCGGCATTATGCATTTTTATTTCCTGCATGCCATTAATCAGTTCTATTACCGTGCTCTGCTCTTGCGCAACCTGGGCAAACATTTTATAATCAAGTTCTTTTCTTCTTTTAAGGAAAAAAACAATCCACCCCACATACAAAAGTGCGCCCAGCAGGTACACGATAAATAACCGGTAATCGTAAATGAAGAGTATAATGCTAAAAATAAGCAGGTTTACCATCGAGAAGAGGGTATTGAGCGAGGAGCTGGTTAGCAATTGTTCTATCCGGTGGTGATCGTTTATCCGCTGCATAATATCACCTGTCATCCGTGTATCAAAGAAACTGATCGGAAGTTTCATCAGCTTGATAAAAAAGTCGGAAATGATTGAAATGTTAATCCGGGTAGAAAGGTGTAGCAAGATCCAGCTCCTAATTATTTCGATCCCCATTTTACCCATAAAAAGCATCACCTGGGCGAGTAAAACCAGGTAAATAAAGTTAATGTCCTGGTTTTGTATGCCTACATCAACAATACTTTGGGTAAGGAAGGGAAAAATAAGCGATAATAAACTCCCGGCCAGTAAGCCAACGGCCAGCTGGATAACGAGCGATTTATATTTTAGTAAATACCTGGAGAGGAAAGAGAAGCTTGTTTTTTTTTCTGTGTCTTCGAAATCGCTGGTGTAAAATGCAGGGCTTGTTTCTAAAATAAGGGCAATACCTTCTTCTGTATTTTCGTGGGCATTTTCGCCGATCCAGTATTTTATAAATTCTTCTTTGGTATAGGTAATTAAGCCATAACCCGGATCTGAAACATAAACCTTACCGGCCTTATCTATTTTATAAACCACAACATAGTGGTTTTTATTCCAGTGTACAATGCAGGGCAATGGTGCATCGGCCAGCAGGGTATTAAAATTTATTTTAACACCTAATGTTCTAAAGCCTAAAGCCTCTGCTGCATTACTCAGGCCAAGCAAACCACTTCCTTCCCTAGTGGTTTCCGCAAGGGTTCTGATTTGCTGCAACGCAATGCTTTTGTTATAGTGTTTGGCTATAATGCGCAGGCAGGTTGGTCCGCAGTCCTTATTGTCGGGTTGTTTATAAAAGGGGAAAGATTTCATGCTAAACAGACCAGGCCATATTAAAATGATTTGATAATTTTTGCTGATCTATATCGCATCCCCTTGCAGAGATGGCAACACCAGAATCCTTTAGGTTAATATAATTTTCTTCATAATCCCATTTTGATAAATAAGGATTGTAAGCGCATTCAGCTTGATGATACCATTTCTCATCACCTTTAACAGGCACTCGGCTATCAACACACATGTACCTAAATTCACAATCGCTGCAAACAAGTGTATTGTTTTTGTTGATATTTCCTAATTCGCGAAATTTATCCGAATGGATGGTATTTAAAAACAGATCTTTGGTTAACAATTTTACATTGCCAAAGCTATATGTATTGTTTAAACCATTTTTAACGTTCCCTTCCCGATCGATGTATACCTTCCCGTAGTAGTAAGAATGAACGTTGTAGGCCTCTAAAAAATGTTCGTTATTTAACGACAGTTTATCTGTAGTTAGCTTGGTTTTATAGGTAGCAAATTCTTCTTCAAAAAAGTTAAAATAAACATTTTGATATAGTTGTGTGGTTTCTGCTTGGTTGGTTGAATTGAAGAAATTAACCGAAAAAATTAAGCGGTGATTGCAGATCAGCTGACGTGTTGTTTCATAGCTTTCCTGATCAAAGTTTTCAATGTACAGATAAACACTATCTATTTCGAGGGTATCTATTTTCGCTAAAAGCACGAACAGATGATCATCTATCCGAGGCGCTATAACTGATACGTTTAAAAGGTACTCATCTTTAATAAAATCAAAAAAAACAGGGTCTGTATCCGAATGCACAATTGCATTAGTGAGCAGATTTGGTTGCTCAAAATTTCTGTTTAAACTTTTGAAACGGTTCTTTTCATTACGGTCAGTTATTTCAAATATGATTTCTTCCTTAAGTAAAAAATCTACCAACTCCTCTTTTTCCCCCCGGTCGGTAATTTTATTAAAATTAATCACATCGTTGGTATCCAAAACGTCATAATGCGCGTTAGGGATAAAAAAATAATCTTTCCGAATAATATCATAAATAATTGCTCTATTGTAACCCTTAACAGGAATGCACAATTGATTTCTTAAAAATAATTTATTCATAACGGCGATTTATAAAGTAGGTCTAATTGTAAACTTTTGGTGCAGAATATTTTAGATTCTCTGGTTTTGATTAAATACCTCGGTTTTTCTTTTTTAACTAAAGATTTTAAATGAATGGGCGCATTTCCATTTTGAATTTCCAGGCTGATTTTTTTCATGTGATTATAGATTTAAAGCAATTTCCTTTTCCAGGTTGTAGTTGCAAGGACTGGAAACCATTCCGAACTGACCAATAGGATTGAGGTCTAAAAAATAATATTGCTGATCTTCTTTGGATAGAACGACATCAAAAGAAGCGCAATTCAAACCCATATTATCCAACAAGCCTTTAATTTTCCGCTCGTAATATTTTGGAAATTGGTAAGGTGTTATTCTATTGGGTTTCGATCTGTCGTAATTTCTAAAGTCGACCTTAGTTTTACTATTGCTTTGAGAAAAAATTGCCATCGCATAAAAATTGCCATTGAGGTAGAAACACCTTATTTCATAACTTTTTAAAATGTTTTTCTGGAAAAATGTAGGGACAAATTCATTTGGCAATGCTTCAATATCAGCTGCTGTTATTTCGGTTGTATAGGTTAGATGAATGAAATCATCAGTATCAAAAATAGAAAGAGGAGCATTTAAGGGTTTAGAAATGATATTTTTTTCCTGCTTATAAAATTCAAGTAAGGCTTCTTTATTTCCGGTAACAATAAAATTTGGCGCCGGTATTTTAAGTTTACTACATAAATCCAACAGATGAAGTTTGTTTATATCTCTTGTTTTAAAATTATTTATGCCGTCTTTTTTATCGAAAGTGAAATGAATGTATTCCATTAAACTTGCATTTTCTGCCGATAGGTAATTACTGATATGTTGACTATTAAAGTTTTTTACAAAGTCGATATCCCCCCGCCTGTACCATATTTTGGTTATTTCATTACTGTGTATCGTTTTTCCATTAATGTTGATTATAAAATCCTTTTCTGTAATCGAAATCAGTTTTGCATCTGTATCTTCATTAATGCGGATAAATTTCTTTTTCAAATGTAATAACCAGTTAATAACCATAGCGGTAGAGTAATCATCAGTAATGGAGAAAATCAGGATCATGCTTAATTGGAGTTAACTTTATGTTTTGTTTAATTTGGTGAAAAATGGAGGCTGTTAATCCTCCATTTTTTAATCGGAGCAGCTTTAATCAGTCGAGCTGGAAAGGCCTTGTACCGTTCTTACACTTCTTATACTTCCATCGTCATTGTAATAGGTATACTGGCCATCAGGTGAATTGGTTGTGCCGGTTCTTACCCAACATTCACTCATGCAGCCTGCGAGTTTTCCTCCATTGATTTGGCTATTTTTTAAATCAATTCGTTTTTCAAATAAACCTTTCATACTATTTGTTTTATTGGTTAACAGATATTGTAATTTTTGTTTTTTGGTGTGATTAGCAATTGTATTCAGTACAAACCTGTATGGTTGTTTTATTATCGTCCTTAACGGTATAACGTACATCAGAACAGCCTTGCGTACAGGTTTCTGTGCGAACTGTAGTATTCGATTCGGCTAATTTCCCTCCATTGATTTGACAGCTTTTTAAGTCAATCCTTTTCTCAAATAACTTGTTGTTTGTTTTCATAATAAAATAATTTTAATGTAATAGATAAATTTCGCCATCTTACCCTGGCGTTTGGGTTTTGTTCATTTAAAAATCGACACAAACCGAAGGGATTACAAGCGGCAGTTGATATATGACAGGTTTGAGCACCTTTTCGTTAATTCTGCATGCATATTCGTAAAACAGCTAAGCAGCAACGGAGATTTAATTTACCTTTTCTAAGAAAAAAATGCTTAAAAAACACAGCCAGCAAGCCGCATATCCGCATTCAGGCCTTTTTTGGTTATTGTAGCGGTATTTCAGATATATATTAAATCGGTACAGATATAGAATGAAACCCGACAGATATTTGTCTGCTGTTTTTTTTAGTGTATACTATTTATACTTTTAAAGAATAATTCAACCCGCACCCCATTAAAGGTGTTATATGTATGATAAGCCAATTCTTTCGTTAATGAACACCTGTGCGAGAACCCTGATAATCCTTTGTACGATTTGTTTTCTTATTATTCCGGCTTGCAGAAATAAGGAAATACCACCTAAGGCTGAGCGCCAGTCTGTTAAAAAAACTGTTTTCCGGGATGATCTATCACTAATTCTATCCTTAGATACGCTGTCTTCTGCAGCAGTTAAAAAAATAGTTTACCAACAAGACAGCCTGTTGGGCAAGGATCCTGATAAAGAATCAAACCCCTATTATCATTATTTCCATGCCAGGAAATATGTTTATCAAAAGAAAAGGGATAGTGGCTTAATTGCCTACCAGAAAATGAAAGGGCTAAAGCCGAATGATGATATTGAGTTGTTGAAAACCTATCGTGTTTTAACGCATAAAATGGCTGGCGGATCGATGGTAGAGCCTGCTTTAATGGGCCAGATTTTTGCGGCTTTGAAAATTGCTGAGCAAACTCATAGCCGGTTAACCTATTCTTTTTATGATCTACTGGCGCAGGCCTATTTCCAGAACCATAATGAAAAAAAATCAATCGAGTATGCTGCCATTTACTTTAAGCATAATCCGTTTAATACACACCCTGTAATTAAACAACGTTATTTCGATATTTCGTTCCTGTTGGCATCGCGGCTGGGCGATTTTAAAAAAATGGTACATTTTAACGCCCAGGCCCGGCGTTTGGCAAAACAGGTTGGCGATAGCCTGGCAATAGCCCGCACTTACGATAACGAAGCACAGGTTTACAGCCGGCAATTGCAAACTGCCAAGGCCCTGGCCTGCAGTAAAATTTATTTCAACTACCTTAAAAAAACCAATAACCTGAATGGTATTGCCTACAATAACCTGGCTACCGCATTTTCTCAAGATAAACAGCCCGATTCTGCCATTAAGTATTATAAAGCGGGTATAGCTTTCGAAAAACGCGACGCATCAGCCAGGCAAAAGGATGTCTATTACAACGGCCTGCTCGAAGCCTATAAAATGAAGGGCGATTTGGCCCATGCGCTTCAGGCTGCAGATTCTGCCTATACGATCGAACTGGGTAACTATAAAGCAATCGAAGCTGTTAAGGTTGCTGAAATTCATGAAAAATATCAGACAGAAAAAAAAGACAGGAATATAGCAGAGTTAAACAGCCGCAATAAACTGAACGAAACCATTATTAAACAGCAACGCTGGACACTTTTTTTAGTCCTGATGATCTTTCTCAGTATAGTTTCTTTCTTTTATAGTTTCTACCGCCAGCAGCGTTTAAGGGAAAAGAATAAATTATTAAAGTCAGAAAACCAGCGCTTAAATGTAGAGCAGAAAATGTTGCAGGCACAGTTAAACCCACATTTTATCTTCAATGCCATAGCCAATTTACAAAGCCTGGTTGCTTCGGGGCATATTGAGGAGTCTGTGTGCTACCTCAGGTCTTTTTCAGAACTATTGCGCAGTACCCTGGAGCAGAACAGAAAAGATTTTATCGAAATAGATGAAGAAATTGCTTCGCTAAACAATTACCTCCGGTTGCAGCAAATGCGTTATGCCGATGTTTTCGATTATAAAATTGTAGTTGATGATCAATTGAATCTAAACCAGACGCTAATTCCGCCCATGCTTGTTCAGCCCTTTGTAGAAAATGCAATTGAACATGGTTTTAGAAATATAGGGTATAAGGGGTTGCTAAGCATATCTTTCAAAATTAAAGACGGTTTGCTGGCAATCGAAATAGAAGATAACGGAAGTGGCCTGGGCCCAAAGCCTAATGAAAACCCAAAGAAACAATCGCTTGCCCAGGTAATTTTAAAAGAAAGAATCGATTTGCTTTTTACCGCTAACGGGCAGCAAGCTCAATTTAAAGTAAGCGATAAGCGGATTAATGCTGTAACAGGCGTATTTGTTGAAATACAGATTCCAATAGTTAACGATTAAATAAGTTGTTATGAAACTTTATATTTTAGAAGATGAGATCCGGATTTTACAGCATATCTTACAAATTGTTAAAAAAATCGACTACCTCGAAGTTGTAGGCTTTGCCGGAGAAACTGCAATCGCAAAACAGGAAATCCTGGCATTAAAACCCGACATTATTCTGGCCGATATCCGTTTAAAGGATGGCGATAGTTTCCACCTGTTTGATGAAATCGGTGTTACCGATTTTCAGGTTATTTTTCTAACCGCCTACGATCAGTATGCCATACAGGCACTTAATTTAGGTGCCTTTGGGTATTTACTTAAACCAATTGATGAGGTAACATTAACCACGCATTTAAACAAATGTTATCATCACCGTGAGCAGGAAACTTTAGGGCAGCAACAGCTTGCCATTGCCAAAGAACACTACCTTGCCCAGGGCGTAGCTGCCGCGAAGCGAATTGCCTTGAAAAGCCTTGAATATATAGAGGTAGTAGCCATTGAAGATATTATGTACTGTAAAAGTGATAAGGGTTACACTACATTTTATTTAAATGATAACAGCGAGATCCTGGTTTCGAAAGGATTAAAGGAGTATGAAAGTTTGCTTACACCCTATGGTTTTTTAAGGTGCCACCAATCGTTTCTGGTTAATTTTAAATACGTTAAAAAATATTACCGCGAAGGGTATCTGCAAATGGAAAACAAAGAAAACATATTGGTTTCGAGCAGAAAAAAAGAAGAGGTATTAAGGTACCTTGAAAATATTGCATAGCAGTTGCCGAGGCGAAAGAAATTCTTGGCAACTAATTGGTTTTTCTGTTTATCAGCTTTGAGCTGATCTTCACCACCGAACCCCTAAAATAATTAATTCGAAAAACCAACAACTTGCAGGTATGATTTCAAATGTTTTAATTAATTTTTGAGTTTGGGCAGAGATTTCCACCAGGCAAGCAGTTCGGTTTTTAGCTGATTGGTTATTTTAACCTGCTTGGCGCTTAGTTCGGTAGTTTCATTTTTATCTTTCACAATGTTATAAAGCTGCACATCAGTGCCGTCACTATTCATAAGCAATTTCCATTCTCCAGCGCGCACCGCCAGGTTAGGGCTTCTATTGGGTTTGGCAGGGTATTTAAAGGCAATATCATTTCTGCCATACTCCCAAAACATGTTTTTTTTCCTTAGCGATGATTTTCCGGCGAAAACCTTACTCCGGTCTAACCCATCTCCCTGGTAACTTGCAGGTAACTTTACCCCGGCCATGTTGGCTAATGATGGCAGTAAATCTATCGCATTTACTTCCGAGCCCGCATCTATTTTTCCCTGGGGAATATGCCCTGGCCAACTAATTAAAAATGGCATTCTGATGCCACCCTCGTATAAAGAAAGTTTAGTGCCTCTTAAACCACCAGTCCGGCTCCCTTTAAAACTGGGTAAAGGGCCATTGTCACTGGTGAAGATAATGATGGTATTCTTGTCTTCGCCCATTTTTTTTAAACCGTCCATTAATCTTCCCACCTGCTGGTCAAGTTCCTTCAGCACCAATTTAAAGGCCTGCTCAGATTCTTGTCCAAGCGGGAACTTACCAATATATTCATCTCTAACATTGGGCACCCATGGCGTATGTACATCATCTGGCCAAAGATTTACAAAACGTGGTTTATTTTTATTTTCTTTAAAAAAAAACGAGTGTTTTATCAACAAAATATTTGGTTCTGTCCCAGCGTTTTATGCTGTCTTTATCCGACCAGATCCAGTTTGTAGCAGTGAGCAGTGGGTCTGGCTGTGGACTTTCGTAAGTACTGGCGTGGGCATCGTAACCATATTTTTCAAAAACCGGTGCATCCTTCACATCTCTTCCCCCGCCCATGTGCCACTTACCAAAATGACCGGTTGCATATCCGGCAGATTGGAAAATCCGGGCGATAGATGGCGCTTCAGGATTTAAGTAATCTGCTTGTTGTGCATTTTTATTGTGCTTTTTATTATCAAGATAAGTACTAAAGTTCCACCTTCCGGGGTACATACCCGTGAGCAGGCTGGTTCTTGATGGCGAACAGATCGGTGCGCCACTATAATATTGTTTAAGCATTAACCCGTTTTTCGCCAAACGGTCTATATTGGGGGTAGGCACAAAATTTCCGCCGAAGGTGCTTACATCGCTAAAACCCATGTCATCAACAAGAATGATAATAATGTTTGGCCTGTTGTTTTGAGCAAAAGCAGAATAGCTAAACGCAAGCAGAAAAAAGGCAAATATTAACTTCAAATATTTCATATTAATCTTTTTGGCATACAGCTTAGGCCATCCATCTCTGCGACCAAGCGCCGTATTGATTAAAATTTCTTATCCCTATTGTGTAAATTACTTTCTAAATAAACCAAGCCATCCTGCGCCTTATCGCCTAAAACATCAGTTGCACCTTTTCTATCTGGTATTGTTAAAGAGGCAATGAGTGTTGGGGCGAACCGGAGTAAATCTTTTTTACCGTTAATACAATATCAATAAAGAATTTGGGGTTTTCGTCAAGTTTAGGAATTTCTTTTTTAGAACTTTGAGCAAAAACTGTAATACCAATAATAAGCAGGCTTATTACAATAAATAATTTTTTGTACATTTTTAAGCGCTTAATGATTAGCAATGATAATAAATATTGCCTTAATATTGTATTTCCAATAGATCAAAATAATTAAGGCAATGTTTATTGGGGTTTTGCGGTTAACCGCATAGTAAAGCCATATTATTGGTTAGAGATGAATGCCTCAGACTAAACATTGGTGTACCGGATTTTTACCCTTATCAAAACAGCTTTAAAAGAAAACGGGAACCATCTGATAGACGGTCCCCGTTTTAATCTAAATTAACGCTCTCGGTATATAATACGGGTATTGAGATAAATTATTGCCCTACAGCTATAATAATTTAAAAATTTCCAGGTATCAGGGTATTCTCTTCCAAATCAGCAAAATAAAAACCAGATAGTATGCAAAGGAGGTGTCCGCTTTAACTTCTAATCTCCCTGCGCATAAAAAGGTAATAAGCAATAGCAAAACAACCTGTACTGGCGGCAATCATCCCGCTTAACTGGGGCCATACAATCATCAGGCTCTCTTTTACCGGCAGCGGACTGGGAATGGCACCTGCCATTTGCTCCATGCTCATTGGGCCGAGGCTCCGTATCGATGGCATCAATAATGTGGTGGCCGCATCAGTATAAAGCTGGTTAGGTGCAATCCGCATCATATCCAGGATTAATTCATTGTAACCCATTACCTGTGCCTGCGAAAGGTAGGCAGGGTCGGGTAAAAAGGCCCTTATAACCAGGTTAACAATAATCGGATAAAAAACGGTAAAGAACAGCCACAGCCCCAAAGCGCTCAGCGCAGCTGTTGCGGGTTGCCTGAAAACAATAGAAAGCAGGATAGATAAACTTAAATAGAATGCAACATAAAGAAGAGTTACAAAAACAAAGCCCATTATCCTGATCAGTTCCTGAGCCTCTAACCTAACGCCTGTTAAAACCAGCCCTCCACCAATCATAAGCAGGGTAAGCGAAAGAAAAAGCATGCCCACTATCAGTATTGCGCTGCTAAATTTAGCCAGCAGCAGGTTATCCCTGTAAATCGGTTGTGCCAAAAGCCGGGTTAAGGTTCCGTTATTCTGTTCCGAATTAATGGCATCAAAGCCCATACTAATGCCAAGCAGTGGAGCAAGGAAACTGAGCAGTACATGGAAAGGCGGCATAGAATTATCTGTCGAGGTAAGCAGTTTCAGGTACATAAAAGCATGGTCGGGGTCGTTTGTATTGGTAAAGGCCGTTCTGATATTGCCTACCGATACATATAAGGAAGCCACAAAGGTTAACAGCACCAAACCAACCAATACCAAAAAGCGCCAGCTTCTAATATGATCAGCAATTTCTTTTCGGATAATTACGCCAAAGGCCCTGTTTGGCTGAGATGGGCCTGTATATTTCTTATCTTTTGTGCTGCCCGAAGAAAGCACGTTTGAAGATGCCGCTTGATTTTCCATGATTTAGATTTTCATTAAAACTACTTTCAAAATATTTCTGATAGATTTCATCCAGGCCATACTCCTTACGGCTTACCTGTAAAATGTCGTAACCCTTTTGCACTAAATGCCGAACAATGCGGGGGGTTATATCATGTTGGGTGGTAAACTCCAGCGTATCGGCAGAAATGCCGATATCTGTAACCGCATCCCATTGCCCCATTTCTGCTTCCAATGGCCAGGGCTGCTCAATTAAGTGTGCTGTTTTAATTGTGGTAACCGATCCTTCTTTGCCAAAAAGGTTAGCGGAAAGCGAGGCAATATCGCCCTGGGCCAACAGTTTGCCGCCAACAAATATGCCCACACGGTCGCATACCTGTTGTACATGGTGCAGGTGGTGCGAAGAGAGCAGAACGGTCAAGCCCTGTTGCTGGCTCAGGGTTTTAATCAGGCTTAAAAATTCTTTTACCCCTGCAGGGTCTATGCCGAGTGTTGGCTCGTCGAGAATAATTACCTCAGGGTCTTTGATCAATACATCGGCCAGGCCCAGCCGCTGTTTCATGCCCCGCGAAAAAATACCGGCTTTTTTATCCATGCTGCCGGCAAGCCCTACTATATTAAGCACTGCCATGGCCCGGTCTTTCAATGTGCTTTCGTCCAGGTTGTTCAGCCTGCCCAGGTAAATTAAATTTTCGAGGGCCGTCATGTGGTTGTAAAAGCCCACACTATCGGGCATATAGCCCACCTTTTGCTTTACTGCAATAGGGTTTTTGGTGGCGTCGTATCCGCATACATGAGCAGTACCGCTATGGGGGTCGGTTAGCCCCAGCATCATCAATATGGAGGTGGTTTTGCCTGCACCATTTGGCCCGAGCAAGCCAAAAATCTCACCGCGGTATACGTCCAGGTTCAGTTCGTCAACCGCCTTAAAGGTTCCATAGCGTTTGCTTAGGTTCCTAAGTTGTATGATAGGTTCCATCTTATTTTTGTGCTGTTAAAGAATGGATTATCTTCTGCCGTACTTACGGATGAGGTAGTATACACTGCCAATGGCCAGCAGAATTACCAGGATACCGATCCAGCCAGAAAGCAATGAAGTTTTAACAAACATGCGGAACGCCAGCTGTGTGTTCGCATTGGCACCCGAAAGGCTAAAGGTTGCAGCATAATCTCCGGCTATGGTTTTATCAGGAACTTTTAGAAAGGCGGTGACGGCTACGCTTTTTCCGGCCTCAAGTTTACTGATCTTGGCCGGCTCGAAACGTACTTCCCAGCCGCTCGGCAGCTGACTGTTCAGGTCCAGATCGCTCAAGGGCAGTGTGCCTGTATTTTTAACCTCCAGTTGGATATCTTTATGCCCGCCCGAACTCACCTCTTCACTCAGCCTTCCGCTTGGCGTATTCATGGCAACACCATACGAGCCTTTTACTACCGCCTCGAGGTTAAGTAAAAGGGTATCATTGGCCGAAACGGCTTTAAGGGGGATATTGTATTTTTTAGGCGATGCATTAGCACTGGCGTTAATCTCCACTGCAATTTCCTGGCTTTTGCCTGCATCCATATTAAGCGAGGTAACCTGGTTGCCCTCTACTTTGTAACTCACTACCCAACCCTCGGGCAGCGCGGCCTTCAGCTCGTAAATGGCCTGTTTTTTGGTTCCGTTGTGCAGGGTAGTGCTGTACCTGAAAACCTCGTTCGTGGCCGCCTCAATATTAATCAGCTTGGCCGTAAAAGCCGATGGACCTGCCTTGGCTTCGTTTAATTGTTGGGCAATGGTGGCCAGTGATGGCGCAAAAAAGATGATGAAAAAAAGCGCAAATCTTCCTGATAAGCGAAAATGGTTAAATAGTAATGCTGATAACATGATCTAAAATCAAAAAATAAATAATTGCTCTAAAAAATGCTTTCCTGTTTGTTTATCTGATGGAGGTTCAAAAAAAAACAACAAAATAATATTTTCAAATTCCTTTAACATTTTTTAACAATTGGCCGGTAAAGGCAGGCCGGCGCTGTGGCTTTTCCTCATTAAACAGGTTACAAAAGCTGCTCTTTAGTTAATAATTCCCCAAAACTATTGCCGCAAGCCGTTGCTCATTGGTAACGGTTCGTCTAGAAATTACAGGCGTTGGTCTAGTAGTTACCAAGGCTGGTATAATACCGGGTTTTTGCCTGCAACGTTTGCTCTATAGCTGCGTCTTAATAACAAACAATAGCAAAAACCTAAAATATAAAAGATATGAAAACTTTAGCAAAAACAATATTCGCAGCAGCATTAACAGCAGTAGTATTAACCTCATCAGCCGTGGCAACTTTTGCCGCCGAGCCAGTTAAAGCAGAAACAAAAACGCCTTCATTATCAAGTTTCAACAGGATCTGGGTGAGCGGTAACGTGAAGCTGATCTTAACACAGGGCGATAAACAAAACGTAGAAGGTGCCAGTAACTACGATGCTGCAAAAACCTCCGTATCAACTGATGGAAAAACCTTATTCATCAATTCGTTGGAAACAAGTCAGGTAACGCTGAACATTACCGTAAAAGATTTGGAAAGAATTGAAGCCTACGGCCAATCGGTTGTGGTAACCAGCAATAATTTCGATGTAAAATACCTTCAGTTATTTTTGGGCCAGAGTGCCACAGCAAAAATCAAAACTACTGCAGGCAGTTTATATACCATCGTTAAGGAAGATGCGGTATTAAAATTAAACGGCACTGCCGGC
>Ga0182007_10000358_pt1 | contig 28813 bp, 27 predicted proteins | sample Sormic07211113_1_FD_123023 | JGI IMG/M metagenome (GOLD analysis project Ga0182007, IMG submission 123023) | Rhizosphere microbial communities from Sorghum bicolor, Mead, Nebraska, USA - 072115-113_1 MetaG | ecosystem: Host-associated > Plants > Roots > Rhizosphere | place: USA: Nebraska...
CGCCCTGGTGTTCTGCCAGGCAGCCTTCGCTCATGGCCCCGTCTTCGACTGCTACATCGAGAGCGATGATCTGGTGAAGTGCGAGGCGGGTTACACCGACGGCAGCTCCGCCGCTGGCAGAAAGGTCCATGTCCAGGACACCAGCAACAAGGTGTTGCTCGAAGGAAACGTCGGCACCGACAACACCTACGCATTCCAGCCCCCAGCCGGGAAATACTCCGTTGTGTTCATGGGCGGAGACAACCATCAAGCCACGATTCAGTCATCCGACATTTCAAGGTGAAATCGACCATGCCGATCAAACGACGACTGCTCCAGGCACTTGCCGCCGTTACATTAGGTTGCCTGACAGGCGCTGCACAGGCCCATTTCCAGATGCTCTACGTCGAGGAAACGGCGCTGCCGCGTGCGGATAAACTGGAGTTCGCGCTGGTGTTCACGCATCCCTTCTCCGGCGGCCCCACCATGACCATGGATGAACCCCGCGCCTTTAGCCACATCAGCTCGCACGGCGGGGAAAAAATCGATCTGCGCCAATACTTGCGCCCTGTCCAGTGGCAGAGTCGCGATAACCAAACGACTGCCTATCGTGCGTCGATTCCGCGGGAGTTGGTTCGCTCACTGGGTGACCATATCTTCGTACTCGAGCCCGAGCCCTACCTGGAAACCGAGGAAGACGTCTACATCCAACAGTTCACCAAGCTGATCGTGAACGTGGGCGGCGTACCCGGCAACTGGGCAGAACCACAAGGGTTGCCGGTTGAGATCCAGCCACTGAACAAGCCTTATGCAAACTGGACAGGCGGAGTGTTCCGCGCCTTGGTGCTGGCCGATGGCAAGCCCGTTCCGTTTGCCGAAATCGAAATCGAATACATCAACCATTCCGTCGATATCGAGAAAAACGCCTTTGGCCAGCAAGACTATGTAACGGCACCTCAAGCTTCATTCAAATCCCTGAGCTCCTACACGGACGCCCAGGGCATCGTGACCATCGGCCTGCCCCGGGCCGGCTGGTGGGGTATTGCAGCGCTCGACATCGGTACAACAAAAACCCACAAGGGCAAACCCTTGTCGCAAGACGCGGTGCTGTGGGTGCAGGCCAGGGATATGAAATGACACAAGCACATCCACGGTCGGTCGTCCGAACCGTTCTGCCCAAAAAATCAATGTCCGCGAATGTACCGTTCAAGCTGCTGTATCAGGTCTGCTTGCTCTGCAATAGAAGCCTTTACCAGATCGCCAATCGACAGCAAACCAAGCAATTCTCCGTTTTCCACAACCGGCAGATGACGAAGATGGCTATCGGTCATGATCCCCATGCAAGCCTCGATACTCTGACGAGAGTCCACAGTTATTGCTGGAAAACTCATGACATCCCTCACGGGTGTACCCGCTGAAGAGCGCCCTTGAAGCACCATCTTGCGCGCATAATCCCGCTCACTGATAACGCCGATTACGCTCCCGTTCTCGACGACCGGCAAAGCACCAACGTTCCGTTCGGCCATAGTCCTGATCGCGTCCAGAACCATTTGACCCGGTAGAACAGTGTGAACTTTATGATTAGCTTCTGGCTTTAAACGAAGTAGTTGCGCAACCGTTTTCATAATGCTCTTCTCTTATTTTTTCCACGCAAGCGCCTTTACCGGGCGATCAGACCGCAATCAATCAAAATAGATAATAAAAGCTCGCACAGACTCAGTGACTGCGACTTCTCTCAACCGTCTTCGATGGCACTTCCGAAAATAATTTCTTATAGTCGGATGAGAACCGACCCAAATGATTAAATCCCCAGCGCATGGCCACCGCAGTAATATTTTCATTGCAGCCGCCTTCCATCAACGCCTGCCTTACAGCTTCAAGCCGAAAACGCTTTAAGTACACAGTTGGCGTGACACCAAAGTACTTCTTGAAGTCATCATGCAGTTTGAAGCGAGACACGCCCACCGCCCGCCCGACTTCGTCCAGATCGACGTCATCGCCAGCATGCTCATTGATAAACTGCTTGGCCTTCAACAAATACTCAGGGCAGCGACTTTGCGAAACGCCAGCCAACTCGCTTGAATAATTGTTTGGCTGCGACAAGATCAAGCCCTTTATCAGCGCTTTTTCCATATCACGAACCATGGAAACATGACCAAAAAAGTTACGCGCCTGATCCATCTCCGCAAGCAGGTATCTGACCAGTCGCCACCATGCCGCCGGCGCGCCCTGACTTGTACCTACTCGCGTCTCGAAGACAATTGGCTGTTGCGTGGGTCGCTGTAATAGTTCCTCCAACATCTGTCGCATGGCTGCACACTTGATGGCGACCTGAATTTTCCGGCAATTACCTGCAATAGAAAGCTCTTGCTGATCATAAGGCGACACGATGAGTCCGTTATCACTATCGGACATCAGCAATCCATTGGGTTTTCGAAGCTCCTGTTGCCCCCGGATCGGAAGACTGATGCTGTAGCTGTTGAGCTCTGACGCATCAATATCAATAGTGACATCGGTACCGTATTCGATATACCCAATCACTGTAGACATCGACTTCAAAACGTTTCCGGCATGTTGAAAATGAAGACGTTGTGGAGACGAGGCCTTGAGCTCGTGGGGACCGCAAATATTAACCATCCAGGCCTGCGCATTCTGCAGGTCATGATGCACCGCATGGATGTCTTGAAAATCAACATCGGACCCCGCATGAGTTTGCAGATTCATCGCAGCACCCTAATGGTTACAGATTAGCGACAACCCTACGTTTAAAGCCCCGGGATCGCTATCCGCATAATGCAAAAATGATCAAGAAAACGCATAAAACACCCTCGCCTGATGGTCCTCACGAAAAGCGCCCCCGCCCCCCCTCAGAAATGGATAGATATCGCCTCGAATCCGGATAGATGCACCACACAGAAAGGCTTTCAATCGGGTCGTGCCTAAAACTACAAAAAGGGTGTACCTGATGAACAGCTCTAGAAGCATTGCGCAGTGGCAAGATTACATTCAGGGTTGCCTGGATTTTCGGCCGGCCGAAGGTATTTACCGCGTCGCCCGTGACATGTTCACAGAGCCGGAACTGTTCGACCTGGAGATGGAACTGATCTTCGAGAAGAACTGGATCTACGCCTGCCACGAGAGTGAAATCGCCAATCCCAATGATTTCCTGACGATGCGCGCAGGTCGTCAGCCGATGATCATCACCCGCGATGGAAGCAATCAGCTCCACGCGCTGATCAACGCTTGCCAGCACCGGGGCGCGACCCTGACTCGCGTCAGCAAAGGTAACCAATCTACCTTCACCTGTCCGTTCCACGCCTGGTGTTACAAAAGTGATGGCCGCCTGGTCAAGGTCAAGGCTCCGGGGGAATACCCGGAAGGTTTCGACAAAGCAACCCGCGGCCTGAAGAAGGCCCGGATCGAGAGCTACAAGGGTTTCGTCTTTATCAGCCTGGACGTCAATGGCAGCGACTCGCTGGAAGACTACCTCGGCGATGCCAAAGTGTTCTTCGACATGATGGTCGCGCAGTCTCCGACCGGCGAGCTGGAAGTACTGCCCGGCAAGTCGACCTATAGCTATGACGGCAACTGGAAACTGCAGCACGAAAACGGCCTGGATGGTTATCACGTCAGCACCGTGCACTACAACTATGTCTCCACGGTACAGCATCGCCAGCAAGTCAACGCGGCCAAGGGCGGCGGCTCCGACACGCTGGACTACAGCAAGTTGGGCGCCGGCGATGCCGAGACCGACGACGGCTGGTTCTCGTTCAAGAATGGCCACAGCCTCTTGTTCAGCGACATGCCCAACCCGACTGTACGCGCCGGGTATGCCAGCGTCATGCCGCGCCTGGTGAAGGAATACGGCCAGCAACAAGCCGAGTGGATGATGCATCGTCTACGCAATCTCAACATCTACCCAAGCCTGTTCTTCATGGATCAGATCAGCTCGCAGCTGCGTATCGTGCGCCCAGTGGCCTGGAACAAGACCGAGATCACCAGCCAGTGCATCGGCGTCAAGGGTGAGTCCGACGCAGATCGGGAAAACCGGATCCGCCAGTTCGAGGACTTCTTCAACGTTTCAGGCATGGGCACTCCCGACGACCTGGTGGAGTTTCGCGAAGCCCAACGCGGATTCCAGGCCCGCCTCGAGCGCTGGAACGAAGTGTCCCGCGGCAGTGAGAAATGGGTCGAAGGCCCCACCCCGAACAGCGAGGCTCTGGGCATCAAACCGGTACTGACCGGCACCGAGTTCACGCATGAGGGGCTCTACATCAATCAGCACGGATCCTGGCAGCGCTTCCTTCTGCAAGGTCTTGCACAAAAAGCCCTGAAGTTGAAGGAGGTGTGAAATGAGCGCACTACAACATTCCATCGAACAATTCCTCTACCGCAAAGCCGAGCTGTGTGATCAGCAGGATTGGGACGCCTACATCGCCCTGTTTGATGAACAGAGCGAATTCCACCTGCCGCAATGGGAGTCGGAGCATGTGTACACCACCGATCCCAAGCGCGGCATGTCGCTGATTTACTACTCGAACCGCTCCGGCCTGGAAGACCGGGTATTTCGTCTGCGCACAGGCAAGTCGGCAGCTTCAAACCCGATGCCGCGCACCTTGCATCAAATCAGCAATGTGCGAATCAAGGAGATCGATAACGGCTTGCTTGAAGTCAAGGCCGCCTGGGTCACGCTCTACACCCGGCAAGGGCTGTCCGAGCAGTTCTACGGCCATGTGACCTACCACCTCAAAGCGGACGCAGACAGCTGGAAGATCACCCGCAAGCACATCGTGCTGCTCAACGACACGATCAACTCAGTGCTTGATTTCTATCACCTGTGAACTGTGGGGCACGCTGTCATGAACCATAAAGTCGCTTTCAGCTTCGCAGATGGCAAGACCTCGTTCTTCGAGGTCAAGCCCAACGAACTGCTGCTCGACGCCGCGCTACGCAATGGCGTGAACATCCCGCTGGACTGTCGCGAAGGTGTCTGTGGCACTTGCCAGGGTCGCTGCGAATCAGGCCAATTCACTCAAGACTACGTCGATGAAGAGGCTCTTTCCGAGCAGGATCTGGCGCAACGCAAAATGCTCTCTTGCCAGACCCGCGTGCAATCGGATGCGTCGTTCTATTTCGACTTCGATTCGAGCTTGTGCAACGCTGGCGCAACCCGGTTACTGCAAACGGTGATCACCGGTGTAGAACAGGTGTCGGCCACCACGGCGATCCTTCATCTGGACGCTTGCGCCCACCAGCAGCAATTGGACTTTCTTCCGGGGCAATACGCTCGACTGCATGTACCGGGCACCAGTGAGTGGCGCTCCTACTCATTCGCCAACCGCCCCAACCCCACCAACCAATTGCAGTTTCTCATCAGGCTCCTGCCTGATGGCGTGATGAGCAACTTCATCCGCGAGCATTGCCGCCCCGGTCAAGTACTCGAGCTCGAGGCCCCATTGGGGAGCTTCTATCTACGTCAGGTGACCAAACCTCTCGTACTGGTGGCAGGAGGAACCGGCCTGTCGGCCTTCCTCGGGATGCTTGATAACATTGCAGAAAAAGGTGGCTGCGGGCACCCGATCCAACTGTTCTATGGCGTCACGCAGGACAATGACCTGTGCGAAACTCAACGCCTGGCTGATTATCGCGACCGCATCGCCGACTTCGACTATCACCTTGTGGTTTCGAAACCCTCCGTGGATTGGCAAGGTAAAACCGGGTGGATTCCTGATCACTTCGACCGTCAGTCGTTCGACGCCAACCCATTCGACATCTACCTGTGCGGTCCTCCGCCCATGGTCGACGCGATTAAAACCTGGTTCAACGATCAGAAGATCGAGCAGTTCCAGATGTATTACGAGAAGTTTATCGATAGCAATTCCAAACATTGAGCAACAGGGAAATATCCGGAGAAGCATCCAGATATTTCCCTGTTTTTTTTATCGCCTGATTACGTCGCAGCCAATCTCCCTTCCGCAAAAAATCAACGATCAAAACGCTCAGCCAAATGACGCAATGCTTCGGCCTGAGCTTTCAAGTCCTCACCAATTCTTTGACCATCCAATGCCTTGTCGACGCTTTGCGCGGATAGCTCAGCCACTTGCAAAACCTGCTGTGACAAGCTCTCGACTACCTGTGATTGCTGCTCCATGGCAGAGGCGATCTGCATGCTCATGCAGGATACTTGGGTCAGTGATAAATTCACTCCAGCCAGATTGCCCTGCACTGACTCCACTTCACGAGTGCTGTGTTGCGCAAATTCTCGGCCCTCATCGGTCAGTTGTACGGTGCGCTCGGTGGCATTACGCAGTTGCAACAAGAGCGGTTGAATTTGCTGGGTGGCTTGCTGGGTACGTGTTGCCAGTTGCCGTACCTCGTCAGCGACAACACTGAACCCCCTACCCGCTTCGCCGGCGCGAGCAGCCTCGATGGCGGCGTTCAGCGCCAACAAATTGGTTTGTCCGGCAATCGAACTGATAATGTTGGTGATAGCGCCGATGGACTCAGTGGAACTGGCCAGTTGTTGCACCGCCAATGCAATATCCCCAACGGATGTGCTGAGCTGCTGCATCGCATCAAGACTCTTGCCGGACAATTGTTCGCCATGACTGGCGAGCCTGACCGCTTCCTGAGTGGCCAGATTGGTCGCCTGAACGTTACCGGCAACCTCCTGGATAGTGGCCGCCAGTTCGCTCAGAGCGGTTACCGATAAGTCGGTTTCATCGCGTTGACGTTCCAGGCGCAGCGTTTCGGCCTGGATCAACTGGGCAAGCTCGACCACCCGCTGCTCGACAACTCCCCCGGTCGTCCCTATTCGCGACAACGCACTTTGCAGGCGGCTTTCCTCCGCAATCAGCGCCATCTCCATCAACGCGGCAGTACCGGGCGCATGACTGTAAATATTGGCGGTCAACGAATCGGTAAACGCTTTTGGATGGGCGATAAAAACCTGCTTGACGGCACGGCTCTGCCGCCAGTCCTGGACACCTGCCATAACGGCTAATCCAGCCACCACCACAGCGCTCTGAGCCCAAAAAGAGTCCAGCAGCCAAAGACCTGCCGACAACAATAATCCAAGAGGCAGGCTCGGTAATGCACAGGCCACCAGTCGATTGATACGAGCGCCCCACTGAAGAACGACCCCTCCAGCACTCAAACGCGAATAGAGCTTTTCTGCACGCGCGGCTTGCGTTTGCGATGGCACGCTATAGACGGCCCCGTAGGCCTGAATCCCATCCGCGCCAAACACCGGTTTTATGTAGACGTTCAGCCAATAGGTCGAGCCATCCTTGCGCTGATTCTTCAACAGTCCCATCCAGGGTTTTCTTTGCAGCAGTGCACCCCACAGGCTACTGAAAATCTGCGGGGGCATATCAGGATGTTTAAGAAGGCTACTTGGCTGTTGCAACAACTCCTTACTCGTATACCCGCTAAGTTTGATAAATGCATCGCTACCGTGGGTAATGCGCCCCTGTAGGTCGGTACGACATATCAGGACAGCATTGTCTGAGGAAGTACGAGGTGTGGACATGACTGAAAGGTCCCAAAAAGGAAAAAAAAAGCCTGCCCATAAGGGCAGGCAGAAGACCAAAGTAATAGCAAGCGATGGAGCACGATGACTGCGGCGGTCTTAAAAGTGATGGACGTAGCGCACTTGCACACGACTGCCGTCAGGGCGGTTCTCTACGTCCTGTTCGAAGTACGCGTTCAAAAACACATGATCGTCCTTGGAGAAGCTATACATCGCCCCCGGACCAATGGCCCATACCTTTTCGCGACGACCGGAAACCTCATGGCCATCGACTTTGGTGTCGGTAATTTGCTTCAGCCAATAACCGTTGATACCCAGACGCAACTGCGGCGTCACCGCATACTCGGTCGCAAAGTTTGCATGTAAGGCCTGGCCAGCTTGAATATCATCAGCGCCACCAAACTCCGGTCCCGGATCATCATTCTTGCCGTTGTAAAGATAGTGAGCACGTACCGACGCGGTCCATTTTGGGGTAAACCAATAAGTAGCTGCCCAATAGGGGTCAAACGACCAGGCGTTGGCTCCGGGGTTGATGCCATGCTTATTGTCGTATTTGCCAGTCGGCACATTGACCTGCAATTCAATACGGTGCGCAAAACGCGGCCCATCGGGCCCCATGATCGGATCAAACTGGATCATCGGGCCTAACAGAAGATCACCCAGACCACTTTGAGCCTTTATCGCCGCATTATTCAGTCCGTCATCAACATCCATGCTGGTCACAAAAGGCAGCACGGCGTTCATGCCCAGCGTTGCGTTACCCAAGCGAATATCGGAAAAGTAGCTGACTTGCGTCACTGCGACCTGATAATCCAGTTCCTGTTTGGGCAAACCCAGTGCCTTGCCATTTTGATCTCGAAAACGATTAGCGCTGTAGTTCTGGAAGTATTCCTGAAAGTACCAACCCGGTCCGGCTGGCGGAGCGCCGTCGAGGAAACTGGTCAACCCCAGATTGACCACCGGCAAGTCATACGCCTGTGCCGGTTCAACTCCCAAGAGGCCAGAGCCCAGCACGCACACCGATAGCAGTTTTATTTTTGTTTTCATAACGCTCTCCACTTGCAGCAAGGCTAAAGGCAAGACTCCTGACTTATCGACTCAACCCGGGATGCTCTGCGGCCACTCGATACTGCCCGCAGTGAAACACCAGCGGTTCCCCTGCACCGTGGCGGTAGTGCTCGATTTGCCCAAGGAAAATCAGATGGTCACCGCCCTCGTACTGAGTGACATTGCGGCAGACCAGCGTAGCGATTACACCCTCGAGAAGCGGTACCCCGGCCTCCCCGGCCGTGAAGGCCACACCGGAGAACTTGTCGGGTGCGGGGCGTGCAAAACGTCCGGAAATATCGTGCTGTTCAGCCCCCAGAACATTGATCGCAAAATGGCTGCACGACAGGTAATCCACCAGGCTCGGAGCGTTGCGAGAAATGCTCCAAAGTATCAGTGGAGGATCGAGCGAGACTGACGAAAACGAATTAGCGGTCATGCCGACATTGCGGCCATCAGCCGTACGCGTGGTGATAACCGTGACCCCCGTAGCGAACTGCCCCAGCAGGTTGCGCAACTCGCGCGGATTACAGTCCTGTGCGCTAACCAGTTCGTGCTGGGTAGACTCTGCGGTAAATGCATTCATGATGAACTCCTGGCTCGATGGCGGCTCAAGCGGCCTGACGGGTCTTTTCCTGAATAAAGGCTTGGCAAGACTGGGCGTCGAACCACCAAGGGGCAAAGTTGCGAGGATCATCGAAGCCATTGGCGATGGCCGATGCCAGCGGCTTTGACTGACTCGCGGCGCCAAGCAGTTCGAGCAGATGTTGAGGCGGTGGTGTCAGCATGGTGTTGGTCCACTTGACCACATGCCGGGCATAGCTCCAGTACTGCTCGAAGGTTTCGTGCATCCAGTCGGGGCTGAAGCCTTGTGCGCCACGGGCGACAATCGCATCCAGATAAACCTTGCTGCACTTGGCTGCATTGTTCGAGCCCTGGCCAGTAATAGGGTCGTTGACCACAAGCGCATCGGCCATGCCAAAAACCTTGCGCCCCGACGGCAACGTCAGCACCGGTTTGCGCACCATCGGCGTGAAGCGCCCAGACAGGAAACCCTTGTCATCGGTCATTTCCAGGGACCGGCAGCGTTCGGCTTCCCAGGGTACGTAGCGATTGACCAGTTCCAGGCTTTTCTCAAGATGTTGCTCGGCAGACGTGATCCCCTGCCAGCAATCCATCGGCCCGCCCGGAATCCCTTCGAAGACCATGATTTCGCAAGGTCCAGTGGTCGTCAGGCAAGGAAACACAAAGTATTCGCCTACACCTGGTATCAGGTTGAAGCTGACCCGTGAAAACGGCGACATCGGTGTCATGCCCCTCACATAGGTCAATGACAGCGCCCGTTGCGGTTGCTGAAACTGAGTCCGCTCGGCATCTTTTTCGAACAGATTGACGATTTCGCCCTTGCCTGCTGCCAGCAGTACAAGGTCATGGCTGGTCGACAAAAGCTCCAACTCGGCCACACCGACATCCTGGATAATGACCTCGCCACCCCGCTTCGCGACTTCGTCCAGCCATACCGGCATTTTCAGACGCTGATCGACGGATTGGGCGTAGCGATCCAGCCGGGTACTCCAGCTGAACAGTGGCTCATTCGGATTCTCGGGGTTGGGCACGGTCAGACCAATCCCTTCAACGGCAGGACATTGGTCTTCCCAGAAGTTCAGCCCCAGATCACGCTCGCTTTGCAGGGCGGCGTTGAACATGCACTGGCTGGACATCACCTTACCGTTGCGAATGTCCTCGCCGTTACGGTTAGTGGTCAGGGTCACATGGTAGCCCTTGGCGAGCAGACCGAGTGCGAGTTGCAGGCCGGCTTGACCGGCTCCGACGATGGCGATTCGACGCATTGTTATTCTCCTGGTTATCGACGGTTACAGGTGCAGCATTCGGCAGTCGCCGAACTGAGTTTCTTGTGAGTGCTCAGTGTTACTCGGCAAGCCGTGGTATCGCTGGCAGGTTCTGTTCCGGCCCCATGACCGAGTAGCCGCCATCGACGGCGTAGTCAGCGCCCGTAACGAAGCTGGCGGCGGGTGAACACAGGAACGCCACTACGTTGGCCACCTCGCGGGGTTCCCCCAGTCGTCCCAACAGGTGATAAGAAGCGGCGACCGCATCAGCCTTTTCACGGTTACCGCCACTGACTTCGGCGATCACCCGCGACCAGGTCCAGCCAGGCGATACCGAATTGACGCGGATGCCGTCCGCAGCAAGGTCCATGGCCATGCAACGAGTCAGCTGCACCATGGCGGCTTTTGAAACCGGATAGAGCCAACGCCCGGTCTGGGCACACTTAGCCGAGATGGAAGTGAAGTTCACAATCGCGCCACGTCGGGCCTTGAGGTCCTGATGCACCGCCTGAGTCAAAGCCACTGCCGAAACCAGGTTCACATCAAGCGCCTGCAACCAATCCTGGCGGCTGGAGGCAAAGCCCTGGTCGCTGTAAGTGCAGGCCAGATTGATCAGCAAATCGATGCCGCCAAAACGTGCGCGCACCTCTTCGACCGCATGTGCAATGAGTTCGTCATCCGTCACGTCAAGGTGAAAAAACACGGCTCGCTCACCGAGTTCGGCCGCGACCTTGAGACCCGCTTCACGGTCGATATCGAACAACGCAACGCTAGCGCCTGCGTCCATCAGCGCCTGCGCGACGGCGGAGCCAATCAGGGTTGCGCCACCGCTGATCACGGCGATTTTATTCTGCAGATGAGACATGGTTACCCCCTTAAACCGGCTTGTCGGCGCTGGAGGCCCAGCTCGGCATTAACGTATTGGAAGGCAGCGATTCATCGAGCAGTTTTTGCGCGGTCACCACACCCGCCACTGGCAACCCGGTCGGATCAAGCAGGCCGATTTGTACCAGCACGCTGGCCTGATCCCAGTAGATATGTTCGTGATAAAGCTTGGGACCGCGGAACTTGACTACCCCAAGCATAGGGATCTCGACATGACGCCCCGTCGGTGCCACCCCGGGAAGCATCCAGTCGATCTCGCAGTCATGGGTAAAGCTCATGATGAATTCATCAACGATCTGCGACGCACCGACCGTGCGAGACAGCGGAGTCAGCGCCATATCCTTGGGATTGCCATGGACGAAGTGATGCTGGTAGAAGCGGCTCAACTCTTTTGCCCCCACCCCACCGGTCATGGTCGGGATGTGGTTGACGTAAGGTTCAGCAACCATGGTGGCCATGGTCGCAGGTACGTCCCGGGTATCGAACTCGTGACGCACGTGCTCATCCCAGAGATCAGAAAGGTTGTAATCCGGCCCTAGCACCCGACGTAGCGCAGCAATGGTCCGTTCGTGAGCCAGCAGCGCTGAGGGCTTGTGATAGTGATGGCCGTTAGGGCGAGCGAAGGCGTGATCAACCCCCGGGTAAACGTAGAGCTCAACACCCGGCTTGTCGTGCAGGACCTCCTGGATCGCGGACCGTGCCTCGGCGGGACAGAATTGATCCTGTTCAGCCATATGCAGCACCAGGCGACCCTGCAGTCCTTCCGCTTCCGACAAGGCGTTTTCAATGCCTACGCCGTAGTAACCGACGGCACAAGCCACTTCAGGTAACCGGCAGGCCGCCAGGTAAGCCAACTTGCCCCCCAGGCAATAGCCCACAACACCCAGGTCACCCGGCTTGCATTGGGGCAAGGTCTCCAGGGCATTCAGACTGGCGCGGATATCATCAATGCCCAGTGCCTCGTCGAAACCCTGGTACAGCTCATAGGCGCGACCAAAGTCGGCCTCGGTGTAACCTAATTCGACACCGGGCTCCTGGCGCCAGTAAAGGTCCGGAACCAGCACGGTGTAACCTTCCTCGGCCAACAGATCAGCGACTTCACGCATGGCCTGGTTAACGCCGAAGATTTCCTGACAGAGCACCACGCCCGGCCCGCGACCATCGACAGAGGTCGCCAGGTAAGCCTGGAAGTGACCGCCGGACGAAACCGGCACGCTGACATACTGGCCTTTCATATCGAATCTCCAAGGGTTCAGGAACGTTGGAGACGATATTGGGCACCTTGCGCGGTGCGGACTATCCGCTGAATGCGACGCCTGTCCGTGACCTGCGGGAAGTTACAAGGGTGGCAGGACCTGATGTGCAAAATGTAATAAAGGGGTGTGAGTGGACTGAAGATGAACAGGGCCAGATCTGAGCAGAGGGCCGCCCTTGCTCCTCGATAGGCTCGACGATAAAAAGAAAAAAGGTGGTCGACTCATACGTGAATCAAATGCATACGCTGCTCAGCGTGATCATTGATTCGAAGGGCAAGAACGAAGCACTAAACGATGGCGGTGCGCTGAAACAGTTCCGGCACGGTTTGCAGAAGCAGGCGCAGTGCTGCGAAAGGATGAACCGCGAAATTGCGCACCTGGTCACTGCGACTCTCGCCGTACAGGCACCAATTGCAGAAATGTTCGCAGTTGTTGGTCAGCAGTCGGTATTGATTTTCTCCCACTCGAGACAGCGCTCGCCGGACCACTTCTTCGCGTTCGAATCTGACCTGCCGGGCACTCCGGACCCAGACCGGTTTCCCCGAGGCAAACCACTGCAATGCAAGCACTTCTACAGGGCCTGCGTGCAAGCCGGCGCAAAGGCCGGAGTAGTGAACGACTTGAGAGGCGCCCAGGTAAATCCCATGATGGTAATAACCATTTCGTGAGGTGATGAGATGGCTTCCCGGAGGTACCTCTGCGCCAGCTTCCCAATCCCAGTCATGCCATTGACGGGTAAGAAGTTCCTCTGCTGGAGAGGATTTAAAGGAGATGTTCATCGAGCTTCGCCTTACCAGAATTGTGGAGGAGTGCCCCCCGTAATGATCTGGACGGCACTCCCACCTCAGTTAATTCAGAAGCGTTGATACGATATTGAACATCTGCCCCGAGAGGGACTATCCGCTGGGTGCTAAACCTGTCCACGGCATGCGGAAAGGTTTCTGATTTGACCTACAGGGCTTTTCGCAAACCCTGATTGTCCATCCTGCAAAAAACACGACACCGCCAACGAAAAAAAACGTTGGACGCCTAATGCTCACAGAGGGATTCTTTGAGCTAATCAAATGCTCAGCAACCGCCCGAACAAACGGAGCCCGGCATGGCATGTCCATTGCTTGAGCAGGTAGATAGCCCCGATGAGGGCACAAAAAGAAACAGACATGCTCACAGGTTATCCGGTTAATGCAGTGACTATCCTTATCCTGCAAAACCTCGGTAACACAACGGTGAGCAATGCCTTGAAACCGTGCATGCAAGTGAGGCGACCATGGGCCTGAACATCATTGCGGAGAGTTGCGGCAGTCTCTTTGACAGAGCTTCGCTGTTCACTCCCAAGAACCAGTTGTTCCTTCTCAATGACCTGGATGCCATCCGCGAAGGTGTCAGCAGCGTATTCACCACTCACGATCTGCGTTGCGTGGAAGAAACCGACCGCATCAGCGCTCGAATGCACCATGTCAATCGTGGGCGTCTGTCCTTGAACAGGCTGGAATATGGAGCAAGGGTGTATATCGACCCCGGCCGCCTGGAAGACTTCTATTTAATCCAGATCCCCATCAGTGGCCAGGCACGCATCATTTGCGGCGACCATGACTTTATCTCCACCCCGCATAAGGCCTCGTTGATTTCACCCAACCTGCCGTTATCAATGTGCTGGGATGCCAACGCCCCTCAGTTGGCACTTCGAATAGAACGAAGCGAAGTTGAGTACCACTGTGCACAGCACCTTGGACATGTGATGGACAGATCACTTGAGTTTCAGCCGGAACTCGACCTGACGACCCCGGGCGGAAACTACTTTCTTCAACTGATTGCCATGCTGGCGGACGCGATTACATTGGACGAACATCCGCTCCACCACTCCCTGGTGCTCAAGCAGTTCGAGTCAGTCCTGATCAATGCATTGGTCTATGGCCAACCCAACAATCTGCGAGAACAACTGGAGTGCGCCAGTAAACCAAAAGCGCTCTTGCCCTATTTCGTCAAAAGGACTGAGGAGTACATGCGGGCTCATGCGAACGAACCGCTGAGCATAGAGCAGTTAGCCGAGCACGCCGGGGTTAGCGTTCGCACACTGTTTGCCGGCTTCCGCGATTTTTGCGATACCACTCCCATGGCCTATCTACGCAACCTGCGACTGGAGCAGGTGCATCTTGAATTGAGCAGCCAGTCTAATGATGCTTCAGTCACCGATATCGCGTTCAAATGGGGCTTTGCCCATTTGGGACGGTTTGCCCAGGAATACAAAAAACGTTTTGGCGAAGCACCTTCAACGACGCTCAGATTCCGAAGCTGAATCCAGAAATCATAAACGGTGCAACGTCTGACGGTGGACTTACACGAATCTGCGAAGTTTGGCGTGCACTAGACGCCATCATCCGCTGTCTTGTCTGTGACGATGAGGGGCTCGATTCCCCAGTCGCCAGACAAATACCAATCCTCTCCGAACATCTCGGCCGGATGCATCGTACGGTCGGAGCCATTGCCGCATGCCAGGGACTTGGCCGGACAATACCGGTCACATCCCCAACAGATCCGCTCGGGGTGCTTGGGGTTGACGGGGAAGTTCTTGGCCATTTCGATCTCCGGTCATTGAGAGACGTTCTTCCAACCTACAGCCTTTGTGCAAAACCATCCTTGATGGATATCAAGAATCGACATCGAGCGACTGCCCTCCCTATCGCGATCCTGGAGCTAAGCTTCTAACGGTTTAATTGATCAAAACTTGATAACAATCATTATTGTTCGCAGCAAAGCTTCCTAGACTCGGGTTCCTACTCGTCAGTGCCCAGGAAGACATTATGCGTACCCACCTCTCACTCGCCCTGCTCTTGCTCGTACCGCTGGCTCACGCAAAGGAATACCCGATCGGGGAGCCACAGCTGTGTCAGGGGCTGGAAGTCGGGGCGGTGTATCTGCAACCGATCGAAATGGCCCCGGCTGGCATGATGCGCGCTACTGTCGATTCTGATGTTCACCTGGAAGCCGACATTCGGGCCACCGCGGACAATCGACAGGGCTTTCAGGAAGGCAGTTTCGTGCCTTACCTCAATGTCTCGTTCAACTTGAGCAGAGCGGGTAACCCGGACGAAATCAAGGGCGACTTCCATGCCATGGTCGCCAATGACGGCCCGCACTATGGCGACAATGTGAAGCTGCTGGGGCCGGGCAAATATCGGCTGACGTTCACCGTGCTACCACCCACCGGTCACGGCTCCCTCGGGCGTCACACCGATAAGGAAACCGGTGTGGCGCCCTGGTTCGAACGCTGCGAACTGCACTACGAGTTCATCTACGCCGGCATCGGTAAAAAAGGCGGCTATTGAATGAAGCGCCTGCATCTTGCCTGGCTGATCGTGGCCGGAACAGTTGCGCCGTTGACGGCGCATGCCGAGTTGCCGAGCTTTGAGCTGACCCTGCGCGATGGCCACTTCTCCCCTGCCTTGCTTGAAGTCCCGGCCGGACAGCGCTTCAAAATCGTGCTGAAAAACGTCGGCCAAGGTCCGGCCGAGTTCGAGAGCACGCCGTTGCGGGTTGAAAAAGTACTGTCGCCGGGCGTGACAACCTTCGTCGTCATTCACCCGCTCAGGCCCGGCCACTATCCCTTTTTCGACGAGTTCAATCCGCAATTGCCCGAGGGCGGCATCCTCGCGAAATAACCTGTTAGCGCACGGAGCTTCCATGAATCAATCAATGTTCATCGTCTGGCGCGAAAGCGTCGAGGCGTTGCTGGTGATCGGCATTCTCCAGGCCTGGGCCAGCCAACAAGGCCAGCGTCATCGCTTGGTCAAATACCTGTGGGCGGGTGTGATGCTGGGGTTGATGCTCTCGGGCCTGCTGGCGGTGTTGATTCTGTTTGCCGGTGAGGCCATGAGCGGGTCGGCCAGTGAATGGTTCCAGGCCGCACTCGCACTGTTTGCCAGCCTGTTAATGGTGCAAATGGTCGGCTGGATGCACCGTCACGGGCGCACCCTCAACCACGATTTGCGACGTCACGCCGATAGCCACCTGGCCCGCCAAGGAGGCGCAGGTCTATTACTGCTGGCCATGCTCGCGATCAGCCGCGAAGGCAGCGAAACGGTGGTATTTCTCTATGGCGCCGGCGCCCGGTTGCGAGGTCCGCAGCTCGGTTTGTTTGCCGTCGGCGGCGTGTTGGGGCTGGTGCTGTCCGCGCTGACCATTACGCTGCTGCACAGCAGTCGCCGCTTCATTTCATGGCAACGATTCTTTGCCCTCAGCGAAGTCATCTTGCTCATGCTCGGCGCGGGGTTGCTGGTCAGCGGCACCGAGCGAATCGGCGGCCAACTGCTCGCCCTGGATGTGCCGGACGTGGTTTACAGCCTCGTAGGCGAATCGCTTTGGGACAGCAGCGCTTGGCTGAGCGACAGCCATGGATTGGGTGGCTTTCTGGCCAGTTTTGTCGGTTACCGCGCAACGCCCAGCGGCATGACCTTACTGGTGTGGGTCGGTTACTGGCTGGTCGTCAGCGCCTGGCTACGCCAACGGGCTGCGGAGAAAGTCCCATGCCTGACCTGAGCCGGCACAATCGATGGCTCCAGCGCCTGGGTGACGGGATGCGTCGCCATGCGTCCGTCATCCGTGCGCTGCAGTGGACTGTCGTAGTGTTTTACGCAGTGCTGTTGGTGACCCCGGCGCTGTTGCCGTTGCCGGACAGCCAGGCACGGATACTCGACAACCTGACCTTGCTCGCGCAGTTTTTATTCTGGGGAATCTGGTGGCCGTTCGTGTTGCTGTCGATGGTGTGCTTCGGTCGACTCTGGTGTGGCGTTCTGTGCCCGGAAGGTTCGCTCAGCGAATGGGCCAGTCATTACGGCAAAGGCCTGGGTGTGCCGCGTTGGTTGCGTTGGGGCGGTTGGCCCACATTGGCGTTCTGCCTGACGACCCTCTACGGCCAATTGATCAGCGTCTATGACTACGCCCAGGCCGCACTGTTGATTCTGGGTGGCTCGACCGTCGCAGCGGTCATCGTCGGGTTGTTGTTCGCCCGGGGCAAGCGGGTCTGGTGCCGTTACCTGTGCCCGGTCAGCGGGGTTTTCGCCCTGCTCGCAAGGCTGGCCCCCGTGCACTTTCAGGTCGATGAGCAACGCTGGATAGAGAATGCCGCGCCACGCCTGCCGCCCCCCAACTGCGCTCCCCTGCTCGATATCCGTCGCCTGCAAGGCGCCAGTGATTGCCACGCCTGCGGACGCTGCAGCGGGCAACGCGGCGCCGTGCAGCTGATCGCCCGCTCCAGCAATCAGGAGATTCTTCACGCAACCGCGCAGGCGCTGTCCCCTTGGGATACACGCTTGCTGCTGTTCGGCGTGATCGGCTTGGCCATGGGCGCGTTTCAGTGGACGGTCAGCCCATGGTTTATCGCCCTCAAACAAACCCTGGCCCAGTGGCTGGTGGAACACAACCAGCTCTGGGCCTTACGGGACAACGCCCCCTGGTGGTTGCTGACCCATTACCCGCAACTCAACGACAGCTTCAGCTGGCTCGACGGCTTCAGCATTGTCGCTTACTTGAGTGTGAGTTCGATCATGCTCGGCACGGCGTTGATGCTGCTCCTGCGCCTGACGGCCCGACTGGCGCGAGATCGCGCACTGTATTGGCCTCTGGCGCTGACACTCACGCCTGTGGGTGGTGCCGGACTGTTTCTCGGGCTGTCGGCCACCACCGTCAAATTACTGCGTTATGAAGGTCTGCTGCTGGAGTGGGTACAACCCGCCAGGGCCTGCCTGCTATTGGCCGCCATGGGGTGGAGCCTGCTACTGGGTTGGAAACGGCTGAAACACGAAGGTATTCCCCTGGCTCGGCGCGTGTCGGGTGGAGTTTGCCTGTTCCTCGCCAACGGCCTGATCGGGTTTGGCTGGTGGTTGCAGTTCTGGGGCTGGGCTTGAGTTTCCCCAGCCCCCGTTACCCCCGCAGCACGAAGGCTGGGAACAACTCGCGCATGGCCTCCCACAACTCTGGCAACAAGGCTTGTGCCGAAATGCTTGGCAGTAGCGGATCGAACATCCGCTCAGTGCGGACCAGTTGCACGGCGAAGCGTTTGACGCCGAGCGCACTCAAGCGTTTTGCCAGGATCAGCAGACGCGCCGGCTCGAACAGATGCCAATGCACTGTGGTGCGACATTCGTAGTCCACACCACTGGCCAGCAGATGCTCAAGGCTGCGCCAGTTAGCCGTTCCACTGCCCTCGACCCGGGTGATGGCCAGGCAATCTTCGGGCAACGCCTTGACGTCGAAACCGACCCAATCCGTGCCAGTCAATGCCTTGGCGAAGGCGGCAGGCTTGATGCCGGCGCTGTGCAAGCCGATGCGAAATCCCATCGCCCGCACTTCATCCATGGCGCCGAGCAAGCCGTCCTGCAGGGTCGGCTCACCGCCGCTGAACACCACGGCATCGAGCAGGTCCTGACGACGTTGCAGAAACACCAACACCCGCCGCCAATCCACTTCCTCACTGCCACGAGGCGGAATCAGCTGCGGATTATGACAGTAACGACAACGCCAGGCGCAACCCTGGCAAAACAGCACGCAGGCGAGCTGTCCCGGATAGTCGATAGTGGTCAGGGGCACCATGCCCCCGACCCGAAGCATTCGACTCATTGGCGCCCGGCCAGTGCCGCGCTTTCAGTGAAGTGCAGCCGCTCGCGGTGCTCCGACTGTTTACCTGGATTGAACGCCGACACAGGACGGTGATAGCCCATCACCCGGGTCCAGACTTCGCAGCGTTGACGTTGAGCCTGGGGCAGTGGTTGCGATGCAGTCATGGTGAAGCTCCTTGCAGTTGAGTGGATCAAAATCAATGAACAGCGCCGGCCTTCTGTTCTTGTAGCAACAGGGCCTCGTCGCATTTGGGGCAGAACTCATGTTCGCCATCGAGGTAGCCGTGCACCGGGCAGATGGAGAACGTCGGGGTCACGGTCAGGTACGGCAGGCGGAAACGTCCAAGGGCCTTGCGCACCAGTTGCTTGCAGGCCTGCACCGAGGAAATCCGCTCGGCCATGTACAGGTGCAAGACCGTGCCGCCGGTGTATTTGCATTGCAGTTCGTCTTGAAGCTCCAGGGCCTCGAAGGGGTCTTCGGTGTAGCCCACGGGCAGTTGCGAGGAGTTGGTGTAATACGGTGCCTGCGCACTGCCCGCCTGGAGAATGTCCGGATAGCGCTTGAGGTCTTCCTTGGCGAAGCGGTAGGTGGTGCCCTCCGCCGGTGTCGCTTCCAGGTTGTAGAGATGACCGGTTTCCTCCTGGAAACGCAGCAAGGTGGCGCGCACATGGTCCAGCAGATTCAGGGCAAACTGTCGGCCATGTTCGGTGTGCATGCCCTCCTCGTCGCCAGTGAAATTGCGCAGCATTTCATGCAGGCCGTTGAGGCCGATGGTGGAAAAATGGTTACGCAAGGTGCCCAGGTAGCGCTTGGTGTAAGGGTACAAACCGGCATCCATGTGGTGCGCAATGACCTTGCGCTTGACCTCCAGGCTCTCCATTGCCAGCTCCATCAGCGTGTCCAGGCGTCGCAACAAGCCACTGGTGTTGCCCTTGAACACATAGCCCAGGCGTGCACAGTTGATGGTCACCACGCCGAGCGATCCGGTCTGTTCCGCCGAACCGAACAAGCCACCGCCGCGCTTGAGCAACTCGCGCACATCGAGCTGCAACCGGCAGCACATCGAACGCACCTGATTGGGCTGCATGTCAGAATTGAGGAAGTTCTGGAAGTACGGCAAACCGTAACGCGCCGTCATCTCGAACAGACGGTCGGCGTTGTCACTGTCCCATGGAAAGTCATGGGTGATGTTGTAGGTCGGGATCGGAAAGGTGAACACTCGCCCTTTCGCGTCGCCAGCCTGCATCACCTCGATGTACGCGCGGTTGAGCAGGTCCATTTCGACTTGCAGGTCACCATAGGCAAACGGCATCTCCTCACCGTTGATGACGGGTATCTGCTCACGCAAATCCTGCGGGCAAACCCAGTCGAAGGTCAGGTTGGTGAACGGCGTCTGGGTGCCCCAGCGTGACGGCACATTGAGGTTGTAGATGAACTCCTGGATCGCCTGGCGCACCTCCTGGTAACTCAGCCGGTCCTTGCGCACGTAAGGCGCCAGGTAGGTGTCGAACGAGCTGAACGCCTGGGCGCCGGCCCATTCGTTTTGCAGGGTGCCGAGGAAATTCACCATTTGCCCCAGGGCACTGCTCAAGTGCTTTGGCGGACCCGCTTCGACACGCCCCGGCACACCGTTGAGCCCCTCGTGCAACAGAGTGCGCAGCGACCAACCGGCACAGTAACCGGCGAGCATGTCCAGGTCGTGCACATGCAAATCCGCCTCGCGATGGGCCTGGCCGATGGCCTCGCTGTACACCTCGTCCAGCCAGTAGTTGGCGGTGACCTTGCCCGACACGTTCAACACCAGCCCGCCCAGGGAGTAGCCCTGATTGGCGTTGGCCTGGACCCGCCAGTCTTCACGGTCCAGGTACTCATTCATAGAAGTCGCCACCTCGACCATGGTCCGGCGGTCACGACGCAAACGTCCGTGCTGTTCGCGGTAGACGATGTAGGCGCGCATGGCGAAGAAGTAACCGGCATCCATCAATACCCGTTCGACCCGATCCTGGATCTGTTCGACGTGCAGCCTTGGCAGCCCTTCCAGTCGGGTGAGTACCGCCTGAAGCAGGCCTTCAACCTCAACCTCGGTGTACTCCCCGGTTGCCTTGCCGGCGGCGATCAACGCCTGGCGGATCTTGTCGGCATCGAAGGCGACCAGACTGCCATCGCGTTTGTGCAAGCGGTTACATCCCACTGAGATCAGCGTGCTCTGCATTTGGCCTCCAGATACTACATATAGATGTTCATACACAAACAAACACAACATGCAGTGAAGACTACGGACAAAGTGCTGTTCTGCAATTGATCGATATCAAGATTTGCCGGTGAAAAAAACCGCCCGAAGGCGGTGAAGGGAAAATCGGTGTGAACACTGTGGCGAGGGAGCTTGCTCCCGCTCGGCCGCGAAGCGGTCGCAATCCTGCAAGCTCGATTTGTCTGAATAATCGTGGTGCCTCATTTAGGGTTGCTTCGCAACCCAGCGGGAGCAAGCTCCCTCGCAACAAGTATTGTGTTTAGCAAACTCTTTCCTTAACAGAACAGCTCAACCGCCACTCATGTTCATGAACCGCACAATCTGCACCTCCCCTTCGGGGTTGAAGTCGTGGCGCAATGGCTTGCCGCGCAAAGCCTTTTGCACCGCATTGATCAGCGGCTGGTCGTCCAGCGGATAACGCCGCAGCAATCCGCGCAAGTCCAGCGCGTCTTCCTGGCCAAGACAGAGCAACAGCTTCCCTTCAACGGTCATCCGCACCCGGTTGCAGGTGCCACAGAAATTGTGACTGTTGGGTGAGATGAAACCGATCCGAGTCTCGGGATGGCGTTCCAGGCGCACATAGCGCGCCGGTCCGCCGCTGTTTTCAGTGCTGTCGAGCAACCGGTGACCACTGGCGATCAGCGCCCGGACCTCATCGCTGGAACAAAACGATTCGCCCCGGGAACGCCCGACATCACCCAAGGGCATTTCCTCAATGAAACTGATATCGATGCGCTGATCGATGGCGTACTGCACCAACGCCGGGACTTCATCGAAGTTGCGCCCCTTCATCACCACACAGTTCAGCTTGATCCGCTCAAACCCCGCGCCCCGCGCGGCTTCAATGCCGCCCAGCACCTGATCGAGATCGCCGTTGCGGGTGATTGCGCGAAACTTCTGCCCGTCCAGGCTATCGAGGCTGATGTTCATCCGCTTGACGCCTGCCTCCGCCAACGGCCGGGCCAGACGGCCCAGCTGCGAGCCGTTGCTGGTCATCACCAGCTCGCGCAAACCGGGCAATGCGGCGATGTTGCGGCACAGATCGACAATGCCCGGACGAATCAGCGGCTCACCGCCGGTGAGGCGGATTTTGCGGACGCCCAACCCGACGAACAGCGTTGCCAGGCGCTGCAATTCCTCCAGTGTCAGGACCTGCTGACGCGGCAGGAAGGTCATGTTTTTCGCCATGCAATACACACAGCGAAAATCACAACGGTCCGTCACCGACATCCGCAGATAATCGATCTGCCGTCCAAAACCATCCTGCATGACAGCGTTCATCACATCTCCCGGTTTGTCTCGATGCTCACTGCACCAGCAGTGAGTCGGCGCCCTGCAAGTGGATGCCACGAATATCCGCCGCTCCGATCAGGGTTTGCAGGTACTGCACCAGCGCTTTTTGCCAGACGCCCTGCTGCAACTGCGTGCGGATCGCCGTCGACACCACTTCATAAGGCAACGGCATGCCTTCAATCCGCTGATCGACACTCACCACATGCCAGCCGTAGCGACTTTCCAGCGGTTTACTGGCCAGGCCGGGCGCCAGCGTGAACAGCTGACGCTCCAGTTCCGGCACGGTCTGGCCCTTGCTGATCTGCCCCAGAGAACCGCCTTGAGCCTTCGACGGGCAGGCCGAATATTTCACCGCCAGCTCGGCGAAACTGCCGGGGAAATCCTCCAGACGTTGCAGCAATATCTCGGCCTGAGCATGCGCAAGGCTGCGAGCCTCGACATCATCCGGCGCGCACTCGAGCAGGATGTGTCGCACCGCCAGCAACGGCGCGCTGTGAAAGCGCCCGCGATTGTTTTCGTAGTAGCGCAGGCTGGTTTCCTCGTCGCACTGCGGCACGTGCACCTCGCGTTCGAGCAACAAACGCGTGGCCGCTTCTTCTTCGTTCTCACCAGCGCCGATCTCCAGCGCCAGGCCGAGTTCGGCAATGCGCTGCTGCAACAATTCGCGGATCACCAGTGCCCTGGCGGCCAGATAGACCGCCTCTTCACGGCTTTCGGCCGGGTGATATTGCAGCTCCTGGGCCATTGCCTCAGGCGTGATCGACACCCCGTTGACGCTGATGATCGGCCACTCCTGTTCGCTGCTGGCGATCAACTGCACCGGGGCGTCCTCGGCCGCCGCCGGCTCGACCGGCAGTGCTTCAAACTGCGCGATGTCGACAACTTCCGGTACCGAAAGCTCTGCATTTTTAGAAGAACCGCAGCCACCGCTGCCGCCGTTACCGCCGCCACATCCACATCCACCTGACATGATGTTCTCCTCAGACTTTCTGCCGAACGATTTGATAACGACGCCCCAGGTACCAGATCGGTGCACTGACGATGTGTACGAGACGGGTGAAGGGGAACAACACGAACAGGGTCAAGCCTAGAAACACATGCAGCTTGTAGGTCAGCCCGACCGGCGCAATGGACGCCGCCGCTTCCATCGGCCGCAACAGCACGGTGTTCTGCGCCCAGTCGGCGAGCATCACCATCACCGAACCGTCCATGTGCGCGGTGGACGCTGCAATCGTCAGCAAACCGAGCAGCAACTGCACCAGCAGCACCAGCAGAATCAAAATGTCCGAAGCGCTGGAGGCGGCACGTACCCGAGGATCGGTGAGCCGCCGATTGACCAGCATCAGCAAGCCGATCAGGCACAACAGGCCGAAGAGCCCGCCGGAGACCATCGCCAGCAACTGCTTGTTCTCGGTGCTGATCACATGGTGATAAACCGATGCAGGCGTCAGCAGGCCGACGAAATGCCCGGCCAGTACAAACAGCACACCGATGTGGAAGAGGTTGCTCGCCACGCGCATGCCGCGCTGGTTGAGCATCTGGCTGGAGCCAGCCTTCCAGGTGTACTGCGACAGATCGAAACGGGCCCAACTGCCAATCAGGCAAATCGCCAAAGCGACATAGGGATAGATCCCGAACAACAACAGGTTCCATTTAGACATTGCCTACCTCCTTGGCTGGCACGGTGGCCAACCCTTCATGCTGAAAATCCACCCAGTGCAACGGCACGGCGCTTTCTTCCCGGGCCTTGCCCGGGGCGCCAGGCAACGAACTGCAACGGTCTTGCTGTTCGGCCTGGAGAAAGTCCACGGCCTCCTCTTCCCAGATCTTGTCGAGGGCTTCGAGGGAGTCGTCGCGCGGTTCCGCCGCCACCTGCGCCCGCAGGTCGGCCACCGCCTGATGCGGCTCGGCCCCGGCGATTTGCAGCAACGCCCGGAAGCAACTGGCATAGGCGCTTTCGCGCTCTTCCAGACGCGCCGCGAGCAAGGCCAGCAAGTGCGAAACATCCGCCAGGCCCTCGCGGGCCTCGAGGTCTTCGCGGGTGGACAGGAACTCCAGGTACAGCGGGATATAGTCCGGCAGCTCCTTGACGCCGATGGCAAAACCGGCGGCTTCGTATTGCGCCATCATGTCGACCATGGCCTGGCCACGATCGCGGGATTCGCCGTGCACATGCTCGAACAACAGCAACGACAGCGAACGCCCCCGGCCGAACAGCGCGCCGTAGTGCTCCTGCCCGTCCATCAGGTCATTGGCGCAGATCAACTCCAGCAATTCGAACAACGCACCGCGCTGTTTAGGGCTGATTTCCCGTGACTGGATAATCGCTTGCTCCAGTTCGTCGCGCCCGCCAATCAGCGTCTCGGTCGGATAGTCGAGCAGCAGCGAAATCACTTTGAGAATTTGCATGCTCATTCCTCCCACAACTGGACGGTTTTCAGGACGTCGCGGCGGTTGGCTTTCTTCGCACCGAACATGTTGGTGTCGGAGCTGCCGCTGCAACCGCTGCCGAAACTGAAGCCGCAACCGGAGCGCTCGGCAAAGGCGTCGCTCATGGCGTCTTCACGGTGGGCACTCGGTACCACAAAGCGGTCTTCATAGTTGGCAATCGCCAGGTAGCGATACATCTCTTCGACCTGGGCCACGCTCAAGCCGACGTCCTTCAACACTTGCAGGTCCTGAACGCCATCGACTTGCTCGGAACGTTTGTAGGCGCGCATCGCCAGCAAGCGTTTAAGTGCGCGCTTGACCGGTTTTTCATCGCCCGCTGTCAGCAAGTTCGCCAGGTACTTCAGTGGAATACGCAGGCTGTCGACATCCGGGATCACCCCGTTCATGCCCACGGTGCCGGCGGTGGCGGCGTTCTGGATCGGCGACAGCGGCGGTACGTACCAGACCATCGGCAAGGTGCGGTATTCCGGGTGCAGCGGCAGTGCGAGTTTCCAGTCCACGGCCATTTTGTAGACCGGCGAACGCTGGGCGGAATCAATCACCGACTGCGGTACGCCATCGGCCAGGGCCTGGCGAATCACTGCCGGGTCGTTCGGATCGAGGAAGATCTCCAGTTGTTTCTCGTACAGGTCTTGCTCATTGGCGGTGCTCGCCACTTCGCTGATGCGGTCGGCGTCATACAGCAGCACACCGAGGTAACGGATACGCCCGACACAGGTTTCGGCGCAAACAGTCGGCATCCCGGCTTCGATACGCGGGTAGCAGAAGATGCACTTCTCGGATTTGCCGCTTTTCCAGTTGAAATAGATCTTCTTGTACGGGCAGCCGCTGATGCACATCCGCCAGCCACGGCATTTTTCCTGGTCGATCAGCACAATGCCGTCTTCTTCGCGCTTGTAGATCGCCCCGCTCGGGCACGACGCCGCGCACGCCGGGTTGAGGCAGTGCTCGCACAGGCGCGGCAAATACATCATGAAGGTGTTTTCGTATTCGCCGTAAATGTCCGCCTGGATCTTGTCGAAGTTCTTGTCCTTGCGGCGCTTGGCGAACTCGGTACCGAGGATTTCTTCCCAGTTCGGGCCCCACTCGATTTTTTCCATGCGCTTGCCGGAGATCAGCGAACGCGGGCGCGCGGTGGGCTGATGCTCGCCCAGCGGCGCGGTATGCAGGTGTTGGTAATCGAAGTCGAACGGTTCGTAGTAATCGTCGAGGCTCGGCAGGTCCGGGTTGGCGAAAATGTTTGCCAGCACGCGGAATTTACCGCCGATGCGCGGGTTGATCGTGCCGTTGGCATTGCGGATCCAGCCGCCCTTCCACTTGTCCTGGTTTTCCCATTCTTTCGGGTAACCGATGCCGGGTTTCGATTCGACGTTGTTGAACCAGGCGTATTCCATGCCTTCGCGGCTGGTCCAGACGTTCTTGCAGGTAATCGAACAAGTGTGGCAACCGATGCACTTGTCCAGGTTCAGCACCATGCCGATCTGTGAGCGAATCTTCATCTCAGTTCTCCTCGATATCGGTCGGCAGAGGACGCGGCAGGTCATCGCCGTTTGAGCCATCGAGCCAGTCGACTTTGGCCATTTTGCGTACCACGACGAATTCATCGCGGTTGCAACCGACCGTGCCGTAATAGTTGAAACCGTAGGCCTGCTGTGCATAGCCGCCGATCATGTGGGTCGGTTTGAGCACCACGCGGGTGACCGAGTTGTGGTGGCCGCCACGGGTCTTGGTGGTTTCCGAACCAGGCACGTTCACGATCCGTTCCTGGGCGTGGTACATCATCACCATGCCGTCCTTGACCCGCTGGCTGACCACCGCTCGTGCGGTCAGCGCACCGTTGGCGTTGAAGCATTCGATCCAGTCGTTGTCTTCGATGCCGGCGCGTTTCGCGTCGTTCTCCGAGAGCCAGACAATCGGCCCGCCGCGGCTGAGGGTCAGCATCAGCAGGTTGTCGCTGTAAGTGCTGTGGATGCCCCATTTCTGGTGCGGAGTAATCCAGTTCAGGACGATTTCGGTCTCGCCGTTGCTGCGCTTGCCTTTCACCCCTGCAATGGTGCGGGTGTTGACCGGCGGGCGGTAACTCATCAGTTGCTCGCCGAATGCCTGCATCCACGGGTGATCCTGGTAGAACTGCTGGCGACCGGTGATGGTGCGCCATGGGATGGCTTCGTGAACGTTGGTGTAGCCGGCGTTGTAGCTGACGTGATCGTCTTCGAGACCCGACCAGGTAGGGCTGGAAATGATCTTGCGCGGCTGCGCTTGAATGTCGCGGAATCGGATCGCCTCGTGTTCCTTGGATAACGCCAGGTGGCTGTGATCGATGCCGGTAAATTCCGACAACGCAGCCCAGGCCTTGACGGCGACATGGCCATTGGTTTCCGGCGCCAGGGACAGAATCACTTCAGCAGCATCGATCGCCGAGTCGATTTTCGGCCGACCATGACTGATCCCGGCAGCCCCTTCGCGGTGATTGAGCGCACCGAGGAATTTCACTTCGGCGTCGGTGTTCCAGTTGATGCCCTTGCCACCGTTGCCGTGTTTTTCCAGCAATGGCCCCAGCGAGGAAAACTGCTTGTAAATGTTCGGGTAATCACGCTCCACCACATGCAGGTTCGGCGCGTTCTTGCCTGGCACTGGGGCCACGCCGGCGCTTTTCCAGTCGGTGCCGCCAAAAGGTTGAGCCAGTTCACCGACGCTGTCGTGCATCAGCGGAATGGTCACCAGGTCCTTCTCAACGCCCAGATGCCCTTCAGCCATGCTGGAAAAGGCCTTGGCGATGCCTTTGTAGATTTCCCAGTCGGAACGCGATTCCCACGCCGGGTCGATGGCGGCCGACAGCGGGTGAATGAACGGGTGCATGTCCGAGGTGTTCATGTCGTCCTTTTCGTACCAGGTCGCGGTCGGCAAGACGATGTCGGAATAGACGCAGGTCGAGGACATGCGGAAATCCAGCGTGGTGACCAGATCGAGCTTGCCGATGGCGCCCTCGTCCACCCATTCGGCTTCTTCGGGTTTGCAATCCCCGACCTGGCCGATGTCTTCGTTCATCACCCCATTCTTGGTGCCGAGCAGGTACTTGAGCATGTACTCGTGGCCCTTGCCCGAGGAGCCCAGCAGGTTGGAACGCCAGATAAACATGTTGCGCGGGAAGTTCACCGGGCTGTCCGGCTGTTCGCAGGAGAAGCGCAGCGAGCCGTCTTGCAGCGACTTGACCACGTAGTCTTTCGGGTCCATGCCGGCTGCCGCGGCATCGCGGCAAATGTGCAGCGGGTTGGTGTTGAGTTGCGGTGCGCTGGGCAACCAGCCGGCGCGTTCGGCACGGATGTTGTAGTCCAGGGCATGCTCGGGAAACTGTGATTTATCGGCCAGCGGCGAGAGCACGTCGTGCATGCTCATCTTCTCGTGGCGCCATTGCGAACTGTGGGCGTAGAAGAAGCTGGTGCCGTTCATCTGCCGTGGCGGACGGTTCCAGTCCAGGCCGAACGCCAGGGGCAGCCAGCCGCATTGCGGACGCAGTTTTTCCTGACCGACATAGTGCGCCCAACCGCCACCGGTCTGGCCGACACACCCGCAGAGCATGAGCATGTTGATCAGCCCGCGGTAGTTCATGTCCATGTGGTACCAGTGGTTCATCGCCGCGCCGACGATGATCATC
>Ga0182007_10000359_pt1 | contig 28779 bp, 27 predicted proteins | sample Sormic07211113_1_FD_123023 | JGI IMG/M metagenome (GOLD analysis project Ga0182007, IMG submission 123023) | Rhizosphere microbial communities from Sorghum bicolor, Mead, Nebraska, USA - 072115-113_1 MetaG | ecosystem: Host-associated > Plants > Roots > Rhizosphere | place: USA: Nebraska...
AAGATCGACAACGCCTCGGGGGCCGTGTGCAGCGCGGTGGGCACGCCCGTTGCAGGAGGAGGCGCATGGACTTGCCAGGTCCCCAATGGCAGCGGCAGCTTTGCCACGATTTCGGGTATCGCGACCAACCCGACGACGGGGGGACCTGATCTGGCAAGCCTTGCGAGCACAGTTTCCGCGAACGTCGGCACCAATGCCATTGTCTGGGGAAACACCGCCACCAAGGCGCTTGGCATCGACAGCATTGCCATCGGTACTTCGGCGCAGGCCCTGGGCGGGAGCAGCGTCGCCATCGGCACCTTCGCCAGCGCCGGCGATGCCGCCTCTGTCGCAATTGGCCAGGGTGCAACCGCATCGGGCTTTGGCACCACGGCCATAGGTCTCAGCGCCGGCACGGGCGCGACCGCGAGGAACAGCGTTTTCATCGGCACCAACGCCGGCGCGAGCTCGTCTGGCAACGACAACTCCTACATTGGCACAGGTACCGGCTACCAGGCAAACGGCGACGTCAACAGTGCGTTCGGCCCTCTTGCTGGGAGCGCGGTCACAGGCAACGCCAACGCTGCCTTTGGATATGGCGCAGGCGAATTCGTCAAAGGCGATGCCAACATCGCGTTCGGCGCCGCGTCGGGATTTCAGGTAGAGGGAAGTCGGAACACGGCCATCGGGAGCCTCGCCGGGTTCGCGACCAAGGGCAGCAACAACTATGCTTCCGGCAGCTTTGCCGGCATCGGCACCGAGGGGAACAACAACGTCGCCATCGGCACGTCTGCGGGAACGGGGTTCTCCGTCGATCCCGTGACAGGCGATGTCCTGGATCGCAACGGCAATGTCGTGGCGTCCACCCCTTCGATCGTGCGGAACGAGACCGTGGCAATCGGCAACAAGGCCATTGCCGAAGGGGATCGAGGGATTGCCATCGGCACCGGCGCACAGGCCAATGGCGTGCAGTCGATCAGCATCGGCACCGGCAACATCGTCAACGGCGCCAACAGTGGCGCCATTGGCGACCCGAGCGTCATCGACGGCGCCAACAGCTACAGCGTGGGTAACAACAACACGCTGGGTGCAGGCGCCACCAACACCTTCGTGCTGGGCAACGGCGTCAACATCCAGGTCGCGAACGCCACGGCGCTGGGCAACGCGACCAGCGTGACGGTGGCCGATGGCGTGGCACTGGGCAGCGGCTCGGTGGCCAGCGTGGACAAGGGTGTGGCGGGCTACGTGCCGGCAGGCGCCAGCGCCGTGCAGGCTGCAGCCATCGGTGCGACGACCGGAACGCTGGGCGCAGTGAGCGTGGGCGGCAATGGGCAATACCGCCAGATCACCAACGTGGCGGCCGGCACGGTCGACAGCGATGCGGTCAACGTGAGCCAGCTCAAGGCCGTGTCCAGCGCCGCGGCGGCAGGCGCGGTCCGCTACTACAGCGTCAAGTCGAGCGGTGGCACCAACGAGGACAACCAGGGTGCTGCTGGCGCCGATGCGATTGCTTCTGGAAAGAACGCCAGTGTCGCTGCCACCAGCAGCGCGGGGGTGGCGATGGGCCTTGGAGCGACCGTGCAGGCGAACTCCAGCGACGCTGTTGCTGTCGGTAACGGCGCCACGGCCAACGGCTTATCTTCGATCGCCCTTGGGAGGGGTTCCAAAGCGACGGGTTCCGCCACCGTGATCAATGGGTACAACGCGGCCGCTATTGCGATCGGCGATAGTGCGGAAGCCCTCGAACATGCGGTAGCTTTGGGCGTCGGTAGCAAAGCCTTGGCGCGCAACGCCACGGCGATCGGCCAGGAAAGCTCCGTGGTTGCAACAGAGGGAACGGCGATCGGCTATCGCAGCAAGGCTCTGAGTACTGTGATGGCGGGAACGGCGGTGGGCGCATATGCGACTTCAGACGCAGCCGCTGTGGCCGTGGGCAATCACAGCATTGCGGCTGGCGCCGCGACGGCGCTGGGCTATGGTGCCGTCGCGACTGCAATAGGTGGCGTGGCATTGGGGCGCAGTTCGGTGGCCTCTACTGCTGCGGGCGTCATCGGCTACGACCCGAGCACCGGCACCACCGCGGCGGCTGGTACCAACATCGCCAATACCGTTGGCACGACGGGCGCGGTGTCCGTCGGCGACGCAGCAAATAGGACCTTCCGTCAGATCACCAACGTGGCGGCCGGTGCGGCCGACAGCGACGCGGTCAACGTGAGCCAGCTCAAGGCGGTGTCCAGCGCGGCAGCGGCGAGCGCGGTGCACTATTACAGCGTCAACGACGGGGGCACGCAGCAGGGCAACTACAGCAACAAGGGCGCCACGGGCTTGAACAGCATGGCGGCCGGGATCGGTGCCGTCGCCTCTGCATCGAACACCCTCGCCGTTGGCCAGGGTGCATTGGCGACGATGCAAAATAGTCTGGCCATCGGACAGAATGCCCAGGCATCGGGCACAGGCGACACCATCGCCATCGGCCAGAATGCGATGGCCTCCGGGTTCCTGGGAATGGCGGTCGGACACGATGCGAAAGCCACGACCAACCTGGCGACCGCGATCGGCTATGGTGCGGTCGCCCAGGCCGGAACGAATCCGACCACGGACGATTTCAACGGTCCCACGGCGGTGGGTTACCAAGCCACGGCAAGGGGCAAGAAAGCTACGGCGGTGGGACTCTTTTCCAATGCGGGAGCAACCTGGTCGACAGCCGTAGGCGGGAATGCACAAGCAACAGGCGTCAATTCCGCCGCCTTCGGTTCCGACTCGGAGGCCTCGGGCTATTCGGCCACGGCATTGAGTGGCAATGCCTATGCGACAGGCAACTATTCCATTGCATCGGGCTTCTTTTCGACTGCTTCGGGCTCCATGAGTATTGCGCTTGGTTATGGCAGCAGGGCTACCCAGATCAATACGATCGCCATCGGGAATCTTGCGAGGGCATTGGGTGAGAATTCGATCAGCATCGGCAATGGCAACGCGGTGACGGGGGCTAACTCGGCGGCTATTGGCGACCCGACCACAATCACCGGTACCGGCTCGTACAGCCTGGGCAACAACAACAACATCAGCAGTAACGACAGCTTCGTCGTGGGCAGCAACGTCACGGCCACCAACGCCAACAACGTGGTGCTCGGCAACGACAGCGCCGACAAGGCGGCCGTGCAGGTCAGCAGCGCCACGGTGCCGGGCGTGATCGCCACGCTCAATCCGGACGGCTCGGTCAGCTATGCGCCGGGGCCGTCCATCACCTACGGCAACTTTGCCGGCACCGCCGCGGGCGTGGTGAGTGTGGGCGCCCCCGGCGCCGAGCGGCAGATCGTCAACGTGGCGCCGGGCGAGATCAGCAGCACCAGCACGGATGCCATCAACGGCAGCCAGCTCTACGCGGTCGCCAGCACCGTCAATGCGCTGGGCGGCAGCCTCACCACCATCGTCAACAATGCGCAGACGCACTACTACAGCGTGAACGACGGCGGCACCAGGCAGGGCAACTACGACAACAGCGGTGCGAGCGCGGCCAACAGCATTGCTGTCGGCGCGGGGGCGAGCGTCGGCTCCGGCGCGGTCAATTCGCTGGCCGTGGGCACCAATGCCAGTGCCACCACCGCCAACAGTGTGGCCGTGGGCCCGAACGCCACCGTCAGCACCGACAACAGCGTGGCGCTCGGCGCGGGCTCGACCACCGCCGCGGCCACGCCCACGGCCAGCACCACCATCCAGGGGCAGACTTACGACTTCGCCGGCGCCGCGCCGGTGGGCGTGGTCAGCGTCGGCGCGCCAGGGGCCGAGCGCCAGATCCAGAACGTGGCGGCCGGCCAGATCAGCGCCACCAGCACGGACGCGATCAACGGCAGTCAGCTCTATGCAACCAACCAGGCCATCAACAACATCCAGGTCGGTGGTGCAGGCATCAAGTACTTCCACGCCAACTCGCAGGCCGCGGACTCGCAGGCTGCCGGCGCGGAGAGCGTGGCCATCGGGCCGCAGGCGATCGCGCTGGGCAACAGCGCCTTTGCGGGCGGCAGCGGCGCGCAGGCGAATGGCGCAAGCAGCATCGCGCTGGGCGCGAATGCCATCGCCACCACCAGCAGCGGCGTGGCCCTTGGCAGCGGCGCATCGGCCGACCGCGCCGGCATGAACGGGCAGCGCGAGATGTTCTCGAACGTCTCGGTGCTGTCCGCGCAGGGCGCGGTGTCGGTGGGCAGTGCAGGCAACGAGCGCCAGATCACCAACGTCGCGGGCGGCACGCAGGCCACCGATGCGGTGAACGTGCGCCAGCTGCAGGCGGTGCAGGCCGGCAGCGTGCGCTACGACACGAACGTGGATGGCAGCGTCAACTACAACAGCGTGACGATGGGCAACGGCAGTGCCGCCGGGCCGGTGGCGGTGCACAACGTGGCGCCTGGCGTGGCGCCCACCGATGCCGTCAACGTGCAGCAGCTGAACCAGTCCAGCGCGGCCAACACGGCCTACACCGATGCGCGCGTCAACGCGCTCGGCAGCGACATCCGGGGCGTCGCGCGCAATGCCTACGCCGGCGTGGCCGCCGCCATGGCGGTGCAGATGCCCGGCACCTACGTGCCCGGCAAGACGGTGATGCGCATCGGCTACGGCGTCTTCAAGGGCGAGAGCGCGGTGGGCGTGAGCTTCCGCCGCACCTCGGAGAACAACGCATGGAGCCTGACGGGCGGCGTGGGCATGAGTCGCGCGGGAGCGGCCGCCACGGTCGGCGCCGAGTGGGTCTTCAATTGAGCGCGGGGAGAAGAGAAATCATGAATCGAACGATCTGTGGAACTGCACTGGCAGCGGCAATGCTGGTGCTCCAGGGCTGTGCCTCGCCGGGCGCCGCCATCGACAAGGACGCGCAGGCGCGCGTCGCATCGGAACGGCCGGAGGCGCCCAGGCCCGAGGACTTTCCGGACCTTGGCAGCGCCAAGTGGAAGCAGGGCGCCTTTCCCGGCACCGATGCGTTCGCACGCATGCGCACCGGCATGGGCAAGGACCAGGTGCGCGAACTGCTGGGCTGGCCGCATTTCAGCGAAGGACTCTGGGGCGTGCGCGAGTGGAACTACATCTTCCACTTCCGCACGGGCAAGAGCGCCGACTATGTGACCTGCCAGTACATGGTGCGCTTCAGCGGCGACGGCGTGTCGACGGGCGGCTGGTGGAAGAACCCCGACTGCGCCTTGCTCGCGCAGCCGCCGGCGGCTACGCCGATTCCGGCCAGCACCAGGCTGGCGCCGCCGCAGAAGGTCACGTTGAATGCCGACGGCCTGTTCCGCTTCGACGGCTCTTCGCTGTCGGACCTTCTCCCCGATGGACAGGCGCGCATCGAGCGGCTGGCCGCCGAGCTGCGGGGCAACTTCAGGTCGCTGCACTACATCGTGGTGACGGGGCACACTGACCGGCTGGGCGGCGACGCCTACAACGAGGCCCTGTCGCTCGCCCGCGCCAACACCGTGCGCGATCTGCTGGTGAAGCAGGGCATCGACGGCAAGCTGATCCGCGCCGCGGGCATGGGCAAGCGCCAGCCGGTGGTCAGCGATTGCGAGGGCACGCGCAGTTCGCCGGCCCTGCTGCGCTGCCTGCAGCCGAACCGCCGCGTCGAGATCGACGTCGCCGGGGAGCAGTAGCCTGTGAACGCATCCTGGATCCCCAGGGAGTATCGGATTGCCCTGGTGGATTCGGATGCGCTGCAGCGCATCTGCACCTCCAATTCGCTGTCGGTCCTGGGCGCGGACAGCGCGCCTTTCGGCCGGATGTCCGAACTGGTAGCGGCGATCCGCGCAGGGCATCAGTTCGACGCCGTCATCATCGGGATCCATGCGGACGCCGCGAAGACGATCTCAAAGCTGTCCGACGTGGAGGATGCCGCGGGCCGGCCGCTTCCGGTGCTGTATATCGCCCATCACACCGAGCTGCAGATCGTGCATCGGCTGCCTGCGCAGGTGCTGGCGCAGGAGTCGTTCCGGCTGCTGCCTTCGCCGGTCGACGAGGATGCGCTGATCGAGTGGCTGAACGCGCTGGATCGGCGCGATGGCCGGGATGGGCGGCACGCAGGCATCGGGTTCCTGCGCGTCGGGCCTTGATGAATCAGCCCGCCGCCAGCGCCGCCTCCACATCGCGCGTCAGCGAGGCCGGCGTGTCCAGCGGCGCGTAGCGCTTGAGCACGGTGCCGTCGCGCCCGATGAGGAACTTGGTGAAGTTCCACTTGATGGCCGTGCTGCCCAGCAGGCCCGGCTTTTCCTTCGTGAGCCACTGGTACAGCGGCGCGGCGTTGCTGCCGTTCACGTCGATCTTCTCCATCATCGGGAAGCTCACGCCGTAGTTCGTGGTGCAGAAGGCGCCGATTTCCTCGTTGGTGCCCGGGTCCTGCGCGCCGAACTGGTTCGACGGAAAGCCCAGCACCGCGAGCCCCTGGTCGGCGTACTTCTCGTGCAGCGCCTCCAGCCCCGCGAACTGCGGCGTGAAGCCGCATTTGCTGGCGGTGTTGACGATCAGCAGCACCTTGCCCTTGAAGGCGGAGAGCTTTACCGGCTTGCCGTCGATCCGGTTGGCCTCGAAGTCGTAGACGCTGGTCATGCTGTTTCCTCAGGTGGGGGAAGAGGCGCGATCATCACTCCGCCCGGGCGTTCGTGCAAACGCCGACCAGACGGCGCCCAGCACGATCAGCGCGCCGCCGGCGAGGATGCGCGGCTCCATCGTGGCCGCGCCGAGCGCCACCGACGACACGCTCGCGAACAGCACCTCCGACAGCATGATCACCGAGGTCGCGGCGGCCGGGAGCCGGGCCGCGCCGTACTGCAGGCACACGTTGGCGAAGACGAAGCCGGTGCCCAGCAGCACGGCCCAGCCGAGCCAGCCCGGCGAGGCGTGCAGCGGCGAATCGAACGCGCCGAGCGCGGTGCCGCCCAGCGCCGCGGCGCCGGCCACGAAGGCGCAGCCGCAGAACATCGACAGCGCGCGCGACTCGCCCGGCGCCTGTCGCAGGTGGCGCAGCGCGATGTTGGTGACGGCAAAGCTGAAGCCCGCCGCCATGCCCAGCCAGTCGGGCAGGCTCGACGGCACCGGCCATTCGGTGCCGGGCGCCTTCAGCACCACCACCACGCCGGTGAGCGCCAGCGCCACGCGCGCCAGCGCGCCGCCGGTCGGCCGCTCGCCCAGCAGCAGCCAGCCCAGCAGCACGCTCCACAGCGGCATCAGGTAGAACAGCAGCACCACGCGCACCACGTCGCCCTGTGTCACGGCCCAGTTGAATCCCACGTTGGTGAAGCCGGCCGCGAGGCCCAGCAGTGCCAGCATCGGAAAGGCAATGAAACCTTTCCACGCGTGCCGTCGCAAAAGCCCCATCGCGGCGGCGATGACCAGGTAGATCAGGCAGGTGGTCCACAGCGGATGCAGGCCGTGGCTCGCGATCTGGCGAAACGGAAACCACGAAACGCCCCAGACGAAGGCGTTGAAGACGAGCGCGAGAGCTGCTTGCATTGGAGCGGAAATTTTCGTGGGGCACCGAGAAACCGGCTTTGCCGGGCCTCTGGTGTCGCCCCCGGCGAGGGGGAAGGCGCAGCGACACGAAGTGCGCGCAGCCTGGGGGAGGTCAATGATGCTTGTCGCTGCGGGCGATGGCCAGCAGATGCTCGATCTCTTCCGGGTATTTCTTCAGGTTGCTGTCGTACCAGTATTTGATGAGCCACATGCATCCCGCCACCACGAGGCCGAACGCACTGATCGCGCCGTACGCCGAGAGGCCGAGGCCCGTGCACACGCTGTAGAAGCCGCCGAGCAGGAGAATGCAGGCCTGCTCGTTGAAGTTCTGCACCGCGATGGAGCGGCCCGCGCCCATCAGGTTGTGGCCGCGGTGCTGCAGCAGCGCATTCATCGGCACCACCAGGAAACCGCCCAGGCCGCCCAGCAGGATCAGGAACGGCACCGCCAGCCACACGTTGCCGATGAAGTTCATGCAGATCACCATCAGTCCCATCGCGATGCCCATGGGGATCACTCGCGTGGCCATGTCCAGCCGCATGCGCATCGAGGCCACGATCGCGCCCACGGCCGTGCCGATGGTCACCACGCCCGTCAGCGCCGAGGCCTGCGTGGTGTTGTAGCCCAGAGCCAGCGAGGCCCAGGCCAGCACGATGTACTTGAGGTTGCCGCCCGCGCCCCAGAACAGCGTGGTGGTGGCCAGCGAGATCTGGCCAAGGCGGTCGCGCCACAGGCGGGCGTTGCAGTGCCAGAAGTCGGGCAGCAGCGCGGCGATGTTGCGCGCCAGGCCCTGTTCGGGGTTGGAGCGCAGCGGGCGCATCTCGACGCCGGTGTGCGGGATGCGCGTGTTGAACCATGCTGCCAGCACGTAGACAAAGATCAGCACCGAGATCGCGGCCTCGGCCGGTGAGTCGATGCCGGTGTCGATGAACGGGAGGTCGAAGGCCAGCAGTTTGCTGGAAATGGCATGCCCCACCAGCGAGCCGCCGAGCACGATGCCCAGCAGGATCGACGCGATGGTCAGTCCTTCGATCCAGCCGTTGGCCTTCACCAGTTGGGATGCCGGCAGCAGCTCGGTCAGGATGCCGTACTTTGCCGGCGAATACGCCGCGGCGCCGAGCCCCACGATCGAATACGACAGCAGCGGATGCGAGCCGAACAGCATCATCAGGCAGCCCACCACCTTGATGGCATTGCTGATGAACATCACCTTGCCTTTGGGCAAGGCGTCGGCAAAAGCGCCCACCAGCGGTGCCAGCACCACATAGAAGACCGCGAAGATAGGCACCAGGGCTGCGCGCTGCCATTCGGGCGCACCCGAACCTCGCATGAGGTCGACCGCAACAACGAAAAGCGCTTGGTCGGCCAGCGACGAAAAGAACTGGGCCGACATGATCGTGTAGAAACCGCGCTTCATCGATGGGCTGGCTGGCCAGAGGGGTCTGCTGGCGGTAGTGAAAAAGTGTTGCGCTGCGGGCGAATGGGCGGTTATAGCATGGGGGTGGGGCACGGAATTAGGGATCCCTACGGTGTTCAACCCCATTCCCGAAGATGCTAAAACGTGGTCTGCATTGTCCCCGAGTCTTCCCCGGAATTCCCATGCCGCGTCCCATTCTCGCCACCGTCCACACCGGCGCCCTGCGTCACAATCTCGAGCGGGCGCGTCGCTCGGCCCTCGAAGCCCGCGTCTGGGCCGTCGTCAAGGCCAATGCATATGGCCATGGCATCGAGCGGGTCTATGAAGGCTTGCGGGGCGCCGATGGCTTCGCGCTGCTCGACCTGGCCGAGGCCGAGCGCGTGCGCGCACTCGGTTGGCGCGGCCCGGTGCTGCTGCTCGAAGGCGTGTTCGACGCCCGCGACCTGGAGCTGTGCTCGCGGCTGGACCTCTGGCACACCGTGCACTGCGACGAGCAGATCGACATGCTCGCCGCCCACAAGACCCTGAAGCCGCAGCGCGTGTTCCTGAAGATGAATTCGGGCATGAACCGCCTGGGCTTCACGCCCGAGCGCTTCGGCTCCGCCTGGACCCGCCTGAACGCGCTGACGCAGGTCGACGAGATCTCGCTGATGACCCACTTCAGCGACGCCGACGGCGCGCGCGGCATCGCCCACCAGCTGGCGACCTTCGAGCGCGCCACGCGCGACCTGCCGGGCGAGCGCTCCATCGCCAACAGTGCCGCCACGCTGCGCCATGCCGAGCAGACGCGCGGCGACTGGGTGCGCCCCGGCATCCTGCTGTACGGCAGCGCGCCCGATTTTCCCGAGCACGATGCGGCGCACTGGCAGCTGCAGCCCACCATGACGCTGTCGACCCAGATCATCTCGGTGCAGACGCTGAAGGCCGGCGACACCATCGGCTACGGCTCCAGGTTCACGGCGCAGGGGCCGCTCACCATCGGCATCGCGGCGGTCGGCTATGCCGACGGCTATCCGCGCCACTGCGACAGCGGCACGCCGGTGCTGGTGAACGGCGTGCGCACCCACATGGTCGGCCGCGTGAGCATGGACATGATCACCGTCGACCTCACGAACGTGCCCGACGCGAAGTTCGGCAGCGAGGTCACGCTGTGGGGCAAGTCCGCGAAGACCGGCGCGGTGCTTCCCATCGACGAGGTTGCGAAGGCCGCGGGCACGATCGGCTACGAACTCATGTGCGCCGTGGCGCAGCGCGTGCCTTTCGCCGATCCGGCCCCCACCGAAGGCCGATGAAGATCCTTTCCGACTGGCGCTCCGTGCGCCTGTGGGAAACGCAGGTCGAACGCGACCTGCACCGCAGCTACAGCCTGCGCACGCACGGCATCCTGATCGGCACGTTCACGATGCTGCTGATGTGGGGCGTGTCGGCGCTGCAGATGCACCTGCTGCATGTGCACTCGCTGGCGGTGCGCTACCTCCTCACGCTGGGCGTGGGATACCTCGGCTATCTGCTGGTGCTGCGCTGGTGGGCCAGGCGCCTGGTGGAGGGCCGCGAGGTGGACGCCAACGTCGATGCGCCCGATCTGGACTTCGGCGGTGGTTCCCAAAGCCATGCGAGCGCCGGCGACGGCAGCGGCCTGTCCGACGTGGCGAGCGGCGCGCTCGACATCGCGGGCGGGGCGGACGAAGGCGCAGTCATCGTCGTGCCGGTGATCGCCATCTTCCTGATCTGCGCGGCCGTCGTGCTCGGCGCCGGTTCGCTCGTGCTGCTGTACTTCGGCTGGGACGCGCTGCTGGCCGTGGCCATCGAGGTCGCGTTCTCGTACGTGTCGGCCCGCGCCGCGGTGCGCGTGGCGCGCGAGGGCTGGCTCATGGCGGCCGTGCGGCTCACATGGAAGCCGCTGCTGGGCGCGGTGGTCTGCGCGGTGGCCCTGGGCGCGCTGCTCGACCACTTCATGCCGCAGGTCAACTCCCTGCCCGAGGCGGTGCGCGTCCTGCTGAAGAAGCACTGAGCACTGAGCACCGAGCGCGAGCAGCGCCGCCTTCCTGCGCGCCGCGATGGTGTGCATGACGCGCTCAATACAGGCCGAGCTGCCGCGTCCTCAATCGCGCCAGGCCCAGCAGCGCGTCGGTAAAGGGCGTGGCCACCGCAGTCAACTCGCCCAGCTCGCGCACCACGGTCACCAGCGCGTCCAGCTCCACCGAGCGGCCGGCTTCCACGTCCTGCAGCATCGAGGTCTTGAACGCGCCGAGCTTCTTCGTGATCGCATGCCGGTCTTCCGGGCTCTGCGTGATCTCGATGCCGATGCGCCGGCCGATCTCCTTGGCCTCCAGCATCACCGCCGAGATGAAGCCGCGCACGTAGTCGTCGTCCATGATCAGGTCGGTGGTGCAGCCCGTCAGCGCGCTGATCGGGTTCACCGTCATGTTGCCCCACAGCTTGAACCACACGTCCTTCTGGATCTGCGGCGACAGCGTGGTGTCGATGCCTGCGGCGTTCAGCAGCTCTACCAGCTTCTGCACGCGCGGCGTGGCTTCGCCCGAAGGCTCGCCCACGATCAGCCCGTTGCCGAAGTGATGCCGCACCACGCCGGGTCCGTCGAGCGAGCAGCTCGCGTGCACCACGCAGCCGATCACGTTGCGCGCGGGAATGGCCTTGGCAATAGCGCCTTCGGGGTCCACCGCCGCGAGCCGGTGGCCCGTGATCTCGCCGCCGAAGCCGCCTTCGAGGAACCACCATGGCACGCCGTTCATCGCGACCAGCACGATGGTGTCGGCGCCGATCAGCGGCCCGATGCGCTCGGCCACGCCGGCCAGCGCGGGCGCCTTCACGGCGATCACCACCAGGTCTTGAACACCGAGCGCTTCGGGGTCGGCCACCGCGTTCACCGGCACACGCGTGCGCACGTCGCCACGCATGAGCGAGAGGCCGTCGCGTTGCAGCGCATCGAGCGTGGCGCCGCGCGCCACCACGTTGAGGCGTTGGCCTGCCTGTGCGAGGCCGACGCCAATCCATCCGCCGATCGCGCCGGCGCCGTAGATGCAAATCTTCATGGGAACAGGCGCCTCAGTTGCGGTAGCTCGGGTCGATGCGGTCCACTTGCCGCACCAGCGCATCGAACACGTCCTGCCCCGCGCCATGCTCGGGGCTGAACTGCAGCGCGTCGCGCGTGCAGCGCTGCGCGATTTCATCGCTCACCGGAATGGCCGCGCCCATCGAGAAGGTGGCCATCTGGATCTCGCAGGCGCGCTGCAGCGTCCAGAGGATCGCGAAGGTCTGCGGCAGCGTCTGGCCCCAGGCCAGCAGCCCGTGGTTGCGCAGGATCACCGCGTTGCGGTTGCCGATGCTCTTGAGCAGGCGCGGGCCTTCGTCGGCATGGATGGTGATGCCCTCGAAGTCGTGGTACGCCACCATGTCGTGCAGCTGGGCGGTATAGAAGTTGGTCTGCTGCAGCCCGCCCTGCAGGCAGGCCACGGCCACGCCGGCCGTGGTGTGCGTGTGCATCACGCAGTGCGCACCGGGCAGGCCGTCGTGGATGGCGGCATGCACCGTGAAGCCGGCCGGGTTCACCGGATGGGTCGAGCCGTCGAGCACCTTGCCCTGCAGGTCGATCTTCACCAGGTTGCTCGCAGTGACCTCGCTGTAGTGCAGGCCGAAGGGGTTGATGAGGAACTGCTTCTCCCCGCCCGTCACGCTGTCGGGCAGCCGCATCGTGATGTGGTTGTAGATCATCTCGGTCCAGCCCAGCATCGCGAACACGCGGTAGCAGGCCGCGAGCTGCTCGCGCGCGGTGCGCTCGTCGGGGTGCAGCGAGGGATGGACCAGCGCCGGCGGCGCGGTGGTGGCGAGTGTGTTCATGGCAGTTCCTTCATGTGTTCAACCCTCCGCGGTGAAGCCGACCTCTTTGACGATCGGCGCCCACTTGGCGGTGTCTTTCTTCAGCAGCTCGGCCAGCTCGGCCGGCGTGGAAGACATCGCCTCCAGGCCGAATGTGCCGAGGCCGTCGATCACGTCCTTCTGCGCGAGCGCGTTCTTCATTGCGGTGTTCAGCTTCGCCACCAGCTCGGGCGAGGCCTTGGCCGGCAGGAAGAAGGCGAACCATTCGCTGTGCGCCATGTCCTTGATGCCCTGTTCGCCGAAGGTGGGCACTTCGGGCGCGAAGCGGCTGCGCTTGGCGCCCGAGACGCCCAGGATGCGCACCTTGCCAGAGGGCAGGTGCTGTGTGAGGTCGCCGATCGGCCCCGACACCGCCGAGATGTTGCTGCCCAGCAGGTCGAGCATGGCGGGCTGCGTGCCGCGGTAGGCCGCGTGCTTGAGCTCGACGCCGCCCTTCTTGCCCAGCAGCGCGCCGATGAAGTGCGGCGTGGAGCCCGCGGCGGGCGAACCGTAGTTGGCGCCGGCCGGATTGGCCTTGGCCCAGGCCAGGAACTCGGGCACCGTCTTCACGCTGGCCGGCACGGCCGGGCCCACGGCAAAGCCGAAGTCGAAGATGCAGGCCAGGCTGACGGGCGTGATGTCGACCATCGGGTCGTACGGCAGCTTCTTGTAGATATGCGGATAGATCGTGAGGATCGAGGTCGGCGTCTGCAGGATGGTGCTGCCGTCGGCCGGGCGGCCCTTCACGTAGCTCACGGCGATCTGGCCGCCCGCGCCGGTGCGGTTCTCGACCACCGCCACCTTCGCGTACTCGGGGCTGAGCTTCTGCGCGAGGCGCCGGCAGGTGGTGTCCGAGGTGCCGCCGGCCGCGAAGCCGGTGACGATGGTGGCGGTCTCGATGCTCATCGCCTGCGCGAAGACGTTCTGGCCAAGGCTGGCCATCAAGGCGGATGCACTGGTGGTCTGCAGGATCTGGCGGCGGGTGAAGCTCATGGTGTCTCTCTCCGGACGGTGGTTATGGAGGGTCGATCAAGACTCGTCGCGCAGCCAGGTGACCGCGCCCGAGTGGGTCACGGCGCCCTGATGGGCAGGGCGCACGGTGAGCGCGTATTTTTCCAGCAAGCCCCCGCGGGCCGCCCCCGCGTTTACCTCACGTCGGGCGAGCCGCGCGGCGATTTCCTCCGTGGTGAGATCGACCGTGATCGAGCGTGCCTCGGCACGCGCGTCGATGGCGATCACGTCGCCGTCGCGCAGCGCCGCAATCGGTCCGCCGTCGGCCGCTTCGGGCCCCGCGTAGCCGATGCACAGGCCGCGCGTGGCGCCCGAGAAGCGCCCGTCGGTCAGCAGTGCCACCTTGTCGCCCATACCCTGGCCGTAGAGCAGGGCGGTGATGCCGAGCATCTCGCGCATGCCGGGGCTGCCCTTGGGGCCTTCGTTGCGGATCACGATCACGTCGCCGGGTTCGTACAGGCGGTTCTGCACGGCGGTCTGCGCTTCTTCCTCCGAGTTGAAGACGCGCGCCGGCCCGCGAAACACCAGCCCCTGGAGCCCCGCCGTCTTGAGCAGCGCGCCGTCCGGGCAGAGGTTGCCCTTGAGCACTGCGAGGCCGCCGTCGCGCGTGATCGGGTTGCCGGCCTCGCGCACCACGCGGCCATCAGGCGCAAGGGCGCCGGCCAGCTCCTCGGCCATCGTGCGGCCGGTGAAGGTGAGCGCATCGCCATGCAGGAAGCCCTGCTCCAGCAGCGTGCGCAGGATCACGCCCGCGCCGCCGATGTAGAACACGTCGCGCGCAAGGTACTGGCCGCCGGGGCGCAGGTCGGCGATGAGCGGCGTGCGCGCGAAGACCTCGGCCACGTCGTCGAGGTGGAATTTGATGCCGGCTTCGTGCGCAATCGCCGGCAGGTGCAGCGCGGCATTGGTCGAACCGCCCGTGGCCGATACCACGGCGCAGGCGTTTTCCAGCGCCTTGCGCGTGACGATGTCGCGCGGCAGCGGGCTGTCGCCCATCACTGCCTTCATCAGCGTCTTCGCGGCGCGGCGCATCAGCGGCGCGCGTTCGCTGAACACGGCAGGCACCATGCTCGAGCCGATGGGCGCGAGGCCCAGTGCCTCCGACACCATGCCCATCGTGTTGGCCGTGAACTGCCCCGCGCAGGCGCCGGCCGTGGGCAGGCAGGCGCGGCTCATGGCGTCGAGTTCGTCGTGCGTGGCGGTGCCGGCCAGCACCTTGCCGATGGTCTCGTAGGTGTCGACCACGTTCAGGTCCTGCCCGTCGGGCCCCGGCATCTGGCCCGGCAGCGCCGAGCCGCCGTGCACGAACACGCTGGGCACGTTGCAGCGGACCATGCCCATCATCAGCCCCGGCAGGTTCTTGTCGCAGGCGCCGATGGCGAAGATGCCGTCCCACTGGTGGCCGCGCGTGGAGGCTTCCACGCTGTCGGCGATGAGCTCGCGCGAGATCAGCGAGAAGCGCATGCCCGAGTGCGCCATCGTCAACCCGTCGCTGATCGACACCACCGGGCATTCGTGCGGCGTGCCGCCGCCCGCATAGATGCCGGTCTTGGCGTGCTGCGCCTGCTCGCGCAGGTTGAGGTTGCACGGGCTCATCTCGCCGCCCGTATGGAACACGCCGATGTGCGGGCGCGCGATGTCCTCGTCGTCCTGTCCCAGCGCATGCAGGAAGCTGCGCGTGGTCGCACGGATCGTGCCCTCGCGGATGGTGGCGGAGCGAAAGCGCTTGGGTGGGTCGGCGGGCGCGGTCATGGGGTCAGAACATCCCGTTCTTGTTTGCAGCGGTTTCCGGCACGGGCTGCACCACGTCCCAGTGCTCGACGATCTTGCCGTTCTCCAGCTTGAAGATGTCGACGATGGCGCTGCCGCGCGTGCCCGGCTCCCGCACCGCGTTGACGTGCAGGATCACGTAGTCGCCGTCGACGAAGCTGCGCTTGATGTCGCTGCGCGAGTTCGGAAACTTCTCGCGCAGGAACGCGATGAACTTGCGAAAACCCTCGGGGCCGTCGGCCGCCGTGGGGTTGTGCTGCACGTAGCGGCTGCCCACGTACTGCAGCGCTGCGTCGGCGTCCTTCTGGTTCAGGCCTTTTTCATAGAAGGCGAGCACCGCCTGGCGGTTGGCTTCCTGCTGGGCGGTCGCGCCTTGCTTGCCGGCGCCCATGGGTGCGCACGCGGCGAGGAAGAGGGTGGCTGCTGTGGCGATGGCCGCCAAAGTCATGCGTTGCATCGAGCGTGCTCCGGTGTGAAGAAAATCAGTAGCCGTTGGGCGAGGCGGTGCCGGGCGCGGCCTTGTACATGCCCAGCAGCTGCTTCGCCGCCGCCGCCAGCACGATGGTGTCCACGCCCACCGCCACGAACAGGGCGCCGGCCGCGAGCCACTTGCGTGCCTGTTCCTCGGTGGTCGACAGGATGCCCGGCGCCTTGCCGGCCTTGCGGATGCGCGCAATCGCGTCGGCAATCACGGCCTGCACCTCGGGGTGGTTCGGCTGGCCCACGAAGCCCATCGAGGCCGACAGGTCGGCCGGGCCGATGAACACGCCGTCCACGCCCGGCGTGGCCGCGATGGCGTCGAGGTTCTTCATTGCCTCCACCGTTTCGGCCTGCACCAGCAGGCAGGTCTGCGCATTGGCCTCGTGCAGGTAGTTGGGGTAGGCCTGCCAGCGCGAGGCGCGCGCCAGCGCACTGCCCATGCCGCGGATGCCTTCGGGCGGGTAGCGCATGCCCTGCACCAGCCGCGCCGCCTGCTCGGCCGTGTCGACCATCGGCACCAGAAGCGTCTGCGCGCCGATGTCGAGGTGCTGCTTGATCAGCGTGGTGTCGCCGACCGGAATGCGCACGACGGGGTGCGAGCGCTCCGACTCGGGCTGCGCCGACCATGCGCTCGAAATGCCCTGCAGCTGCGCGAGCACCGAGCGCAGGTCGTTGGGCGCGTGCTCGCCGTCGACCAGCAGCCAGTCGTAGCCGGTGCCGGCCAGGATCTCGGCGGCGTAGCCGTCGGCCAGCCCGACCCACAGGCCGATCTGGGGCTTGCCTGATTGAAGGGCTTGCTTGAAGGTGTTGATGGGGGTGTGCATGTTTAGTCCGGGAGGTGGAAGGGTGATGTCTTCATTCGTGGAACACCGCGGAACCGGCTTTTCCGGGCCGCTGGCGTTGCCCCCGGTAGGGGGTTGGCGAAGCGACACGAAGTGCGCGAAGCCTGGGGGCGAGCCTCATACAAATCGGAAGGAGATGGAGCCGAGCGGGCCGTAGTCCGCGTGGAAGGTGTCACCGGGAACTGCGGTGGTGGGCCGCGTGAACGAACCGCCCAACACCACTTCGCCGGCTTCGAGGCATTCGTCCCACGGCGCCAGCTTGTTCGCAAGCCACGCCACACCGGTCGCCGGGTGGTTGAGCACGGCCGCGGCCACGCCCGATTCCTCGATCACGCCGTTCTTGTAGAGCAGCGCGCTCACCCAGCGCAGGTCGACCGCGTCGGGCTTCACCGGCCGGCCACCCATCACGATGCCGGCATTGGCCGCGTTGTCGGCGATGGTGTCGAACACCTTGCGCGGCGCCTTGGTGTGGCGGTCGAACTGCTCGATGCGCGCATCGATGATCTCGATGGCCGGCACCACGTAGTCGGTGGCGGCCAGCACGTCGAAGATGGTCACGTTCGGGCCCCGCAGCTTCTTGCCGAGGACGAAGGCCAGCTCCACCTCGACGCGCGGCGCGATGAAGCGCTTGAACGGGATGTCGCCGCCCTGCTCGAAGAACATGTCGTCCAGCAGCGTGCCGTAATCGGGCTCGTCGATCTGGCTGGACTGCTGCATGGCGCGCGAGGTCAGGCCGATCTTGTGGCCCTTCACGGTGCGGCCTTCGGCAATCTTGGCCTTCACCCATTCGCGCGAGATGGCGTAGCCGTCTTCCACGGTCATCTCGGGAAAGCGCTTGGAGAAGTGCTCGACCTGCACGCGCGACTTCTCGCTTTCGTGCAACTCGGCGGCCAGTTGGGCGATGGTGGCTTTGGAGAGCATGTGGCTTCGTTCAGTTCTTGTTGAACAGGGGATGCAGGTTGCTGTGCTTGCCGTCGTACACCTGCCCGGGGCTTTCGTCGATCTGCAGCGTGATGCCGATGGGGCATTGGTCGAAGATCGGCGCGAAATGCGCGCGCACGCCGGCCAGCAGATCGTCGCCGGCCTTCTTCTTCACCGCCTCGGCGCGGCCCGCAGCCATGCGCAGGTTGAGGTAAACGAAGGCGTAGTCGGCCTTGCCATCGGCCACCGCGTGGTGCGCCGCAGGGTAGGCCAGCACGCGCGTACCGCCGATGGGGAACACCGGCTTGCCGGCTTCGTCGCGCTGCTCCAGCATGGTGTCGGCCAGCGTGCGGCACAGGGCCGACATGTCGGTCTCGGCCTCGATATTCGGCGTGTAGAGGATCACCAGATGGGGCATTGCTGTTCTCCGTTCATTCCACCGACATGGTCGCGGCCGTGCACGTTACCGCGAAGATCGGAATCGCCTTCATATGGAAGATCTCACCCTTGCCGCGCGCGGCCGCGGCCACGCTGAGGAAGGTGCGGATCTCGAAGCCGCCCTGGCCCGCCTCGCGGTAGGTGGCTTCGTCGCCATAGTCGTCCAGCGAGAGCATGCCCTCGCGATCGTTGGCGCACCAGCGGCGCATGAACTCGGCGTCCCACTCCGCGTTCACCTTGCCAGAATCGGGCGTGGCCGGCCAGTGCGAGATACCGCCCGTGCCCACCAGCGCGATGCGCTCGGGCACCTTGTCGCAGGCGCGGCGCAAGGCCTCGCCGAAGGCCCAGGCGCGGTGCAGCGGCGTGAGCGGCGGGCCCTGGCAGTTGATGTTCACGGGGATGACCTTGGTGTCGAAGTTCGGCGTGAGGAAGTTCAGCGGCACCATGATGCCGTGGTCGAACTTCCATTCCTCCGCATAGGCCACGTCCACTGTCTGCATCACCTCGCGGATGAGGCGCTGCGACAGTGCTGCGTCGCCGGGGATGGTGTGCTTCTCGATGCCCAGCCACTTCGGGTCTTCGATGGGGCCTTCGTAGCTGTCGGCCATGCCGATGGCATAGGCCGGCATGTTGTTCATGAAGAAGTTCGCGAAGTGCTCCGCGGCGATCACGATCACCGCGTCGGGCTTGGTGGCGCGCATGGCCTCACCGAAGCGGTGGAACTGCGCATGGAACTCGTCCTTCACGGCCGGGTCCGCCAGATGCGCGCGGCCGGTGATGCCGGGGGCGTGGCTGCACACGCCTGCAAAAACCAGACTCATACGCCTGCCACCTTTTCGTCTGTGCCCGTCGTCATCGCATAGATGCCCGCGCGCACCGGTCCGTACTTGCGCACGCCTTCGCGCATGGCTTCGAGGTAATCGGCCCACGGAATGCCGAGCAGGGGCGCGAAGTGCATCAGCAACTGGCCGTTGCAGCCGAGCACGTAGAGCTTGCCGATGTCGCCGGTGTCGATGGCTTCGCGTTCTTCGTCGTCGAGGTCATAGCCGGCGAGCAGCGCGGTGCGCGTGTCGCCCCCTTCGGCATAGCGCCGCTGCACTTCGGGTTCGCGGTTGAGCGCGAAGAGGAATTTCTGCATCGCATAGAGGCTCATGGTTCAGCCCTCGATCTGGATGTTGGCCTTGCGGATCACGTCGTCGTACTTCGCGATCTCGCTCTGGATGAAGGCCGCGAAGCGCTCCGGCGTGCCCGACAGCGACGCGATGCCTCCCTTCTGGAAGGCCTCGGTCAACGCGGGGCCCGCGAGCGCGCGGTTCACCTCGGCGTTCATGCGCTGCACGATGGCGTCGGGCGTGCCGGCCGGCGCCAGCAGGCCGTTCCACGAATTGGACTCGATGGGCACGCCCTGTTCGGCCAGTGTGGGTATGGCGGGCGCGTACTGCGAGCGCTGCGCGGTCGCCATGCCCAGCGCCACCAGCTTGCCGCTCTGGATGTGGCCGCGGAACTCGGGCCAGTTGCCGAACATCATCGTCACCTGCCCGCCGAGCAGGTCGGTGAGCGCCGGGCCCTGGCCCTTGTAGGGCACGTGCACGATGTCCAGGCCCATCTGCAGCTTGAGCATCTCGCCAGAGAGATGCGCCGAGGTGCCGTTGCCGAAGGAGGCGAAGCTCAGCGTGCCGGGCTTGGCCTTGGCGGCGTTGCGCAGGTCGGCCAGCGTCTTCAGGCCGCTCGCGGGGTGCGTGACCAGCACGTGCTCCGACATGCCCATCAGGGCGACGGGGCGCAGGTCTTTCTGCGTGTCGTAGGGCAGCTTGCGTATCAGCTTCTGATTGGCCGCGAAGCTGTTGGCCACGCAGACGAAGGTGTTGCCGTCGGGCGCGGCCTTGGCGGCGGCATCGACGCCGATCACCGTGCCTGCACCGGGCTTGTTGTCGACGACCACCGGCTGGCCCAGCGCCTTCGCCACCTCGGTGCCCACCAGCCGCGCGACGAAGTCGGTGGTGCCGCCGGGCGGGAAGGGCACGATCACGCGGATCGGCTTATTGGGCCAGGCGGCCTGGGCACGCGCGAGCGAGGGCAACGCGGCGAGTGCGGCCGCGCCTTGCAGCAGCGTGCGGCGCCGCGTGTTCATGCAACGCCCCAGTGCGGAATATGGTGCGAACCCAGCGATACCGCCACGTTCTTCGGCTCGCAGAACACTTCATAGCTCCAGGTGCCGCCTTCGCGCCCCGTGCCCGAGGCCTTGGTGCCGCCGAAGGGCTGGCGCAGGTCGCGAACGTTCTGGCTGTTGACGAAGCACATGCCGGCTTCCACGGCGGCGGCCACCCGGTGGGCCTTGCCGATGTTCTCGGTCCATACGTAGCTGCTCAGGCCGTACTGGATGTCGTTGGCCAGCCGGATGGCATCGGCCTCGTCCTTGAACGGGATCAGGCAGGCCACGGGGCCGAAGATCTCTTCCTGCGCGATCTTCATGCGGTTGTCGACATCGGCGAACACGGTGGGCATCACGTAGTTGCCCTTCTTCACGCGGTCCGGCAGGTTCGACGGCGCATCGAGCCCGCCGCACAGCATCGTCGCGCCTTCCTTCGGGCCCAGCTCGATGTAGCTGCGCACCTTGGCCAGGTGGGCCTGCGAGATCATCGGGCCGACGATGGTCTTCTCGTCGAGCGGGTCGCCGACCGTGATGCGCTTGGCGCGCTCCGCGAACTTCGCGGCGAAGTCGGCGTAGATCGACTGCTGCACCAGGATGCGCGAGCCGGCCGTGCAGCGTTCGCCGTTGTTGCTGAAGATCATGAACACGGCCGCGTCGAGCGCGCGGTCGAGGTCGGCGTCTTCGAAGATCACGAACGGGCTCTTGCCGCCGAGTTCCATGCTGAACTTCTTCAGCCCCGCGCTCTTCACGATGCGGTTGCCGGTGGCGGTGGAGCCGGTGAACGAAATGGCGCGCACGTCGGGGTGCCCCACCAGCGGCTCGCCGGCCTCCTTGCCGTAGCCGTGCACGAGGTTCAGCACGCCGGGCGGAATGCCCGCTTCGAGCGCCAGTTCGCCCAGCCGCGCGGCCGTCAGCGGCGACAGCTCGCTCATCTTCAGCACCGCCGTGTTGCCGAAGGCCAGGCAGGGCGCGACCTTCCAGGTGGCGGTCATGAAGGGCACGTTCCACGGGCTGATGAGCGCGCAAACGCCCACCGGATGGAACAGCGTGTAGTTCAGGTGCGTGGGCGTCGGGTAGGTGTGGCCGTCCACGCGCGTGCACATCTCGGCGAAGTAGTAGAAGTTGTCGGCCGCGCGCGGAATCAGCTGCTTGCCGGTCTGCGCGATCACCTGGCCGCAGTCGTCGGTCTCGGTCTGCGCGATCTCGGGCACGTGCTTCGCGATCAGGTCGCCGAGCTTGCGGATCAGCTTGGCGCGCTCGGGCGCGGGCAAGCCGGCCCATTTGGGAAAGGCTTCCTTGGCGGCGGCCACGGCAGCGTTCACTTCGGCTTCGCCGCCCGAGGCGACTTCGGCCAGCACTTCCCGCGTGGCCGGGTTGACGGTCTCGAAGTAGTCCTTGCCCGTGACGGACTTGCCGCCGATGAGATGGTCGATCTGTTGCATGAAGAAGTGTCCGGTCCGGTTCAATCGAGTTTGATGTCGCGCGCCTTGATCAGGGCATGCCATTTCTTGCGCTCGGCGTCGGTGTAGCGCGTCATTTCGGTGGCGTCGGCGGGGCGTGCTTCCCAGCCCGCGTCGTAGAGCTTCTGGCGCACGCCGCCATCGGCCATGGCCTTCTGAAGCTCGGCGCCCAGCTTCGCCTGCACTTCCTTCGGCGTGGCCGCGGGCGCGACGAGGCCCTGCCAGGTGTAGGCCTCGACGTTGGCAAAGCCGAGTTCCTTCGCGGTGGGAATGTTCGGCAGCTGCGGCACACGCTCGGCCGACATGGCGAGAAGCGGCACCACCTTGCCGGCCTTGACGGCGCTCACGCCGCTGGGCAGGTCGAGCATCATCAGCGCGACCTGGCCGCCCATCAGGTCCTGCAGTGCGGGCGCGCCGCCCTTGTACGGCACGTGCAGCATCGACACGCCGGCTTCGCGCTGGAACAACTCGAGCGCCAGGTGGTGCGGGCTGCCGGTGCCCGGCGTGGCGATGCTGTACTTGCCGGGCGAAGCCTTGAGCGCGGTGAGCAATGCCTTGGCATCGGCGATGCCGGCATTGGGCGCGGCCGTGAGGATGAGCGGCGAGCGGCCCATCATGCCGACCAGCGCGAAGTCTTTTTCGGCGTCGTAAGGCAGCTTCTTGTAGAGCGCGGGGTTGTAGACCAGCACGCCGTTGTCGGCCGAGAACACGGTATAGCCGTCGCCCGGTGCGCGCGCCACGTTCTCCGACGCGATGATCGCGCCCGCGCCGGGCTTGTTGTCGACGAGCACCGGCTGGCCTAGCTGCTGCGATACCTGCGCGCCGATCGTGCGCGCGAGAAAGTCGGTGCCGCCGCCCGCCGGGTAGCCCACCACCCAGCGCACGGGCTTGGTGGGGAAGGCCGCAGTCTGCGCGGGCGCGTCGAGCGCGAACATCGAGGCGCTCACGGCCACGAGGGCGGCGGCGAGGGCGAGCGTTTTCTTTCCGGCGTTCATTGCGTTTGTCTCCGCTTGTTGATGTGTGACAGGAAAAAGGGTTCAGGCCGCGTCGATGGTGTTGACCAGCGCGCCGATGTGCTCGATCTCGGTCACGACCACATCGCCCGGCTTGCAATCGACCACGCCGTCGGGCGTGCCCGTGAGGATCAGGTCGCCCGGCGACAGCGTCATGAAGCGGCTGAAGTACGCGATGAGGAAGGGTGCGTCGAAGATCATGTCGCGCGTGTTGCCTTGCTGCGTGACCGTGCCGTTGACCGTGGTGCGCAATGCAAGAGCCATGGGGTCGGGCACGTCGGCCGCGTCGACGAACCACGGACCCAGCGGCGTGCAGGTGTCGCGGTTCTTCACGCGCAGGTTGGGGCGGTACCAGTTCTCGAGGTAGTCGCGGATCGCGTAATCGTTGGCCACCGTGTAGCCGCCGATGAAGTCATACGCGTCATCGCGCTTCACGTTCTTCGCGGTCTTGCCGACCACGATGGCGAGCTCGCATTCATAGTGCATGAACTGCACGCCGGCCGGCCGGTGCGTGAGCTGGCGGTGGCCGATGAGCGTGCTCTGGCCCTTGACGAACACCAGCGGTTCCTCGGGTGCCTTGAACTCGAGCTCCTTCGCGTGGTCGGCGTAGTTGAGGCCGAGCGCGAGGATGGTGCGCGGCCGCGCCGTGGGCGCGAGCGGCGGCAGCCAGACGAGCTGCTCCTGCGGCACGATGCGGCCGTCGTCCAGGCGCACGGCGGCGTCTTGCTGCCCATTGAACTCATGGCTCGTGCCGGAATGCTCGCGGCCTTCGAAGATGACGCGTGCGTGCTTCATGCGGCCTCCTTCACCAGCGTGTTGCTCAGGGTCTCGAAGCCCGGCGCCGAGATGTCGATGCGCTGGCCCGCGCGGGCCAGCGGACGGCCAAGGTCGCAGCCGAGCATCAGGACGTCGCCGTGCGCCAACGTCATGAACTCGCCGACATCGGCAAGCAGTTGCTGCGCCGGGCGCACGAGCTGCGAGAAGACGATGGATTGCTTCAGCTCGCCGTCGATGCGCACCTCGACGAGGAAGTTCGCGGGGTCGGCCACCTCCTGTGCGTCGCGCAGCACGGGGCCGATGCCGAGGAAGCCGTCGACGCACTTGAACTTCACCGGCGGGCGGAAGAAGCTCGCATGGGGAATCGACAGATCGTTCATCAGCACGAAGCCCTCGACATCGCCTTCGGCGCCGATCACCATGCCGATGCTTGCGCCGATTTCCACCTCGGGCACGGTCGCCGGCACTGCAATGGCGCTGCCGTGCGGGCTCCAGGTGTTGGCCGTCTTCACATAGAGCACGGGCGCCTTCGGCGGTGCCTTGTAGGGCGGCTGCGTCATCTGCGCTGCGAGCGCCACCACTTCGGCGCGGAAGTTCAGCAGGGTGCCGTACACCGTGCCGGTGGGCAGGAAATGGGGGGCGCTGCTCATGAAGGTTGCTCCAGTGCGATGAGTTCGTCGAGCAGCCCGTAGAGCTGCGCGAGCTTGGCCTTGCCGAGCGACTTTTCCATCCAGTCGTAATGCGCCTCGATGCTGGTGCCCAGCCGCTTCACCAGCTTCATGCCGTGCGGCGTGGCCTCGACCACGGTGCGGCGCTGGTCGGCAGGGTCGCGCGCGCGGGTGATGAGGTTGTCGCGCTCCATGCGCGCAAGCACGCCGGTGAGGCTGGGCCCGAGGATGAAAGCTTCGCGCGCCACGCGGCCGGTGTCGACCGCACCGTGTTCGCCCAGCACGCGCAGCACGCGCCATTGCTGGTCGGACAGCGCGTGCTCGCGCAGGCTGGGCCGGGTGTGGGCCATCACAGCTTCGCGGGCCTGCAGCAGCAGGCGCGGCAAATTGCGGTGCGTGAATGTCGTGCTCAAGACGCGTCTCTCTTTGAAATTACTTAACATGTTAAATGATTCGCCAAAGCTTTCCTAGCTGTCAGTCATCAGGGTTTGTGCGGACACCTAAACTCGCCGCATGGCCAAGGACAAAACACTTTTCGTCTGCAGTGAATGCGGCGGCACCAGCCCCAAATGGCTCGGCAAATGCCCGAGCTGCGGCGCCTGGAACACATTGATCGAGCAGGTCGCGGGCGCGGGCAGCGGCCCGGCCAACAACCGCTTCGGTACGCAGTTCGCATCGCTCGCGGGCGCGTCGGAGCTCGCCACGCTGTCGGAAATAGAAGCGACCGACGTCGCGCGCACGCCCACAGGCATTGACGAGCTCGACCGCGTGCTGGGCGGCGGCATCGTCTCGGGCGGCGTCACGCTGATCGGCGGCGACCCGGGCATCGGCAAGTCGACGCTGCTGCTGCAGGCGGTCGATGCGCTGCAGCGCGCGGGGCAGAACGCGCTGTATGTCACCGGTGAAGAAAGCGGGGCGCAGGTGGCGCTGCGATCCAAACGGCTCGGGCTCGATCACTCTCAGGTGCAGGTGCTGGCCGAGATCCAGCTGGAGAAGATCATCGCCACGCTCGACGCCACGCGTCCGGCCATCGCGGTGATCGATTCGATCCAGACTGTCTATTCGGACCAGCTCACGTCAGCCCCCGGTTCCGTCGCGCAGGTGCGCGAATGCGCGGCGCACTTGACGCGCTTCGCCAAGACCAGCGGCACGGCCGTGGTGCTGGTGGGCCACGTCACCAAGGAAGGCGCACTGGCCGGCCCACGCGTGCTCGAACACATGGTCGACACGGTGCTGTACTTCGAGGGCGACACGCATTCGAGCTTCCGCCTCGTGCGCGCCATCAAGAACCGCTTCGGCGCGGTCAACGAGATCGGCGTGTTCGCCATGACCGAGCGCGGCCTCAAGGGCGTGACCAATCCGAGCGCCATCTTCCTGAGCCAGCATGCCGAGCCGGTGCCCGGCAGCGTGGTGCTGGTGACGCTCGAAGGCACGCGGCCGATGCTGGTGGAAATCCAGGCGCTGGTCGACAACGGCGGTCCGAGCCCGCGCCGCCTGTCGGTGGGCCTGGACCGCGACCGCCTCGCGATGCTGCTGGCGGTGCTGCACCGCCATGCGGGCGTGGCCTGCATGGACCAGGACGTGTTCGTCAACGCGGTGGGCGGCGTGCGCATCAGCGAGCCCGCGGCCGACCTCGCCGTGATGCTGGCCATCACCTCGAGCCTGCGCGGCAAACCGCTGCCCAAGGGCTTCATCGCGTTCGGTGAGGTGGGCCTGGCCGGCGAGGTGCGGCCGGCGCCGCGCGGGCAGGAGCGCCTGCGCGAGGCTGCCAAGCTGGGCTTCAGCGTGGCGGTGGTTCCAAAGGCCAACGCGCCCCGCAAGGGCGCGAAGGAAATCGAAGGGCTGACGATCCACGCCGTCGACCGCATCGAAGAGGCGATGGACGTGGTCCGCCGGCTCGACTGATTGATTGATCAGTGACCGGGAAGTCCGGAAAAAATGGCCCGGCGCACCGTGGCGCCGGGCCCACCCTCCCTATCCCCCGATGTGCATCGTGAACGCCGGTCCGCTGTTGAGCACGCATTGGCCGCTGCCCAACGTGGCCGAGTTCATCGTGTACTGGCAACTCAGGTTGCCGCCGCGGCTGCCGGTGGCATTCGCCACGCCGGTGCCTCGCGAGCCTGCGACCCGGGTTGCCTCTCCCTGAAACTGTTCGCCGCCGATCTGTGCGTTGAAGTGGCCGCGGCCGTTCATGTCGTTCGTGACCGTGCCGGCGACGGCGCCGTAGCGCGCGGCTTCGGCGTTCGACGGGTACAGCCGCGCGTTGAAGGTCTGTGCGACCGGGCCCGGTGCCACGGCGTACGCCTGCGAGGGCGGTGCTGCGGGAGCGGGTTGTCCGAGCGGGACCACGTAGCAGCCGCTGAGGGCGATGCCCGCGAGCGCGGCGACGAGGGTGAGACGAACGAAAGTGACGGAACGCGGAATGGTCATACGCTTTTCAGTGGCCCGGGCTGATGCCCGTGCGGCGAAATGTGCCGCGTGGCGCTCGCGTGCCGTGCGCTTTTCGGGGGGAGTACCGTCCGGCGCGCCCGGCGGTAGCCATGGTCGCTACTGCGGGCGGCGACAATGCGCGCCATGAATTTCAAGAAATTTCTGGTGCCCGTCGGTGCCGTCCTTCTCCTCGGGCTGGCGTGGCGCAGCGGCGGATGGGGCGGCGTGGCCCTGGCCGGTGGCGCGATCGTGATGTTCCTGCTGTTGCACTTCAACCGCGCGATGCAGGTGCTCAAGCGAGCCGCCGAGCGGCCGGTGGGCTATGTGGCAAGTGCCGTGATGCTCAATGCCAAGCTCAAGCCTGGGGTCACGCTGATGCACGTGATCGCGATGACGCGCGCCCTCGGCGAGCTGCGCTCGCCCAAGGACGAGCAGCCCGAGCACTACCGCTGGACCGACGGCGGCGGCTCGTACGTAGACGCCGTGTTCAATGGCGGCAAGCTGCAGAGCTGGACGATGACGCGGCCCGAAACCCCGGAAGAAGACCCGCCGGCGGCCTGAGCCACGCCTGTTGGAAGACGCGTCAGAACGGCGCGTCTTCTTCCTCGGGCGCGTCGGCCGGGGTCGTCATTGTGGGAGCGGCTGCTGCTGCGGCGGCGGGCTTCGCCGCTTCGTCCGGCACGGCCGCCGAGAATGCCGCCTCGCCGCCGAGCGCATCGAGCAGCGCCGGCACCAGCTGGCCCAGTTCGCCCGTGGCAATGGCCACATCGGCGTCGAAGTTGTCTTCCTTCTTGCCGCCCGCGGCGCCGTCGCCCGTGCCTTCGAGGAAGGTGATCTTGCGGATCAGCAGGCCATGCGTCAGCTCGAACGACACGCGGTCGTCCCAGGTGAGCGCCAGGCGCGTCGGGCGCTTGCCGTCCGTGATGTGCTTCTGCACTTCCTCGATGTCCAGTGGATGCTTGGCGTAGCGCACCACGGCCTTGGAGTCGTCCGAGGCCTTGAGCTCGCACTCGCGGTCGATGGTGAAGCCGGCTGGCGGCTCCTGCGTCAGCAGCCAGTTGGCCATGGCGGCGGCGGGCTCGATCTGCGTGTTGATGAGGGCCACCGCGAAACCGTCGAGCGACTTCACGAGGCTGGTGACCACTTCGTCGGCGCGCGATGCGTTGCCGCTGTTGATCACGAGGCGGTTCTCGGCCTTGTCGATCCACACCGTCACGCGCGCACTGCGGGTGAAGGCCATCGGCAGCAGCTCCAGGGTGATGTCTTCCTTGAGCTCCTTCTTTTCTTTCTTGCCGGGCTTGCGGCCGGTGGTGGCTTCGATCTGAGCGCAGCGTTCGTCGAGCTTGCGGCGCACCACCGAGCCGGGGACCTGCTTGCTCTCGATCATGTATTCGACCAACCACTGGCCGTCGACGGACTCGACCAGCGGGCCATTGGCTTCGCCGCGGGGCTCGACCCAGCCGGCGGACTTTTCCTGCGAGGGGCCACAAGGCACGAAGCGCTGCTTGCCGAGCCCTTCTTCTGCCTCGGTCAGTGTCTGGGACCAGGCAGGTTCGATGCGATAGACGATGACGTTCTTGAATACGGACACGGAAACCCTTTTCCACTGGTTTGCACAACCGGGCATTGTCGGGCACCCCGCCAATCCCGCCGCCGTAAAATCGAAAGCTTTTGCGACTTCCCACCTCGCTCCCAACACCGCTTCCAAAGGAATCAGGAAATGAGCTCGATCCCCCCCTCGCTGGACGACCGTGACGGCAAGATCTGGATGGACGGCGAACTCGTGGACTGGCGCGACGCCAAGATCCACGTGCTGAGCCACACGCTGCACTACGGTTGCGGCGCCTTCGAGGGCGTGCGCGCCTACAAGACGCCCGAGGGCACCGCGATCTTCCGCCTGGCCGAGCACACCGAGCGCCTGTTCAACAGCGCCAAGATCCTGCGCATGAAGATCCCGTTCACGCAAGAACAGCTGAACGAGGCCCAGAAACAGGTGGTGCGCGAGAACAAGCTCGAAAGCTGCTACCTGCGCCCGCTGATCTGGATCGGCTCCGAGAAGCTCG
>Ga0182007_10000361_pt1 | contig 28707 bp, 24 predicted proteins | sample Sormic07211113_1_FD_123023 | JGI IMG/M metagenome (GOLD analysis project Ga0182007, IMG submission 123023) | Rhizosphere microbial communities from Sorghum bicolor, Mead, Nebraska, USA - 072115-113_1 MetaG | ecosystem: Host-associated > Plants > Roots > Rhizosphere | place: USA: Nebraska...
ACCGCCGATCTGCGCTCGAACATCGCGGCGGAAGCGCGCGCGAAGATCATCTACGAGCGCCTCATCAACGTCACGGACGACGCCGGCATACGCGACGCGCTCGGCTTTCTGATGACCCGCGAGATCGCGCATCAGAAGTCGTTTGAAAAAGCGCTCCATTCGATCCAGCCGAATTTCCCGCAAGGCAAGCTGCCGGGCGTGGCCGAGTACGCCAGCGTCTACTACAACATGTCGTCGGGCGACGACGCGCCGCGCGGGCCGTGGAACGAAGGCCCGAACTGGGATTACGTGGAGTCGCCGCAACCGGCGGTGGACGGCGGCGACGGACTGGCCTCGGTGAACGTGAGCGCGCCGGATGCCGAGACCTTGCGGGCGATGGCGGGGCGCACCGCATCCGACGTCACGGCCGACCCCGTCACCGGCGCGGACCTGGGCTCGGGGCAGCAACGCACCTGACCGCGAAGCGGGACGGAGGCGTGGCGGGAAGCGTGACGAAAAGCGGGACCAAAAGCGGGACGCGGGCGATCGAACCGCTCCGCCCGCTCATCGGCCGCGTTGCGCCGGCAACGCGTGCAGCGGGCTCGAACGGCGCCCCGGACCGACGGGACTGTTCTCGCCGAGCAGCACCTGCACGATGCCGCGCGTCGAGATGCTCACCCATGTCACGCCCACGTCCTTTGCGCGAATCCAGCGGCACCGGCTGATTTCATGGTCGGGCAGGGCGACCGCCGTGGGCGGCAGATGCGCGGCGAACACGTAATGGCGAGTCCGCGCGCCCCAGAACTCGAACACATAATCGAGCGCGATCCCGCTCAGGCGCGTTTCCTCGGCCAACTCGCGCAGGGCGGCGGCGTGCGCGGGCTCGCCGGTCTTGCAGCGTCCGCCGGGCAACGCCCATCTTCCGTTGGGCCGGGCGACGAGGAGAATCCGGTTGGCGCGGACGCAGAGAACGGTGGCTCTGTGTTTCATGGCGGCGATGGCGTGGTTTGCAGACCGGGTTTGCTGGCCGGGTTTGCTCGCACCGAAGCATGCGGCGTGCCGTGAGCAGGAACCGCATGTGCTACTTCCAAGGCAATTTGTCTGACGCTGCGCGTCGTTCGCGCCGCCTGTGTTTTCGAACGTCTCCGGCTTCCCCGGAGTTTTTCTTCGAATGCCTTTTGCCGAGGTCACCGTTATGTCGACGCCGCGCCGCTATCCCGTCGCTCTCGCGCTTCCCGCCATCGTGTTCATGCTCATCGGCCTGGTGGTGGCCGTCGGGGGCGTTTGGCTGATCTCGCTCGGCGGCTCGTGGTACTACCTGCTCACGGGCATCGGCATCGCGCTGACGGGGCTGCTGGTGGCGATCCGGCGGCGTTCGGCGCTGCTGCTGTTCGCGCTGGTGCTGTTCGGCTCGACCGTGTGGGCGGTGACGGAGGCGCGCTTCGACTTCTGGCAGTTGCTGCCGCGTCTGTGGGTGTGGCTCGTGCTGGGCCTATGGCTGCTGTTGCCGCCCGTGACCCGCGGGCTGGTGTTCGGGCCGCCCGGCGCGCATCGTCAAGGCGCGTTGCCGCTCGCGGCCGCCGTCGTGCTGACGGTGTTGCTGGGTATCGGCACGGCGTTCAATCACCCATACGACCATGCCGGTTCGATCGAGGTCGGCTCGGCTCCGCCCGCCGCGCCGCTGGCCGGCGACGCGAACCGGCAGGCCGGCGACTGGACCGATTACGGCGGCTCGCCGCTCGGTCAGCGCTATTCGCCGCTCGCGCAGATCACGCCGGCCAACGCGGGTCAATTGAAGGTGGCCTGGCAATTCCAGACCGGCGACAAGCCCGGCCCGGACGACCCCGCCGAGACCACGGCCGAGAACACGCCGATCAAGGTCGGCGACAAGCTGTTTCTGTGCACGCCGCATGGCATCGTCATCGCGCTCGATCCGGTCGCGGGCAAGGAAATCTGGCGCTTCGATCCGCATATTCAGAGTCCCGCGGGTTTCAAGCATTGGGAGCACATGACCTGCCGCGGCGTGTCCTACCACGATGACAGTCTTTATCCGGCGAAGGCGGACGTGGGGGCTTCCGAGGCTGCTGTCGCGGGGGCACAGGGCGGTGCGTCGGAGGCGGTTTCGGCGTCTGAAGGTTCGGCTTCTTCGGCGCCTTCAGCGGCTGCCGGTTCCGAAGCCTCGGCGCCTCCAACGGCTGCGGCTGCGTCGGGCGCCGAGACTTCGGCGGCGGCTTCCGCCACGCCTGCCGCCGCTTCCGGCATCGAGGCGTCTTCCGCGCTTGCCGCCGCGCCCGGCCCCAAGGCTTCCGCCACGTTCGCGACCAGGCCCGCCTCGGAATCCGCCGCGCCGGCTGCTTCATCGGAACCCGCCGCGCCGTCCGCGGCGGCGTCCGCGCCGAGCGTCGCCGCCGAATGCCCGCGGCGGATTTTCCTGCCCACCGCCGACGCGCGCCTCATCGCGCTCGACGCCGACACCGGCCGGCCCTGCGCGCACTTCGGCAGCAACGGACAGATCGATCTGCGCACCAGCATCGGACCGTTCACGCCGGGCGGCTACTATTCGACGTCGCCGCCGGCGGTCACGCGCGACCTGGTCATCATCAGCGGCCACGTGACGGATAACGAATCGACCAACGAGCCGTCCGGCGTCACGCGCGCGTTCGACGTGCACGACGGCCACCTCGTGTGGAACTGGGACGCCGGCAAGCCCGACGCCACCGAACCGCTCGCGCCGAACCAGACCTACGTGCGCAACTCGCCGAACATGTGGTCGGTGTTCAGCGTCGACGAGAAACTCGGCATGGTGTATCTGCCGCTCGGCAATCAGACGCCGGACCAGTGGGGCGGCCTGCGCACGCCGGCTTCCGAGAAAGTCGCGGCGGGCGTCGTCGCGCTCGATCTGGCGACTGGCAAGATGCGCTGGAATTACCAGTTCACCCATCACGATCTGTGGGACATGGACGTAGGCGGCCAGCCGAGCCTGATCGATCTGCAAACCGCGAGCGGCGTGCAGCCGGCGCTGATCGCGTCGACCAAGCAAGGCAGTCTGTACGTACTCAATCGCGAAACCGGCAAGCCGATCGTGCCGATCACGGAAACGCCGGTTCCCCAGGGCGCGGCAACCGGCGATCACACCTCGCCCACGCAGCCGGTTTCCGCGCTCAATTTCAATCCGCCCAAGGTGCGCGAGCGCGACATGTGGGGCACCACGCCGTTCGATCAACTGTGGTGCCGCGTGAAGTTTCGTTCGCTGCGCTACGACGGCGCGTTCACGCCGCCGTCGGAACAGGGCTCGCTGGTGTTTCCCGGCAACTTCGGCGTGTTCGACTGGGGCGGCGTCGCGGTCGATCCGGTGCGGCAAATCCTGATCGCCAATCCGAGCTACATGGCCTTCACGTCGAAGCTCATTCCGCGCGCGCAGATTCCCGTGGACAACGGCGAGAAGAAAGGCAGCGAAACGAGCGGCATCAAGATGGCGCGGGGCACGCCGTACGGCTTCGAGTTGAACGCGTTTCTTTCGCCGCTCGGCATTCCTTGCCAGGCGCCGCCGTGGGGTTACGTGGCGGGCGTCGATCTGCGCAGCAACCAGATCGTGTGGCAGCACAAGAACGGCACGATTCGCGACAGCGCGCCGTTGCCGATTCCGATGCCGCTCGGCGTGCCGAGCCTCGGCGGCATGGTGACCACGGCGGGCGGCGTCGCGTTCCTGTCCGGCACGCTCGACTACTATGTGCGCGCCTACGATGTGCGTACCGGCGATAAATTGTGGCAAGCGCGCCTTCCCGCGGGTGGCCAGGCCACGCCGATGACCTACGCCGGCGGCGACGGCAAGCAGTACGTGCTGGTGACGGCGGGGGGGCACGGATCGCTCGGCACGAAGCAGGGCGATTACGTGATCGCGTACAGGTTGCCGTAGCGCGTCGTCCTGGTGCGCTCGCTGCGAAGCGGCGCGCGCACCAGGCGACTCCCGTCATGCCGCGCCCGCCGGAGCGACGGCGCAGTTGCGCGAATGCGATGTTTGAACGCCGGCAGCGGCCTGGCCGCGAGGGAAGCATCGGTGCGGCGGTTGCAGTGGTAAGCGTTGCCAGCGCCGCAACCGCCGCAACCGCTCAGCGCCCGTACATCGAATAGTGTGCGACCGGAGGCTGCGCCGCCGCGCGTCGGTCTTCGAGCAAGCCTTCGTAGATGCTCAGATAATCCGAGGCCATGCGTTCCGCCGTAAAGCGCGCCTCGAACGATCGGCGGCACGCAACGCGATCGATCCGCGCGATGTTCGCCACCGCGTCGACGGCTTCGTCCACGCCGTCGACGATGAACCCGTTGACGCCGTGCTCCAGCACTTCCGGCACCGCGCCGCGGCGAAACGCGATGACCGGCGTGCCGCACGCCATCGCCTCGATCATCACCATGCCGAACGGCTCGGGCCATTCCACCGGGAACAGCAACGCGCGCGCGTTCGCGATCAACGCCCGGCGAAGGCCGCCGCCGACCTCGCCGAGATAGTCGGTGAAATGCGCCGATTGCTTCAGCAGCGGTTCGACTTGCTGACTGAAATAGTCGCGCTCGCCAGGATGAACCTTGGCGGCCATCCTGAGCGGCCAGCCTGCGCGCCGCGCGATTTCCACCGCGAGATCCGGCCGCTTGCCGGGCATCATGCGGCCGAGAAACAGCAGATACGATCCCGGCTCGGGCTGCAATTCGAACTCGTCGAGCGGCAAGCCGTGATAGACGGTGCCGCGCCAGTTCGCCCACGGCACCGGCCCGCGCTGATCGTTCGAGATGGAGACCAGCGGCGCCGCGGCGAATTCACGAAACAGCGGACCGTGGTCGACCGGAAGCAACTGCCCATGCAGCGTCGTGAGCGACGCGACGGGCAACGAGTCGGCCAGCGGAAAATGCAGCGGATCGCCGTGAAAGTGCACGACGTCGAACTCGTGCGCGAGATGCGCGACGCGCGCCAGTTGCCTCACGTGATGCGTGAGGGTGTCCCACACGCCGGCATCGCGCCAGAGTCCGCGTTCGCAGACGGGCACGAGCCGCGCGCGCGTGGTCGAATCGGCGCTCGCGAAAAGCGTGACGTCATGGCCGCGCCGCACGAGTTCCTCGGTGAGATACGAAACGACGCGCTCAGTCGCGCCGTAGGCGAGCGGCGGGACGCTTTCATAGAGCGGGGCGACCTGGGCGATTTTCATCGTTGCTTTCGATCTGTGCGAGGGTTGCTTTCCACGGTGGTAGATCACGGCCGTCATGGCCGATAGGTCAGAGGGATGCAAGGCGTGCGCCTTATCGCTGCCTTTACCCTCGTTATCGCTGCAGCAGCATCGGCTGTGCCATCGGAAACGGGGCGATCCCTGGCGCGCACATCGCGACGCGGGCATCGCGGTTGCTGCGCTGTGTTGCCGATAGCGTGTTGACCGGAGCGAGCGATGACCACCAAGCGCAATACCGAAGCCTATCCCTACGCCTCCGGCGGATGGGGTTCGCTCAAAGCGGTGACGAGGATTCTCACCCAGGAGCATGTCGCGTTGAAAGACGGCCGCGTGTTCGCGAAACAGAACAAGCCCGACGGCTTCATGTGCGTCAGTTGTTCATGGGCGAAGCCCGCCGAGCCGCACCTGTTCGAGTTCTGCGAAAGCGGCGCGAAGGCGACCGCGTGGGACACGACATCGAAACGGGTCACGCCGGACTTTTTCGAATTGCACACGGTCGCCCAGCTTTCCACCTGGCACGACCACGATCTGGAGGCGGCCGGCCGGCTCACCGCGCCGCTGCGTTACGACCCGGCCACCGACCGCTACGTCAAGGTGAGCTGGCAGGACGCATTCGACGAAATCGGCCGCGAGCTCAACAGCATGCGGGCCGAGAGCGTCGTGTTCTACACGTCGGGGCGCGCCTCGCTCGAAACCTCATACATGTACCAGCTTTTCGCGCGCATGTACGGCACGAACAATCTGCCGGATAGCTCCAACATGTGTCACGAGAGCACGAGCGTCGGCTTGAAAAAGGCGATCGGCGCGGGCGTCGGCACCATCACCCTCGACGACTTCGAGAAGACCGATCTGATGTTCTTTTTCGGCCAGAACGTCGGCACCAACAGCCCGCGCATGCTTCACCAGTTACAGGACGCGCGCAAGCGGGGCGTGCCGATCATCACCTTCAATCCGCTGCGCGAGCCGGGTTTGATCCGCTTCGCCAATCCGCAGTCGCCGCGCCAGATGCTCACGCCGAACGACACGCTCATCAGCACGCAATATCACCAGGTGAAGAACGGCGGCGACTCGGCTGCGATTCTCGGCATCTGCAAGGCGGTGATCGCCGCCGACGACCTCGCGCGCGAGCAAGGCCGCGAGCGGATCATCGACGTGCCGTTCATCGAGGAACATACGCAGGGCTACGACGAATTCGCCCGTTACGCGCGCGACGCGGCATGGCGCGACATCGAGACCGTCAGCGGTTTGCCGCGCGACGCGCTCGAAGCCGCCGCGGGCGAATACATGAAGGCCAACGCCGTGATGATTCACTATGGCATGGGCCTGACCCAGCACCGGCTCGGCGTGCAGAACGTGCGCATGCTGTGCAATCTGCTGTTTCTGCGCGGCAACATCGGCAAGCCGGGCGCGGGCCCCTCGCCGGTGCGCGGTCATTCGAACGTGCAGGGCCAGCGCACGGTGGGCGTGACGGAGAAGCCGGAACTGGCGCCGCTCGACAAATTGGCGAGCCAGTTTTCGTTCGAGCCGCCGCGCGAAACGGGCATGAATACCGTGGAGGCTTTCGAGGCGATGATCGCGGGCAAGGTGAGCGCGGTGTTCAACCTCGGCGGCAATCTGGTGCGTTCGGTGCCCGACCGCGCGCGGATCGAGCCCGCGTGGCGCAAGCTGCGGCTGACCGTGACCGTGGCCACCAAGCTCAACCGCAGCCAACTGGTGCACGGCGAGATCGCCTACATTCTGCCGTGCCTGAGCCGCATCGAAATCGACCGGCAGGCGAGCGGCGAGCAAGCCGTTTCGATGGAGGACAGCACCGGCTGCATGCATGGCTCGCGCGGCATGGTCGAGCCGGCCGGCGAGGAAGTGCGCTCGGAGCCGTTCATCGTGGCGGGCATGGCGAAGGCGACCTTGGGAGAGCGTTCGAGCGTCGATTGGGACGCCTGGAAAGACGATTACTCGATCGTGCGGGAAGAAATTGCCAGAACTTATCCCGAGATTTTTCACGACTTCAACGCGCGCATGTGGACGCCGGGCGGTTTCTTGCGGCCCTTGCCCGCGCGCGAGCGCAAATGGCAGACCGAAAGCGGCAAGGCGGAATTCATGGTGCCCGAAACCTTGGGCGAGGACCCCGACATGCCCGAGCGCGAACCCGGCGCGCTGCGGCTCATGACCTTGCGCTCCGACAGTCAGTTCAATACGACGATCTATCATCACGACGACCGCTTCAGGGGCGTGAAGGGCAACCGCATGACGCTGCTGATGAACGCCTCCGACATGGCCGCGCACGGCCTCGCGGAAGGCGACATCGTGACGTTGCAGACCATCGCGGACGACGGCGTCGACCGGCGCGTGACCGGTTTTTCCGTGAAGACGTACGAGATTCCGCCGGGCTGCATCGCCGGGTACTACCCGGAATGCAATCCGCTGCTGCCGCTTTGGCACTGCGCGAAGGAAAGCAAGGTGCCGGGCGCGAAATCCATTCCGGTGCGGATCGTCGAGACAGGGCGGCAGCGCGAAACGGCGTGAGCGTGCCGCCGCTCGGTGTCTTGTATGTCGCTCGGTGCCGCTCAATGCTCGCGGGCCCGCCGCGGTTCGCGCGCTTTCGGCAGGCAATGCGTGACGCCGAGCACCAGCATCGCGCCGATCAGAAAGCTCGCCACCGGGAACGTGCCCATCGTATTGAGCGCGATTTCCGCGGGGCGCTGCCCCAGCAGTTGCAGCCTGCGCCGCGTCATGCTGGCGCCGAGCGAATGAAGCTGCGTCTGCAAGGCGCGCTCCGCGGCCGGTAAAAGGACCGTTTCTTCGTCCGCGGCGTGGTGGATGACCTCGCGCATCAGTTGCATGAAGAGCGCGTCGTAGGCCGCGTTTTCCGGGCCCATCGCGCGCAGCCGGTTGATCGTCGCGCGCATTTCGTTGTGTTCCGGGGCGCTTTTGGCGAGCGTTTCGTCGTCGCCCATCACGGCCGCCAGGGCCGGATAGAAAATTTCTTCCTCCAGTTGCGCGTGAATCTCCAGCGCCGCACAAGTTGAATTGACGATCGCCTGCTTGCGCCACCAGGGACTCGTCGCGTAATAACGATGGAACGCGGCAAGCGCGTGCATGTGATCGAGGCGAATCATCGCGGTGATGCTCGGGGACATTCTGGACGTATCGGTGGGCATGGCGTTTCTCCATGATTGACGCCGGTATCGCGCGCATCGGCGGGCGACGCCAATGCGGCGCGACCAAGGACGGATGGCGTGCGGCAAGCAATGGGCAGGAGAATCCGGGGTCCGAAGTTCGCCTGCGCGGCTCGAATCCCGCATGCGCTGTACCTGCTCGCGGCGATTGGCCGGGCGCACCGCCGTGACGTCCGAAGCGGACCGCCGCGTTGGTCCGGTGCAGCAGCGGAATGTTTTTTGCTGCACGGTTCGCTGTGCGGTGACCGTGCGCGACCCGATGCGCGATGCACGATCGCGGTACACGATCAACACGCCCTCTGACGACAGACAGCCAACTCATGGACCCAACCCAAGCCCCGCCATCGCCCGCCAACGAGCCTGCCGCACAGAAGATCGACATGAAAATCGACGTCAGAAAAGGACAGGTCACTGAAAAAATGTCGCGCGACGCGTTTCGCGCGCGCTTCATGGCGCGCTTTTACGACCCCGCGTTTCGCGGCGAAGACGAAGCCTTGGCGCGGCTCGAAAACATTGCGTGGGACGCCTACTCGCAAGCGCGCAAGTCGCCGGTCACCGACAAGGCCGGCCCCGGTTTCGCGGACCCCGGCTACGATCTTTCGGTCGAATGGCGCGCGGCCAGCGAGCGCATCAAGGCGGCGCAAGCGCGTCAACGCGATCCGGCATCGCGCGCGCGGGTGCTGGTGGTCAACGCATCGTCGCGAAACGACTATACGTGTCCCGGCGAAATGTCGAAAAGCTTCCGGCTCGCGAAACTCGCGCAGGCCACGCTGGTGCAGCAGTCATTCGACGTGGATCTGCTGGATCTTTCGCGCCTCGCGTCGGATCGCGATCTGCACATTCATCCGTGCAAGGGCTGCGTGTCGACCGCGATGCCGCTGTGTCACTGGCCGTGTAGCTGCTATCCGAACCATTCGCTGGGCCAGGTCAACGACTGGATGAACGACATCTACGAACGCTTCGCCGCCTGCCACGGCGTGCTGTTCGTCACGCCCGTCTACTGGTATCAGGTCAGCAGTCCGCTGAAGCTGATGATGGACCGGCTCGTCTGCGCGGACGGCGGCAACCCGGACCCGACCTCCACGCACGGCAAGCGCGTCGACGAAGCCAAGCGCCTCGAACTCGACGGCTGGGGCTATCCGAAACATCTGGCGGGCCGCGCGTATGGCGTCGTCGTGCATGGCGACGTGGCGGGTATCGAGGACTCGCGGCACGCGCTGACCGACTGGCTCGACTGGATGGGATTCGTCGAAGCCGGCGCGAAGTCGCGTCTGGATCGCTTCATCGGCTATTACGAGCCTTATGCGACGAGCCACGCCGCGCTCGATCGGGACGGCGACGTGCAGCGCGAAGTGGCGAACGTCGCGCGGGCGCTGGCCGAGACGGTACGGCGGGTCCGCGCGGGACGCACGAACCCGGACGAGCATCTGGAGACGCCGCGAGCGAAGTGATGGACAGCGAGCGAAGGGACTGCGCGAACACCGGGCATACCCCGCCCCGAACACACCATTCAAACGCTCAGTCCGGAATACGCCCGAGATCTTCCAGCCACACCGTCGCCTCGCCGTCGCTCGGCGCGCGCCAGTCGCCGCGTGGCGACAGCGAGCCGCCGCTGCCGACCTTCGGCGCGTTGGGAATGCACGAGCGCTTGAACTGGCTGGTGCGGAAAAACCGCTCCGCGAAAATGGCGAGATTGCGTTTGATGTCGGCCAGGCCGTACTCGTTGCGCACCATGTTCCGCCCGGCGGGCCACACGCCGTGTTCGCGCTCGCCCCATGCGGCGAGCGCGAGAAACGCGACCTTCGACGGCGCGAAGCCGAAACGCAGGATGTGATACAGATTGAAGTCCTGCAATTCATACGGGCCGATCACGCTTTCGGTTTTCTGATCGAGCACTTTCTCGACCTTGCCGGGCACGAGCTCGGGGCTGATCTCCGTGCCGAGGATCTGTTCGAGCACACGCGAACCCGCCGCGCCGATCTGCTCCGACTCGGCCACCCAGCGCACCAGATGCGCGATCAGGGTTTTCGGCACGCTCGCGTTGACGCTGTAATGCGACATGTGATCACCCACGCCATACGTGCACCAGCCGAGCGCGAGTTCGCTCAGATCGCCCGTGCCGATCACGATGGCCTGGTGGAAGTTGGCGAGCCGGAACAGATGGCTGGTTCGCTCGCCGGCCTGAACGTTCTCGAAGGTCACGTCGTACTGTTCCTTGCCGGATGCGAACGGGTGCCCCAGGTCCTTGAGCATTTGCAGGCAACTCGGGCGGATATCGATTTCCTCCATCGCGCATCCCACGGCCTGCATCAAGTCCTTCGCCTGCTGCAAGGTGCGGCTGCTGGTCGCGAAGCCGGGCATCGTATAGGCGAGAATGTTCGAGCGCGGCAGCTTCAGCCGATCCATGGCCTTCGCGCAGACGAGCAGCGCCTGCGTCGAGTCGAGACCGCCCGACACGCCGATACCACCTTCGAAATTTTCGCGGCGCCCAGCCGTTGAATCAGCGCCTGCACCTGGATGTTGTAGACCTCCGCGCAACGTTCGTCGCGATTCGCCGCGTCGGCCGGCACGTAGGGAAAACGGTTGACGGCGCGCGCGAGCGGCAAGCGTTCCGCGTCGGGCAGCGATACGGGAACCGTGACCACCTCGAACTTGCCGACTTCCTCGGCATGACGGCGCGTGGACTGTCCGAAGGTGGTTTGCCGCATGCGTTCGCGCGAGAGCCGTTCGAGATCGACGTCGCCGTAGATCACGTGAGACGTGTCCAGAAAACGTTCGGATTCAGCGAGCAATTCGCCGTTCTCGTAGATCAGCGCCTGGCCGTCCCACGCGAGATCGGTGCTCGATTCGCCACGTCCCGCGGACGAGTAGAGATACGCCGCGAGGCAGCGCGCGGATTGCTGGCCGACGAGCTGATGGCGATACCCCGACTTGCCGATCACGATGTTCGACGCCGAGAGGTTCACGAGCACGGTCGCGCCGGCCAGCGCCGCGAACGACGAGGGCGGCACCGGCACCCAGACGTCCTCGCATATCTCGACATGAAAACGCAACAGCGGCGCGGCGGGCACGTCGAACAGCAGCGACGCGCCGAACGGCGCTTCCTGTCCGCACAACGCGATTCGCTTGCACGACGCGTTCTCGGCGGCGCTGAACTGGCGCGCCTCGTAGAACTCGCCGTAATTCGGCAGATAGCTCTTGGGCACCACGCCGCAAAGCTTGCCGCCCGCAATCACCAGCGCGCAGTTGAACAGCTTGTGCTCGACCTTGAGCGGCGCGCCGATCACGAGCACGCTGGCGATTTTCGCGGAGGCCGCGATGATTTCACCGATCGCGTCTTCGCAGGCATCGAGCAGCGCGCGTTGATGGAACAGGTCGTCGCAGGTATAGGCGGACACGCCGAGCTCGGGAAACGCCACCAGCAGCGCGCCGTGTTGCGCGGCCTCGCGGGCCAGTTCGAGCGTTTGCGCGGCGTTGAAATGCGGATCGGCGACGCGGCACACCGGCACCGCCACCGCGACGCGGGCGAAATCGTGAGTGTAGAGGTTGAAGAACGATCGGCTCATGTTCTGGAAGACCTTCAAGGACTGCGGGCGGAAAACAGGCACGCGCCAGGTGCGGTGCGTGCTGTGCGTGCGGTGAACAAGCGCCGGATGACGGGTCGATGCGGGCTCATCGGATTGAGCGCGCCGCGCATCGGCGCGCGTTCGGCCTGTCGCACTCAAAGCGCCGCAAGAGCTCGCCCGTGCCTGACGTTCGGCAACTGGTTGAAATAATGCTCGACCCGCGAGAGGGCGTAAAGCGCGGCGCATTGGCGGATCGTGACGCGGTCGCCGTCGAATACGCGCGTTTCGCTGAACGCATACTCGCGCTCGCGCTGCTTGTAGCGCCAGGCGAAGCATTGCGTGCCGGGCGCGAGATCCGAGCCGTCCGGCGGCGGCCCGGCGAGCCCCGTGTTGGCGACGACGATGTGCGCGTGGCACGCTTGCTGCGCAAGCAGGCCGGCCGCCATTTCCCGCGCGACTTCCTCGCTCGTCAGGCCGAAGCGTTCGATCGTGCGCGCTTCAACATTCAGAAAGCCGCATTTGCCCGAAGGCGAATACACCACCAGACCGACGTCGAGACACGCGCCGCTGCCGGGCACATCGGCGAGCAGCGAGGCGATCAGGCCGGCCGTGCAGGATTCCGCGGTGGCGATCACGAGGCCGCGCGACGCCAGAAAGCCAACCACACTGCGGGGAATGTTCATTGTTCTCCGGTCCTCCACGGCGCTCGATGAAGCGCTCCTTTCTCGCGTAGCAAGCGCGATACCCGCGCTTGCGCGCCACCGTCACCGTGCCTGGCGATTGCTAAAGGCGCGTTTGCGGCGGCGCGGCGCTACCGTTGCGGTGCGCTTCGGATCGCTCTGCCGGCGCGCCGTTTTCCGGCCCCTATACCGCGTAATCCTCCCAATTGCCGCAATGCGAAGATCGGTACAGCACTTGCTGATCTTCCTAAGTACGCAACGTAAAGGAGGCGAGGTCGATGCTGTTCCCGACAATCGTTGTCAGCCGCGAGGACCCGTCCTCGACCGACGCACGCATCCTGCTCGACGAACTGAGCGCCACGCTGGCCGTGCTCACCGGCGACGGCGGGCAGAGCCGCTTTTCGGTGCGCGACGTCGCCGTGGACACCGCGCGTTTCGTCGTGGCGAGAAGCGCGTTCGGCACGCCGCTCGGCTGCGGCGCGTTCAGGCCGCTGCGGGAAGACATTGCCGAGCTCAAGCGCCTCTATGCGCGCCCCGGCGCGGACGGCGCGGGCAGCGCGATACTCGCACATCTCGAACAGGAAGCCGGGCGGCTCGGCTATGCGGCGCTGTGGCTGGGCACGCACGCGAACAATCGGCGGGCCATCGAGTTCTATGAAAAGCACGGTTTTCATCCCATTCCGCCGTTTGGACCCTACGTCACGAGGGCGAACGTCTGCTGCTTCGAGAAACGGCTCGATGGTCAGTCGCCCGGCAATCAGCGCGAAATCAGCATGCGCGGCGCGGGATGAGAGTGCGCGGCGGCCCTCCCGAACGCCGTTCGCGGCGTCGTTCGCGCCCGTGTCATTTATGCAATTTCTCCCGCAATGTGCGCACGTCGTTGGCCGTGACCGGCTGCGCGTCGTTGCCCCAGGACGTGCGAATCCACGTGAGCACGGCGGCCATCTGCGCGTTCGTGAGATCGTGCGCGAAGCCCGGCATCGACTGGCGCGGCGGTCCGTGCAGCGTGCTCGGACTATTGCCGCCTTCCACCAGTAGACGAATCAGCGACGTGGTGTCCTCGGCGATCACGGCGGGGTTGCCCGCCAGCCTCGGAAACACCTCCGTCACGCCCATCCCCTCCGATCCGTGGCAACGCGCGCAAAACGACGTATAGACGCGCGCGCCGAGCGTTTGCGACGGGTCGACGCGGTTGCCGTTGCGCGTGGACGGATCGGGCCGCGCGTGCGGGTCGTAGCGTCCAGCCGGTTTTTGCGCCGGCAGGGATTTGAGGTAACGGGCGATGGCGAGCGCGTCGTCGTCGGTCAGATATTGCGTGCTGTCTTCGACCTGCTCGACCATCGAGCCGAAGGCCGCGAGCCCCGCGCCGTGGCCCGTCCTGAGAAACGCGGCCAGCTCTTGCGCGCCGATGCGGCCGAGCCCCGCGCCCGGATCGCCGGTCAGATTCGGCGCGAACCAGTGATCGTTGACGCCGCCCGTCAGCCAGTCCGGCGACGATTCGTCATAGCCTTTTTCCTGGTAGCCGAGGCCGCGCGGCGTGTGGCAGGTGCCGCAGTGTCCCGCGCCTTGCACGAGGTAGGCGCCGCGATTCCATTGCGCGTCGCGGCCGGGCTTCGGCTGGTACGGCTGCGTCGGCAGGAAGGCCAGTTGCCAGAAATAGAGCGCCCAGCGCTGGTTGAACGGGAACGGCACTTTCGTCGGCTGATTGGGCTTCGCGACCGGCTGCACCGCATGCATGAAGTACGCGTAGAGCGCTTGTACGTCGTCGTCGGTCAGTTTCGAGAACGACGGGTAGGGCATTGCCGGATAGAGCCGCTTGTTGCCTGGCGCGACCCCGTTGCGTAATGCGCGCTCGAAATCCGCGTAACTGTAGGCGCCGATGCCGTAGCGGCGCTCCGGCGTGATGTTCGTGCTGACGATGGTGCCGAACGGCGAGGCGAGTCCGAGCCCGCCGGCGTAGGCCGCGCCGCCGACCGAGGTGTGGCAGCCGGCGCAATCGACCGCCTTGGCGACGTATTCGCCGCGCGCGATGAGGGTGGCGTCGGGGCTATGGGCCGGTTGGCTCAATGCCGATGCCGCGAGCGAGCCGAACGTCAACGCCGACGCGATGTGCCACACAGCCAGCAATTCGATGCGCCGCTTGTTGGTCGATCTCCTGGTCAACTTCCTGGTCGACTTCCTGGTCGACTTCTTCGTCATCTGTCGTGGTCGCGCGCGGTTCGCCGGGTTGACCTGCGTGCGCGCCGGTGTGCCGCTTTCGAGCGTGGCGCCGCCGTCGCCGGGGCCGCGCTGGGGCAACGCTTCGCGCCGTTTCATGACGCGCCGTCCCGGTGCGCGGCCACGCCATTCGAAACGAGCGCGGCGGGCGCGCCCCGCATCAGCCAGCGCGCGCCCGTCATCAGTGCGGCGAGCAGATACGCGAGGCCGCCCGGCACCCACATCACGAGACCGCCCAGTTGCTGATCGAGCAGTGGATCGACGCCGAGCGCCGAGGCCGGTTCGACGTAGGCCGGATACCAGAGCCCCGGCGCGAGCGTCAGCAACGCGCCGAGCGCGCCGGTATGAACCATCGTCGTGAAGAGCGACAACATCGCGTAGCCGCTTTCATTGCGCCGGGCCGCTTCGCCGAACACGGTCCACCAGAACAGCAGCGCGCTCAGCAGAAAGCTGGCGTGCTGCAGCGCATGCAGGCCGGGCGAGGCGAGCGCGGCCTCGAACAGACGCGGCATATGCCACGCCCACAGCGCCGCCGCATGCAGCAGCCAGGCGACGGCCGGCCGGCACAGCACACGCCAGATGCCGCGCCACGCTCGCGTGCGCACCGCCGCGCCGATCGCATGCCGCGAGCGCGGCGGCAACGCCCATAGCCAGAGCGCGAGCGGCCGTCCGAGGACGAGGAGCGGCGCCGCGACGATCATCAACAGTTCGTGCTGCACCATATGCGCGGAAAACAGCGCGGCGCTCAGCGCATCGAGCGGCGACGCGAAGGCCGCCACGAGGGCGAGCCAGCCCAGGCCGAACGCCGCCAGTTGCCGGGCGCGGACGACGCGGCCTCGCCGGCCGCGCGTGCGCAAGCGCAGGTAGCCGAGGCCGTATAAGCCGAGGCTCGCGAGCAGCAAGGCGACGACCCACGGCTCGAAGGTCCAGTGCGGCACGAAGGACGGTGCGGCTCGGTCCGCGGTGCTTAGGTCATGCGCCTGCACGTAGGGACTTACGAATAGCGCAAGGGTGGCGGTAGCAGTAGGGGAAGCGGCTTTAGCAGTGGCACCAGCTTTGGCAACGGCAGAGGCAACAGCAGAGGCGACCGCAACAGCAGAGGCGACCGCAACAGCAGAGGCGACCGCAACGGCAAAGCCAACAGCAACAGCAACAGCAACAGCAACAGCAACAGCAACAGCAACAGCAACAGCAACAGCAACAGCAACAGCAACAGCAACAGCAACAGCAACCCCGACGCCACCCGCGCCGCCACCCGCCAAGACGTCCATCACACGCATGCGGAAATCAGCCATTGCGGAATCCACATCGCAACCAGTGCGAGCGTCGAGACGAGACCGACGAGCGTCGCCGTGCACGCGAGCATCGCGGGCCGGGCCGGCAAGGCGACCGCGGAGGCCGGCGCGATCAGGCTCGCCTCGCGCCAGCGCCGCCAGGCGAGCAGCGTCGCGATGACCGAAAAGAGCAGCGCCGCGCCGGTCACGCCGCCGAGCGGCAGCATCGTGCGCCACGCGCAGGCGGGCGGCACCAGCGCGTAGTCGATCGAGAGCGCCGCCAGCACCGCCGAGGGCGTGCCCAGAAGCGCGAGCCAGGTTCGCATGGTCGGTCTCCATCACAGCCGCGGCGCCAGGTAGATCACCGCATACACGGGCAGCCAGCTCAACACCACGAAATACCAGTACAACGCGTTTTCGCTGACGTCGACGAGGCGCTTGCCCTCGAACGGTCCGGTGAACAGCAGCACACCGAGCACGGCGGTGTCCACCGTGTCGGTGATCAGATGCGTGGTGTGCAGGCCCAGCAGCAGCCACACGACCGAACCATACGCATTGGTGTTCCAGCTCACGTTCAGCGCGGCGAACTCGAAACCGCGCAGCACCAGAAACACCACCGCGAACGCGAGACAGACGGAAAGCCACAGCCGCGCGCCCGCGCGATCCTCGCGTTCGGCGGCGCGCTTGGCGAGCTGGTTCGGCCACATGCTCACGAGCAGCACCGCCGTGTTGACGCTGCCCCACACGAGCGCGGGCGGCGCGGCGTTCAGCGGCCAGATCGCAGTGAGGCTGCGCAGATAGAAGTACATCATCGCGCCGATCGCGAACACCGTGCCTTCGATCAGCATCAGGCAGACCGTGCTCCACCACATCAGGCTGCGATGACCGAAACCGAAGCTCGGCAAGCGGCGCACGTCGAGCGTCAAGACGTCGGGCGCATCGCGCGTGGTGTGCCTGGTGTCGTTGGCGTGCGCGGCGTTCATGGCGTTCATGGCATTCGCCGGCACCTTGCGAAGCTCCGTCATGGCCGCTGCTCCAGTTCGAGCGCGCGGCGGTTTTCGCCGCGATTCGGCCAGAACCAGCCGATCAACGCGACGGCGACCGGCACCGAGCCCCACACGACCGCCCACGGCGTAAACACCGAGCCGATGAACAGCACGGTGGTGGCGACCGCGCTCACGAACGGCCAGATCGACGGCGACGGAAACAGCGGCCGCAGATCGGGGAGCGCGTCGAGCGCGGTGGTCGACAGCACTTCGCGGGCGTCGGCCGCGAGACCGCTCACATAGGCCGGCTGCGCGCCCGGCTCCCAGAGCGGATCGCGTCCGTGCACGACCGGCAGCGCATCGAAGTTATGCGGCGGCGGCGGGCTCGCCGTGCTCCATTCGAGCGTGCCGGCGCCCCACGGATCGGCGCCCGCGAGCGCGCCGCGCCGATAACTGCGCACCACGTTGACGAGGAACACCAGCACGCTCACGCCGATGGTCGATGCGCCGAGCGTCGCGCTCAGATTCAGGCCGTCCCAGCCCATGCCGTGCGGATAGGTCCACACACGGCGCGGCATGCCGTGCAGCCCGAGCACGTGCATCGGAAAGAACGCGACATTGAAGCCGATGAAGAACAGCCAGAACTGCCAGCGCCCGAGCGTTTCGTCCAGCATCCGGCCGGTCGCTTTCGGAAACCAGTAATAGAACGCGCCGAAGAGCGGAAACACCGCGCCGCCCAGCAGCACGTAATGCAGATGCGCGACCACGAAATACGTGTCGTGCACCTGCAGATCGAGCGATACGGAACCGAGCATCACGCCCGTCAGACCGCCGAGCACGAGGATGAAGAAGAACGCGAGCACGAACCACAGCGGCGTTTTCAGATTCAGGCGGCCGCGCCAGAGCGTGGCAAGCCAGCAGAAGATCTGCACGCCCGACGGTATCGCGATCATCAAGCTCGCCGCGGTAAAAAAGCTCTTGCCGAGCGCCGGAATGCTGGTGGCGAACATGTGATGCACCCACAGCCCGAAGGCGAGAAACGCGGTGGCGATGAGCGCGAGCACCATCGCCGGGTAGCCGAATACCGGACGCCGCGCGAAGGTCGCGATGATCGACGAGATGAAGCCGAGCGGCGGAATGAAGATCAGATAAACCTCGGGGTGGCCGAAGAACCAGAACAGGTGCTGCCACAACAACACGTCGCCGCCGCGCGCCGGATTGTAGAAGTGCGTGCCGACGAGGCGATCGAGTATCAGCGCGGTGCTGCCGAGCATCACGGCGGGCATCGCGAACAGCACCATGAACTGCGTGACGAGCGTCGCCCACACGAACAGCGGCATGCGGTTGAGCGACATGCCCGGCGCGCGCAGCTTGAAGATGGTCGCGATCAGCACGACGGCTTCGAGCAGCGCGGAGAGTTCGGTGAAGGTGATCATCTGCGCCCAGATGTCGACGCCCTTGCCGGTCGAGTAATCGGGACCGGCGAGCGGCACGTAGCTGAACCAGCCGGTGTTCGCGCCCGCGCCGAGCGCGAACGCGACGTACAGCGTCAGGCCGCCGAACAGGAACACCCAGTAGGCGTACGCGTTCATGCGCGGGAACGCGACGCTGCGCGCGCCGATCATCAAGGGCACGAGCCAGATGGCGACGGCCTGCATGACGGGCACGGCGAACAGGAACATCATCGTCGTGCCGTGGATCGTGAAAAGCTGGTTGTACAACTCGGGGCCGACGAGGCGATTGCCGGGTCGCGCGAGTTGCAGCCGCATGGTGAGCGCGAGCAGGCCGCCCAGCAGAAAAAACGCGAACGTGGTGACGACGAAGCGCCGCGCGACCGTCTTGTGATTGACCGCCGCGAGCGCGCCGAACCAGCCGGGACGATCGCTCCAGGTGCGCGCGAGCGCGGCGCGCACCTCGGGCGTGGCGCCGGGGCCGTCGAACAGGCGCGTTTCGGGCGTCGCCGAAGCGGATGGAGGGTCGCTCATTGCAGGGTTCCGAGCCACGCGACGAGGGCGGCCATGTCCTGTTGCGAGAACCGGCTCGCGGGCATCGACGTGCCGGGTTTCATGCTGCCGGGCGCCGCGATCCAGGCGGCCAGATTGGCGGGCGTATTGTCGAAGGTGCCGGCCGCGAGCATCGGCCGGCTCATCAGGTGCGTGAGGTCCGGGCCGAGCAGGCCCGCGGCCGACGTGCCGCGCACCGTGTGGCAATTGGCGCACGCGCCGGTCGTGAAGAGTTGCTCGCCGCGTTTGTGCATGTCGGTCACGGCTTGGGGCGCGGGCTCGCGCTGATGCGCGGCCCACGCCTCGTACCGCGCGGGCGGCTCGGCCACCACCGAGAACGCCATCAACGCATGTTCGAGGCCGCAGAATTCCGCGCATTGACCGCGATAGGTGCCGGCGCGGTCCGCGCGAAATTCGATGGTCGCGTCGCGGCCGGGGATCATGTCTTTCTTGCCGTGCAGGTTCGGCACCCAGAAGGTGTGGATCACGTCGTCCGCTTTCAGCGAAATGACGACGGGGCGGCCGACCGGCACGTGCAATTCGTTGGCGACCGCGAAGGCGTCGCCGGCGCTGTCGCGGCCGTAGCGCGCTTCCCACCACCATTGATGGCCGGTCATCTCCAGATGCAGCGCATTGGCGACGGGCAGCCGCGACAGCGCGCGGTCGGTCATCACGTCGGCGAGCAGCAGGCCGAACAGCAGCACGACGGATGCGATGCTCGCGCCGGTCACCACGCGGCGTGTGCGTGCTTCCTGGCTCGACTCGTGGCCCGCTTCATAGCCCGCTTCGTGGCCCGCTTCATGGCCCGCGTCGGCGCGACTTTCAAGGCTCGGCTCAGGCCGCGTTTCGGACCACTCCCACGGCGCGGGTTCGAGACCCGCCTGCCGCTTGCGAGCCGACGCGCGCAGCATCGCGATCAATAACGCAATCAGCACGGCGGCGAACACCAGCGAGCACACCGCGAGCGTGAGATTCCACAAGTTGAAGATGTGCAAGGCCTGCACGCCGGCGGGACGCAGCGCATTCTGAGCCGGTTCGCCATTGGCGTGGGGCGGGAGACAGGCAACGGCGCAAAGCAGCGCGGCGAACCCCGAACCCGAGCGGACGAGCCGCGGCCTCCGTGCAAGCGCGCAGACGAGCGCGGCGAACCACCGACCCCGGCGTACAAGCCGCCGCTGCCGTAGAGGACGCCATTGCTCGATGGTGCGTGCGTTGCGGGTTTTCATCGCGCCGGGGGACTGGATCGTGTGCCCGAGCGCCAGCAATTACCGTTCCCCAGCCGGGGCGCGGCGGTTTATCCGCACTGAACGCGTAATGAACGCGCAATGACGCGCAATGAACACGCGCCGCTAGACGATCCCCTGAACCCGCCCCTCGGTGCGGTTCTCCAGAATGTGCTGAAGCTTTTCCAGCGACAGCGGCTTGGTGAGGTGGTAATCGAAACCGGCCGCCAGCGCGCGCGATTTGTTGGACTCCGACGCGTAGCCCGTCAACGCGACGAGCGTCACGTCGTCGAGGCGCGGGTCGGCGCGAACCGCGCGCGCCACGTCGAAACCGTCCATGTCCGGCATGCCCACGTCGATGATCGCGACTTCGGGATGCGTCTCGCCGATCAGGCGCACCGCATCGTGTCCATTGTCCGTCGCGCTCACGTGTTGGCCTTCCAGTTCGAGCAGGACGCTGAGCACTTCCAGCGCGTCGCGGTTGTCGTCGGCGAGCAACAGGCGGGTGGGGCGCACCTGGGGCATCGTCATGGCGGGTTTCTGGGCCGGCGCGCTGCGCAGGATCGGCAGGCGCACCGTGACGAGCGTGCCCGCGCCGGCCGCTCCGCTTTGAATCGCAATGCTGCCGTGGTGCAGTTCCACCAGACGTTTGGCCACCGCGAGCCCGATGCCGAGGCCGCCCTCGGAGCGGGCGCTGCCGCACGTCGACTGCGCGAATAGCTCGAACATGTACGGCTGGATCGACGGATCGATGCCGATGCCGTTGTCCCTGACCTCGATCACGACGCACCCCGGCTCGCCGGAACCGGCGGCATGCTCGGTACGAACCGACAGTTCGATCTTGCCGCCCGCCGGCGTGTACTTGGCGGCGTTCAGCAGCAGATTGCCCAATACCTGGCTCAGCCGCACATGATCGGCGCGCACGTGAACCGGCGCTTCGAGGCCGCTCAGTTTCAGCGTATGCCTGCGCGATTCGAGATGATGCTTGACCGCGCTGACCGCGTCGAACGTGATCTCGTTGAGCGACGTATCGCTCAGCTTGATGGCGAGCTTGCCGTGCTTGAGCCGCGCCGCATCCAGCAGATCGTCGACCAGCGTGCGCAGATGCTTCATCTGGCGTTGCGCGATGGTCAATACGGCGTCGGCTTTTTCGTTCGCGGCGCACAGGCGCTTCGCGGCCGAGATCGCGCCGTCGATCGGCGCGAGCGGATTTCTCAGTTCGTGTCCGAGCATGGCAATGAACTCGTTGTGTCGGCGATCGCTCTCGGCGCCGTCGTCGCGCACGTTCGCCATCGTCAGCGCGGCGCCGGCGACGATGGCGAGGCTCGACAGCACGCGGGCGTGCTCGCCGTCGAAGCGGCAGGCCGCGTCGTGAGACATCGCCCAGATCGCGCCGAGCTGACCGCTGTCCGACGGAATCGGAACGACGATGCCTTCATGCACGTCGATGCCCGCGAACCGCAGACACCCGAACTGTTCCTCGGGCCGCACGAAGAGCCGCGGGCGGCCGGCGTCGAGCGTCACGCCGCACGGGCACTCGTTCCACGCGGTGCTTTTGCCTTGCAGGCCCGCGCACGATCCGGCCACGGCGAGCCAGCGGAACGAGCGGTTGTGAGGCGGCCCTTCCAGCAGGCTGATGCCCGCGCTGCCCGCATTGCACAATGCCAGCGCTTCGTTCGCGATCGCTTGCAGCAGCGCGTCGCGCGAGCCGGTTTGAGCGCGCGCGAGACGGAGGAGGGCAAGGTTTTCCCTGGCGTGGTCGGCCGCCCTGGCCGGGCGCCGCGCCAATTCATCGGCATCGTCGTGCATGCGATTATCCAAACGGTCGGGGAACTGGCGGCGAGCAGGCAGACGGACTTCGTTGACCGCCTCCACAAATCAATATAGCTGAAGCGGTGAAAAATTCCGGGGGTTTCGTGCGCGAGCGCACAGGGTGAGTGAGGGGCTGTCGTTGCCGACGAAATGATGTCGCGTGGAGCGCGCGAGCAGACGTCGTATGTGAAGAGGAAACCGCGGCCTGGCGCCGTTCGAAAGCGGTGGGCTCTGCGTGGTCGCGGCCTTGTCGCCGGCGTGTCGATCAGCCGGCGCACGCGGGGAAGAAACTACAAGCTTGCAGGCAGGAACTGCGTCGCGTGTCACCGTTGCCGCCGTTGCCGCCGCGTGGCCGGCCCGGTCATGCGCCTCCATCCGCATGATGTTCGCGCGGCCACGGCGGCTACGGGTTCTTCATGCTTCCTCATCCGACTCCGGGGACCCGGTTTCCGACAGATCGTCGTCCCGAACTTCGGCTTCGCGCACACTCGTGCCTTCGTCGTCGGTCTCCGACACATCGGTCTTGAACGTGCCCGGTTCGCCGGCCTCTTCATCGGGGGATGCACGCCCTGGTTGACCGGTCTCCACATCGGGCGATGCACGGCCTGGCTCTTCGGTCTCAGCGGGCTCAGTGGGTTCATTGGGTTCATCGGGCTTTTGTGCTTGCGTGGCCATGATTCTCTCCTTCGAGATTGAGGGTGCCTGCGCTGCGAGCAACGATCAAGCCCGCCTTTGCGGCGGCGCGGCGCGCGGCTTGGCGCACCGGGCATGGGCAATGCGGCCTTGTCGTCAAAAGGCCCACGAGGCAGGAGGTTCACATGCGAGTACAGACGATAGCCATTGCGAACCTGCTGGTGACCTCGACTGCCGTGCCCGATTCCGACGGCGGTTTTCTATGGGCCGTGTTCGTCACGGAAAGGAATCCGGAACACCGGTCGATTCTCGAAAGGAGAGGAACCTGTGGACATGTGCCGAGAGGCGATGCGCTCGACATCGCGGCGCGCATGGCTCGCGAGATCGCCATCGGCCTGGCCGTGCTGGCCGACGATGCGCTCGCGTCCAGAACAGCCGGCGGCGTGGCGCCGCTCGCCCGCTCTGCGGCACCGCCGCCGGCCACCGCGCTCACTGAATAGGCGGCACGGTGCCGGTCTTCTGCGCGAGCAGGCGTTCATAGACGCCGAAGCGCAGTTCCACCTCCTGCTCGCTCAATCGTTCAATGCTCAACGTGACCTTGTCCGCCGGCAGGCCGAAGACCGTGGAGAGCGCGACTTCGATCGGCGCGGCGCTCGCCAGATCCTGCTCGACGGTGGTGGCGACCGTGATCTCGAAGCTGCCGTCCTCGTCTCTCAGCAGAACCTCGACGAGCCGGGCGCGCGCGCTCATGTTGTTCTCGATCGCCAGCTTCGCGACTTCGGCGAGCGTGCGCAGCGTGGCGGTCGGAAAGCCGCGGGTCGCGCGCAAGCGAGTCCGGTGTTTGCCGAAAGTGACCCATTCCGCGTCAAAACTCATGATGCCTCCAGGGGTGAATCGGGTTGCAAGGAATCGGGGGAGAGTGTAGGGATGGGCCAACGATTTTCAAGGGCGGCGAGGGCCGCTTTCGCTCAAAAAATTTCGCCGGGCGAGCTCTTGAAACCGCCTGGCCTCGACCTATTTTCCGGTCATCACCGTGCAGTCGCTTCTCGCGTTCGCGTCCCGCGTTGCGTGAATCGCGCTGCGTGTTTAACTCGTGTTTCAACTTATTTGTCGGCGGTAAGGCGGATGAATCCGGAGCGCGTTTGCCCATTCGTCGCCTTGCCTTAATTAAGGAGCTTACGGAGGACCCAAGCCATGAGTGACTTCTTTTTTGGACTTCCCCTGTTCGACGATTTCGAGCGTCTGCAACGCCAGATGACCAACCTGCTGACCGGCGCGCCCGTCAGCATTCGCGCGGGCCGCTTCGGCGCGTTCCCGCCGATCAACCTGGGCAGCACGGACGATTCGGTGGAGATCGTCGCCTTCGCGCCGGGCATCGATCCCGCGAAACTCGAAGTGACGGTCGACAAGGGCCTGCTCACGATCAACGGTGAACGTGAAGCGGCGCCGGACGCGGAGGGCGAGAGCCGCAGCTACGCGCGCGAGCGTTTCACGGGCAGTTTCCGGCGCGCCGTCGAGTTGCCGCGCGACGCCGATCCCGACAACGTGCGGGCGCGCTACGTGAACGGTTGCCTGATCGTCACCGTGGGTAAGCGCGAATCGTCGAAACCCCGCTCGATTGCGATTCAGTGAGCATTGCGATTTTCATCAAGGAGCTTGCCATGAACGACAAAACTCAAGTGACCGAGCGCGACACGAGCGCAGTCGCTCAACGCACGGGCGAGCGCTCGTCGAAGACGCCGGCCGTCGTGCCCGCGGTGGACGTGGTGGAGGACAAGCACGGCATCACGCTGTGGGCCGACTTGCCGGGCGTCACGCGAGAAAAGCTCGACCTGCGCGTGGAAGGGCCGAACCTTTTCATCGAGGCCGAAGCCACCGTGCCCATGCCCGCCGAATTGCGCGTGCATCACACGGAGATGCAGCAGCCGCATTTCGCGCGCGCGTTCACGCTGAGCGCCGACTTCGACACCGCGCAGATCGACGCCAGCCTGAAGGACGGCGTGCTCAAGCTGACGATTCCGCGCAGGGAAGAAGCGCGTCCGCGGCGCATCGACGTGAGCGTCGATTGAAGCCGGCGGCGCTAGTGCGTCGAGGCCGCCTCGTGGCGTAGTCTTAGCCGCGAGGCGGCGGGGTCCGTCGCAGGGTTTAACGCTGCGACGGACCGCCGCTCAACCGCGGCTTCTCCTTCCAACCGACACCCGATTCCCGGCCCGCCGACGCTGATCCCGCGCTGTCTTCTTCTCGCGGCCGATTCGCGGCCGATAACTGTCCTCTTTAGCAACACATCCCCCTTTTGCTTGCGCCAGCGTGCAACACCGCGAGGCACGCCGCGGCAAGCTGTCACACGAGCACCCCTGTTCCTTTTCACGCGCCGTCAAGGCTTCCCGAGACGCCGCGTCCCAATGGCATGCGACTTGCCTTGAACGGTCAGCAGCCAGTCTGCGTTCACTAGACGATGACGCCGCCCGCATGGCCTCGCGTCGAATAATTCCACAGCAATCTGCATGGGACCGGCGTCACGCTCCAAAGCGCGAACGCCGGTCCACACAGGAGACAAGGATGAAAGCACGTCCAATTTCGGCGACGCGGCCCACGGCGCTCGCGATGAGCATCGCCACGGCGATCGGTCTGATGCTCGCCTCGGCAGCGGGATCAGCGGCGGGAGCGGCCGACTATCCGCCGGTCACGTACGAGCGGTTGACGGCGGCGCAGAGCGACCCCGGCTGGCTCACGTATTACCGCACCTACAACGGCCAGGCGCATTCGCCGCTCAAGCAGATCGACACGTCCAACGTGAAGGGACTCAAGCAGGTCTGGAGCTACAAGTTTCCGGCCGATCTGCAGCAAGGTTTCGAGGCGACGCCGATCGTCAATGGCGGCTATCTCTTCGTGACCACGCCGAAAGACAACGTGTACGCATTCGATGCCGCGACCGGCAAGCAGCTCTGGAAATTCGAGCCCAAGCTCGGCGCCGAGTCGTTCAAGACGGCATGCTGCGACGTGATCAACCGCGGCGTGGCGCTGTACGGCAAGAACGTCTATGTCGCGATGCTCAACGGCGAGGTCGTCTCGCTCGACGCGCAAACCGGCGCGCTCGCCTGGCGCAAGTCGATGTTCGAGCCGGGCCTCGGCTACGCGTTCTCCCTCGCGCCGCTCGCGCTCGACGGCGCGCTGGTGGTCGGCAGCGCAGGCGGCGAATACGGCGCGCGCGGCTTCATCGCCGCGCTCGATCCCGCCGACGGCAAGGTGCTGTGGAAGCGCTTTACCGTCCCCGCAGCCGGCGAGAAGCACGCCGACACGTGGCCGAAGGGCATGCAGGAGCATGGCGGCGCGCCGGCCTGGCTGACGGGCACTTACGACGCCGCATCGAAAACGCTCTACTGGGGCGTCGGCAATCCTGGGCCGTGGCTCGCCGATCTGCGTCCGGGCGACAACCTCTACTCCGACTCGCTGCTCGCGCTCGATCCGAAAAACGGCGATCTCAAATGGCACTACCAGTACACGAAAAACGATACGTGGGACTACGACGGCGTCAACACACCGGTGCTCGCCAATATCAAGTATCAGGACAAGGATTACGACGCGATCATCCACGCCGACCGCAACGGCTATTTCCATGCGATCGATCGCGGCACCGGCAAGCTGATCTACGCGAAGCCCTTCGTCAAGGCGACCTCGGTGACGGGCTATACGGAGGACGGCGCGCCGATCCAGGACAAGTCGAAGTATCCGAAGGCCGGCACGACGATCGAAACCTGCCCGAGTTTCCTTGGCGGCAAGAACTGGTGGTCGGTGTCATACGATCCGCAAAAGCACATCGCGATCGTGCCCGCGCTGCATGCGTGCATGTCGCTGTCCGGCAAGTCGGTCAATTACATGGAGGGGCTGCCGTATCTCGGCGAGGGCTTCGAGATCAAGCCGGAGCCCGGCAGCAAGGGTTACGGCGAGTTGCAGGCCATCGACGTCGATACCGGCAAGAAGCTCTGGAGCCACTGGAGCAAGCTGCCGTGGAACGGCGGCGTGGCGACCACCGCGGGCGGCCTGGCATTTAGCGGCTCGCTCGACGGCTACCTGTATGCGTTCGACGTGACGACGGGCAAGGTGCTGTGGAAGAGCCCGAAACTCGCGAGCGGGATCATCGCGCAACCGTCGGTGTTCGAGGTCGACGGCCGCGAGTACGTCGCGATCCTCGCCGGCTACGGCGGCGCCAATCCGATCTGGGGCGGCCCGATGTCCAAGGCGGCGGACAAGGTGCCGCGCGGCGGCACGCTGTACGTGTTCGCGCTCAACAAGGGTTGAACTCCACATGGCCGCCGCGCCGGTTTGCGCCACGCAGCTTGCGTGCGCCCTTCGATCGCGGCGGCCGGGCCTTTTCCGGAAAGCAGGATCATGAAGACTTCACTCCATTCGTTTGCTCTCGCCAGCGCGTTGCTGGCGACCGGCGCGCTCGCGCCTCACTCCGTTCTGGCCGGGGCGGCCAGCGTGCGCGTTTGCACGTTCCCCGGCAGTCCCTCCACGGCGCTCGACGAGGCGGTGGCGCGCGAAGCGTTCCGCACCGCCGGCATCGCACTGTCGCTCGCGCCGGGCGGCTTCGCCAGCAGCGACGACGACGGCGTGTCGCTAAAGGAACTCGACAAGGCGTTGGCGCGCAAATGCGACGTGATCGCGGGCTTCCCGCGCTCCGAGGTCGCGGACGGCGCCGCCAGCAAGCTCACGTTCTCGCGCGGTTATCTACAGTCCGGGTATGTGAGCGTCACATCGCGCGGCTCGTCGGCGCAGGCCGGCGACGCCGAGGTCGTCGCGGCGACTTACGCGAGTCCCGCGCAACTGATCGCCGTGCAGCAACCCGGTGTCGAACTCGACCTGGAGAACACGGCGGAACTGACCGTCGATGCCGTGGCACGCGGCCATGCGCGGCGCGCGATCGTCTGGTATCCGGCGGTCGTCGCTTATTCGATCGCGCATCCCGAGCGGCATTTCCAGATCGCCGGCACGCACTCGCCGTATGCGGACTGGCATCTGACCTTCGCGTTCGGCACGAACGGCGCCGCGTTGCGCCCGCGTATCGACGCCGCGCTGGAGAAAATGACGACCGACGGCAGGCTCGCCGCCTTGACCCGCGCATGGCGTTTGCCTGAAACGGCGCTGGCCGACGCGCGACCGGCGGCCACGTTCGCCTATCGCGACGGCCCCGCGCGTGGCAACGACGTGGGGCGGATGATGCGCGCGGGCGGCCGCGAGTCGCCGCAAGGCCGCTTCATCAAGGTCGATGCGAGCGCACCCGCCGAGGCGCCCGGCTTCGACCGCGCCCAGGTCGCGCACGGCAAGACGCTGTACTCCAGTTCGTGCGCGAAGTGCCACGGTCCCGATCTGCAAGGGCTGAATGCGCCCGCGCTGCGCGGGCCGTCGTTCGCGCCGGCCGCGAATGCGAAGCTCACGATCGGCGGGGTGTACGGCTACATGGCGAGCAATATGCCGGCGGATCGTCCCGGCAAGATGAAGCCGCAGGATTACGCCGACATCATGGCGTTCCTGCTGTATTCGAACGGCTATGGAGCCGGCAAGACGAAGCTGACCGACGACGCCGCGAAAGCGTCGACGACGCCGCTCAACGCGCGCGCCGCGCAATAGTGCGAAAGCCCGGCGCTCGCCGTGTGGGTGTGCGGCGAGCGCCGGGGGTCGGGTTCAAGAGCGATTGCGTGTTAGAGAAGATGCCGTGCGCGGCGCATGAAAACACACGCGATGCGAGAGGTCGGTTGAGCCGTACCAACAGCCATGACGACCTGCCCGCTCGGCCCTCTCACGATGCCCGCATCAACCCCTGTCAATCGAGTCAATCGAGTCAATCGAGCCAGCCGCGTTGCCGTGCATGGTCGATGAAGCGATAGATATCGGCGGCCAGATCGGACGCGCGAAACAGATCCTCCAGTTCACCGATGATGTCGTCC
>Ga0182007_10000364_pt1 | contig 28646 bp, 56 predicted proteins | sample Sormic07211113_1_FD_123023 | JGI IMG/M metagenome (GOLD analysis project Ga0182007, IMG submission 123023) | Rhizosphere microbial communities from Sorghum bicolor, Mead, Nebraska, USA - 072115-113_1 MetaG | ecosystem: Host-associated > Plants > Roots > Rhizosphere | place: USA: Nebraska...
AGGTGCGTGGACAATCATTGATAAGACCCACAACGGATCGTCCTTGGACTCTCAAGGCTTCACTAATCGCGTAGATCTTCCCTATCCTATGCGCCCAGAAGCTCGGATAAAGAAACGCTTTATTCAGCAAGGAGAGCGAGAAACAGAAATCAACAATGATACTGTTTGGTATGGCGCTCTCTCGCTACTGTCTGCTCCAACATCTTACGCCGATGTAACCGTTATGAGCGTAAATGCTCGCGGCGGTGATCGTCTCTCTGCGCAATCTGAGGCGATGGTTTCAGTCGAGGCCACTCGCAAACTTCCGACTCGCTCTGGCGGCGTATGGACCGCTCCCATTGCAACTCGTGATATTGCACCGTTCTTCGCTTACGTCGCCAAAAACGTTGGCTACACGGATGCAGACATCGACCTCGTAGAACTAGATCGCCTAGATGCGATCTGGAAGGCTCGTGGCGATCACTACGACCAAGCAACTAACACCAACGGCACAGCTAAGGGGGTCATCAATGACGCGCTGTCTTGCGGGTTTAGTGAGCTCACGGTAGATCGAGGCTTGTTGCGTCCGGCTCGTGACGAACTTAGAGCCGTATTCGAATCGATGTACACACCACAGAACATGACTCGCGGTCTTGAACGCGATTTCACTGCCGTTCGTCCTGATGATTATGACGGCGTAGATGTTGAATATATTGATGGCGTGTCGTGGCAGGTTGAAACGGTTGAATGCCGACTGCCAGGTGATGCCGGAACCAGGGTACAAAAAATCAAGGCGGAAGGCTGTACTAACCGAACAAAGGCATGGCGTATTGGTATGCGTCAACGCCGCGCCTTGAAGTATCGTCGCTGGGAATACAACTGGGCGACAGAGCTGGACGCGCTGAATAGTCGTTACCTTAGCTACGTGCAAGTAGCCGACGATGTTCCTGGCTATGCGCAATCGGCTTTCATGGTCGAATACGACAACGGCGTTATTGAATCGTCAGAGGCTTTCGACTGGTCTGATGCTGGCCCGCACTATCTGTATGTGCGCCGTGAAGACGGAACCAGTTCCGGCCCGTACATCGCTACCCGCGTTGATGATTTCCATCTGTCTATCTCCGGACTGGATTTTCCGCCAGATACAACGCTTGATCGAGAGCCTCCACACCTGCTGTTCTGTATTGGGTACAAGGTCTTGATTACGTCGATATCTCCAAACGGAACCGACTCCGCGAGCGTGGAAGCGATGACGTATGACGACAGGGTTTACGAAAGCGACAATCTGTCGCCACCATAGATCTACAAGATCTTTGCTCCCTTGCTAATGTTGTCACTGGCCCACAAAGGCTGCAAGTTAGAGCTGTGGCATAGCGCAATCATTTCCTCAATCGTTTTAGCTGACGCGAGCGGAATTATATGATCGATATGCCACAAGCCTCTATTTTCCCATGTCATACCATCAGTGAATTTTGACTCTATAAGCGCCTTAAGCTCATCCCATGAGCATCCTATTATTTCTCTGGTGCCGTGCGGCTTTCCTGAAAATCGTCCTCTCTTTATAGCGACATTTATCCTGTTTCTAACCCTGATCTTCATATCATGCAATGGATCAGTCATTCTCTTAAGCTTATCGCTCTCACTCCTTTTCTCTTTGTTCTCTTGATAATGCCTGTTCCTTTGCTCTATTACCCTGTCCTTGTTTTTTTCTGCCCATTCTCTCTTTTTAAGAGTGCACCATTCTCTATTTTCCAGCTCCCACGCTTTCTGTCGCTCGCGTAGTCTTTCTTTGTTTTGCTCTCTGTATATTTTGTATCGTTCTTTTTGCTCGGTCGTCATGGGTTTTGCAGGCCTGCATATCTTGCATGTCCCTCTTCGAAGACCTATATTTTTTTCTCGAAAAGGAAACATCTCGTCACGCTTTTCAATTTTGCAAATGCTGCATGTTTTCATGGGTGACGCTCTGTTTTGCGGATGACGATATTATCCCACAATATCTACGCACGTCTGGCAACCGAAAACCGAGAATCCCCAGCATGTATAATGTACAAATTAATGAGATTACCAGCAGAAAACTATGGCAATCAATTACCCAGAATCATTGCCGCGTGGACTTCATAACGGCAGAACATACCAGACAGTTAGCCCGCTAAAGAGATCAGAACTAGCTAGCGGGCGGGCTCGTCAGCGCCGGAACTTCACCAGTGTTCCGACAATGGCTAGCATTAGCTGGATATTCAACTCTGCGCAGTCTCAGGCTTTTGAAATATGGTGGCATGAACAACTTATTGATGGATCTCAATGGTTCGAATGCCCGCTCGAAACTCCCCTCGTTTATCAGGATTACACAGCAAGATTCACTGATATCTACTCTGGCCCCTCTAGCGTTGGCCCGTTACTTTGGTCATTCTCGGCTGAACTTGAATTAAGAGAAAGACCTATCTTGGACGACGACTGGGGGCTTATCCCTGAATTTATCATTGACCAATCTATTTTCGATTTCGCTATGAATCGAGAGTGGCCTTTAAGCCCATGGCAGATCCACGCAGATGCTATGGATTCTGCAATTAACGAGGATTGGCCGCAGCCATGAGTTCATACAATACTTTAAACCCTGTTCCATCTATCGATCCTCGCGACCTAGACGACAATGCTACGGTATTCGATCTGCTTATGCATTCAACATCAAGCAGTGTTCCTGACCGTCTTAGCGTCCAGCGCAAGACTTGGCATCAGGTTGAGATTGACGCCGCAGCATTGGTTAGCCCTAACGTTTCGGCGCTAGCTGGGTTAACGAGCGCTGCGAATAAGGGTCTCTATTTTACTGGCTCTGGCACCATGGCCACGTTTACGCAGACTGCGTACGGTCGCACGATGCAGAGCTTTAACAATGGCGCGGAGCTGCGTGCGGATATAAGCGCTATGGCTCTCACCGATACTGGTGCATATGCTGGTAGCGCTGCGAAACTTACTACCCCTAGAGGCATTTCCGCTACCGGCGACCTAACGTGGACTGTTAGCTTCGATGGATCGGCCGCCGTAACTGCCGCCGCAACTTTGGCTGCGTCAGGCGTCGCTGCGGGGACATACGGTAGTGTCACGGTCAACTCGAAGGGTTTAGTGACCGCCGCGTCTACGGCTACCCCTGTTGCTAATGGCGGGACAGGGCAAACAACAATTGCGGCTGCCGCCCTGGCTATTGCTGTGCCTAAATTAGCTTGGACGCCTTACACTCCTACCGTAACGGCGGGTACGGGCACCTACACAGCGGCATCTGCCGTAGGTCAGTACTTAGTAGTGAATGGTATGTGCCATTTTCAAGTAACAATAACCGTTACTACCGTAGGCACCGGAGTTAAGCCGATTTTCACACTGCCTTTTACTGCCTTGGCGGGCATGCTCGGAAGCCCCTATCTAGCTCGCGAAAACGCGATAAACTTCAAGGCCGGAACGGCCACCTTGAGAACTGGCCTAGCGACTATGATATGCCATGATTACGCCAACGGCGATCTAGTAACTGCAAACGGAAGTGTCGTAATTATCGCCGGCTGCTATGCAGTCGCCTAAACTTAAGGATCAGAAATGACCAATACTTATGAAACGTCTGATCTTCCGCTAGGAACTACGTCAGCGAAAGCTCTTTATAACAACGCATCCAACTTAGACGAGGGAATGAACTCTTTAGGTCCGTCTTTCGCTGACCGATTTGGGCGTCGTCGTGAAACATGGGCCGGCATGGAAACTGCGTTACAGGACTTCTTGGTTCGCTCGGCATTCGTATTCATTGGCGATTACGCTGCCGGTTTGAACTTTACGGCTCGCAATCAGTACACCATTCGCCTCGGTATTGCGTATCGGCTATCGCAGACCGCAACCCTTCCGTATGTAACAACGGGTGTTTGGGCTACGGACGCGGCTAACTTCGTTGCATTTGACTCTGACGCCATATTAAGAACAGAGCTTGCTGACGATTCTGATACGTCGAAAGGCGCCGGAATGGTCGGCTACAAAGGCCGTACTGCCTATGACAAATTCATGGAGTCAGTCAGTATTAGCGACTTCGGAGGCGACACTTCAGCAATTGCTTCGGTAAACTCTGCGGCCATCGCTGCCGCTGTTGCATTCGTACAGGCATCCGGTGGCGGACTCGTACACATCCCACGTGGCAACTGGAACTTCGCCAGCACCTTTAACATCGCCCCGCTCGGAACTGGCGAGGGCTACCACAACGTAATGATTGTTGGTGACGGTTCCGGCAACACCTTCCTAGACTTCTCTGCGGCTGTTGCTGGTTCTGACGGTATAGCGGTGCACAACTACGGTGGCCGCTTCGTTCTTCGGGGGTTCCGAGTTAAAGGGGCACCAGGTATTGGCGTCAATATCAACGCTGGCGAATCTCGCGGCGGCCAAAGCTTCATTTCCGAGTTCGTCATCGATGACGTGAAGGTTAGCGGATGTGGTAGTGATGGCATTCGGTGCCTTCAGACGTACTTGGGCACTCTGCGCGATATCGATTCGGCGTTTAACGGTGGCAATGGCATCAACCTGCAAGGGTTCCATACCTCTATGCAGATGTCCCGCGTATCGTCTTCGCACAACACTCTGGCTGGCTGGTTCTTGAATGGCCTCGTCTACTCGACTATGGATTGTTGCACCTCCGACTGGAATGGAGCGGCGGGCTACTCGATCCACAACATTGCCGGTCTCAAAATCACTGGCGGCGGCGCAGAAAGCAACGGCCTTGACGGCTATCAAGTAATTACTGGCACTACGTACATTTCAGGTATTCCGGTTGATTGCCAGGATATCAACTGCCTTACACTCGATACCTGCCTGACGTACAACAACTCAAAGGCGGCTGCCGGTGCTTACGCGAATTCCCTTAGCGTGTCTACCAGCGGTGGTCGTCACGCAAACTTAGAAATGAAGAACTGCAACGGCTGGAATGATGTTGGCGGCTTGCTCGCTGTCTATCTTGGCGGCGTTTCAGGTTCTGCCACTCTTCAGGCTCAGGGCAATAAGATAAAAGGCACTACCGTTAGAGCGGGATCTGCGTTCATTCAGAACGACACTCTGGCTGGACGGAGCATCATGGTAACTGCTTCGACCAACATCGCCGTTGCCACAAACACAGACACTATCGTGCTATGGGACGCAGTAGAGGCCAACCGACTTGGTGCGGCATATGGACTTGGCGCTGTAACCATTCCTGAAGGCGTTAACCGGATCAAGGTCACTGCTGGCCTGTATTGGGCAGCTAGTTCGGCTGGCAGTCGCATCATCCGCATCAGTAAAAATGGCGGCGCTGTTATCGGACTGCCGCAGCTTAAAGTTCCAGGCATTGACGCAACTGGCCAGGCCATAACTACGGCCATCATCGAGGTTAATCCCGGAGATCTAATCAGGACCATGGCTTACCAAGATGCTGGCGGAACACTTGCCATCCTATCTGGAGCCGCATCATTCATGTCGGTTGAATGTATCGGCTAAACAAAAACCCCGCCTAATAAGCGGGGTTTCTTTTAGTGACTCTTAAATGGTGCGGTTTCAATATAGACCTTTCCGTCTATCACGCGATACCACCCAACTTGACAAAAAGCGTTAGTAAACTCAATCCATGGTATTTCTTTCATATTTATATCCTCGCTAGTGAATTGTCGGCCCAGTCGGTAGCACCATCGGCTCTTCCCCCTCATAACACCGCTCAGCAATCAGCACGCTAAAGTCTCCACCTTCGCATGGACTCATCTCGATGTTGAAGCCATACTCAGCCAAGTTAACCACAAGATCCGAAACCATATCTGGAAACGGGAAGAATTTCAGTTTGATTCGTTGGCTCATTATCTTATCTCGTGCTTAATGGATTGAAGGCCGGAACACTCATTACAATACAGAACACCGTAACTGCGTAGGAAAATAGCGCCTGTATCACTCAGCTCGTGCTTGCAACTGCAAACTTTCTCGGAGAACTCTAAGCTCTTCGCGCATCTCGACAATTCCAGCGAGCCAGTAGTTCTTTTTTTCTCCATTTTGGTATGGACAGTCATTCCTTCCCTCCAGATAGGCTACTTTGCCCTCAAGGTAGTAACGATTCGTTAGACTCTTGTGCTGCATAATATTTTATCGCTCTCTTTAAAGCCTTGTAACTTGGCCCGATTTTATCGCTGATCGACTGCCAAGAGTATCCGTTAGTTCGCATTTCGTGTGCCTGTATTGCTTGATCTAGAACGATCCTTGTTCCGTTTACACTGCACGGATCGTATCCTTGTGCCTTGAGAATCTTCCTTGTGTGCCCTTCGCTGAACCCGATCTGCCTTGCGATTGACTTTACTGGAAGGCCTTGGTTGTAGAGTTCTATGGCTGTCAACCGTTCAGCTCCTTGACCTTGTCGAGGCAGTCGGGGATTGTAAGATTTTCTTCGGCTATCAGCACATAACGAGCCCCGCATTTTGGGCATGCAGCTGCCATGCAGTTTTCTGAGTCGCAGCCTGGGCATTTATCCTCTATTGGTTCAGGGCCTTGCCATTCGCAATCATGGCAGGCGCCAACACCGACTCCAGAATCATTAATTCCTACATGGTTGCAGTTATCGCACTGACGTGCCTCTGCGCGAAGATGTCCACCTGAACTAACCACTGATACCGGCGCGGGCTGCGAGGTGTAGAGCGGCTTCGTATAGCGCTCGACAACCATCAAAGGCGCCCCGCCGAGCTTCTCGTTGTGGCTCTTGTGCGTCGCGGTAATGGTGTTGTCGTATGCATCGGCCCAATATGCCGCCTCACCCTGCCCACCCTTCAGCCGCTCGATTTCTGCAGCCTGCTGGGCGATGACCTCAGTCAGATCCTTGATAAGCGCGCCATTCGTTGGGACTTGCAGTTCGGCGAGTTCGGGCGGGGCGGCATAGAGCGGTACTCGCTGAGTGGACAGCGCACAAGACTGCGTTTTATGCAATAGCGATGAAACTGAATCAAACTCGCCGATCTTTAAAATACGCAGACAATGGCGCTCAATAAAAACATCAGGCTGGCGCTCGACGACAGGGGCGGCGAAGTATCTGCGCAGGTGAAATCCAAGTTCGCTCGCCAGCGTCACCGCAGTGGTAAGTTCTGGACTTGCGCCGCACGCCTCTATCGCCTGACTGATCTTTCCAGCGTGCGCCAAAAGATCATCTCGGCTCATAGCTGGGTGGTCGGGGTGACTTGCGGCCAATTTAACACCGTCAATTTTACTGCTCATTCGCTTGCTCCCGATTCGGTGGGTTTGAGGGCTGCGTCGATTTCTTCCATCAGGCTTACTGGCAAATCGAAGTCGCCGTACTCTCCTGCATTTCGAACAGAGCCAACGCATCGGCGTAGCAACTCGACCATAGCCGAATTCCGCTGCTCGGCGGCTGTCAGGTCATATTTCAGGTCTACAACATGCTCTGAGTACTCAAGCCCCATCGCATGCAGTTTGTCGCGGTCTTCCCGCAGCGCATCCAGTTCACGATCATGATCATCCGCACGAACCATAAATACTTCGCCATCATGCAAATCCCCACCAATGCAAAGCGCAGTCTCAATCACTGCATAACGCTGAATGCTCATGATTTGCAAACCTTTTCGAAGTAGCCGTCTACATCTGGCCATACGCCTTCCAAGATCATCTGACAGCGAAACGCCTGATCATCTAGGCCGTCTTGATAGCTCATTCGATTAGATACGACGAAGCCAGCGCACAAGATAACGATGATTACTGCGGTAGTGATTGCGCGAATGTTCATTTTTCCATCTCCCGCAGATCAATCTGATTAATATCAGCCCAGCTATCGCGAACACTCTGCTTTGCGTCTTCAAGTGTTTTGTGATTCTTAGAATAAGTGATCCAGCTCCATGTGCAATTCTCATGAGCCGATTTATTGATCATAAACCACACCTCGTAACCCATACGGGGCCCACCGAATCTTGAGGGCGCATGTATACGACCAATAACCTTTTTTGTTCGCTTGATATCGCAACCAACCACAAATCCAACTGAAGCTAAACCTGTGGGCCGGGAGTCATTCTTGAAAGTAGGCTTCGCCATAATCAATCCTCCATGCTCAATTCTGCCTGCTCAGGATCTTCCATGTCTACCGCGTCCGAGTCAAACTTGCATTCCCAGACGTGACTGTAGAGTGAAGAGTACATTTCGTAGCTTATTCCGCCGACCAACAAGGCGCCACGCAGCATGCCGAAGATGTGTTTGTATTCGCTGGTGCGTGAACGCTGGAATTTGTCGTCGGCGAAGGAGATTGCCTTATGAATCGTTTTTGTGAACTCTGCTTGATTCTTGGTATGCATTGGGTTGCTCCTGTTGGCTTAAACAAATGGTAAGCGAGCCATAGGAAATGCGCAACAGTTATTTGGTAAACTGAGGATATATTTTCAGGTGATGATGTCATGAGCAATTTGCAGGCTTTCCTAGATACCCTGGCGTACAGCGAAGGTACGGATAACGGTCGACAACCAACCAAGGATCGCGGGTACGACGTAATCGTTGGAGGCGAGCTATTCAGTGGCTACAAGGATCATCCGCGCAAGCTTGTCTATCTGCCAAATCTAGGCATCAAGTCAACCGCTGCCGGTCGATACCAGATCCTTGCGAGATTCTATGACGCCTATAAGGTTCTGCTCAATCTGCCTGACTTCTCGCCGACCAGCCAAGACAAGATTGCAATCCAGTTAATCAAGGAGTGCAAGGCGCTAGGTGATATTGAGAGCGGAAACATTCATGACGCGCTGGTGAAATGCAAGTCGCGATGGGCCTCTCTGCCTGGCTCCGGTTATGGTCAGCACGAGCATGAGATGGGAACACTGCTGGCCAAGTTCAAACTGTTCTCCGGAGAACACTAATGCCAATCTGGCTAACCGCGCTACCGTGGCGATTCCTCTCAGGGTTCGCGTGCGGCGCGTTCGTTGTTTTCCTTTGGCATGATGCGAGTGTGTCGAGGATTGCAACAGAGCGCGCAGGAGAGAAGCTTGAATCGGCATTCTCAGTCATTGCCGCTAACAAGGCAGGCGAATCAATAGCTAAGGCGTGGGAAATTCGCCTTTCGGAGTTGCGAAGTAATGAAACAACTATTGTCCGTGAGCGCGAAAAGATTGTTGATCGCCCTGTCTATCGCAACGTCTGTCTTGATCCTTCCGGCGTGCAGCTCGCAAACGACGCAAAGAACGGGCGTATCACAAGCAAGCCTGTTGACGCCTTGCCGGATTCCAAGTGATCTGGAAGGCGTAACAGGGGAGGCAGCGCTGACTGCGCTGACTGAATGGGGGGCGGCGCTTAGAGAATGTTCTGAGCGGCAGAAGGCTTTGGCTGCTGCTTCCGGCCTCCAAGATTAAGCTCTGCCCAGCCTGACTTGGTGCGTGGCGGAATCGGGTTGTACTTCTTGAACTCGACTTCAATCTCCCGGATCTTCATCCAGGCTCGCATGCTTGATGCAGCGCTCCAGCCGATAGCTCTAGCTGTGTCAACGACCGTGTTGTGTGGAGCTATTCGTCGGATAGCGGCCTCGGCTGACTCTCCGGTCTTCCTCTCATATTCGCCGGCAGCGCTTCTGTTCTGAGAGCGCTTGACGTCACTTATCCTCTGTTTATCAGCAGTCGTCATAGGATCTGGATTCTGTACAGCATTGCAGTAACCCATCTTCGGGAACTGTATATCCTTCTTGTGGTATCGCAGCAGATACCAAAGAGTTGACCCGTCCTTGTAGCCGAGGATCTTGGCGGTCATGGTCATTGAGTTACCGTCAGCCGCATATGCCGCGACTACATCCCAAAACGGTTCGCCGTATTCCTTTTCGACCTCTTTGATAACGGACCTAGCCACGAGGTTTTCCTTTAATGTTGTTTGCTGGGAACTTGTGACGCTCCGATCCTGGCTGCAATGCTTGGCGTGGAGTCATTCCTTTTGCTAGTCGCTTGGAGATCTTGCAGCGAGTGACGCCTAGTTCTTTTGCCCATTGGCTGATTGACTGAGTGCGACCGTCAAGCTCAATGAATCTAGAGCGCGAATCAGGACGCTTGGCCTTGCGCGGTGCTGGTTCTTTCGGCGCCATCCTTGGAGTGAATGGAATTGAACGCTCCAACACCCACTTCTTTAGCGTGTTATGTGAAGTGCCAACGATCTGAGCCGTTGCCGTCACGCTGTTTTCCATTAACAGCTCGCGAACCACTTCTACTGCTGGTCTTCCGATTTCCTTGTACAGCTCGAACGCCCAAGACATCTGCTTCCTCCTTGTGGATTGCCCCGTGGTTAGCGGGGCTTTGTTGTTACTCTTCGTCGTAGCCTGGCGGTACTGGATTTCCAGTTCGCTTGGTGTACTGTTCGTTCATGTAGTAGCGAACATCACCATCAGCAGGGCCGAAGTCGGCGTTACCGTAGAACCATTGCAGGTATTCTAATTCAGCCTTTTGTTCGTCGGTCATGTCAGTTCCTCTAGAATGGAATGTCGTCGTCGAAAGAATCAAAGTCAGGCTGAGGCTGAGGCTTTGCCGATGTAGAGGATTGCTGCGGAGATGGTCGCGATTGCTGAGGCGAAGGCTGGCTACCACCTTCCGACTTGCCGCCGCCAACCAAATCAATCGTGCCTACGCGAACCTGCAAATAAGTTTTGCCGTCATGTTCACGGGTAGAAAGCTCGCCAGATACCGCAACGCCTTGACCTTTGACGAGATAGTCAATCAGCTTCGACTCTGCCTGCTTGCCCCAAAGCGCACATGCGATCCAGATTGTCTGCGCCTTGTCGCCGTAACCAGCCTTAACCGCAACGCTGAAGTTCGCTACGGCTGTACCGCCAGCATTGTTAACCTTGACGTCGCCGCCGATATTGCCAGTGAATGCAAACAGGTTCATTGTGCCGCCTCTTGTGGTGTTTTGATCAGTTCAATTTGCTCAGGCGTCAATTTACCAGACTGCTGAACTTTTGCAATGATTTGTTCGGCTGTTGTTGGGCCTTTGAGAATTGCTGCGTGCCAGGCTGGAAGGTTGGTATTGAAGCGCTCGACAGGATACATGACCTCTTCCAGCGGAGAAATCACGTAGTCAATCCGAACGCCGCGCCGCTCAGTGATCTTGGTAGAGTACGGCGCCGGAATATGGCTGATATGGGAGATCCGGATGCCGCCCAACTCCTTACCTGCGTAGACAACGGTCGGCTCGCCAAACAGACGGACTTTTCGACCGATCCATTCAGAGAATTCCGACTCACCCCATCCCTCAGGATTTAACAGGCACTTGACCATTCCCTTTGGAACCCAGTAAGGAGTAGCCTCGCGGCCTTCAAAGATCATCAGCAGGCGCACGTTACCTTGATCAACTTTCCTGCCAAGCTTGGCAATCGTGAAATCCTGAGAACCCATTATAAAGTCCTCGAAATTTAGCCTGTCACTTTTGATCTTGACAAACTCACGAATATTCATCTCTTCCATTTACATCTCCTCCAGATCGCTTAAGTCGACTTCATCTTGCTGATCAAGCATCCAATGAGGAAGCCCAATCGTTTGTTCTTCTGAGGCGCCATCGTACCCCTCGTACACGCCGGTTTCAAGACAATTCGCGTAGGTATTTAGCGCAGCACGATATTGAGTGCGGCCAATCTCAATCGACTCATCATCCAGCCGATAGCACATGACGTTATGCGGCGCCTTGCTCTCTACAGCAATGAAACCGAAACCATCCAGAACATCGCCAGTAGCCCAGTAATACGTATCTATGTAGAACGCAGCCTGGAACGCATAGCCGTACTTGGCAATCGCATTACTAAACCCACGCGGACTTGCATCGGTCGTCGTCTTCAGATCCGGCGAGAAACCGCGATCTAGCAGCCGGTCAAATCGGCAGCGAACGAGGATACCAGTCTCTGGATCTTTGGCATATACCGACAGCTCGTTGCGGCCTTGCTCCTGATACAGCCACTTGTTAGCGATTGGATTGGCGCGGACGGCTGACTGCATGGCGTTGATCTGGCTAGCATCGGCAGACACAAGTACGTTATCAGCGCCGTGAGTCGCACAGAGAGACTTGTACTCTGCTGAGCGGCGATCCTTGCCAGCAGGTAGCGTGACGTACTGCTTAGCAAACGAATCTGGCTCAAGGATGGCTGAGTGGGTAGCTTGTCCAGTGAACATGGAGGCGGTCTGCTTGAAGTCGCCATTCTTGAAGTGCGCTGGACTGACCGCGATCTTCTTCAGGCCGGTACAGCTAATGCCGGGGCCTGCGTGGTACTCGGCATTAGAAAGCTGATCTGCCGTGTAGATGCCTGGCTTCATTCTTCTTCCTTGACAACGCGAGTCATCGAATATTCGTGATAATCACCACGGCTACTTGCTTTGATATCGACGATCCCATTTGTCCATACGGTTACGATTGGGCCGTATTCAGGAGAGCTTTGTGTAGCCGCCAGCGTGAAAGCCTTCTTCGGCTCGTTAGCCAGCATCCCAGCCATCTGGTGAACCATGTTCAGCAGCCGGTAAACTTCGCCGCCATCACGGCTATTGGCATAGATTGATTTGATTTCGCTCATTTTGTTTTTCCCCAGTAGATTGTGAGTTTCAAATAACGGTCACGTTTCGCCTTTGTAATCCGATGCCCAAACTTATCAGCCTCGCCGATGATTGCTGCCCATAGTGCGTCGCGGTAGGTCATGACTGGCCCCGCGCAATAACTGTGGCTCGCTTCATGTAGGAGTCTGCCTTGTCGAAAGCTCGGTTGAACTCAGCCTCAGATGAGAGGTACTCACCTTTGCCTAGATGGTAATCGGTTCCAGATGATTCGTTGAAGTTGTAACGCTCATCAACCTCGATTTCCAGAGAATTATTGCTCATGTTGACGTGAACTGCCGTCAGGTCTTCGTTGATTTTTGTGTAGATCGCGCCACCACTATCAAAATCAAGCTGACGATAGATAGGGAATACAACCTCTACCTCTTCTTTGGTTACGGTTTTCTTGCTGACCATTATTTTCATTTCAACCCCTACTATTCGTGTTCCGTCACTCTAGCCGCACACTTAATCGCAGTCAACAAAAAAGGCCAACTATTTCTAGCTGGCCTTTCTGTTCTGCGGAGAACTGTTAAGCGGCTTTCGGCTTCCTGATCTCTTTCGGCACTTTCGACTGGAAACGCATGACCAATTTCCGTAACCGTTGCTCGAAATCATCCTTATCCTCGTCGTTCAGGTTCTCGATGACGACGATTGCGTCATGCCAGAGAGCGCCGTTCATGTGGCCCGTTGATCGGAGCATTACGCCTTTAAGCTCGGGGTCAGCTGGCTTAACCGGAGGCGTGGCCAGCTCCTTGCGCTTATCAGCCACCGCGTCGACCATCTGCCGCACCGACTCGAATTCCATAACCTTCATTTCATACTTGAAGGCGGCGCGGAACATCGAGGCGTATTGCTTAACCGCTCTAGGTGCCGGAATCAGTGTCGAACCAGGAACAGGACGGCCAATCACGTTAGACCAGCCGTTCTCTTCGTAGCCGATCATCAGCCAGGGGTTGAATTTCTCCAGTGTGTCTATGTTTTCTTCCTTGACTAGCTTCATAAAAGCTCCGGCTACATTGTCCAGCTTGTCACCTTGTTCGGCGATCTGCTGGAGAACCAGTGCTTGCTTGCTTTTTGGAGTAGTCATGATGTGTCACCTCAATTTTAAGTACCTTTGGGTTGGGGCCAAGTTACGTTTTGCCTTGACCTGTTGTAAGCATAGGCTTACGTCGGTAATGGTCAAATACCGCTTTCGCATAAGCAGGTGACGCAAATTGCCAGCAGAAATATGGATCCATGACGGTTTTAGTGAAAAAGGTTGTGGTATAGTTATCGCCCGCAAGTCATAACCTTTACGGTGCAGAATGCTAACGCTTGACCAGATCCAAGAAAAACTGAAGGGAAAGAACCTATCTAAAGCAGCGCGGGCGACAGACATTCACCCGTCAATGATGTGGCGCATAGCCAACGGACATGACAAGAACCCGCAATACAAGACTATTAAGAAGCTTTCCGACTACGTTGAGGCGATGGAATGACTCTACAGCTAAGGCCGTATCAGGAGCAGGTGATCTCAGATACCAGGGATGCACTAAAAATCCACAAGCGTGTGCTCATGCAGGGCCCGACAGGTATGGGCAAGACTGCGATCACCGTATATATGATGGGCCGGGCTGCCGAGCAAGGAAAACGAGCCTATTTTCTGGTTCACCAGAATGAGCTATTGAGCCAAACAAGCAAAGCGCTATGGCGTCAGAAGCTTGAGCACGGAATGATTGCCAGTGGTCAAGCCATGAGCACTCTTCCTGCTCAGGTTGCTAGCGTTCAAACCTTGATCCGTAGACTCGACTCCTATCCAGAGCCGGCGATCCTTATCATTGACGAGGCGCACAGGGCTGCCGCAAAGACGTATCAGGCAATCATTGATCACTGGCCTAAAGCCTTGGTCATCGGCCTGACCGCTACGCCACAAAGAACAGACGGAAAGCCCCTGGATGTGATTTTTCAGGATCTTGTGATTGGTCCATCTATTCGTGAACTCATGGATGCCGGATACCTGTGCGACTACGAGATATTTGCCCCTCCACTTGGGATTGACGTTTCTGGCGTCAAGAAGAGCATGGGTGACTACGACAAGCACGATCTGGAAGCCGCTGTAGACAAGCCAACCATCACTGGCGATGCCGTGCGCCACTACAAACAGCACGCGATGGGTAAGCGCATGGTCACCATGTGCGTGACTGTCAAGCATGCACAGCACGTTGCAGATCAATACAACGCTGCCGGCGTTCCAGCCGCAACTCTTGAAGGAAAGATGACCAGCAAGCATCGCGAAGAAGTGCTGCGAGACTTTGAGCTCGGAAAGCTTCTTGTGCTTACCAACGTGCAGCTTCTAGTAGAGGGCGTTGATATTCCTTCGATTGAGGTCATTCAGTGGCTTCGGCCTACCCAGTCGCTTGTTATCTGGATGCAGGGCAACGGTCGCGGCCTTCGTCCTCATGCCGGAAAACAGAGACTGATTATTTTCGACCACGTTGCCAATAATCAAAAACACGGACTTCCTGACGATGACCGAGAATGGGGTCTGGAGGGGAAGGAGAAAGGCAAGAAGAAAGCAACGCCAGAAGACGAGGTAAAAACAAAGCAGTGCGATCAGTGCTGGGCTGTATTTCGTACCGGTCCTGATTCTTGCCCACATTGCGGATCGCCAATCATTGCCACAGCAAAACGTGAACTTGAGGTTGTAGATGGCGATCTAGAAAAGGTAGACAAAGAGGCGCGTAGACTTGAGGCGCGCAAAGAGCAGGGCATGGCTAGGACGCTAGAGGATTTGGTAGCGCTAGGTATGCGCAGAGGTATGCAGAAAGCAGCGCAATGGGCAGCAATAACAATGGCATCCAGGGAGAAAAGAAAACCAGAAGGTAAGGACTTTAACGCAGCACGAGAAATCCACAAACGTTTACAGGAAGCAGCTTAATTCAATGTGATATTATGTAGAAATAACACATGAATCAGGCGAAATGGATGAAAAAGAAATACGAAAAATGCATAAAGTGCGGCGAGAAAAATGATGGTTCTCATTCGTCTTATTGCAAGCTCTGCTACAACGCATACAAAAGGGCAAGCTACGCGAAAAACAGGGAAAAGGAAGTTGCAAGGGTCATGGACTACACGGCAAGAAATTACGATGCCTTCAAGGCCAAGCTTAGCGAATACCGGCAGAAGCCAGAATGGAAGGCAAAAAGAAAGGCATGGGAACAAGAAAACAAAGCCAACATAAAGATATGGGATAACACGAAGCGAGCAAAGAGGTTTGCTGCCACAAAGGATTTTGACCCTATCACTCCAGAGCAATGGGAAGAAAAAATAAAAATGTTCAAAGGCTGCTGTGCGTACTGCAATAAAAAAACAAAAGCTCCAGAAATGGAGCATGTCATTCCGCTTTCTAAGGGCGGCCCGCATACCATTGAAAATATTGTGCCTGCATGCAAATCATGCAATTGCAAAAAGCATGCGGCAGACGAGCTTGCATTCCGGCAAAAACAAGGACAGCTGCTATGAAAGAGATGGATATTATGCGACTGATAATGGTGGCCCTGTCTGAGCATGGGTGCATTGTTTGGAGAAATAACTGCGGCGTGCTGAAAAATGCAGCAGGAATCCCGATCAAGTTTGGGCTCTGCGTAGGATCGAGCGACATTATTGGGGTCGCGCCTTGCGGCAGATTTTTGGCGGTGGAGGTTAAAACCGACAAAGGAAAACCGACGCCAGACCAAATCAGATTTATTGAGGCAATTAAACGAAAAGGAGGCATCGCAGGAATAGCTAGATCACCCGAGAATGCTGTAGCATTACTTTCCCAGTCTGCGGACTAAATTAGAGGCAACAAAATGCACTATGATTGCGATCATGTAGGGCACCGCGTTTACGCGGTCAGGACTTTCTCAAATGGCTCCATTCATCACTGTGTTCAGTGCTTGAATTGCCTATCTGTTGTAAAAATGCAAGAGCACCAAAATCGCCCTTGGATCAGGAAGGATGAAATACCTTCGGGTTTCGCCGTCCACACCTTTCTTGAGCCAGGGCAAAAACAATGACTCCTTCTATTAGCTGGTACGCATCCAACTACATCGACCGGTTTGGGATGAAGCTCGTCCCTGTCGAGCCGCTAAAGAAATTCCCGATGGCGAAGGACTGGGGGCATAACGTTTTGGGCGAGGCGATCACTGCCGAGCTGTTCTATGATCAAAACCCAACCTGGAACATGGGCGTTGCCCTCGGCCCGTCAAAACTGTGCAGTCTTGATATTGACTGCATGGACTCGTTCGCCATCATCTGTGAAACGTTTGGTATCGCTATCGATGAGCTGATTGCTGAGACGCCAACCATTCAGGGCAATCCGGCTAAGGGCTGCCGGCTGATGTTCCGTGTGCCTGCTGGCGTTTCGTTGCCTTACCAGAAACTGAACTGGAGACGTAACGACGGTACTGGCAAGAGCTACACGGTATTTGAACTGCGCAGCGCTACCGACGGCGAGCAGCGGCAAGATATCGTGCCTCCTTCTATTCACCCTGAAACCGGAAAGCCTTACCAATGGCTAACCAATCCACGTCAGGACTGGCCGACGCCGCCTGCCTGGATGCTGGCAATGTGGGGTGACTGGGAGCGGTTCAAGCCTCAGCTAGTTGATATGTGCCCGTGGGCAGAAGAGAAGGTGCAGGCCGTACATCGTCCATCTCCTATCCAGCGCCAAGAAGGACAGGTGTCCGTCATTGACTCATACATTGATGCCAATGATCTGCAATCCGAGCTGTCTCGCTATGGCTATAAGAAGGTCGGTAAGCGTTACCTTTCACCGCACAGCACAACGGGGCTTCCTGGCGTTCTGATATTTCCGGAGGGGCGCTCGTGCTGGATTAACCATGCTTCAGACCCATTGTGTTCTGAGGACTCTGGCCGCCCGGTTAACGCCTTCGATCTGTTCTGCTATTACGAATGCAATGGCGATGCTAGCGCCGCCGTAAAGAAAGCCGCCGAACTTCTTGGTATGAAATCGGAGCCTATGGCAAAACGTCAGCAAGCGGTAGAGCGGTATGTTGAGGATGAGCCGGAAGAATTCAACGAGCAGGATTACGAGTTCGAGCCGCCTCGCCACCCTGATGATGAAGTCCAATCGCCGGCTATTCAGGATAAGCCGGTCGCTCGCTTCTCGCGAGCGGAATACAATCTGGCCGAGATCCTTCCGTTCTGTAACGACAAAGGCAAGCCGCTTAACCATATCGCCAACGTCGGTGAGATCTGCAAGCGTATTGGCGCAGTAATACGCTACAACGTAATCCGCAAGGAGGAGGAGATACTGATTCCGCATCACTCGTTCAGCATCGACAACGAAGCTAACGCTTCCTTCGCGTGGCTGAAGTCTGAGTGCTCTCTGTTCAACATGGGCACAGACAGTCTAGGCGAGTACATCACGTACCTAGCCGACAAAAATCTTTACAACCCAGTAGCTGAGTGGGTTGGATCGAAACCGTGGGATGGCGTAAGCCGGATGCAGGATTGGTGCAATACGGTAACTGGCGCTCAGGATTACATTCCGCGCAAGAAGTGGCTTAAGGAAACACTGATGCGCCGATGGGCTATCTCTGCTGTTGCTGCTGCCCATTCGCCTGATGGCATATCGGCTGCCGGCGTTCTGACAATCCAGGGCGAGCAGTACCTTGGTAAAACGAAATGGTTCAAGCAGCTTGCACCCGAGGCGATGAACGTTGTTAAGGACGGCATGATCCTTCGTCCTGATGACAAGGACTCAGTGAAGCAGATCTGTTCGTTCTGGCTTGTTGAGCTTGGAGAGCTCGATGCTACGTTTCGCAAGTCGGACATGGCTGCGCTTAAATCATTCTTGACGAACAAGACAGACGTTCTGCGTCGTGCCTATGCTCGCAGGGAATCTCAGTTTGCCCGTCGTACCGTGTTCTTTGCGTCCGTGAACCCGAAAGAGTTCCTGCATGACCCGACCGGCAACCGGCGATACTGGACGATTGAAGCGACAAAACTTGATCACTCGCACGATATTGACATGCAGCAATTTTGGGCAGAAGTGCTCCAGATGTGGAAAGGCGGAGAGGGGTTCTATCTGCTTCAGGATGAGATGACTGAGCTCAACGCGCACAACGAATCGTACACAGCTATCGACCCCGTAGAGGACCGGATCATGTCGGCACTGTCATGGGGTGATGAGCAGGTTGATTGGCGGTGGGCAACGGCTACCGATATTCTACGGGACGTTGGTTTCGACCGCCCTAATCAGTCTGAGGCTTCACGAGCCGCTGCTTGCTTGAGGAAGCACAACGGGGGGCAGGGTCGACGAAGTAACGGCAGGGCTCTGCTGCTTGCGCCAAAGCGAATGCTAAGCGAATACCCTTAACACCATTGCCCGCAGATGCGGGCTTTTTTTCGTCTCCGGCTCAGTCAGTGTACCAGTGTGCTATAAGGGCACCTTTTAAAAACAAGGTGCACTGTCTCAAAGCCACGTGATCCGTGGCCTCTAGCCCTTTCAGTGTACCTAGTGTACTTATATCTATATAAGTAGTATAAAAGGGGTAATAGGGGTAATAGGGAGAAAATGGTATATATAGGGATTCCGTTACACTGGGTACACTGAAAACTCTGTAAGCCTTATAAACCGTGGCCTGGACACAGGGTGCCTGCTATTATCGAAGGTGCACTGATAAGGAGAATAGAAATGACGCACAATCTTGCGGCGCTGACACCTGATGAGCGAGCATCTATGGAGCAGCATCGCGCTGAATGCCTTGAGAGGTACAAACAGGGCTGCCACTACGCCAGGGAGATACTGTTCGGCATGCGAGCCCGTAGAGGCCCCCACGCCCGAGAGTGGGCCGTATCCATGCTTCACGCCAAACCGGAGATTTACGAACAGAGCCGATCAGCACTAAATGCACTGATCAAGGCGAAATCAGCTTGACGCCAACCCAGCAGCACCGTAAATTGTTTTCACATTCAGAGCATTCGGTAGGGGAAGAAAATGGAAAATGATTGGGACGGTGAGGGTCTTCCGCCAGTAGGCATGATATGCGAGGCATACATCTATGCAGATACCGCAAAGCAAGGACGACCAATTAATAGATGGGTAGTCGGCGAGTTCGTTGGTGCTGCTTATGATTCGAATGGTGGCTGCGCAGGACTGTTTAAGACTGAAGAAGGCCGAGTACATGTAATTGAGGCTTTCTCATATTTCCGGCAGGAGCGAACTCCAGAACAGATAGCGGCGGAAGAGCGCGAGGTGGCTGCTAGCTCTATGAGTCAAGCAACTCAGGGTGCCAAGGATTGGATGGAAGCCTTCCGCATGCTACACGACGCCGGATACCGCAAGTAAGTGTTTTCCAGAGAACAGTTAAATTGAGAGTTTGGAGGGGTGTGATGGATAGTAGGCAGCAGTTTGAAGCGTACATACTGAAACGAAATGCCGGTGATATCGATTACTGGAAAGACAAAGGAGGCCTAACAGGAATGATTGGGTCTGATCTCTACAATGTAGCTTGGGTTCAGAACGATTATGAGCTTTGGATGGCGTCACGAGAATCTGTAGTGGTTGACCTGCCAAAACAATTCAAGGAAGCGGACTGCCCAGACCTTGAAGAACTACACGAAGCCATTCACTCTGCCGGAATTCGCACCAAATGACCCTAACCGACCTACTCCCCCTACTAATCGCCATCTACGAAAAACACGGCGACCTACCACTCGCTACAGGCTTCGACGACCATAAGCCTATTGTGGGTGCGCTGGTTAGTGAGTTTGAGAAGACTAGCGAGCTTGGTAAGAAGGGCGAGCTATTTGTTGATTTCTACTGAGGGATACGAAGATGTTCATGTATACAGATAAAGAGTTCAAGGCTCATTGCGATATAGAGCAAATAGCGGCATGCTCTCCAAATGAACTTGTTGCTTGGCGGTCTTGGGTTGCCGCTCATAAGTCGATGATCACCGCTTAGGTTGAAGGGCTTATGGCGTTTTATGATGCTAAAACTATAGCCGACCTCATTGAGCAGCAAGCCGATCATGTAAAGCTTCTTCAGCTTCGACTGTCTCCGTATCTGAATGAGCAGCATGCCACCTCAAAAGTAAGGGAGGGCTAGATATGAGTAGCGCTGATATGTGTCAATGCGCAGGCTGCTTTCCTGCAAGGCAGGCAGCAGATGCTTTTGCGAAAAAAATGGCTATCCTTGAGAAAATCAGGGAAATCAAAAAGCGGAAAGAATCTAGTGGAGATCGTAAAAATGATTAATGCATCTGATGCGCAACTGATCGCGATCTGTCGTGGGGCGGCTCAGAGATGTGACGAGCAGCACGCGTACATGGCTTTGGCCCGAAGAGATCCTCATAGCTGGCTTCCGCACAAATGGGTGGTTGATGCCATGCGTGACTCACTCGCTATCAACACGGGAAGGCTCGCCGAGCTTAAGGCGGAAAACGAATCTTTGCGCGCTAATTCCGAAAGGTATGAGTGGCTGAAGCTAAACTCAGAGATCATCCTAGCTAATGAGGCTGGATATATTTCAGTCCTTAGTGGAAAAAAGATTTATACGAGATACCAAGCATCTCATGAGATTGACGGGGCAGTTGACGCGAGCATGAATGATAAAGAAGCTAATGAGGCTTGAAAATGAGAAGAAGAGAAGATTTCGAGGCTTGGTCAGCGAATCATTATCTGCTTGGTGAGTGCGGTACCAGTATGGAGGATGGTGAATATTTTCACCCAGAAATGCAATATGCGTGGGAGTCATGGCAAGCTGCACAACTACGCGAATCCGACCTCCTATCCGCCCTAATCGCCATAACCAACTCCGGCCCCGACGCAATACCGATCAAGGAGGCGTTTGAGATGGCGCATAGGGCGATTGAGCGGGCGACTGGAGGAAAGGTATGAACAACTACAGAATGAGCCATGCGACGTACACACAGGCTTGCGACCATGCTGGGAGACTCAAGCGTCAAGGAGCTATCGGCGTTTGCATCATTTGGACCGGTGATGGGTACGACGTTACTTGGTCGCAACCTTAATGCGAACCTGACTCAATCGTCGCCTTTATGACCATAATATAATTAATAGTCACGGAATGAATATATGAACAACATACGCGCAAAGTTTGAAGAGATTTGGCCGGTGCCTGATCACATTGAGTGGGATGGTCAGCTTGGCAGATACGAGCCTACTATGTACAACTGGCAGACAATTCCAGCGTGCGACTTCTACAATGTTCGCCTCGACACCTTCACCCGCCGCCAGGAGACTATGGGGCCGGTTATGTCGTTGGTGGATGAAATGATTGCGGATATCAGGTATCGCGCTTATCATGATGCCGACGATGAAGATGACGAGAAGTCCAAAGCTTTGCTGCATCGAGCTAAACAAATATTGGGAGATAAGGAATGAACGCACTGCCCGGACAACTGGAATTGCCGACCGTGATTGATCATAAGCGCTGCTCTATTTTGAAAGAGATCAACGTGTCGGCTAGCAACTCGACTACGCCGGCAGACCTACACAAGCCAGCCGGCGTTCGACTGGCTAAGATGCTTAGCCAATACGACGATTCGCCATCATCGCAATTGTGGGGCGACATTCAGCGGTTGGCGCGGGAAATCTTGAAATGAGCGAGTGGATTAGTGTTGATGAGCGGCTTCCTTTGATCGCTGTTGATGGACAGCATTTTGCGTGCGTCGAGGTTCTGGTAACTGATGGCGAATACGTGCACGCTACTGATTTCAAAGCGGGCGGAATACCTGTCGCCTGGGTAGAGTTTGATGGTTATGGCGCTATTGCTCGCAGCCAGATTACTCACTGGATGCCGATGCCGAAACCTCCAACAAAATAACCCTTGCAAAACCACCAAAAGGCTCCTAATGTGAGCCTTTCTTTTTGGATTATTTTTGGAGGGGTTACAGATGAGCAGCGAACGACCAGAGAATCACATGCTGATGGTAAAGGGTAAGCATTTTTACTGCGACTGCGGATGCAATGTCTTCACGCGACCATTCAAGGATAAGCCGAATCGATACAAGTGCAACTCTTGCGATGCAACATACACCACGGAGCCAGCACAATGACAATCTCAACCACAACCCTAAGAAACGCAGCCCGAGCGATTGAGTGTGACCTGTGGACTGACCCTGACGGCGCTAACTACCTGGCTAAGGACGGGGCTATTCTTCGGCGGTGGGAGCCTGAGCATTCGTTGGCTGATGCGTTTGAGTTGATGTCAGCGCTGGACATGAAGGCTGAGAGCGTCGATGGAGGTCGATTCATCGAGGCAGAGCTATACAGGTTTCGCAGACTGCACAGAGGATGCTGCGACCATAGTCACGACCGCGCACAAGACTATAGAACGGCAATCCTTCTGTGTGCGTCAGATTTCGGTGCGCGACTATGCCAATAATCGCTTGCACATGGTTTATGTACACGTATATTCTGCCTGCCGTTAAGGTGAAAATTAGTTATTGGAGGGGTGTATGAGTATCTATTGCGGAAGGAAATTTGCGATGTCAGGCGAGGGATGGTCCGAGGTGTGCGGCCAATCAATGCGGCCTTCATGGCATCTAGCTCAGTGCGAGTCGTGCGCCAGACAAGAAATAGCAGGTCTAAAAATAAAGGTTGATGAGCTCCACGAGTTGATTCATAGCGGAATCGGCGCTGTCATTGCCGATGCTCGTAGATATAGGTGGATTAAGCGAAACGACGGCTCACAATCTTATGTCTTGGCCAAAAACATTGATGGCGACCTAGATGCAGCTATCGACGCAGAGATAAACGATTCTCCGGAGAACCCTTAATGCCAACGCTGAGCATCCTAGGGCTCACTCTGGAGGCCGATATCATCTACGTCCATACAGAGCCAGCCACACAGCACGCAAACGGCTCCAGCGAGCTTGAGTGGACTCTAGAATCAGGCACAGACGAAATAGGCGAAACAATTTCGCGAAAAGGCCTTGACTTCATCGCCGATAAGTTTTTAGATGACATCGAACGCGCTATTTGGGCGCAGATAGGGAGATAGGGAAATGTCGGAGTTAACGGTTTTTATTCGTGGCTATGCAGTTGACGTGAATGTGACGCGCGCATTCGTTCAGAAGCCGCTTGGTCGCATGGCTGATAGCGATGCAGATTGCTATGGCTATTCCGAACTTGATTATGATGTGATCGCTGTTATCAATGAGCACGGCGACGCCATGCAAGAAATCGCCGCCAATTCCTGGGCAGAAGCGAATCACGCAGAAATCGTCGAAAACATTTGGCATGAACTGGAGCGTCAATCATGAGCATTACAGTCACCCAAGCACGCATAGCACTCGAAGCCGCGCACATGGCATACGTGCAGGCTGATATCGAGCATTCTACAGCTACCCACATCGCAAAAGAAGCGCTGACCAATGCGCGACACGAATACTGGAATGCGTGCGCTGCGTTCTGTACCAAGCTGGAGTTCGCTACGGATCTGGCTGATGTGCATGACGCGCTTATCACTCAGGGGCTTTGGACATGAAGCTGAAGCTAATGTGGGCCATCCCGATGACACTGGTTGCTCTGGCTGCATGCCTATTTATCGCTGGAAACATTGACGTGTTTAGCTGGAGCGAGGCCGGAAGATTCGGGTTAGTATCTGTTGGAGTAGGTGTATTTGTTCTGACTGCCACCTGCCCACTTTTCGAGGATTTCTGAAATGAGCGAGTTGCAGCCTGGGATGCTAGCGCTTATCGTTGGTTCTCGTTACGCTGGCACTCAGATCAATATCGGCAAGATGGTTGAGGTAATATCCATTGAGCCAGACAACTAAGCACTGGTTAAAGGCGACTCAATCACGGATCAGCATGGCGGCACGGTAGATCAGGCTATTTGCTTGAAGACTCATCTATTGCCGATTAAGCCTGAATGTGATCCGCTCGACGTAACCCATAAGGAAGAACTGCATGCATGAAATTATCAAGGAAATGCAGGCTAGAGGCTGGAGCCTGGCACTGATCGCCGCAAGAAGCGGTGTCAGCCAGAATAGGCTGGAGCGTGGAGTGTTTGGCGTTCGTGAAGAGCGAGCACTACTCCGGTTGGCTGAGGAAGAATGTCACATCGATTTGGATAGCATGGGGATTGAAGAATGAAGTTTGATCTATTTAAATTACTCCAGTTTGTTAGCATTCTGATAATTTCAGTTTGCGCAGGCATTAAATCGACAGTGTGGTTGGAATGATTGTATGGGTTGCGCTGACAATACTCTTGGATATTCAGGAAGCCATCGAGAAAGGACATAAGAAATGAGCCGCAGCGACGGAAGCACAGCAGACTACTACGTACTCCCTGAAGGCGCTACACAGCTTCAGGACTTGATCAGCCATCGAGATATGAATTCGCAAATCGGGGAAATATTCCGGGCCTGCTATCGGTACGGGATCGTCAGTCACAGCGATAAGATGCGCGACGCTAAGAAGATCCGTTTCTATGCTCAGGCTGAGGTTGAGCGGTTGGAGAAGCTAGTAAGCGCAGTAGATCTTAGCGAGTGGCAAGAGTGGAAGAAGGGCGATATCGTCGAGTCAATGGAGAGTGGTGGCGGCATTACGAACGGAGATAGCTATATCCTGATCGCTGACCCTGAGCAAGAAAGTGGCGATATCCGATTCTACGACGATGAGGGTTGCGCAAGAATCCGAGACGCCGACAAATACCGCTTCGTATCCCGCCCAACGAGCACAGCCCAATGACCGAATACAACGAGCAGCGCTAATAATTCAATCAAGGCCCGGATTCAGGGCCTTTTTATTGCATAATGGATTTACACAAGATCGGTTGAGGGATGAAAATGCAAGAGCTTCAGTGGTGCATGAGTCAGGGCTACACGAATCAACAGGCGGCGGATCATCTTGGGATCAATGAGCGGACTGTGCGCAGATGGAAGGCGCGAATTGCTAGCGAGCCAGCGCAGGAAGCGGCCAATCAAGAGCAGTCGGACACCTACGTCATTACCTCCGCAGTCAACGCCACAAAGGCGCACAACGGCTTTCTGGCGTCGCTGCACAACTACTGCCAGGCTAACAACGCAAAGCTGATTGTTCTGCCTATGCGTTATCGCAACCCTACCCGCAAGGAAGAAACGCCTGATGACTGGTGGGATGCTCGACTGACTCCGCATATCGTCAATCAGCGCACCAAGCTGTGCCGCGACGTTGTTCTGCTCGCGGACATCAAGGTTCAGCCTACTGCAATCAACCCGCTGCAAGGCTGGCTGACCGTATCTGGAACTGACTCTGCAATCCTGGCCCACACAAAGGTCGCGCTTCAGTCCGTGCCGACGATGGTTGGCGATGATGCCAAGCTGGTTATGACTACTGGCGCCTGCACTGTTCCGCAGTACTCCGACACCAACGCCGGCAAGAAGGGGGAATTCCACCACACACTAGGCGCTGTGATTGTCGAGGTAGATAAGAAAGGAACGCACCTTCGCCACGTCTTGGGTGAGCGCGATGGCTCATTCATCGACCTGACTACCAAGTACTCGCGACATGGCGTTGAGGTCGCTCCTGACGCGTCCGTGTTGATCCTTGGCGACCTACACGCTAGACAGGTAGACAGTAAGGCTCTAGACGCCACAGAGCGCCTTGCATTGGCTATAAACCCTAAGTCGGTGTGCCTGCATGATGCGCTTGACTTCTCTTCGGCATCGCACCACTCAGGTTACTTCGAGCGGTTCAAGCTTCACATCACCAAGCAGAACAGCATTCTGTCTGAGCTGAAGGTGACAGCCAAGATCCTAGACCGCATCTCGATGTGGGCGCCTGAGATCGTCATGGTTGGATCTAACCACAACGAACACTTCACGCAGTACCTGTCTAAATACGAGAACGCGCTAGACCTAGAGAATGCGCTGGTCTATCACGAGACAAAGGCTGCGATGCTTCGGGCAATCCATGAAGGATCATACCTTGACCCGTTCAAGTACTGGGTTGATAAGCTGGCATCGACGCCCGAGGTTATCCACTGGCTGCGACCTGGCGAATCGATCTCGCGTCACGGTATCGAGCTAGGATTTCATGGCCATAGAGGGCCAAACGGAGCACGAGGCAGCACGAAAGGATTTAGCAATATCGGAGCGCGTACCGTAACTGGTCACAGCCATTCTCCTGCGATCATCGATGGCGCTTATTGCGTAGGCACAACCAGCAAGCTCAAGATGGGATACAACGAGGATTCGCCGTCATCCTGGCACCATACGCATTGTATTGTGTACGCAAACGGGAAAAGGGCGCTTTTGCATTGTGTATCAGGCAAATTCTTTCGCTGATAATGCTTGACCGCGCTAACCACGCGGTCTACCATCAAAAAATACAAATAACGGAGGTGGATATGAAGATTTTAGGTTTTGCAATGCTTGCGGCTGTTTTCGCTGGGCTGTTCGTGTTTACAGCGAAGTCGCACGGTTACACGCATGCCACTATATCGTGGGGTATCTCGATATTGGTCACGGCTATTATTTTCGTGTCTATCAACCTAATTGTTGACTGACAATAGGAGGGCTCGCCATGTTTTATCTAGGCTTGTCCATGATCGTTATCGTGATGGCAGCACTGTTCGTCTTCAGCTCGATGCTGATCGGCGTCAGGATTACGACAATCATCTGGCTCACTGCTACGTTCGTAATGGCGGTGTTTGCTTTCGGGTTTATCAATTTTCGGGTGGGACGTTATGATCGCAGTTATCGTTAAATGGCAAGAAGGCAGTCCCGCACAATTCAAACCAGGCCAATTCCTAGTCTACGAATCCGGCGAGTATGCGCTTGTAGGCAGCAATACGGCTATCACGTCAACGCAGCGGATCGTCAAGCATACGACGCTGATTGAGGGGCATGAGTTGGATTGGTTGCAGTCGATGGCGGTTGAGCGTTCTTTAGGAGTGGCGAAATGATCAAGGTAGGCGATAAGGTTCTTGTAACTACAGACAATTGGTTTCATGCTCCAGATGGCAAGTCATACCAGTCCGTATTTGGAACTGTTAACGCCATCAGTGGCGATCAAGAGACGCTAGGTATTCGCACTAATGCCAGAGCAACTAACTGGTACGCGACTATCGGTAATGTTCTGATTGCTGGCTGTCAAATCCACTATGCGCTCAAGACTGACGAGTGCAACACTGATGACGTTGAAGACTTCCGAGTAATCGACGGCGAGACTAAATACTTTAGCCGTCCATCCTACATCTACAGGGCCGATTAATGACAACCCTAATCGCAATCTACCTGGCAGTCGGGTTCTTCTCGTACTGGCCGGCGCTTTACAACTGGGATGCGTACGAGCCTTGCGCCGAGGTTCGCTGGTATCACTTCATCGCAGCATGGGCTCTATGGTGCGTCTGCTGGCCTATTCGTTATGCGCAAGATGCTTGGTATTGGTGGAGGGCTAAGAAGTGAGTGATTGGGTGTCGGTATCCGAGAGAATGCCGGAGTCTTCCGGACCATATCTGGTTTACAAGGAGAAGTCGGCGTATCAGTACGGAGTCTATGATTGGTTGCGAGCAGAAGGGTGCTGGGAACCGGAGCTGATGAGCAAAAAGCGATCAGAGTCAAAGCCGAAAACGTGGGTTACACACTGGAAACAACTGGAGCCACCGAAATGACCACAATCAACGACCTAGACCAAATCAACACAATGGCGATGATGACCATGTGCGAGCTTGGGTATGCGCGGTATGAGAGGTTTCGTGCTGGGCTGAAGATGGATGATGAGGCTTGCGAGAAGCTGAGGCAGTTCGTGCATTCGAATGCTGATCGCGAACACGAGCTAGAACTACGAATTAAATGCGCACCGATGTACAAACCTATGGCATACTAGGTCCAACAGCGCGCTATCCTCTGACTCGTTACGTTAGCGCCTTCTAATCGCGGTCCTCCCCTCCCTGCGATGCTGCACCTTTAGCCCATCGTGAACCGTCCGATGGGCTTCTTTTTGCCTATTAAATGGCTGTTTTTACGCAAAACAGGCAGAATATGTGCAGTTTTGTGCATGTGATATCATTTCTACATCCGGTGACAATGCCAGCGCAGGACTTGAAATCCTGTTAGCTTCCGGATGCAGCCTGTCGCAGTACTCAGGAAACCCCGGCGAG
>Ga0182007_10000366_pt1 | contig 28535 bp, 25 predicted proteins | sample Sormic07211113_1_FD_123023 | JGI IMG/M metagenome (GOLD analysis project Ga0182007, IMG submission 123023) | Rhizosphere microbial communities from Sorghum bicolor, Mead, Nebraska, USA - 072115-113_1 MetaG | ecosystem: Host-associated > Plants > Roots > Rhizosphere | place: USA: Nebraska...
GCCGGTGATCAGCGCATGGTTCAGCACGATCGCGCCGATGGCCCACGGCAACGCGCCCGGCACCAGCACGCCCGCGCCGATGGCCGCGACGTGCCATGCCGCGCTGGCGCGAATGGCCGGCGGCCAGGGCCAGGATTCTTTGGACGCAGGAACGGAAGACATGGGGGCCGATTTTCCCATCAGGGGCGCGCCGCTTTCGCAGGCGCCACACTCCGCGCAAACGCCGCCGACAGCAGCAGCGCCAGCAGCGCGCCCGGCGCAACCACGCGACCGATGGACGACAACGCCGGGATGTCCGAAATCGCGATCAGACCGAACGACACCACCGTCGTCAGGTTGGCCAGCATCAGGGACGCCAGCGTGTCTTCGTCGGCCCGCCCGGTCGTGCGCAGCTGGTCGAAGAACAGCGCGTAGTTCGACCCCACCGCCACGATCAGCAGCAGCCCCACCAGATGCAGGATGCCGAGCGCCGCCTGCAGCAAGGCCATGCCGCCGAGCGTGAGCACCACCGCGAACAGCAGCGGCTGGCACACGGCGAGCAGCCGGCGCCACGAACGCAGGTAGATGCCGAGCAGCACCACCACCGCCAGCGCGCCGAGCAGCACCTGCACGAAGGCCTCGTGCAGGTAGCGCTGGTACAGGCCCGCGAGTTCGCGGCCGACGTCGACCACCTGCACTTCGGGCAGGCCGGCCAAGGCTGCTTCGAGACGGCCCTGGTCGAACTTGGCGCCGGGGTGCAGCACGACCAGCGTGCCCCATCCGCCGCCCGGACGCTGATACATGAGCGTGTTCAGGATCGAACCGAGCGGCCCACCGGCCAGTTCGGCGCGCTCCACCGGCGGCAGCTTGCGTGCCGCCTCGATGTCGGCCAGGAATGGCCCCAGGCGCGAAGCCGGCAGCGGCATCCCCTTGGTCGCCTCGGCCAGATTGGCGCGCAGCGTTTCGGCGTTCGGCAGGCTCGCGATGCGCGCCGTCTGCACCGCCACGCTCGGCAGCACGCGCGTCACGGTTTCGTAGCCGACGAGTTCGCCCTGCTCCACCAGCGCATCGAGCCGCGCCGCGGCCGCCTCGGTGTTGCGCAGGGCGGCCTGTTCGTCGTCGCCGTAGGCAACCACCAGCACGCCACCATCGCTCGCGCCGATGTCGTTGCGCAGCATCTCGTCGAGCTGCTGGGCCGCCTTGGGCACCGGACTCATCGCGCCCAGGTCGGCGCGCCACAGGTGACCGCCCTGCCACAGCACCAGCGCCAGCGCGGCCACGCCCAGCGCCGCCAGCGGCCAGCGCAGGCGCGGCAGGCCGCGCACCAGCGCGCCGGCCATTTGCGCCATGTACCTGCGCATGCCCATGCCGGTGGCGCCATCGGGCGCCAGCACCGGCAGCACGTAGCGCGTGGCCAGCGCGGCCGCGACGAGGCCGGCGATGGAGAAGACGCCCAGCTGCGCCAGTCCCGGAAAGCCCGAGAACACCAGCGCCGCAAAGCCGCACACCGAGGTCAGCAGGCCGAGCCGCACGGTCGGCCAGTTCAGATCGCGCCAGCGCTGCCAGCCGGTGCCAGCCACGGCCGCGCCCCGCGCCTGAATGAGGTAGTAGATGGCGTAGTCGACCGTCTCGCCGATCAGCGTGCTGCCGAAGCCCAGCGTGAGGCCGTGCACCGAACCGAACACGAGGCTCACGCTCGCCGTGCCGATCACCACGCCCGTGGCCACGGGCAGGAAGGCGATGACCAGCGCACGCGGCGAGGCGAACGCCAGCAACAGCAGCCCCCCCATGACGATGCCGCCCACCACCGCGAGATGGATCGCTTCGGTCTTGATCTTGTCGCGGCTCATCACCGAGAACACCGGCGGCCCGCTCAGCAGCAGCTTGGGTGCCGTTGCGCCCATGCCGCGCGTCGCGGCCTCGTAGGCGGCGTGCACGCGTGCGATGGCCACGGCCTGCGCGTCGAGGTCGCTGCCGGCGGCGCGCGTGGTGGCGATCATCAGCGCGCGCGGCGCGGCGCGCGACATCCAGACGCCGTCTTCGCTGCGCGGCGCGCTGGCGGGCACCAGCTCCATCGCAATGCGCTGTGTCTCGCCGGTCGGGTCGCGGTCGAGAAACGGCTTGATCACGTTGCCGGCCGGCGTGCCAAGCATCGACAGGGTTTCGTTGATGGCGTCGCGCAGACCCTCGGCGGTGAACTGCCCGGGCACTACGCCTGGCGACAGCTGGTAGCGGTGCTGCAGCACCCAGGCTCCCGCCTCGCTCCAGTCGCCGACGTCGCCGTTCTGGACCAGATCGAACAGCTTGCTCTCGCGCATGTCTTTGGCGACAGCACGCGATACGGCGGCACGCTGCTCGGTGCTGCCGCCCTCGATGCCCAGCATCAGCGTGCGCGAGGCGACGCCGCTTTGCAGCTGCTCGATCAGCACGCGCTGGCGCACGTCCGGGCTCTTGGGAAGGAAGGCGGAGAGATCCGCGCCGATCTGCGTGCGCGCAATGACGACGGCACCGCACAGCAGCACCAGCAGCCACGCCAGCAGCACGACCGCTCTGCGCCGCCAGCCCGGCGGACCGCCTGCCTGCTGTTGCGGCATCACGGCGTGGTGCGTCCGGGCGCGCTGGATGGAGCCGCGTTGCCCGGTGTGATGTTCATGACCGAGCGGTCACCGCCGACGAACTCCATCTCGAGCCCCAGCACGTCGCTCGCGCGGCCGCTGATGCGCATGCTGCGCACCTGCGCGGCCAATCGGCTGTCCATCGGGACGAGGTCGAGCGTCCACTTGGCAGCCGAGCCCGACACGGTGCTGCGGAAATAGCGCTGCAGCGTGGCGCCGTCGCCGGTGAGCGTGCCGCGCATGGCCTCTACCAGGCCGAGCAGCTCGGGCATGCTGTCCAGCGCCAGCGTGCGGGTGCGGCCGCCGCGCGAAAGCGTCAGCGTGTTGCCCTCGACAGCCATGGTCTCGATGCGCGGCGACAGCGTGCGGCGCACCAGCTTGTCGGGTGCATCGAAGCTCAGCGTGCCGCTGGCGTCGAGCGGGCCTTCGAGGCCGTGCACGAAGCGTTGTTCGGTGAAGCGAGCCTCCCCGCTCTTCTGCTTGGCCAGCAGCGTCATCAGCTCGGGCAGGTCGAACGCCGCCCAGGCCGGCACGGCGCAGAAGGCCAGCGCGAGCACGCATGCCCTGCAAAGCCAGTCAAGCCGCATCTTCGAGCCAGAAATCATGGAAATTGAACCAGTTGTAGGGATACGCGCGGCACAGCGCTTCCAGGCGTGCCACATAGGCTTCGACGGCCGCGCGGATGCGCATTTCGCGCTCCGCGGGGCTGCAGACCGCCTCGCCGAAGTCGGCCAGCGGGTCGAACCGGACATCGTAGCGGGCACCACCGCCGTAGAGCCCGGCCATGAAGAACACCTTGCGGCGCAGCAGAGCCGCCAGCCGGAAGGGTCCGTCGTTGAAAACCGCCGGCTGCCCGAGGAATGGCAGCACGATGTTGTTGCCGCGCTGGTGCGCGGGCTGGTCTTCGCTGCCCGGCAGCGTACGGTCGGCCAGCATGCCGCCCAGGCCGCCGCCGTCGAGCCAGTCGCGCAGTTCGAGCATCGAATGCGGCCGGCCCAGCGCGATGACGTGCGGCCGCAGTTCAGGCACCGCAATGGCGTTGAGGATGGCCGTGATGCGCTGCGCGTTGTCCGGGTACATCAGCATCGCCAGGCGCAGGTTGCGCTGGTGCGTCTGCTGCTTGCAGGCGCCCAGCGCCTCGAAGCTGCCGACGTGGGCGCCGAGCAGGAAGGCGCCCCGCCCTTGTGCGATCTCCGACTCGATCGACACGTTGCCCTCGATGCTGACCTTGAACAGGTCCATGCGCCCGCGCAGGAAGTAGACGCGGTCGAGCACTGTCGAAGCGAAGGCGTACAGCAGGCGGAAACCGTCGACCCAACCCGCCTGCGGGCCGATGGCCCTGAACAGATAGCGCTTGATGTGCCGGCGCTGCGCCGGTGCGAACAGCAGGAAGTAGAGCGCGATGGGCGGCAGCAGCAGGCGCGTGACGTGGCGCCCGCACACCAGCGCCATCCCGACGATGAAACGCAGCGCAAGCATGTTGCTGCGCTCTGGCGCATGCGCCCAGCCCCCACTTTCACCGCGCTCGCCATTCGGGGCCGCCTCCCCTGCCCGGGCAGCCTCTTTCAAGGCGCGCGCTTCAACGTCGGCGTGTTTCATCACGCGGACTCTTGCACGGCCGTCCAGCGGCCGGTGACGGTCACCACGCCGTCGCAGCGAACGTCGAAACGTACGCCGCGGCCGGGTCCGGCCTCCGGGTGCAATTCGATCGATAGCGCGGCGCCCGGTCGCACCGGCGACAGGAACTTCGCCGCGGCGAGCGTGGGATGTGCGCCCAGCCGCGCCACCAGCGCCGGCACGCGCCGGATCGACTCCATGACCTCGGCCAGCACCAGTGCGCCAGGCAGCAGGGGCTGGCCGGGAAAATGGCCGGCGAATACGGGGTGATCCACCGGCACCATGTGCGCCATCTGCACTGGTGTGTCGTCTTCGGCGAGTTGCGCCAGCGCAAATTCGCGCAGCGCACGCACTGTGAGCTTGCCCGTGCCTTCGCGTGGGAACGACTTGACCTGCACCACCCTGCGCGGCACGAACACGGGTTCGAGCCGCTGCCGCAGGGCCGCGATGATGTCACCGGCCGAGAGCTCGGGCGCAACCACGAAGGCCACGGGCCGCACGACCCCGTCGGCCACCTCGTCGGGCAGCCAGAAGGCGCCGTCGTCCACGCCGGGGATGCTGTTGAGATGAAAGTTCAGGTGCGCCAGCGAGCTGCGCCGGCCCGCCACGTGGATCAGGTCATTGGCGCGGCCGAACAGGCGGAAGCGGCGTTCGTCCAGCAGTTCGAGCACGTCGGCCATCGGCGTGGGCTCGGGCATGAAATCGCCGCTGAAGATGAAGCGCTCGGGGCCGCCGTCGGCCGCGGGCTCGGCGTGCACGCGAATCTCGCCGAAGGTCTCCCAGATTTCACTGTCGGTGGTGCGGCGCGTGGCAACCTGGCCCGACTCGGTGCTGCCGTAGATTTCGAGCAGCACGCCACCCATGGCCTGCTCGGCCTGCTGCGCAAGCTGCGGCGACAGCGGCGCGGTGGCCGACAAAATAAGGTCGACCGGCGGCAGTTCGATCCCCGAGAGCAGCAATGTCTTGAGATGGAACGGCGTGGTGACCAGCGCGCGGGGCCGCGGCACCGAGGCCAGAGTTTTCGCGACATCAGCCGGAAAGAACGGCCGGCCGCTTTCGAATGCTGCGCCGCCGAGCATTGCGAGCAGCACCGACGATTCGAGCCCGTAGCTGTGCTGCACTGGCACGGTCGCGACCAGCGTGAGGCCTTCGAGCGAGGGACGCTCCAGCACCCGGCACAGGCGCTTGACGGCCACCGCCACGTCGCCCACCAGCGTGCGCCAGGTCTTGGCGTGCGGTTGCGGCACGCCGGTCGAGCCCGAGGTGAGCAGGCTGGCTGCGTGCATGGCCGCGTCGATCGCGGGCACCGCGCCATCGGCATCGGCACCGCCGCCAGGACTCGCGCGGTTTTCGAACAGCACGCGCTGCATGCCCGGGGCCTGCAGCTTCGGGTCATCGGTGAGCGCAAAAAGATGCGGGCCGCCGGATTCGAGCAGGCGCGCGAGCGTGTCGGGCCGCGCGTCGGGCGGCAGCAGGCTGGCATGGCCGCGCACCAGCGCCGCGCCCAGGCTCACGGCGAAGGCGTATCGGTCAGCACAGAGATTGACGGCCGGCCCCTCGCCCGGAAGCCCAGGTGCGAAGCGGGCCACGTCGGCCAGGAACTGCCGCGCGCTCACGGGGACACCGGCGCGCCACGCCAGGGGGGCGTCGGGGTCTCGGTTCGCGAGCAGTGGCAGGAAGCGAAGGTCTGTCGTCACGCTGGCAGCGCCTGTGTCATTGGCCGCCGGGGCTGGTGTCCACCGACGATGTGCCGTAGAACGCGCGCACCGCATCCACGAGGCGCGTGCGTTCGAATTCGGGATGCAGCCGGTAGCGCAGCAGGTGTTCGCCGACGAACAGCAGCGTCACCATCACCGGCGACAGCACATTGGCGAACAGCGACCACTCGGAGAACGGCCGTGTCAGGTAGATGAGGATCGACGCCAGCACCGTCAGTGCGAAGAAGCCGGTCCAGATGCGCGTGAGCTGCGTGGTGTAGGCCAGCATGTGGCCCTTGAGCGGATGCACGCGCTGCGCGAACTGGGTGATCAGCGGCAGGCCGCGGCCGCGCAGTGTCGAGCCGAACCAGCCGCACAGGGCTGCGTTGATGGCCACGTGCTGCAGCACGTACAGCCGGTTGGGATCGCCCGCCTCACCAAGGAAGACGAGCGAAAAACCGCCAATGCCCAGCACGGCCACGGCGGCAAGGCCCCAGCGGCCGAACCAGCTGGCGGCCAGGCCCATGGCGGCGAGCCAGAGCGGGCCGAGCAGCACCACCACCGCCCATGGCTCCGTGGCGTGGAACAGCGTCATCCAGTGAGAGAGGCCGGCATATGCAACCCCCACCACCAACAGGAGTGCTATTCGCCATCGCGACATGGGATCAGGAAGCTACGCGATGCTGGGCGACGTGGGTCGCGAGCGTGCGCAGCGACTGAAAAATCTGCTGGTTGCGTTCGTCGTCCGAACGCAGTTGGAACCCATAGCGGCGCGAGACTTCGAGCGCCACTTCGAGGATGTCGATGGAGTCGAGTCCCAGGCCTTCGCCATAGAGCGGTTCCGTCGGCACGATGTCCTCGGGGGCCACTTCGAGATTCAGCGCGCTCACGAGCAGCACGGCCAGCTCTTTTTCGATCGGCGACTGTTCGGAGGCATCGCCAGTGGCGGGAATGGGGGGCTGAGCAGTCGATGACAAAAAAACCTCCTGAAACTTTTGCCTGAACTATCGTGCGGGTCGTGGATTATAGGAGGGCCGCTTAGGGCCTGTTCGCCCTGTGCAAGGGGGTCGCGTTGCTTCGAAAAGGGGCTGGCTGTGGCGAACTTCGCGACCCCCTTGCACAGGGTGCACAGGCCCTAGACTACCCGCTTCGATACGACCCGGAGCGCCCCATGGCCGACCCCCTTCTGATCGCACGGCATGAAGCCATCGAGTGCAATCTTCTCCCCAGCCTGGCCAACCGCCACGGCCTGATCACCGGCGCCACCGGCACCGGCAAGACCGTCACCCTGCAGACCATCGCGGAGAAGCTGTCCAGCATCGGCGTGCCGGTGTTCATGGCCGACGTCAAGGGCGACCTGACGGGCGTCAGCCAAAAGGGCACTATCGGCGACAAGCTGGCCGCCACGCTGAAAGAACGCGGCATCGATCTGCCCGAGCCCTCCGCCTGCCCCGTCACGCTGTGGGATGTGTTCGGCGAACAGGGCCATCCGGTGCGCGCCACCATCTCCGACATGGGCCCGCTGCTGCTGGCCCGCATGCTCGACCTGAACGAAACACAGGCCGGCGTGCTGAACCTGGTGTTCAAGATCGCCGACGACAACGGCCTGCTGCTGCTCGACCTGAAAGACCTGCGCGCCATGCTGCAGTACGTGGGCGAGAACGCGAGCCAGTTCACCACCCAGTACGGCAACATCAGCGCCGCCAGCGTGGGTGCCATCCAGCGCGGCCTGCTGCAGATCGAGACCCAGGGCGGCGACAAGTTCTTCGGGGAGCCGATGCTCAACATCGCCGACTTCATGCAGACCGTGGGCGGCAAGGGGGTCATCAACGTCCTCGCGGCCGACAAGCTCATGAACTCGCCGCGCCTGTACGCCACCTTCCTGCTGTGGATGCTGTCGGAGCTGTTCGAGCAGCTACCCGAAATCGGCGATCCCGAGCAGCCCAAGCTGGCCTTCTTCTTCGACGAGGCCCACCTGCTGTTCAACGAGGCGCCCAAGGCGCTGGTGGAACGCATCGAGCTGGTGGTGCGCCTGGTGCGCTCCAAGGGCGTGGGCGTGTATTTCGTCACGCAGAACCCGCTGGACATTCCCGATACGGTGCTGGCCCAGTTGGGCAACCGCGTGCAGCACGCGCTGCGCGCTTTCACCCCGCGCGACCAGAAGGCCGTGAAGGCGGCCGCCAGCACCATGCGTCAGAAGCCGGGCCTCGACATCGAAACCGCCATCACCGAACTCGCGGTCGGCGAGGCGCTCGTGAGCTTCCTCGACGAAAAGGGCCGCCCGAGCGTGACCGAACGCGTATTCGTGCTGCCGCCGGGCAGCCAGCTCGGCCCGATCACGCCCGACCAGCGCAAGGCGCTGGTCGCGGGCTCGCTGGTCGCGGGCGTCTACGAGAAGACGGTGGACCGCGAATCGGCCTACGAAAAGCTCAAGGGCCGCGCCGAGAGCGCACCCGACGCGCCCGCGGTTGGCGCGGGTGGCAAGCCCGCGGCCGAATCGTCCGGCTCCGGCATGGGCGGCATGCTCAACGACATGCTCTTCGGCACCACCGGACCGCGCGGCGCGAAGCACGACGGGCTGGTGCAGACCATGGCCAAGTCGGCGGTGCGCACGATGGGCACCTCGGTAGGCAAGGAGATCCTGCGCGGGGTGCTGGGCGGGATCTTCGGCAGCAAGAAGCGCTGAGGATGCCCCCTCGGGGGCCGCCTACCAGCGCAGCAGGCGCGGCCCCAGCGCGGCGCCAGCCAGCACCGGCACCGCGATCCCGCTCACGTACCAGACTGCGAGAAACGGCGCGGTGAGTTCCATGCAGTGCAGCGCATAGATCGCGGCACCAACGCCTCCGGCCAGCGCCCCGGCCGCGGCCCCCGCCAGCGCCGGCCGCGTGGGCGCCATCCCCTTGAGCGCCACCAGCGTGGCCGCGAACACCGGCAGCGCCATCAGCCCGATGCTCAGCGCGCAGATGCGCCATGACTGTCCCATCAGAGAGGGCATGCGCGCTTCCATCGGCAGGGTGAACCAGGCGACCACCGCCAGCACCCACACCCCGAGCACCGGCAGCGCCGCGCCGACCCAGGCGCGCCGCGGCGCCACACCCGGCCGCGCAAGCCGCTCCACGGCCACGAAGCCGGCCGCTGCGATGCACAGCGGGAACAGCACCTTGACCCAGAACATCGGCCAGAACATGGCCTGCACGATGTCGTACCGCACGCCATACCCGGCGAACAGGATCGCGAACGAGAGCGGCAGGCCCAGCAGCACCGCCAGCCCGATGCGCCGGCCGGCGCGGCGGCGCGGCGCGGCCACCTCGCCATTCGCCAGCATCGCGACGAGATCGTCGGTCTTCATGCCGCACTTCCCCAATTGCTGCCGCACCGCGCCGCCAGCGCCTTGAGCCCGCGGTGGATACCGACCTTCACGGCCGACTCCGACATGCCGGTCAGGCTCGCGGTTTCCGCCACCGACAGGCCTTCGATCTTCACGTGCACAATCGGCAGGCGCTGGCGCTCGGGCAGGGTTTCGAGCAGGCCGCCGAGGTCGCGCTTCGCATCGCTGGCCTCCTCGGCCGATTCGGTGAACACAGCCAGGTCGTCGTCCAGCGGGTCATGCAGGTCTTCGCGAACCGACTTGGCGCGCAGCAGGTCGATCATCTTGTAGCGCGCAATCGCATGCACCCAGGCCGTCAGCGGCTGGTCGCTCTGGTAGGTGTGGCGCTGGTTGTGCATGGCGAGCAGGCATTCCTGGACGAGGTCTTCCACTTCATCGGGCCAGCCAAAGAGGCGCTTGCCCAGAAAGGCGCGCAGGTGCGCGCTGAGTCGCTGCAGGAAGTCGCGGTAGGCCTTCGCGTCGCCGTCGAGGCCGCGAAGGAACAGGCTGCGCAGCGCCGCTTCCGCGTCGCTCGGGTTCACCCTGCTGCTTATTGTGTTTCGTGCCATCGGGCCGGCCGGTTACAGCCGTGTCGAAAAAAGATTCCGGCTGATTGTGCCCAAGCCATCCGCTTGCAAGCGCCACACGCCATCGGTACATTGTGTTTTTTGAGGGCCTCCAATGTCTGCAGACAGTACAACGATCCCTTCCGTCCCCGGCGGCGTCACGCCCCTCCCCCCGCTCCATCCCTCGACGTCGACCGGCCACATCCGGCTTACCTCGCACGCGGGCGGCTTCGGCGCCCTGCCCATCCAGTGGGGCGCGGCCACGGCCACCGAACGAGGGCCGGTCGTCGGCACCACCACCAAGCGCGCGCACCGCAACGTCATCGGCACGCACAGCGGTTCATACAGCGTGTACCGCGCGTTGGCGGTGGCGGCAGGGGCGCTCAAGCGCGAGCACAAAGCCGACCTGACCAACACCGCGCCGACCGACGTGATCGGCCCGTATCCGCAGTGGAGCGATCCGGGCCGCATCGTGTCGCTCGACCCGTGGGGCGCACTGGTGGCCGATGTGTTTTCTGCAGAACTCGCGGCGGGCTACGACATCCGCCCGACCATCGCGATCACGAAGGCCCACGTGATCCTGCCCGAGGTGATCGAGGCGCTGCAGAGCGGCCGCCTCAAGGCCGATGGCAAGTTCCTCACCGCCGGTGGCGCCGCGATGGTCACCAAGGCCGCCATCGAACCCGTGTGGTACCTGCCCGAGGTGGCGCGGCGCTTCGGCTGCTCCGAGACCGACCTGCGCCGCACGCTGTTCGAAGAGACTGGCGGCATGTACCCCGAGCTGGTCACGCGCTCCGACCTCGAAGTGTTCCTGCCGCCCATCGGTGGGCAGACGCTCTACATCTTCGGCAATCCGCGCGACCTGGCCAATCCCGACGTTGAGCTCACCGCGCGCATCCATGACGAGTGCAACGGCTCCGACGTGTTCGGCTCCGACATCTGCACCTGCCGGCCCTACCTCACGCACGCCATCGAGGAGTGCATCCAGGGTGCGCAGCGCGGTGGTGTCGGCCTGATCGCCTACTCGCGCAAGGAAGGCCGCGCGCTCGGCGAGGTCACCAAGTTCCTGGTCTACAACGCGCGCAAGCGCCAGGTCGGCGGCGACACGGCCGACCAGTACTTCGCGCGCACCGAGTGCGTGGCCGGGGTGCAGGACATGCGCTTCCAGGAGCTGATGCCCGACGTCTTCCACTGGCTCGGCATCAAGAAGATCCATCGGCTCGTGTCGATGAGCAACATGAAGTTCGACGCGATCACCGGCTCGGGCATCGAGATCGGCGAGCGGGTGAACATTCCCGACGAGCTGATTCCAGCGGACGCCCGCGTCGAGATGGACGCGAAGATGGCCGCCGGCTATTTCACGCCCGGCCCGGTGCCGGACGCCGACGAACTCAAGAAGGCCAAAGGCCGGGGACTCGCCGAATGAGCAACAGTCACGACCAATTCGACAACATGCCGGTCGACGGATCGGGCAGCTTGCCGCCGGGCGGCGCGGGCGAGATCGACCCGTCCATCGAATTCATGGCCGACACCGCGCACCCTGCCGGCGCTGCCAGCCTGCTGCGCACCACAGCCGCCATCCGGCAGCGCGCGGGCGCCCTGCTGGCGCGCGCGCGCCGGGGCGAATCGCAGTGGTTCCGCATCGGCGGCGACGACACGCTCGAAGACGCCGCACGCACCGTCGCGGAGGTCACGCGCGAGCGTTATCCGTGGGACACCATCCCATACCACAGCCGCTGGCGCCATTTCGAGGCGGGGGGCGCCGACCGGCTGAAGCAGCTGGACGAGTTGCTCGGTCCGCGCATCGATGCACGGCAGCGCGCCCGCGCGCACATCGACCTCGTGCTGGTGAGCGTGCTGCTCGACGCCGGCGCAGGCCCCGACTGGGGCTACACCGAGCCGGCCACGGGCGCGCGCTTCACGCGTTCCGAAGGGCTGGGCGTGGCGAGCTTCCACGCCTTCACCAGCGGACTTTTCTCGTCGAACCCCGACCATCCCTGCCAGGCCGATGCGGCCGGCCTGCGCGGCCTCGTCACCGACCGGCTCGGCGACGCGTTCCAGGTCAGCGAAGTCAATCCGCTGGTGGGCCTCGCGGGCCGCGCGGTGCTGCTGCGCCGGCTTGGCGAAGCGATGAGCGAGCAGCCCGAGACCTTCGGCGAGGACGGCCGCCCCGCCGGCATGTTCGACGCCCTCGTGGCGCCCTTCGGCGCCGCCACGCCGCCCACCGCCGAGATCACCGCGCACCAGATTCTTTCGCTGCTGCTGGAGACGCTCTCGCGCATCTGGCCGGCGGCCAACGCGGTCGACAGCATTGCCGCCGACGGCAGCGACAGTGCAGGCGGCATCGGCTCGGGCGACCCGGCGCTGGCGCTGGGCGACTGCTGGCGGCACAGCGCGGTGCGCGGACCCGGCCTCACCAATGGCTGGATGCCCTTCCACAAGCTTTCGCAGTGGCTCACGTACTCGCTGCTCGAGCCCTTCGAGTGGGCCGGAGTGAAGGTGCGGCACCTCGACGCGCTCACGGCCCTGCCCGAGTACCGCAACGGCGGCCTGCTGATCGACAGCGGCGTGATCGTGCCGAAGGACCCCGCCTTCCTCGAGCGCCGCTGGAAGGTGGGCGACGAGTTCATCGTCGAATGGCGCGCTCTCACGGTGGCGCTGCTCGACGAGGTGGCACCGCGCGTGCGCAAGGTGCTCGACCGCACCGAGGAAGAATTGCCGCTGGCCTGCGTTCTGGAAGGCGGCACCTGGGCGGCGGGCCGGGCTCTGGCACAGCGCTTGCGTGACGGTGCTCCGCCTCTGCTGATCGAGAGCGACGGCACTGTCTTCTAGACTCCCGGTTTTCAGCAACGATAGAAAAAATTCCAATGAGCAACGTCCACCTCGTCAACCACCCCCTCGTCCAGCACAAGCTCACCCTGATGCGCCGCAAGGACGCGTCCACCAACAGCTTCCGCCGGCTCCTCAATGAAATCAGCATGCTCATGGCCTACGAGGTCACGCGCGACATGCCGATGCAGGACATCGAGGTCGAGACCCCGCTCGAGACCATGCAGGCCAAGGTCATCGACGGCAAGAAGCTGGTGCTGGTGTCGATCCTGCGTGCCGGCACCGGCATCCTGGACGGCATGCTGACCGTGGTGCCGGGCGCGCGCGTCGGCCACATCGGCCTGTACCGCGACCCCAAGACGCTGACGGCCGTGGAGTACTACTTCAAGATGCCGGGCGAGATGGAGAATCGCGACGTGATCGTGGTCGACCCGATGCTGGCCACCGGCAACTCGGCCGTGGCCGCAGTCGAGCGCCTGAAAGAGCTGAACCCCAAGTCGATCAAGTTCGTCTGCCTGCTGACCTGCCCCGAAGGCGTCGCAACCATGCAGAAGGCCCATCCGGACGTGCCGATCTACACGGCCGCGATCGACCGCGAGCTGAACAGCCACGGCTACATCCTGCCCGGCCTCGGCGACGCGGGCGACCGGATCTTCGGCACGAAGTAAGGCTCGCCCCCAGGCTGCGCGCACTTCGTGTCGCTTCGCCTTCCCCCTACCGGGGGCAACACCAGCGGCCCGGCAAAGCCGGTTCCGCGGTGTGCCCCGAACAGATGCGCCATCGAGGCCACGTTTTTTTCATAGACCGAGGAGAAGCACCGTGACAGCACGCCGTCAGTTGATCATTCGTTCCGTCGCCATCGCCGCAGCGCTTGCGGCGGGCGCGCCCGGCCTGGCGTTCGCACAGGCCAAGCTCAAGGTGGCGGCGGTGTACACCGTGCCGTTCGAGCAGCAATGGGTGGGCCGCATCCACAAGGCGCTGAAGGCGGCCGAGGCGCGCGGCGAGATCGAATACAAGGCCACCGAGAACGTCAGCAACGCCGACTACGAACGCGTGATGCGCGAGTACGCCACCGGCGGCAACCAGCTGATCCTGGGCGAGGTGTTCGGCGTGGAGGCGGCTGCGCGCAAGGTGGCCAAGGACTTTCCCAAGGTGGCCTTCCTGATGGGCTCGTCGCTCAAGCCGCAGGCACCCAACTTCAGCGTGTTCGACAACTACATCCAGGAGCCGGCCTACCTGAGCGGCATGGTCGCGGGCGGCATGACGAAGAGCAACCGCATCGGCATGGTCGGCGGCTTTCCGATTCCCGAGGTCAACCGCCTGATGAACGCCTTCATGGCAGGCGCCAGGGAAACGAACCCGAAGGTGGAGTTCAGCGTGAGCTTCATCAACAGCTGGTTCGACCCACCGAAGGCCAAGGAAGCAGCCTTCGCCATGATCGACAAGGGCGCGGACGTGATGTACGCCGAGCGCTTCGGCGTTTCGGACGCGGCCAAGGAAAAGGGCAAGCTCGCCATCGGCAACGTGATCGACACGCAAGGCCAGTACCCCGACACGGTGGTCGCCTCCGCCCTGTGGAACTTCGAGCCCGCTGCCGACCGCGCGATCAAGCTCGTGAAGGAAGGCAAGTTCGCTGCCGAAGACTACGGCGTGTACGCACAGATGAAGCACAAGGGCTCCGAGCTCGCGCCGCTGGGCACCTTCGAGAAGAAGGTGCCGGCAGACATCGTCGCCAAGGTGAAGGCCAGGCAGGCCGACATCCTGTCGGGCAAGTTCACGGTGAAGGTGGACGACAGCCAGCCCAAGTCCACCGCAAAGTAGGCATCGTCGAATGCAAATGAATCGTGTGCGGTGGCAGACCGCAAGCCAGGCCGTGGCTGTCGTGGCCTTGGCGCTCGGCCTCGCCGCGTGCCAGCGTGAGCAACCCGTGGCTGCGGCGGCGCCCGCCGCGGCGGCCACGCCTCCTGCGATGGCCGCATCGGCGGCAGCACCCCCAGTGGCCGCGTCGCCGGTCGGCATCCCGCCCCAGCTGCAGGAGCGTGCCGATGCCCTGCTCGCCGCCCACCGGCAGATGATCGTGCTGATGACCGGCGAGCGCACGCTCGACGCGGCCGAGAAGCGCGCGGTCGGCGCGGTTGGGCAACTGCTGTTCCATGACATGCAGGAGCGCCAGCGTGCACTGGTCGCCCAGGCCGGCGAGGAATCCGACCCGGCCACGGTGCCCGCATTGAACGCGCTGCTGGACCGCATCGAAAGCGAGCCGAGCTGGTTCGATGCCGACCGCCTCGCGTTCAAGGAATTCCTCGGTGAGCTGAGCACGCGCTACGGCCAGGCGCAGTCGCTGTCCGGCCTCAAGCTCGGCCGCCGCGCCAGCGAAGACCTGGTCGTGCTCGCCGAGATCGAGCAGGCCTACGACCGTGAACTGAAGGACGTGTTCGGCCGCTTCGCGCAGCGCGGCATCGAGCCCAAGCGGGAAAAATGGGCCGACTACGTGGCCAAGCTCCAGGGCATCTATTCGCGCGAGAAGATCCTCAAGGACTTCGGCGCCATCGTCCCCTACACCCAGCCCGCGGGTGGTGCCAAGGAAAGCGCCGCTGATTCGCGCGAGATCTTCGGCACCTCGCTGCCCCCAAAGACCGTGGTGCTGACCTTCGACGACGGCCCGCACGCCAAGCACACGGACGAGATCCTCGAGATCCTCAAGCGCTACGACGCGCCGGCCATCTTCTTCGAGCTCGGCCAGAACCTCGGCAAGCTCGATGCCCAGGGCAAGGCCCAGCTCGGCGCCAACGGCGCTGTGGCCAAGCGCGTGCTGGCCGCGGGGCATGTGCTGGCGAACCACAGCTTCAGCCACGGCATGATGGCGAAGATGAGCGACGACGCGGTGCGCACCGAGGCCACCGAAACCGAGGCCTTGCTCGACGTCACCGGCCGCCCGCAATCCACGCTGTTCCGCTTTCCCTACGGCGCGCGCAACGAAGACAAGCTCAGCACGGTCGAGGCGCTCAAGCTGCGCTCGATGATGTGGACCGTCGACTCCATGGACTGGGCCGACCCGGTGCCCAAGTCGATCGCCGACCGCGTGCTGGCCGAGGTCGACAAGGCCAAGCACGGCGTGATCCTGTTCCACGACATCCAGGGCCGCACCGTGCAGGCGCTGCCGACGGTGCTCGACCAGCTGGTGGCCGACGGCTACCGCTTCGCCACCTGGCGCGACGGCAAGTTCGTCGTCAATGCGCCCAAGCGCGCGGCACCGGACGACGGCATTGCCGCCGCCGCTGCCGGCGACACGCTCTACCGCGAAAGCTACGCGCTGGTGATCGGCATCGACAAGTACGCCAGGTGGCCCGGTCTGCATCACGCGGTGCTCGACGGCAAGGCCATGGAACAGGCGCTGGTCACGCGCTTCGGCTTCAAGCCCGAGAACGTCACTGCGCTGTACGACGGCGATGCCACGCGCGCCAACATCCTGCGCACGCTCAACGACAAGCTGACCGACAGCAAGCGCGTGAAACGCGACGACCGCGTGCTGGTGTTCTTCGCCGGCCATGGCAGCACCCGCAAGCTCGCGAGCGGGCGCGACGTCGGCTACATCATCCCGGTCGATGCGTCGCTCGACGACCTGGCGGCCGACGCCATCTCCATGCCGCAGCTGCAGGAAGTGGCCGAGGCGCTGTCGGCCAAGCACGTGTTGTTCATGGTGGACGCCTGCTACTCGGGCCTGGGCCTCACGCGGGGCGGCGGGCCGCGCGGCAGCAAGAACTTCCTGAGCGACAACGCGCGCCGCATCGGCCGCCAGATGATCACCGCCGGCGGCGCCGACCAGCAGGTGGCAGACGACGGCCCCGGCGGCCATTCGGTCTTCACCTGGACGGTGCTGCAGGCGCTGTCGGGCAAGGCCGACCTCAATGGCGACGGCGTCATCACCAGCACCGAGCTCGCGGCCTACGTGGCGCCTGCCGTCTCGGCCATCGCGCGGCAGACGCCTGCCTTCGGCAGCCTGCCGGGCTCGGAGGGCGGCGAGTTCGTGTTCGCACTGCCGACCGAGCGCGAAGGCCTCAGCGGCGACGTCGTGCAGCTCGATGCCTCGGCCAGCCAGGTCAACAAGCGCATCGACGAGGCCAACGAGCAGGCCGTGCATGCCGCCGCGGCGACGCCCAAGGCCGCCGCCGCCATCGAGGTGGTGGTGAAGAACCTGGACGGCGCCGAGGCCAGGCTGACGATGCCGGCCGCCGCGCCGCTGCCGCCGCGCGTGGCGGCCCAGCGCGCCAACGACCGCGGGCTGCAGCTGTACCGCGAGCGCCGCTACGACGAGGCCGAAGCCGCCTTCACCGAGGCGCTCAAGCAGCAGCCGCGCTTCGCGCTGGCGGCCAACAACCTCGGCTTCCTGTACTTCAAGCGCGGCAAGCCGGTCGAGGCTGCGCGCTGGTTCGAGCAGGCCATCGACATGGACGGCAGCCGTGCCCTCGCCTACCTGAACCTCGGCGATGCGCAGCTGCAGGCCGGCAACGACGCCAAGGCGCTCGCCGCCTACACCACCTTCGTCGGCCTGGCGCCAAAGCACCCGCGTGCTCCCGCGCTGCAGGCCTGGATCGCCACGCCCGATGCCGCGCATCGCCCTGCACTACCACCCACCAACTCATGACGACCCACCACACTTCATTGCTGCAACGCCTGCGGGGTCCGGTGCTTGCCGCCACGCTCGGCCTCGTGCTCTCGGGTTGCGTCGGCGTCTACAGGTCGCCCGCTGTCGTCAGCACCGACAGCAGCACGCGCCTGGACAGCACGCCGCGCATCGCGGTGCTCTCGGCCTTCGAACCCGAGCTCAAGCTGCTGCTGACGCGCCTGCAAGGCCCGGTGAAGTACAGCGCGAACGGCGTGGAATTCACCACCGGCACGCTCGAAGGCAAGCCCGTGGTGCTGTTCCTGTCGGGCATCAGCATGACGAACGCGACGATGAACACGCAGCTCGTGCTCGACCGATTCCGTGTCACGAACATCGTGTTCAGCGGCATCGCGGGCGGCGTGAATCCGTCGTTGCACGTCGGCGACGTCACGGTGCCGGCCCAGTGGGGCCAGTACCTCGAGGTGCTGATGGCGCGCGAAACCGCACCCGGCAAGTACACGGCGCCGCCCTTCATCACCGACGCCACGCGGCCGAACTTCGGCATGATGTTCCCGCGCCCGGTCGAGGTGCGATCGGCGGCGCGCCCCGAGATCCAGCGCAAGTTCTGGTTCGAGGCCGACCCGAAGATGCTCGACGTGGCGCGTGGCATCCGCAGCGTAGACCTTGCCCACTGCAGCGCCGGCAAGTGCCTGCCGCGCAAGCCGCAGCTGGTGGTCGGCGGCAACGGCGTCTCGGGCCAGGCCTTCATGGACAACAAGGCCTACCGCGAATACACCTACAAGACCTTCCAGGCCAACGTGCTCGACATGGAAACTGCGGCCGTGGGCATGGTCGCCTATGCCAATGGCGTGCCCTACATCGCCTTCCGCTCGCTCAGCGACCTCGCGGGCGGCGGCGACGGCGAGAACGAGATGGGCACCTTCATGGGCATTGCGGCGGACAACTCCGCAAAGGTCATGCTCGCGTTCCTCGCTGCGTGGAAGTGATCCCGCGTCCTCTCCCTCCCTTCCCGGGGGAAAGAGCAAGGCCTTCATGAACACCACGACCGTTCTTCGCCTCGAAGGCATCACCAAGCGCTTCGGCTCCCTCGTCGCCAACGACGCCATCTCCCTCGACCTGCAGGCCGGCGAGGTGCTCGCGCTGCTTGGGGAGAACGGCGCCGGCAAATCGACGCTGATGTCCATCCTGTTCGGCCACTACGTCGCCGACGAAGGCAGCATCGAAGTCTTCGGTGCACCGCTGCCGCCGGGCAACCCGAAGGCCGCGCTCGCCGCCGGCGTGGGCATGGTGCACCAGCATTTCACGCTGGCCGACAACCTCAGCGTGCTCGACAACGTGATGATGGGCACCGAGCCGCTGTGGCTCCCGGTGTCGCGCCGCGCCGCCGCACGCACCAGGCTGCTCGACGTGGCCCAGCGCTTCGGCCTGCCGGTGCAGCCTGATGTGCAGATCGGCAGCCTCTCGGTCGGCGAACGCCAGCGCGTGGAAATCCTCAAGGCGCTGTACCGCGGCGCGCGCATCCTGATCCTCGACGAGCCGACCGCCGTGCTCACGCCGCAGGAAAGCGAGGCGTTGTTCGCCACGCTCGCGCAGATGGTGGCGCAGGGCTTGTCGGTCATCTTCATCAGCCACAAGCTCGGCGAGGTGCTGCGCGTGTCGCACCGCGTGGCCGTGCTGCGCGGCGGCAAGCTGGTAGCCGAGGCGCGCACCGCCGACACCACGCAGGCGCAGCTCGCGCTGTGGATGGTCGGGCATGCGGTCGAGGCGCCGCAGCGGCGGCCGGCCAGATCAGTGGGCGATGCGGTCTGTGTGCTCGATCACGTGAGCACCGTATCGGACAAGGACGGCGGGCAGGACCATTCGGCCGGCCTTCGCGAGGTATCGCTGACGCTGCGCGCCGGCGAGATCACCGCCATTGCGGGCGTCTCCGGCAACGGCCAGGTCGCGCTCGCCGAGTTGCTGAGCGGCACGCGCCGCGCCATCTCTGGCACCGCCCAATTCATGGGCCGCGCATTGCCGCCCTCGCCGGCCCGGCTGGTGCAGCGCGGCGTCGCGCGCATTCCGGAAGACCGGCATGCCGTCGGCGTGGTCGGTGATCTGCCGGTGTGGGAGAACGCGGTGTCGGAACGGCTGCGCAGCCCGGTGTTCTCGCACTGGTCGTGGCTCGTGAAACGCACCGCCACCCGGCTGCATGCGCGGCGCATCGAGAAGGCATTCGACGTGCGCGGCGCCGGCCTGATGGCCCCGGCCCGTTCTCTCTCCGGCGGGAACATGCAGAAACTGATCCTGGGGCGTGCACTGCTCGCGCCTGAGCAGCCCGAAGCGGCCAAAGGCGACGACAACAGGAAGCACCCGAACCGCGCGCCGCGCCTGATCGTCGCGCACCAGCCGACCTGGGGCCTCGACATCGGCGCGGTGGCCTATGTGCAGCAGCAACTGATTGCAGCACGCGACGCAGGCGCGGCCGTGCTGCTGATCTCCGATGACCTCGACGAAGTGCTCGCGCTCGGCGACCGCGTGGCCGTGATGCATGGCGGCCGCCTGGGCGAAGCCCGCCCGGCCACCGCGTGGACGCGTGAAGCCATCGGGCTGGCCATGGCCGGCGCGACGGCGCCTCGATCCAAAGGAGCCGCAACATGATGCGGCTCGAACGACGCCACGAGACCTCGCGCGCCGCATTGGTGCTTGCCCCCATCGGCGCGGTCGTCTTCACCATGGCGGTCAGTGCGCTGCTGGTGCTGTGGGCCGGCGCTCCGGTCGGTCGCACCTATGCGCTGCTTCTGCAGGGCGGCTTCGGCTCGGTGTTCGCGTGGAGCGAAACGCTGACGCGCGCGATCCCGCTGATCCTCACCGGGCTGGCGGCCACGGTCGCATTCAAGGCGCGGCTGTTCAACATCGGCGCCGAGGGCCAGCTTTACGCTGGCGCGCTGGCCGCCGTGGCGGTGGGCGGTATGCATGGCGGCACCGGTTTCGAGCTGTCGCCTTGGCTGCTGTTTCCGCTGATGATGCTGGCTGCCGCCATCGCGGGCGCACTGATGCTGCTGGGCCCGGCGCTCATGAAGAACCGGCTGGGCGTGGACGAGGTCGTCACCACGTTGCTGATCAACTTCATCGTTTTGCTCGGCGTCTCGGCGCTGCTCGACGGGCCGATGAAAGACCCGAGCGCCATGGGCTGGCCGCAGAGCGTGTCGCTGCAGTCCGACCTCGAACTGGGCAAGCTCGTCGCGCAGACGCGCGTGCACACTGGACTGCTGTGGGCCGTGTCGCTCGCCGTGACGGTGTGGGCTGTCTTCAAGTACACGGTGCTGGGTTTCGACATTCGCGCCGTGGGCGCGAATGCGCGCGCCGCGGCCTTCGCCGGCGTGCCGGTGACGCGCACCGTGGTGATGGTGGCGCTGCTCTCGGGCGCGCTGGCCGGGCTGGCGGGCGCGATCGAGGTGGCGGGCCGCACGAGCTACGTCACGCTCGACATGTCGCCGGGCTACGGCTACACGGGCATCGTGATCGCGATGCTGGCGGGGCTGCATCCGCTGGGCGTGATCGCGGCCGGCGTGTTCGTGGCGGGCGTGCTGGTCGGCGCCGACACCATGAGCCGCGCGGTCGGCGTGCCGACCTACATTGCGGACGTGATCGTCGCGGCCTCGCTGATCGCGGTGCTCGTGGCAACGCTGCTGACGCAATACCGGGTGCGATTCAAATGACAGCATGTCCCTTCCCGATCTTGCCCCCACCCCAGTCCTCCCCCGGAAGGGGAGCGAGGAATACAGCATGACCGACCTGCTCGACATCCTCGCCAACCCGGCTTTCTGGGTCGCGGTGCTGCGCATCGCCACGCCGCTGATTCTGGGCACGCTCGGCGTGCTGCTGTGCGAGCGCGCGGGCGTGCTCAACCTCGGCATCGAAGGAATCATGGTCGCGGGCGCTTTCACCGGCTGGCTCGCGGTGTATGCAGGCGCGCCGCTGTGGGTCGGCGTGGGCGTGGCCGCGCTGACGGGCCTGGTGTTCGGGCTGCTGCACGCCTTTCTTACCGTAGGCCTGGCGCTCTCGCAGCATGTCTCGGGGCTGGGCATCACGCTGCTGGCGACCGCGCTCAGCTACTTCGGCTACCGCGTGAGTTTTCCAAAGGTGAACACACCGCCGACCATCACGCCCTTTGCGCCGATGGACTGGCTGCCCATTCCGATCCTCAATGCCCAGACCGCGCTTACGCTGTTCGCGCTGCTGCTGGTGCCCATCATCGGCTGGGTGCTGTACCGCACGCCGCTCGGCCTCGCGCTGCGCATGGTCGGCGAGAACCCGCAGGCGGCCGAGAGCCAGGGCGTGTCGGTTGCGGCCACGCGCACGGGCGCCATCGTCGCGGGCTCGGCGCTGATGGGCGTGGCCGGCTCGTTCCTCACGCTGTCTGCCTTCAATGCCTTCTTCTTCAACATGGTGAACGGCCGCGGCTGGATCTGCGTGGCGCTGGTGGTGTTCGCCTCGTGGCGTCCGGGCAAGGCGCTGGTCGGCGCGCTGCTGTTCGCCTTCTTCGACGCGCTGCAGCTGCGGCTGCAACAATCGGGCGATGCCATGCTGCCCTACCAGCTGTACCTGATGCTGCCGTACCTGCTGTCGATCCTGGCGCTGGTGCTGGTGGCGCGCAAGGCCAGCTATCCGCAGGCGCTGATGAAGCCCTATCGCAAAGGGGAACGCTGATGGTGAAACCAACCGCTGCAACGCTGCTTGGCGCGCTGTTGACGTTTGCCGGCACAGGCGCGAATGCACTGGGCAGCGACTACAGCTACGACACCTTCAAGACGCCCGATTCGGTCAGCTGGGTACAGCTGTGCGGCACCTGGGGCAAGACCCATCAGGGCACGTACCGCGTCATCCATGCCGACCAGTACGCGCAGTCCTTCCTCTATGTGCAGTGGATGGCGCGCGATGCCAATGGCGGCCTGCATGCCGAACACACGGTGGCGATTGCCGAACTCGACAACGACCATGCCGAGATCGCGCTCACCGACCTCACCTGCCGCGCCACGCCGCGCGGCATCGTGGTGACGGCGAAGGCGACGTCCGGGCATGACGACAAGCTGCGCCGCGTGACCATCGAGGTCGGGCCGGCGGCGGGACAGTACCGCTATCGGGGACAGCGCATGCGCTGACTTCCCGGCTCGCCAGTTAGCACGATTCGCCGCGCTGCGCGAAATAGCGCGCCGGCGAATCCCCGAAGCTGCGCTTGCACATCGCGATGAAGTTGCTCGGCGTGGCATACGCCGAGCACATCGGCAATATGACGGCATCGACCTTCTTCATCTCTATCGTGCTCCAGCAGATGCTGGGCTACGGTCCACGCCAGCTGCAGGGCTGCCGGGCGGCATTTCTGGCCACTGCCGCGCTCGGCGCGCTCGCTGCGTTGACATCGCTGACACTGCGACGCAATGCCGAAGGAAAATAGCGGCAATCCGATATCCATCGGGCCTTCGTCGCCCGGCTGCCAGAGACCCACCACGATGCTCGACCTCCTCATCACCAACGCTACGCTCCCCGACGGCCGCACCGGCATGTCGATCGCCGTGCAGGGCGGGCGCATCGCCGAAGTCACCGCAGGCCTCGATGCACCGGCGCACGAGAAGCTCGATGCGCAGGGCCTGCTGCTCGCGCCCCATTTCGTCGACCCGCATTTCCACATGGACGCCACGCTGAGCTACGGCCTGCCGCGCGTCAACGAAAGCGGCACGCTGCTCGAAGGCATCGCACTGTGGGGCGAGCTGAAGCCGCTGCTCACGGCCGACGCGCTCATCGAGCGCGCCCTGGCCTATTGCGACTGGGCCGTGGCCAAGGGGCTGCTGGCCGTTCGCTCTCACGTCGACACCAGCGACCCGAGCCTGCTCGCGGTCGATGCGCTGCTCGAAGTCAAGCGCAAGGTCGCGCCCTACCTCGACCTGCAGCTGGTCGCCTTCCCGCAGGACGGAGTGCTGCGCTCGCGCAGCGGCGTCGAGAACCTGGAGCGCGCGCTCGACAAGGGCGTGGACGTGGTCGGCGGCATTCCGCATTTCGAGCGCACCATGGCCGATGGCGCGGCCAGCGTGAAGCTTCTGTGCGAGATCGCCGCCCAACGCGGCAAGCTGGTCGACATGCATTGCGACGAGTCGGACGACCCGCTCTCGCGCCACATCGAGACGCTGGCCTTCGAGGCGCAGCGCCTCGGCATGCAGGGCCGCGTGACGGGCTCGCACTGCACCTCCATGCACTCGATGGACAACTACTACGTGAGCAAGCTGCTGCCGCTGATCGCGCAGAGCGGCGTGGCCGTCGTCGCCAATCCGCTCATCAACATCACGCTGCAGGGCCGCCACGACACCTACCCCAAGCGCCGCGGCATGACGCGCGTGCCCGAGCTGATGGCCGCCGGCGTCAACGTCGCCTTCGGCCACGACTGCGTGATGGACCCGTGGTACGGCATGGGCTCGGGCGACATGCTCGAAGTGGCGCACATGGGCTTGCACGTGGCGCAGATGACGAGCCAGGCCGGCATCCGCCAGTGCTTCGAGGCGGTAACGACCAATGCGGCGCGCGTGATGCACCTGCAGGGCTACGGCATCGAGGCGGGTTGCGATGCGAGCTTCGTGCTTCTGCAGGCGCGCGATGCGGTCGAGGCGATCCGGCTGCGCGCCGCGCGGCTCAAGGTGTTCCGCAAGGGCCGTCTGCTGGCCGAAACGCCTGCTGCCACGGCCAGCCTGCACCTCGCGGGCCGGGATGCATCGACGAGCTGGATGGCGCCGAAGCACGCCGGTTGAGTGCAGCGGTCAGCCCGGCGACAGGGCTGCAGCGCGAAAATCCGGCCTTCATCGGTTCACCGGAAGCCCTCTCATGAAACGTCTTGCAGGGATCTGCGCGGCCTGGCTGCTGGCGCTGACGTTCTCGCCGGCCATCGCGCAGCAGCCCGGCGCCGAAACGGCCGCACCGCCCGCCAGCGTGCGCTTGCTGGCCAACCAGCCCTACGGCCCCGATCCGCGCCAGCGCATGGATGTCTACCTGCCGCCGAACGTGCAGCGAGGTATACCGGTGCTCGTGATGGTCCACGGCGGGGCCTGGATGTTCGGCGACAAGGCGGCCGCGTCGGTGGTGAACCGGAAGATCGAACACTGGGTGCGCGGACAAGGCTTCATCCTCGTTTCGGTGAGCTACCGCTTCGTGCCGCAGGTCGACGCGATGCAGCAGGCGCAGGACGTGGCGCGTGCCGTCGCCACCGCGCAGGCGAACGCGCCGTCGTGGGGCGGCGATGCCGGCCGCTTCGTGCTCATGGGCCATTCGGCCGGCGCGCACCTTGTCGCATTGCTCAGCGCATCGCCTTCCATCGCCCGGCAACAAGGTGCCCGCCCCTGGCTCGGCGCCGTGGCACTCGACAGCGCCGCGCTGGACACGGTCCAACTAATGCAGCGCCGCCACATGCCCTTCTACGATCGCGTGTTCGGCAACGATCCCGCCTTCTGGCGCACCGTGTCGCCCACCGATGCCCTTGCGCCCGGCGCGCCGCCGATGCTGCTGGTGTGCTCCACCCAGCGCCGCGACGGCTCATGCACGCAGGCCCGGCAGTTCGCGGCGCGCATCGCCGCAACCGGTGGCCGTGCAGAAGTGGCCCCGGAAGATCTTTCGCATGCACAGATCAATTCCGAACTGGGGCTGCCCGGCGCCTACACCGCGGCGGTGGATGCTTTCGTCCGCTCCCTGATCGGCACGTCCAGCCGGAGCTAGGCAAGCTGCTGCGCCAGCGCCGTCAGCGCCTCGCCGACGGGGCGCTCGACCTTCAGCGAAAGCAGCGCATCGGCTCGCGTGCGCCCCAGGTTCACCGCCGCCACCGGCTTGCCCGCCGCGGCCGCCGCCTGCACGAAGCGGAAGCCCGAATAGACCATCAGCGACGAACCGGCCACGAGCACCGCATCAGCCTCTTCCAGCGCGGCGAAGGCGGCGGTGACGCGCTCCTTGGGCACGCTCTCGCCGAAGAACACCACGTCGGGCTTGAGCAGGCCGCCGCAGTGCGAGCAGGCGGGTACGTCGAAGTTGGAGAAATCGCGGCCTTCGAGGTCGGCGTCGCCGTCCGGCGCGGCGCGGGCCTCCAGCTCGGCCCAGCGGGGGTTACGCTGTCGCAGTTCGAGCTGCAATCCGGAGCGCGGCGTGCGCCGCTCGCAGCCCATGCAGCGCACGGTGTCGATGCGCCCGTGCAGGTCGATGGCGCCCCGGCTGCCCGCGGCTTCATGCAGGCCATCGACGTTCTGCGTGAGCAGCAGGCCGACGCGGCCTGCGTCGCCCAGCTTCGCCAATGCGCGGTGCGCTGCGCCGGGCCGCGCTCCCGCCATGGTCGGCCAGCCGATCAGGCTGCGCGCCCAGTAGCGCTTTCGCGTGGATTCCTCGCCCATGAAGGCCTGGTAGGTGACGGGTGACGGGCGCTTCCATTCGCCATCCACGTCGCGGTAGTCGGGAATGCCCGAATCGGTGCTGCAGCCCGCGCCGGTGAGCACGAAGAGCTTGCGGTGGCGCGTGGCGAAGTCGGTGAGCGCATTGTGCGCGGCTGGGGTGGCGGGCATCCGGCCAGCATAAGCCGGCGGCCCGATTCCTGCTAAAGGCCTCATTCTTGTCCGTCAGCGGAGAACGCCATGCCCCACCTTCATCCCACGCGCCGCGGCGCACTGCAGATTCTTGCCGCAGGCGTCGCCTCGGCCGCCCTTCCCGCCTTCGCACAATGGCCCGACAGGTCGATCAAGATCATCGTGACCTTTCCGCCGGGCGGCTCCAGCGACGTGCTGGCGCGCGTGATGGCGGAGCAGCTCGCGAAGAGGCTCGGGCAGCCCGTGGTCGTCGACAACAAGCCGGGGGCCGGCGGCACCATCGGCGGCGCGCAGGTGTCGTCTTCGACCGCCGACGGCTACACGCTGATGCTCTCGAACACCACGCCGATCGCGCTCGGACCGTTCACGCTCGACAAGCAGCCCTACGACCCGGTGACGGGCTTCACCCACGTGGCCTACCTGGGTGCCGCGCCGCTGGTGATCATGGCGAGCAAGCAGTCGGGCCTGAAGAGCTATGCCGACCTGGAGGCGATGGCGCGCAAGGAAGGTCACCTGGACTTCGGCTCGGGCGGCCCGGGCTCCATCGGTCACATCCACGGCGAGCTGCTGAAGAAGATCACCGGGCTCAACATGGTGCACGTGCCCTACCGCGGCGGTGCACCGATGAGCACCGACCTGATCGCCAACACCATTCCAGTGGGCATCGACGTCATCACCTCGTACGTGCCCTTCTTCAAGAGCGGCCAGCTGGTGCCGCTCGCGGTGACGGGCGCGCAGCGCTCGCCGCTGATGCCCGATGTGCCGACGATGGTCGAGCTGCATCAACCGAAGCTGGTGCTCGAGAACTTCTTCGGCCTGTCGGGCCCCGCCAAGCTGCCGACGGACGTTGTGACCCGGCTCAATGCCGCCTGCAACGAAGTGCTCGTGATGCCCGAAATCCAGAAGAAGCTGACCGAGCTGGGCATCGTCGCCAAGCCGGAATCGGTGGCCGCATTCAACGGCTTCGTCAAGGAACAGGTCGATGTGCTGGGGCCGACGGTCAAGGCCGCCGGCATCAAGCTCTAGAGCAGCGCGCCGGGCGAGATGCTCGTATACGCGCCGATGGCGCAGCCGGCATGCTCAGGCCTCGGGCGCGATGGCCTCGGCATATTCGTATAGCGCGCCGAGGATTTCCTCTCCGCGCTCGTCGGCGTTCTCGGAGAGCGCGTCAACCTCGCTGAACAGCATCTCGATGGTGCGCGCCCCGCCCTCGCCCTTGAAGAGCTTGGCCACGCGCAGAGCTTCCCAGCGCTCGTTTTCGTCTTCGTTCAGCAGTTCCGGCCAGTTGCGTGCGCGATAGCGGAAAAGAATCTCGTCGAGCCGGCCGTCGTCGAAGCCGGTGCGGTCCTTGGCCAGCTCTTCGGGCGACAGGTTGCGCAGCTGGTTCAGGCGCCGGCGGTCGGCGTTGCCGACGAAGCCGCCGTAGAGGTCTTCGTCGACGTCGGGCGTTGCCTCCTTGGGCCGGGCGTAGACCTGCGACCAGATGGCGCTCATGTCGGGCAGGTCGCGTGCGATCGCGGCGTGGCGCATGGCAGTGTCGAGATCGACGCCCCAGCGCCCCGCCATGGCCGGCGCGAGCGTGCGCAGGTTGCCGACCACCATCGGCGACTTGTTGAGGTGGATGCCCTTCAAGGGTAGACGCACGACACCTTCGGGCAGGTCGGCCGTGCGGGTGAAGAGGCGCAGCCGCAGGGTCTCGACGTCGATGTCGCGCAGCTCGCTCGGGTCGTGGGCCAGGTCCCAGGCCAGCAGTTCGTTCTTGTTGGTGGGATGGCTGGCCAGCGGCCACATCACAGCCAGGCAGCCGCGCTCGACCGGGAACATGCCCGACACGTGCAGGAAGGGCTTTGCCGTCTCGCGCATCGCGGGCAGGCCGAGTTCGCTGGCGACGCGGTCCTTCCTGTGCAGGCCGAAGGCGAAGTCGAACAGCTTGGGTTGCCTGTCGCGGATCAGCCGGGCCAACGCGATGGTGGCACGCACGTCGGATAGCGCATCGTGCGCCGATTCGTGCAGCAGGCCGTTGGCGCGCGCCAGGTCCTCGAGCTTGAAGCTGGGCTTGCCGTCTTCCTTCTTCGGCCATTCGATGCCGTCGGGGCGCAGCGCATAGGTGAGGCGGACCACGTCGAGCAGGTCCCAGCGGCCGCAATCGTTCTGCCATTCGCGCGCGTACGGGTCGATCAGGTTGCGCCAGAACAGGAAGCGCGTGACCTCGTCGTCAAAGCGGATGGTGTTGTAGCCCACGCCGATGGTGCCGGGCTGCGAGAAGGCGCGCTCGATGTGCGCGGCGAATTCATGCTCGGGAATGCCGCGTTCCAGGCATACCTGCGGCGTGATGCCGGTGATGAGGCAGGCCTCGGGGCTGGGCAGGTAGTCCGGCGCGGGCTTGCAATAGATCATCAGCGGCTCGCCGACTTCGTTGAGTTCGGCGTCGGTGCGGATGGCCGCGAACTGCGAGGGCCGGTCGCGGCGCGGCACCGCGCCGAAGGTTTCGTAGTCGTGCCAGAGAAAGGTGTGGTTCATTCAGAGCAAGGGTGAAAACAGGCGCGCAATCGCATCGCCGAGGCGAATCCAGAAATTCTGTGGCCGGTGGGCGCGCACCGCGCCGGAACTGTGCAGGTCGGTCTCGAACTGCGCCGCCAGCGGCCGGGCC
>Ga0182007_10000367_pt1 | contig 28531 bp, 20 predicted proteins | sample Sormic07211113_1_FD_123023 | JGI IMG/M metagenome (GOLD analysis project Ga0182007, IMG submission 123023) | Rhizosphere microbial communities from Sorghum bicolor, Mead, Nebraska, USA - 072115-113_1 MetaG | ecosystem: Host-associated > Plants > Roots > Rhizosphere | place: USA: Nebraska...
ACTTCGACGCCAATGGCGATTTCCGTGCCGACACCTATGCCGAGCGTCTCGAATGGCTCGCGCCTTATGGCGCTTCGGCGCTGTTCGTCGCGGGCGGCACGGGCGAATTCTTCTCGCTGACCAAGAGCGACTACACGAACGTGGTGCGCACCGCGACCGAAGTCTGCAAGGGCAAGGTGCCGATCCTTGCCGGCGCGGGCGGCCCGACGCGCGTGGCGATCGAATACGCGCGGGAAGCGGAGCGTCTGGGTGCGAACGGCATTCTGCTGATGCCGCACTACCTCACGGAAGCGTCCCAGGAGGGCATCGCCGTGCACGCGGAGGAGGTCTGCAAGTCCGTGCCGAACCTGGGCGTGATCATCTACAACCGCGCGAACTCGAAACTGAACGCGGACATGCTCGAACGTCTCGCGGATCGTTGCCCGAACCTGATCGGCTTCAAGGACGGCGTCGGTGAAATCGAAGCGATGGTGACGATCCGCCGCCGTCTGGGCGATCGCTTTTCCTATCTCGGCGGCCTGCCGACCGCGGAAGTCTATGCGGCGGCTTATAAGGCGCTGGGCGTGCCGGTGTATTCGTCGGCGGTATTCAACTTCATTCCGAAGACCGCGATGGACTTCTACCGCGCGATCGCCTCGGACGACCACGCCACCGTCGGCAAACTAATCGACGAATTCTTCCTGCCGTACCTCGCGATCCGCAACCGCCGCGCGGGCTACGCGGTGAGCATCGTGAAGGCTGGCGCGAAGCTTGTCGGCCATAGCGCCGGTCCGGTGCGCGCACCGCTGACCGATCTGACCGAAGAAGAAATGACCCGGCTCGACGCGCTCATCAAGGCGCTCGGCCCGCAATAACCCAGTCGGCGCAACACGCATCGTTTTGAGCGCCCGGGACGGCAACGTTACCGGGCGCTTTGTGCAACACGAATGCGCCGGCGGCGCTTCTGAATGAAGCGCCGCCGGCGAAGCAATAGAGCCAGGGAGCCCGCTCCCTTGTATAAAAATTCAGGAGATGACCATGGAAATGAGCCGCACGGCGAGTTCCGTCCAAGTCGCGAAGCGCACCAAAGTCCGCTACGCGATCCTGCTGCTGATCTTTGTGATTACCACGTTCAATTACGCCGACCGGGCGACGCTTTCGGTGACCGGCTCAGCGATGCGCGCCGAGTTCGGCTTCGACGCGATCCGGATGGGCTATATCTTCTCCGCGTTCAGTTGGGCCTACGTGCTGTCGCAGTTGCCGGCCGGCTGGCTGCTCGATCGCTTCGGCGCGCGGCGCGTCTACGCGGCGAGCATTTTCTTCTGGTCGCTCTTCACGTTGCTGCAAAGCTCGATCGGTTTGCTCGGCAGCGCCGCTGCCGCCGTCACGGGTCTGTTCGTGCTGCGCTTCGCGATGGGCGCGGCCGAGTCGCCGGCGTTCCCGGCCAATGCCAAGGTCGTCGCGAGCTGGTTCCCCACGAATGAACGCGGCACCGCGTCCGCCATTTTCAATTCGGCCCAATACTTCGCCGCGGTCGTGTTCACGCCGTTGATGGCCTGGCTCACGCATGCGTTCGGCTGGCACACGGTGTACGTGGTGATGGGCGGCGCAGGGCTGCTGCTCGCTCTCGCCTGGCTCAAGGTGATGAAGAACCCCGCCGACCATCCGGGCGTGTCGCCCGCCGAGCTCGAATACATCGAACAGGGCGGCGGCGTGGTGAACGGCCACGCGAAAGCCCGCCCCGACGACGTCGCGCGCGCCGGCGGCTGGTCTCTCGTGCGTCAGTTGCTGACCAACCGGATGCTGCTCGGCGTCTATCTCGCCCAGTACTGCATCAACGTGCTGACCTACTTCTTCCTGACCTGGTTTCCGATCTACCTCGTGCAAGCGCGCGGCATGACGATCCTGCAGGCGGGCCTCGTGGCCTCGCTGCCCGCGATCTGCGGATTCTCCGGCGGCGTGCTCGGCGGCATTCTGTCCGACTCGCTGATCCGGCGCGGCCATTCGCTCACCGTGGCGCGCAAGGTGCCGATCGTCGGCGGCATGCTGCTGTCGGTCAGCATCATCGGCTGCAACTATGTCTCGACCGACTGGATCGTCGTCGCGCTCATGTCGCTCGCGTTCTTCGGCAAGGGCATCGGCGCGCTCGGCTGGGCCGTGGTTGCCGATACGTCGCCGAAGGAAGCAGTCGGTCTGTCGGGCGGGATCTTCAACATGTTCGGCAACGTGGCCGGCATCGTCACGCCGATCGTGATCGGCTATCTGGTCGCGAAGAGCGGTTCGTTCAACGGCGCATTGGTGTTCGTCGGCGTGAACGCGTTGCTCACCGTGTTCAGCTACCTCGTGATCGTGAAGGACATCAAGCGGGTGGAGTTGCGCCCGCGCTGAGCGGCGGGTAGCAATCGTACTTCCGGCGGGCTTGCGTGGCCGGCATGGCCATGATGGCCTGCCGGTCGCGACGCCCGAATCCACGCGCCGGCTTCAGGCCCGAGGCCGGCGCTGAAAATGATCCGGCGTTTATATAATCAGTCGTCAGACGACGGTATAATAGATAGCAGGAAGTATCTGCATCTATCTGATTTAAGGGGCGTTTTCGATGGCTACACCACTGGCGTCCGCGGCACCGCCACGACGCGCTCGCAATCTCGCCGAGTTTGTCGTCGGCTACGTCACCGACCAAATCGCGTCCAACGCCTTGAAGCCCGGCGACAAGCTGCCCACCGAATCGCAACTGATGGTCACGCTGAGCGTGAGCCGCACCGTCATCCGCGAAGCGATTTCGCGTTTGCAGGCCGGCAAGATCATCGAGACGCGCCACGGCATCGGCAGTTTCGTGCTGGAGCCGCAGCGCGAAAAGCTGGGCATCGACATGGTGCCCGCCACCACCTTGCGCGACGTGCTGTCGATCCTCGAACTGCGCATCAGCCTCGAAACGGAATGCGCGGGTCTCGCCGCTCAACGCGCCAAGCCGGACGACCTCGCGCGCATGCGCACCGCGCTCGACGCGATCGAGGCCACGCGCCACAACGGGCTTGATAGCGTCGACGCCGATCTGCAGTTTCATATCTCGGTGGCGCGCGCCACCGGCAACCGGTATTTCGTCGACATCCTCACGCAAATGGGCAGCGCGCTGATTCCGCGCAACCGCCTCGACTCGGCGGGCATTGCGCGCGCGGAGCCGGATGCGTATCTGTCGCTCGTCAATCTGGAGCACGAAAGCATTCTCGAGGCGATCACGCGGCACGACGCGGAAGGCGCGCGCGCGGCAATGCGCATGCATCTGTCCAACAGCCGCGAGCGGTTGAGGCGCGCGAACGAAGCCGCCGAGACGAATAGCTGATTGGCGCGTTCGTAGCGGTTGGCGCACAAGCAAATGGCCGGGTTTCCCCGGCCATTTGCTTTTCAGACGAAGCTCGTTGGCGAGCTCTCTTCCGCGAGCTTAACCGCGCGTGATTTCGCCATCGCGACGGCGCCACAAGTTCAACGGATTACCGTCGACGAGCGGCTCGGGCAGCAGATCGGCCGGGAAGTCCTGATAGCACACCGGACGCAGGAAGCGCTCGATCGAAGTCGTCCCCACCGAGGTCGCCCGGCTGTCGGACGTGGCCGGGAACGGACCGCCGTGCACCATCGCATGCGATACCTCGACGCCCGTCGGAAAACCATTGACGAGAATCCGGCCGGCTTTGCGCTCGAGAATCGGCACCAGCTTTTTCGCCGCCGGCAGATCGGCGCTGTCCATCTGCACCGTGGCGGTCAACTGCCCCGCGAAATGTTCGGCGACCGCGAGCAGTTCCTGCTCGTCCTTGCAGCGCACGATAGTCGACGCCGGTCCGAAAACCTCGTCTTCGAGCGCCGGCGTGGCGAGGAACGTCTGCGCGTCGGTCACGAACAACGCGGCGCGCGCCTGTGTCGGGCCCGTTACGTCGACGCCGCGCGCAACGGTCTCCACGCCCTTGATCGCCGCCAGCTTGCCCTCGCCTTCTTCATAGGCCGCGTGAATGCCGGACGTGAGCATGGTTTGCGCGGGCTTGCCGCCGAGCGCCTCCGATGCCGCCGCGACGAAGCCCTTGAGCGCGTCGCTGTCGACGGCGATCGCCAGGCCGGGGTTGGTGCAAAACTGCCCCGCGCCGAGCACCAGCGAATCGACGAAACCGCGCGCGATGCTGTCGCCGCGCTGAGCCAGCGCGTTCGGCAACAGGAACACCGGGTTGATGCTGCTCATTTCGGCGTAGACCGGAATCGGCTCGGCACGCGCCGCCGCGACGCGCATCAGCGAGGTGCCGCCCGCACGCGAACCCGTGAAACCCACCGCCTTGATCGCCGGATGCGCGACCAGCGCTTCGCCGACGGAATTGCCCGCGCCGACGATCAGCGAGAACACGCCCTCCGGCAAGTCCATTTCCTGCGCGACGCGCTGAATCACGCGGCCGACCATCTCCGAGGTGCCGAGGTGCGCGCGATGCGCCTTCACCACCACCGGACAACCGGCGGCCAGCGCCGCCGCCGTGTCGCCGCCCGCCACCGAAAATGCGAGCGGGAAGTTGCTCGCGCCGAACACCGCAACCGGGCCGAGCGGAATCTTTTGCATGCGCAAATCGGAGCGCGGCAACGGCTTGCGCTCGGGCAGCGGCGAATCCAGTGTGGCGGCGAGCCATTGCCCCGCGCGCACGACTTGCGCGAACAGTTTGAGTTGACCCGTCGTGCGGCCGCGCTCGCCTTCGAGGCGCGCCTTCGGCAAGCCGGACTCCTGCTGCGCGCGCTCGATCAATGCGTCGCCCAGTGCGGTGATGCCGTCGGCGATCCGTTCGAGGAATTCCGCGCGCACCGCGAGCGGCAGGTGCCGGTACGGGTCGAACGCTTTCTGCGCAAGCTCACAGGCTTGCGCCACATGGGCGACCGTGCCGCTGCCGAAAACCGGCTCGGCGATGTTGGAACCCGTGGCGGGATTGAACGCGTACAGTGGTTTTTCGTCGCCGCGCACCGCTTGGCGGCCGATCAGCATTTCGCCGGTAATAGACATTTCGCTTTCCTTGGAATGAACGCTTGGATATAAGTCATCCTACAACATATCGAGATGCGCATGCAACCGGACACGCCCATCTGGCGAGGACTTCGGGTTTACGTGACCGTTACAATAAATGGGATCAGTGCTAATCTTCACCAAGACGTACGACGACCTATAACATGTCGTCCTGCAGACATCAGCGCCCGCCCGATCAATCGCAGTTCGAGGAAACGTCCCATGCCAGCCGTCACGCCTTACCAGTCTCTACCCAATAGTTTTCGTCGCGCCGTATGCGGCGGCGAGACCCTGATCGGCTGCTGGGCGTCGCTCGCCAGTCCGATTGTCACGGAACTGCTCGGCGTGGTCGGCTTCGACTGGATGCTGCTGGACGCGGAACATGCGCCCAACGACGTCCTCACGCTGATCCCCCAGTTGATGGCGCTCAAGGACAGCGTGAGCGCCCCGGTCGTGCGGCCACCGGCGAATGATAGCGTGTTCATCAAACGGCTTCTCGACAGCGGCTTCTCCAACTTTCTCGTGCCGTTCGTCGACAGCGCCGAAGACGCGGCCCGCGCCGTCGCCGCGACGCGCTACCCGCCGCAGGGCATTCGCGGCGTCTCAGTGAGCCACCGCGGCAATCGCTACGCGACGGCGGCCGATTATTTCAACATCGCCAATGACAACGTTTGCGTCATCGTGCAGATCGAAAGCCGCAAAGCCGTCGAATCGATCGACGAGATTCTCGCCGTGAACGGCGTCGACGCGGTCTTCGTCGGGCCGTCCGATCTCGCGGCGGCGTATGGCCATCTTGGCAATCCCGCTCATCCCGACGTGCAGCAGGCGATTGCGCGCGTATTCGAACGCGCGCAGGCCGCGGGCAAGGCGAGCGGCATTCTCGCCCCGGTGCAGGCCGACGCGGAACGCTATCTCTCGATGGGCTGCCGCGTCATCGCCGTGTGTGCCGATATGGGGCTCTTGAAAAACGCCGCGCAGACGGTCCAGAAACACTTCATGCAGAAACAGGCTGGCCAGCAATAGACACGGCCGCCACGACATCCACGGAGAATTCCATGCAAAAGGCAGGTTTCATCGGACTCGGCATCATGGGCAAGCCCATGGCCGCGAATCTTCTCAAGAACGGCGTGAGCCTCGCGGCGTTTACGCGCAGCGGCGTGCCGGACGACCTCGGGCAGGCCGGCGCGCTCGCGTGCGATAGCCCTGTTGCGGTGGCCGCGCACGCCGACGTGATCTTCATCATGGTGCCCGATACGCCGGACGTCGAGCGCGTGCTGTTCGGCGAACACGGACTGGCCGCCGCGTTGCGCGCGGGGCAAACGGTGGTCGACATGAGCTCGATTTCGCCGATGGCGACGCGCGAGTTCGCGGCCCGCGTGCGTGAACGCGGCGCGGACTATCTCGACGCGCCGGTGTCGGGCGGCGAGGTCGGCGCCAAGGCGGCTTCGTTGACCATCATGGTGGGCGGCGAGCCGGCGAGCTTCGAGCGCGTCAAGCCGCTCTTCGACATGATGGGCAAGAACGTCACGCTGATCGGCGGCGTGGGCGCGGGACAGGTGTGCAAGGTGGCGAACCAGGTGATCGTCGCCGCGACGATCGAGGCGGTCGGCGAGGCCTTGCTGCTCGCGTCGAAGGCAGGCGTCGATCCGGCGCGCGTGCGCGAGGCGCTGATGGGCGGCTTCGCGTCGTCGCGCATTCTCGAAGTGCATGGCGAGCGGATGACGAAGCGCACCTTCGATCCGGGTTTCCGGATCGAACTGCACCAGAAGGATCTGAATCTCGCGCTCTCCACCGCGCAAGCGCTCGGCGTTTCGCTGCCGAATACGGCCACCTGCCAGGCGCTTTTCAACGCGTGCGTGGCGCACGGCGGCAAGGCCTGGGACCACTCCGCGATGGTGCGTGCGCTCGAAGTGCTCGCCAATCACGAAATCGGCCAGCAAACCGCTTAAGCCCCAAACCCTCATGTACAGCGCCGCCCCGCTTTCTCGACAGGGAAAGGGGGCGGCGCTTTCGTTTTCTGGCGATTATCGACAACGCCCGCAAAGGGCAAGGAGACATGCGTGGCCATCATCAATAAAAACAGCGGCAAGCCGGCAGCATCGAGAGCCAACAATCAAGGCGGACCCGATTCGCCGACACGCAGGGCGTTTATCGTGCTGACAGGAACCTCCGCGGGCGCAACCCTGCTCGGCGGCTTGTCGGCCTGCGGCGGCTCGGTTAGCGCAGGGTCCGCGCCGCCGGTGGTGCAGGACCCGATCTGGGGCACGTCGGGCGCCGCGACGCGGATCATCGCGTCGTTGCAGGGCGTCACTCAGTCGATGTTTGCCGCGCGCGATTATGTCGTCACGCAATACGGCGCGCAGCCTTGCGCGGTCGTCGCCGCGACCAATCCTTATACGGGCGCGGCCTCGCTCGCCAGCCCCGGCTCCGGACAAACCAACGCCGCGGCGTCGTTCGACTCCCGCCCCGCGTTTCTTGCCGCGATTCAGGCCTGCAATGCGGCCGGCGGCGGCCGCGTGGTCGTGCCGTCGGGCACCTGGTACTGCGCCGGGCCGATCGTGCTGCTCAGCAACGTGAACTTTCATCTCAGCGCGAATTGCACGATCTATTTCAGCCCGAACCCGGCGGACTACGCAAAGGACGGCCCGGTCGACTGCGGCGCGAACGGCAAGCTGTTCTACAGCCGCTGGCAGGCAAACGATTGCCTGAATTACGGCTCACCGGTCTACGCGCGCAACCAGACCAACATTGCGCTCACCGGCGAAGACGCCACCTCGGTGCTCAACGGCCAGGCCATGACGCCGTTCGCCGGCAGCGGCAACACAGCCACCTGCTGGTGGACCTACAAGGGATCGAATGGCGCATACGGCTGCGTGAATTCGTCGACGCCCTCGCAGGTCTATCTCAACCCGAACAATGTCGACCTCAAGATCGCGGCGCCGGGTATTTCCGACGCGCTTTATGCGCAACTGACCAGCCCCACGACACCGTGGCAGGAAGATCAGAACTATCTGCCCGCGCTCTCGGAGGCAGGCGTTCCGATCGCCCAGCGGATCTTCGGCGTCGGGCATTATCTGCGTCCGTGCATGGTCGAATTCATCGGCTGCACGAACGTGCTGATGGAAAACTATTGCACCAACAACACGCCGTTCTGGCAGCACCACCCCACCGATTGCAAGAACGTCGTGATCCGCGGGGTGACCACCAACAGCATCGGCCCGAATAACGATGGCTTCGATCCCGACGCGTGCGACAACGTCCTGTGCGACAACGTCACGTTCAACACCGGCGACGATTGCATCGCGATCAAGTCCGGCAAGGACCAGGATACGCAGTATGGTCCCGCGCAGAATCACGTGATCCAGAACTGCACGATGAACAGCGGGCATGGCGGCATCACGCTCGGCAGCGAAATGGGCGGCGGCGTGCAGAACATCTACGCACGCAATCTGCAGATGCTCAATCAGAACTGGGCGACCAATCCGCTGAACATCGCGATTCGCATCAAGACGAACATGAATCGCGGCGGCTTCGTGAAGAACTTCTACGTGGATACGGTCACGCTGCCCAACGGCGTCAGCCTGAAAGCCAGCGGCTACGGCAGTGCGCTGCTCGCCGGCAGTCCGATCAACGGCACGGTGCCCTTGGGCGTCGTCACGGCGACGGCGGCCAATCCTTCCGCGGCGCAGGGCGGCCTCATCACGTTCGACTGCGATTATCAGCCGGCCAACGACGCTATTCGCACACGTCCGGCGGTCGTGCAGAACGTGAACATTTCGAACGTGCAGGCGAGCAACGTCACGCTCAACGGCGTAACAGGCTCGTGTTTTCAGGCGATCGTGGCCCAAGGGCCCGTCGCCTTCGACTACAACGGCCCGGCTCCCGCGCCGGCGGTTCCGCCGATCAGCGGCGTCACGATCTCGAACTGCAACCTGGGGACGGCGGTCGCCGCCGGACCTGCGACCTCGACGGCGCCCGGACCGATCTATGCCTACAACGTCAACGGCATCACGTTGAAGAACGTGGTGATCGGATCGACGACTTACAACACCACCGTGGTCGATCAGCGCTAAGCGAGTCATCGATCCGAAGCCCAGCTAAAAAAATGGCGGCGTCCGAGGACGCCGCCATTTCATTTCCGTCACGCCGCGGACCCGCTAACGAATCCGCCGCTCGCGACTCACTTCGCCGCCGCGCTCGCCGCCACCCAACGCGGCTCGGACGTCTTGTCGGCGCTTCTCGCGAGCAGGCACACCACCGCAGCCGCAACGATGTCGAACACCGCCAGCACGACGAACAGCGGGCTGTAGCCGACCTGCGTCACCAGCACGCCGAACAGCGCCGTGAATGCGGCAGCGCCCAGGTAACCCACCATGCCGCCCATGCCCGTCGCGGTCGCGACTTCGTTCTTGCCGAACATGTCGGACGTGATCGCGTACAACGCACCCGACAGCGTCTGGTGAGCGAATCCGCCGACGCACAGCAGCGCCACCGCCACATAGGGACTCTCGACCAGCCCGACACATGCCGGCCCGATCATGAACAGCGCGCCGACGACGAAAACCATCTTGCGCGACGTGAACAGCGAGACCTTCGCGTACTTATGAAACAGCGGACTGAGGTAGCCGCCGAGCACGCAGCCGATGTCGGCGGCAAGAAACGGCATCCACGCATACAGCGCGATTTCTTTCAGGTTCATGTGCCGCTCGGTCATCATGTACAGCGGAATCCATGCGTTGAAGGTTTGCCAGGCCGGCTCGGAAAGAATGCGCGGAATGCCGATCGCCCAGAAGTCGCGGCTGCCCAGCATCGCACCCCAACTGCGCTTCGGCGCGCCGGCGTCGCTGTGCTTCGCCTCCTGCCCGCTCAGGATGTAATCGCGTTCGGCGTCGCCCAGCAGCTTCTGGTCGCGCGGATGCTTGTACAGCAGCATCCACACCGCGCTCCACACGATCCCCGCCATGCCGACGATCACGAAGGCCCATTGCCATTGCCCGTGCAGCAGCGCCCACACCACCAGCGGCGGCGCCAGCAGCGCGCCGATCGACGAGCCGATGTTGAACCAGCCGATCGCCACCGAACGCTCCTTGGCCGGGAACCACTCGCTCGTCGCCTTCACGCCGGCCGGAATGCCGGCCGCCTCGGCGACGCCGAGCAAGCCGCGAAAGAACGCGAGGCTCTGCCAGCCGGTCGACCATGCCGCCGCGGCGCAGGCCAGCGACCACGCGATCGCGAAGGCGGCGAAGCCGATCTTGGTGCCGATGGTGTCGAGCAGATATCCCGCGACCGGTTGCATGAACGCATAGCAAAGCTGCCACGCCACCACCACATGCGAGTATTGCTCGGTGGTGATATGAAGGTCCTTCATCAAGGTCGGCGCGGCGACGGACAGCGTATTGCGCGCGAGATAATTGATGATGAGGCCGGCGGCGACCAGGCTGACCATCCACCAGCGGATGCCCTTGATTTTCATGACTACGTCTCCTTGATCTTTAACCGGTCAGACGGACCTTGCGCGCGAAGCCGCGCCATCCGGGCCGGCGTCGTCGCGCGAATAATCGATGCCCACGAAGCTGCCGCCCTGGAAGCGTTGGCCCAACGCGTCGAGCGGGTTCGGGCGCGCGAGGATTTCCGCGGCGTAGTCCTCGGCGTTCTGCGTCGGCCGATAGCCCAGACGCTCGGCGCCGCTGTTGTCCCACCAGCTACGCGTGTTGGCCGAGACGCCCCAGACGGTGAGGAACCCAACGTCTTCCGCCTCGATGCAACGGTCGATGAAATGCAGCAGGTCGCGATGTCCGAACCACGTGCTCAGATGCCGTGGCTCGGTGGGCCGCTCGAGGCAACTGCCGATGCGCACGCAAACGCTCTCGATGCCGTGCTTGTCCCAGTACATTCTCGCCAGCGCTTCGCCCCACACCTTGCTCAAGCCGTAGAAGCCGTCCGGGCGTAGCGCGCAGTCGAGATCGAGCTGTTCGGTGACCGGATACATGCCGATCGCGTGGTTCGAACTGGCGAACACCACGCGCCGCACGCCCTGCCAGCGCGCGCCTTCGTACACTTCGACGAGCGCGCGCAGATTGTTCTCGATGATTTCGGGCAGCGGGCGTTCCACGCTGGTCCCCGCGAAATGGATCAACACGTCGACGCCATCGAGCAGGCGATCCACGACGGCGGAATCGCGCAGATCGCCGTGCATCACGTCCTCGCCTTCCACCAAGGGAACCAGCGGCTTCGAACCGGCGGCCGAGCGCAACGGCGTGCCGCGCGCGACCAATGCCGCACGCACTACCGAGCCAAGCTGGCCACCGGCCCCACTCAGGGCAATCTTCTTCATAAGCTTCCTTCCTTTACTGCGCCGTGCGCGAGCAGACTTGAGACAGCAAGCGGGAAGGCCACGACGGCCTCGATGAAATTTCCGTGCTTGTTGTACGACGACGTACTATCAACGATGGAAAGACGGATTTCAACTAGGCATTTACCCGTATTATTTTGGGCTTTCGACGGTTGCGCCGCTGCCGATAAGCGGCCGGTGCCGCGTAAGTTGATGTGACATCGTATAACCAGAAAGCGCGTCGCGATGGTCACGCGCTGTCACTGGCCGATTGGCTAGCTAACCGGCTAATGGAAAGCCGGTTCGGATCTGGCTATCGTCGGTTGATGGCCAGTTGGCCTCGATCAGCCATCCCTTCCTATCGAGTTTGCCGCTGCAAAAAGGAGATCCGCATTCGTGCCGCGCCGCCGTCGCGTCCCGCACGAAACCATCTAGCCGACACCGAACATCTGGTTGCGCCGACGCCGTCGTAACCGCTCATCGCGGTCCAGCTTTCGCCCTCCTCCTGTCGTTCGATTCCTTGCCGCGCAATGCCGGGCGGTGGTTGCTCGCTCACGGCAACCGTCATAGTCGTCAGCTTGCGCGTCAATAACATATTTGTTATTATCAAGTTCAATGGCATTGACGATCGACTTCTACAACGAGAAGGTCAAAGTCAACGTCGCCTCGCTGCCGAAAACGCTGCTCGCGCGCTTCATCGCGCTGGCCGACCGCATGGAGGAATACGGCCCGAATCTCGGCGAGCCGCACACCGCTTCAATGGGCGGCGGCTTGTTCGAAATGCGCCTGAAAGGCGCGGAGGGAATCGCCCGAGTGTTCTACTGCGCAATCGTGGAACGGAAAATCGTCATGCTTCACTGCTTCGTGAAGAAGACGCAACAAACGCCGCGCAACGAACTGGACGTGGCGCGCAAAAGACTACTGGAGATCAGAAATGGCAACCTATAAGGCCATGCGCGAACGGGCGCTCGCCGACCCCGAAGTACGCGCCGAATATGAACGCCTCAACCGCGAGGAATTCGCGCTGCTCGACCAGATGCTCGCGGCGCGCCGGGAGGCCGGCTTGACGCAGGCGCAAGTCGCCGAGCGCATGGGCACGAAAGCACCGGCGATCACGCGGCTCGAACGGGCGCTGGCCTCGGGGCGGCACTCGCCTTCCATCGACACATTGCGCAGGTACGCGGCCGCGTGCGGCAAGCAGTTGTTCATCTCGATCGCATAAGCGCGGGAGCGAATCTGATCCGGCGCGGTTGAATGCGCGAACGCGAGCTTCGCGGCGTTGTTGCAGCGCGGTCGATTGCCGCAGTTTTCGCCTGATCGCGTCAAGCAGCAGCAACGACGCTATAAGAAAAACTTGATGCCCATCAAAGGTTTGCGGCATAAGAATCCGAAACTCGCGCAAAACAAGGCGGTTTTTTGACGCACGTCGCGTCGCAGCAGAAAATTCACTCATCCCCTACTCTTGCGCCCATCTGCCCAGCGCAGTGCGCACCGACACCGGTCGACGCGCGTAGTCCGCCCTCGCGGGCATCACGCACTTCACGCTCATGAACTCCGCTCTCTCGGCACTCGACCTCGCCCGCATCCAGTTTGCGTTCACCGTCTCCTTTCACATCGTTTTTCCGGCGCTCAGTATCGGCCTCGCGAGCTTCATCGCCGTGCTCGAATGGCGCTGGCTCAAAACCGGCAAGACGTATTACAAGGATCTTTGCCTGTTCTGGTCGAAGATCTTCGCGGTGGCCTTCGGCATGGGCGTGGTCTCCGGCGTCGTGATGAGCTATCAGTTCGGCACCAACTGGTCCGGGTTTTCGAGCTTCGCCGGCCCGGTCACCGGACCGCTGCTGATGTACGAAGTCATGACCGCGTTCTTTCTCGAAGCGGGCTTCCTCGGCATCATGCTGTTCGGCTGGCAGCGCGTGAGTCCGCGCGCACACTTCGGCGCCACGTTGATGGTCGCCGTCGGCACGCTGATCTCGACCTTCTGGATTCTCGCGTCCAATAGCTGGATGCAAACGCCGCAAGGCTTCGAAGTGGTGAACGGCCGGGTCGTGCCGCTCGACTGGTTCAAGATCGTTTTCAATCCGTCGTTCCCGTACCGGCTCGCGCATATGGCGCTCGCCGCGTTCATCGTCGCGGGGCTGGTGGTGGCGGCGGTGGGCGCATGGCACCTGTTGCGCGGCCGGCGCGATCCGGCCGTCAAGAAGATGTTCTCGATGGCGCTCTGGCTGCTGCTGATCCTCACGCCGCTCCAGGCAGTCGTCGGCGATCAGCACGGTCTGAACACGCGCGAGTATCAGCCCGCGAAAATCGCGGCGATAGAAGGTCTGTGGGAAACCGAAAAAGGCGGCACCGCGCTGAACCTGTTCGGTATTCCCGACATGCAGGCGGAGACCACGCGCTACGCGGTGTCGATTCCGCATCTGGGCAGCCTGATCCTCACGCACAGTTGGGATGGCGAGATTCGTGGCCTGAAGGAATTTCCGCCGCAAGACCGGCCGAACTCGACGGTCGTGTTCTGGAGCTTTCGCGTCATGGTCGGCCTCGGCATGCTGATGATCCTGATGTCGCTGATCGGCTGGGCGCTGCGCCGCCGTGAACGGCTGTTCGAGGCCAGGTGGTTCCAGCATCTCGCCGTGCTGATGGGCCCGACCGGTTTCATCACGCTGCTGGCTGGCTGGGTCACCACCGAGGCGGGCCGTCAGCCGTGGGTGGTCTATGGCGTGATGCGCACTTCCCAAGCCGTGTCGCCGCTCACCACGCAGCAGGTCGGCATCTCGTTGATGACCTTCGTGGTGGTCTATTTCCTGGTGTTCGGCACCGGCGTCTATTACATGCTCAAGCTGATGCGCTCCGGTCCGCCATTACCGGGACAAACGCCGCACGCCGCGCCGGAGCATTCGCCGAACCAGACTGCGCGCCGCCCGCTCTCCGCCGCCGATCACATGATCGACGCGGCCTGAACCTACCCCGCTTCACTAGCTGCTTGCGAGAAAGACAATGGACGTAACCGTAGTGTGGGCCGCGATCATCGCGCTGGGCCTTTTCATGTACGTGGTGCTGGACGGCTTCGACCTGGGCATCGGCATCGTCTTCCCGTTCTTCCCCGACGAGAAGGAACGCGATCTGATGATGAACACCGTCGCGCCGGTGTGGGACGGCAACGAAACCTGGCTCGTGCTCGGCGGCGCCGGCCTGTTCGCGGTGTTTCCGGTGGTTTACTCGACCGTGCTGTCCGCGCTCTATCTGCCGCTGATCTTCATGCTCGTGTGCCTGATCTTTCGCGGCGTCTCGTTCGAGATCCGCGCCAAGGCCAATCGCACGAAACCTATGTGGGACCTCGCGTTCATCGGCGGTTCGGCGGGCGCGACCTTCTTCCAGGGCATCGCACTGGGCGCGTTCCTGCAAGGCATCCCGGTGATCGACGGCGGTTATGCCGGCGACGCCTTCGGCTGGCTCACGCCGTTCAGCCTGCTCACGGGACTCGGGCTCATCGTCACTTATGCGCTGCTCGGCTGCTGCTGGCTGGTCGCGAAGACCGAAGGCGATCTGCAACGCCGCCTGCATCGCGTGGTATGGCCGCTGACGATGGTGCTGCTCGGCTTCATCGCGATGGTCAGCGTGTGGACGCCGCTGCAGGACCCGAATATCGCGCAACGCTGGTTTCATGACGGCCTCTTCTATCGGCTGTTGCCGGTGCCGTTCCTGGTTGCGGTCTGCGTGTTCTTCATGCGCCGCGCGGTGCGTGAGCGGCACGACAACACTCCGTTCGTGCTGGCGCTGCTGCTCGTGCTGCTCGGTTACGCGGGGCTGCTGGTGAGCCTGTGGCCGTATGCGATTCCGTCGAGCATGACGCTATGGGAGGCCGCCGCGCCGCGTTCGAGCCAGATGTTCACGCTGGTCGGCGCAGCGGTGATTCTGCCGATCATCATCGCCTATACGACGATGGGTTACTGGGTATTTCGTGGCAAGGTGCGTCATGACGACCAACATCACTATCACTAAGCACGCGGAGGGCGGCGCCGGCGCGCAAACGCCGGCGCGCAAGAAGCTGCCCGGCTGGCTGTGGTTCATCGCGCTATGGTGCTTCGGCGTGGCCTCGGCGATGTCGCTCGGCTTCGCGTTCAAGCTCCTGATGAATGCGACGCTATTTGCGGTCAAATAAAGGCCCGCTGTCGCGTGCCTCGATCCGGCGCGCATAACCTGCGGAATCCCTTAGGCACGGCTTCAAAAACGGCGCTCGCGGCTCGTCTACCTAGCAAGCCGGAACCTGTGCGCGGGAGACCAACCTTAGCGACAACGTGGTGCATCGAAACAGCCGGCGATCATATAAATAAATAGTCACGTGCGCGGCGGGCCGGAAGGTTCGCCGCGCCGCCGATCGGTATAGGATCGCGGGGTAGCCGGCAATGATGCAATTCACGAGAATAGAAGTAAAACGAGACGCTACAACGGCGGTAGCCCACAACGCGCAGGCTCGACTCGCGGAGACATCATGAAGTTTCTTGTGGCCGACGACCATGAACTGATCCGGCAAGGCGTCAAGGGAATGCTGCGCGGTCTCGATCCCGACGCCCAGTTCGACGAAGCCGATAGCTGGGAAACGCTCGCCACCGCCGCGCGGCCCGACGCCGATCACGATCTGGCGATCGTCGATCTGCATATGCCGGGCATGAGCGGCGCGTCGTCGCTCGAGACGCTGCTGGCGGCGAATCCCGCGTTGCCGGTGGTCGTGCTGTCCGCCGAGGAGTCGCCCGACGAGATGCGCGCGGTGCTGGCCGCCGGGGCGCTCGGCTTCGTGCCGAAGCGGCAGCCCGCCAGCGTGATGCTCAAGGCGATCGAACTCGTTCTTTCCGGCGGCGCGTATGTGCCGATGGAAGCGCTCAGTCTGCTGGGCTCTCGCGAAGCGCAAGCCGCGCCGGTCTGCGCCGACGGAGCCGCCGGGTCATCCAGCCTGGGCGGCATGCCGATTACCGCTCAGGCGGGCATTCAGGCAAGCGCGCGGGGCGCGGGCCAAGGCGCGACAGCGCTCACCGAGCCGATCACGCAACTGCCAGCGCTGCAGCCGCATCAACAGCACTTGCTGGAAAACCTGTCGCCGCGCCAGCAGGACATCATGCGGCTCGTGCATCGCGGCTGGACCAACAAGATGATCGCGCGTGAACTCGGCGTCGCGGAAGGCACGGTCAAGGTGCATCTGTCGGTGATCTTCCGGGCGCTCGGCGTACATAACCGGTCGATGGCGATCGCGGTGATCAACGGCTGGCTCGAAGCGGGGAAAACGCTGTAGGGCGGGCGGGTGTCGGGCGGTGGCAAGTGATGCGGCGAACGCCGGCACGCGGTGCGACGGACGGCAGCAATCGGCGCGGCGAACGCCGGCAGGCGGTGCGACGGACGGCAGCAATCGGCGCAGCGAACGGCGGCGAGCGTCGGCGAGCGTCGGCGAGCGGCGCATTGTTTAACACTGCGGGTAGCGCTTGCCGCTGACGTCCGCGCCTGGCACCCGCTTCCCTCCCGCGTCCCTCCACTCGCCAATCCCCGCGACTATCCCTACGCCCCCAACCTCGCGCCGCTCGCCGACTGGCCCGCCACTTGCCCCACGCCGCCCGGCGCCGCCCAACTCCCCGGCTCATTTCCCGTTCCATCCGCGCGCAATTCCGGCGTGGCCGCCGCCCGTCTCTTATCCAGTTCCGCCTGCTGCCAGAGCATTTCCAGCGTGCGCCGCAAGCGCGCCGGCGTGACCGGCTTATGCAGCACGGGAATCCCCTGCAAGGCCAGCGCCGCCAGTTCCGCCGACGCCATATCGCCCGTGATCAGCAGCGTCACCACGCCTTCATGCCCGGCGCGCGCGAGCACGTTGCGCACGGCGGTCAGCGCCTGCGCGCCGGTGCGGTGATGCGCCAACTGGTAGTCGCATAGCACGGCGTCCGGCACGAAACCGTCCTCGAGCGCCGCCAGCGCGGCGGCTTCGTCGCGCGCGCCGCGCACGGTGCAACCCCAGCGTCCCAGCAAACTGGCGAGGCCTTCGAGAATCGACGGTTCGTCGTCGATGCACAGCACGCGCCGCCCTTGCGCCGAAGGACCGCCCGCCACCGCTTCATTCAGGCTCGCCACGATGCCGCGGGCGTCGCCCGCCTGCACCGGAAAGCGGAACACCGAACCGCGCCCCGGCGCCGAGCGCAGTTGCAATTCGCCGCCCAGCATGCCGACCAGCCGCTTCACCGTCGGCAATCCCAGGCCATGCCCCTGACGTGCATCGCGCTGCGGATTGGCGACCTGATAAAACTCCTCGAAGATGCGTTCATGTTCCTCGGCGGGAATGCCGATGCCCGAATCGCGCACTTCGATATACCCGCCCGCTTGCCGCCCCGCGCGACGAAAGCCCAGCCAGATCGCGCCTTCCTCGGTATAGCGCACCGCGTTCGAGAGCAGATTGCTCAGCACGCGTTCGAGCAACACCGGATCGTCATGCACGACCATCGTGGTCGGCGCGATCCGCAGCGCGAGTCCCTTGGCGGCGGCTTGCGGCCGGTACTGGCTGCCGACGCGCTCGAACAGTTCGGAAAGCCGGAAATGCAGCCGGATCACCTGGGTCACGCCGCTTTCGAGCCGCGCGAGATCGAGCACCTGGTTGAATAGCTGATTCAACGCCTCGACGTTATAGACAATGTGCTCGGCCGTTTTGGCATGCTGCGCCGGTGTCGCCGCCGCATCGTTGAGCGAGGCCGCGAGCAGGCCGATCGCATGCAACGGCTGACGCAAATCGTGGCTCGCGGCGGCGAAAAAGCGGGTTTTGGCGAGGCTCGCCTCTTCGGCGACGTGCTTTTGCACCGCCAGCGACTCCGCCAGATACTGCTGATCGACCCGCGCCTGCACGACCTGCCGGAACAGCTTGCGATAGCTCAACGCATAGACGTTGATCGCGAAGAAGAAAAACGCGAGGACGATGGCGAGTATCGTGCGGTCGAACGTATGCGTGCCGACATGCAGCACGATCGACGGAAACAGCAGGAACGGAATGGCGGTCGAAAAATTGAGCAGGTCGAAGCCGTTCGACATGAACACGCCGGCTGCGAGCGTGACGAGCAGCACGGTATGCAGCAGCGGCAAATCCGTTTGCGGGCTCTGGAACGCGAACCACACCGCGAGGCCCGGCGCGCTGTAGAGCAACACGCCGCGCACCGCATGCAGATAGATCCAGCCGCGCGGCGATACGAATTGCGGATAGCGCCGGTTGCAGATCCACAGTGCGAGGCTGCCGCAATTGGCGGCCGCATAAAACCCGAAGCACGCGATGAACAGCGGCGGCGACGGTATCTCCGGCCAGTAGATCGCCACCAGCACCGCGATCGAGAACCAGTGCGAAAAGAACGCAATCGGATCTTGCGCGTACAGCACGCGCACCAGATCTTCGTCGATTGCATGCTGGATAGGCTCGGCCCGCATTGCGCGGTCTCCTTTATCGTTCGGCCTCGGCGCTTCAGCGCTGACTCCGGTCCGGTGCACGGCATCGGGCATGGCGGATACGGTGATAAGGCGCGGGCGCCCGGCGACGCGGGCCCTAGGAGCCCAGGCGTGCCGCGCGAGGGGACGGCATCGGTGCTGCGTATTGCTTCACGGCACGGCAGCGCGCGGTCCACGTTGGTCCCGCGGTCCACGTCGCGTCACTGTTCAGACGAATGACGTACCGCGCGCCGGACGGTTTACCCGGCAGTTTACCCATCAGCTACCACTTAATCCATATAGGCGAAGCCATTTGCGAAACGCATACTGGCCTCACATTCAGCGCGGCTTCGACATTCCAGCCACTCTTCACCGCCTGCCTTCGAGGCTCGCCGCGCTTCTGCCTTCCCCCTTATGGAGGTTTTCATGGGCGCTGTTCCGAGCCACGAGTTCGTCCGCAATCTCGACGATGCGATCCTGCCCGAGTTGTGGCGCCGGCGTACCCGCTTGTCCGCCGATGAAATGGTGTCGATGGTCGAGCTGGTCAAGCGGGCGCTGCGGACCTACCATCCGCTCGAACTTCACGCGCTCGGCGAGGACAAGGAAGAACTGGTCGCCCAGTTCATCTATTCGAAAGTGCTGCGCCTCGCGCCCGGCCACACCGAAACGCACGCCTGCGCCGATAGCGCGCCGTCCAACGGCTACGCATTGTGCGCGTATTTTCGCCGCTACCTGATCGACTGTTTGCGCAGCGCCGGCCATCAGCGCAACGTGTCGATGGAAAACGAAGGCATGGCGCAGGAGATCGATCTGCATGCCCAGGCGCTGGAAGACCCGGTGGAAAGCGTGCTGCTGCAATACGGCCTCGACGAACAGCGCGTGCGGCTCGCGGCGCGCACGTTCATCGACGGCCTCGACGAGCCCGAGCGCATCGTGCTCGCCGGCAGCCTCGGCTGGTGTTCGGAAGGCAAAGGCGGTTTGTCGGCAGTCGCGGCTCAGCATCGGGTGCCCTCGTATCACTATCGCGCCGTCAAACTCGGCGTCACCATGAAAAAGACGGCCGGCGCCGCGGATTTTTCCAATACCAAGATCGGCCGCTGGCTGAGCGACGTGCTCGGCATCGAGATCGACATCGACAATCGCGCGGCGATTCTCGTCGCGCTGAACCTGCTCGCGGCCGAATCGAGCGACAGCGAAATGAATGAAGCAGCGGCGTAACAAGCGCTAATGACGCCGCGTCGCTCACGGGCGGCAGCCGCGCCTCACGATGCCCCGCGCCTCACACGGTCTCAAACGGTTTTTCACACGCGCCACATCTCGCGCGCCCCGTACGATGCGCCTTTTTTTGTCATCGCGCACCGCCTACGATAAAAAAGCCGCCGCCGCACGCCGTCTTCCTTGCGAAGTCCGGCTTCCCTCCCCCCGCATTGCCATTCCTGACGAGGTGGTCCTGATGAACCGCTTATCGAGCGCCGTGACGGCGATGAAGTCGCATTACGATGTGGTCGTGGTGGGTTCGGGCTATGGCGGAGCGATCGCCGCGAGCCGCATGGCGCGCGCCGGCCGCAGCGTGTGCGTGCTGGAGCGCGGGCGCGAATTCATGGCCGGCGAATTTCCGCGCACGTCGTTCCAGGGCGCCGCGCAGGTGCAGTACAACACTTCCGTCGCGCACATCGGCTCACCGCTCGCGCTGCTCGAAGTGCACGTGAATGAAGACGTGAACGCCGTGGTCGGCTGCGGTCTCGGCGGCACTTCGCTGATCAACGCGAATGTCGCGCTCGAAGCCGATCCGCGTCTATGGGACGACCCGCGCTGGCCCGCCGCGCTGCGCGCCGACAAGGACGGCCGCGACAAGGGATATGCGCGCGCCTTCGCGATGCTGCAACCGTCGCCGGTGCCGAGCGACTTTCCGCCGCTGCCGAAATTGAAGGCCCTGGAGAGATCGGCGCAGGCGCTCGGCATGGAAGACCGCTTCAGCCGTCCGCCGATCACCGTCACGTTCGAGAACCGCGTGAACGCCGCCGGCGTCGCGCAGCAGGCATGCATCGGCTGCGGCGACTGCAATTCGGGCTGCAATTACGAAGCGAAGAATTCGACGCACATGAACTATCTGCCCGACGCCGTCGCGCACGGCGCGCAGATTTTCACGGGCGCGGCGGTGCATTCGGTGGTGCGCGACGCCGCCACGCGCAAGTGGCGGGTGAACTACCAGTTGGTGAGCGTCGGCCGCGAGAGTTATGGCGCGCCCGATCTGTTCGTGAGCGCCGATATCGTCATCATGTCGGCGGGCACGATCGGCTCGACCGCGCTGCTGCTGCGTTCCAGCCAGGCGCCGCAAGGGCTCAGCGTTTCCGCGATGCTCGGCCAACGCTTCACCGGCAACGGCGACGTGCTCGCCTTCGCGTACAACACCGACGCGGTGATCAACGGCGTCGGCTGGGGCGCGCACGAGCCAGGCGAGATCGCGCCGGTCGGGCCGACCATCACCGGACTCATCGACCATCGCAACACGCCCGATGTGAAAGACGGCTTCGTGATCGAGGAGGGCTCGCTCGCCGGACCGGTCGGCGCGGCGCTCGTCGCCCTGCTCGGCGCGGCCGCGCCGCTCGAAGGCGAGGAGGTCGCCGAGCCAGGCTCGCCCGAAAAGCCGTTCGCCTATGACGCGCGGGTGATCGAAAGCGTGCTGCGCGGCCCGTATCACGGCGCGCTCAACCACACGCAAAGCTACCTCGTGATGGCCCACGACGACGAAAGCGGCCGCATCGGCATCGACGACAACGGCCGCGCGCGCATCACCTGGGAAAACGCCGGCAAGCAGCCGATCTTCGAAACGATCGAGGCCACCCTCAAGCAGGCGACGGCGCCGCTCGGCGGCAAGTACCTGCGCAATCCCATTTCGACGGACTTCATGGACAACCGCACCGTCACCGTTCATCCGCTCGGCGGCTGCGGCATGGGCGAGGACGCCGCACACGGCGTGGTCGATCACATGGGCCGGGTGTTTAGCGGCGGCTCCGGCGACGCGGTGCACGAGGGCCTCTTCGTGATGGACGGCGCCGTGATGCCGATGTCGCTCGGCGTGAATCCGCTGCTGACGATCTCGGCGCTGGCCGAACGCAATTGCGCGCTGCTCGCCGCCTCGCGAGGCTGGACGATCGACTACGAGTCGAAGGGCGGGGCCGCCGTGCCAGCGCCGCAGCGCATCGGCCTGCGCTTCACCGAAACGATGGTGGGCACGTATACGCCGGCCGTCGCGGGCGAGGCGGCCACGAGCCCGATCGAATTCACGCTGACCGTGGAATCGGACGATCTCGCCGACATGCTCGTCAATCCGCAGCATCTGGCGCAAACGGCCGGCACGCTGACCTGCCCCGCCCTCTCGGCGCAACCGATGACGATCACCGACGGCACCTTCAATCTGTTCGTCGTCGATCCGGCGGATGTCGACGAACGCAACATGAACTACCGCATGACGCTCAATGCCACCGAAGGCAAAACGTACTATCTGAGCGGGCAGAAGATCATCACGCGCAGCTCGCCGCTGAATCTATGGGAGCAGACCAACACGCTGTACGCCGAGATTCGCGGCTCGGCGCAAGCGGACGCACCCGTGACCGGCAAGGCGACGCTCGTCATCACGCCGGAGAATTTCCTCAAGCAGCAACGCACATTCGAAGTCACTCACGCGCCCGATTTGACGACCCGCCTCGAATGGACGCTGAAGTTCGGCAAGTTTTTTGCGGGCGTGCTGTTCACCGAATACGGCGGCGTGGCCGCGCCGCTACAGTTTTTCGATCCGAACGCCAAGCCGCGCATGAAGCGGCCCTTGCGCGCGCCGGCGCCGCAACTGTTCTTCTTCGATACGCCCGATGGCACCACGCTGAGACTCACGCGCTATCTGGACCAGGCCAACAAGGAAGCGCGTCCGTTGCTGCTGATCCACGGCTCCGGCGTATCGAGCCGCATCTATTCGACCGATCTGATCGCCACCAACCTGGTGGAATATCTATGCGCGGCCGGCTACGACGTATGGCTCGTCGATCTGCGCGTCAGCATCGAAATGCCGAGCGTGCTGGTGCCGACCAATGTCGACCAGGTCGCGCGCGAGGACATTCCGGCCGCCGTCGCCAGGGTGCGCGAGTTGACCGGCGCGCCGAACATCCAGGTGCTGGGCCATTGCCTCGGCGGCCTCGCGTTGAGCATGTCGCTGCTGTACGGACTCGAAGGCGTGCGCTCGGCGGTCATTTCGCAGGTGTCGGCGCATCCGGTGCCGGGCACCCTGCAACGGATCAAGGCAGGCTTGCATATTCCCGACCTCATCCAGCATCTCGGCGTGTCCGATCTGACGGCTTATACGCAGCACAAAAAGTGGCCGCACAATCTGTTCGACGAAGCCTTGCGGCTCTATCCGATCGATCACGACGAAGGTTGCGGCAACGCCATCTGTCACCGCTCCACGTTCCTGTACGGCTTGCTCTATGAACACGCGCAACTGAACGAATCGCTGCATTCGAATCTGCAGGAATTGTTCGGCATGCACGACGTCGAGCTGTTCAGGCATCTGGCCGCGATGGCGCGGGCGGGCGAAGTCGTCGACGCCGAAGGGCGAGCCATTTACCTCAGCGGGACGAACGGCGCAAAAGGCCTGGAAGGCATGCGTATGCCGATCGGATTTATCCACGGCGATCGCAACGAAACCTATCTGCCGAAGAGCACCCAACTCACTTATGACCTGCTGACAAGGGAATTCCCGGAGCAGCCTTACGAGCGGCATCTGATTCCCGGCTATGGGCACATCGACTGCATCTTCGGCAAGCATGCGGCGGTGGATGTTTACCCGGTCATCGCGAGGTATCTGAACGCGCATTGACCGCTCACGGCGCTCCCAACCTTGAAATCGACGGCTGCCCCCGCTATACCTCAATGCGGCAGCCGTGAATCGGCTGCCGGCCCTCCTGAGCCGGTTTGCGTTGTTCTGGCGCATGATCGGGCCTTCACGCCGCGCGAATAGTCCCGAACCCTAATACCAAAAGGGAGACGCCATGTACCAGCAGACCTATAACCCGTTAGGCAATGCATTCCTTTCCACGCTCGTTGCCGCCATTCCGATCCTGACGCTGCTCTATTTCATTGCCTTGCACCGCCACCGCGATACCCAGGGCAACGTGCACCTGGGCATCTCCGCGCCCTACGCGGCCTTTTTCGGCGTCATCGCCGCTTTCGCCGTGTCCTGTCTGGTCTTCAGGATGCCGGTCGTATCGGCCGTCTCGGCTTTCGCGCTCGGCTCGCTGTCGGGGTTTCTGGGCATCATCTGGATCGTGCTGGCGGCCATGTTCCTCTACACGATGAGCGTCGTGACGGGCAAATTCGAAATCGTCAAGGAATCGATTGTCCATATCTCGTTCGACCGGCGGTTGCAATGCGTGCTGATCGCCTTTTCGTTCGGCGCGATCATCGAAGGCACCTCGGGGTTCGGCACACCGGTCGCCATCGCCGGCGCCGTGATGGTGGGCCTCGGCTTCAAGCCGTTTCAATCCGCCGTGCTGAACCTGCTCGCCAACACGGCCCCGGTCGCCTGGGGCGCGATCGGCACGCCGATCGTGACGTTGGCGGCCGTGAGCGGCCTCGATCAGGTCACGCTTTCCGCCATGGCGGGTCACCAGTTGCCGTTCGTCTCGATCTTCGTGCCCTTCTGGCTGGTCGCCACGTTCGTGAAGATGGAAGGCGGAACCTGGAAGGAAGTCTTCGAGGTCTGGCCGGCCATGTTATGCGCGGGCGGATCGTTCGCGCTGATGCAGTTCTTCGCGTCGGGAACCAACGCACTCCACCTGATGACCGACGTGGTATCGGGCGTCTTTTCGGTGATCTGCACGGCGCTGTTCCTGCGCTTCATCTGGCATCCCAAGACCCGCTTTCTGCTGCGCTCCGAGCGCGAAGCACTCGCGCAAGCCGGCAAGACCACGGCCGCGGCGACCACCGACACGAGCGAATGGAAATACAAATACTCGGCCGCCGAAACCGCCTATGCGTGGATGCCGTGGGTGATTCTGATCGCCTGCTGCGCGCTCTGGGGCGTGCCGGAGTTCAAGAAATTCCTCAACAACCTGTTCGCGGGAATCACCTTCAGCACCACGCTGCTCGGCTCGAAGTTCAGCGGGTCTCTCTCGCTTCCGGTCTGGGACATGCCGGCGCTGCATAACCTCGTGCAGCGCATGCCGCCCGTCGCGCCCGTCAACGCGAAACCCGAAGCGGCCCGCTTCATGATCAACTGGCTGTCCGCCGCCGGCACGGGCGTGTTCGTGGCGGCGATCCTCTCCGGCCTCGTGCTCAGGCTGAACGCGGCGCAATGGAAGGATGCCTTCATGCAGACCATGCACCGGATGAAGATTCCGGTGCTGGTGATCGCTCAGGTGCTGGGCCTGGGATTCCTGACCCGCTACTCGGGCACCGACGCGGTCCTCGGTCTTGCGTTCACCAACGCGGGATTTCTCTACCCGTTCTTCGCGGCGTACCTGGGCTGGCTCGGGGTCTTCCTGACCGGTTCCGACACGGCGTCGAACGCGCTCTTCGGCAGCCTGCAGCGCATCACGGCGCAGCAACTGAACCTCAATCCGATCCTGATCGTCGCGACCAACTCGACCGGCGGCGTGATGGGCAAGATGATCGACGCTCAATCCATCATGGTGGCGTGCGCGGCCTGCTACGACGATCCGAAGGAGCGCTCGTTCGCGTTGGGGCCGATCTTCCGAACCGTGTTCTTTCATTCGATTGCCGGGGCCGCGGTGATCGGCCTGATCGCGATGCTGCAGGCGTATGTGTTCCCGTGGATGATTCCGATCGCGCCGCTTGCGAAGTGAGCATCTCCGAATGAACGGCGCGCACGGCCCCGACCTGCGCGCCGGTCGTCGAATCTCGCCGTGTGCCGTGGAGCGCGAGCCGCAGCGTATCGGTGGCGCCGGAGTCGCCCGTCCCGTCCGCGCTGATGCCGTTGTGCGTGTCGCGGTCATATTTCGGCTACGCCTTTGTTGATTTTTCCCGACTGGCAATTGAAAAATCATCGCGGGTATTCGCATCGACGACTAAAGCTCGCATTTGAAAATACTTTGGTTAATATGCGGGCACTCAACGAATAGCGAGCGCTAAACAAAACATGGAACAGTTGACCTTCGGGGCCTGCGTCAAGAAAGGATGGATCAGTTCGTGGCAAGCCGTCACGCAGATGCCGTGGCTGTTCCTCGGCGTTTGGGCGGTGTTCGCCTGTACTTCGCTGCTGATCGGCCAGCGGCCGTCGAACGCCGCGGGCGCTGTGGCCCCGGCCGCGCTACTCGGCCACGCGCTGCTTTCATTGGGCTTTTTCGCGTTGCAGATGGTGGTGTCCAGCGTGCTGACGATCAAGGTGCATCGCTTCGTGCTGCTCGGCGAAGGCGCGAACCCGCTCATGCCGCTGAATGGCAAGCCGCTCGGCCGTTATCTGGCGGTGTGGCTCGCCAGCATGCTGATCGTGCTCGCGGCGATGGGGCTCACCTACACCGCCACGCGCGGGTTCAAGCTGGCGGGCCTCGTCTATCTGCCTGTGATCGCGATCTATCTGTTCGTGTCTTTCCGGCTGATCCTGCTTTACCCGTCCATTGCGCTCGGCGGCCGCCTCACGCTGCGCGCCGCATGGCGCGACAGCCGCGGGCATGTCTGGAACATGTTCGGTGTCGGCGTCGTCGCCTGTCTGCCGCTTATCGTCGTAGCCGTACTGGTGGGCATCGCCTTGGGCGTGTCCATGCCGAACGACTATTCGAGCAAGTCCCTCAGCGTTGTCGAGGCGCTGCTGAATGTATCGTTGGTCGTGTTGGTGGCGGCTTCGCTCTCCTGGCTCTACCGGCGTTACGCCCGCGAACTGCTGGCGCACGCCGACACCGCGCCGCGGTAAATTGCACATTCGCGCACATTCGCGCGCATGCGCGTACCTTCGCGCCGCGCTCAAAACAGCTTGCCCGGATTCAGGATGCCGTGCGGGTCGAGCGCATGTTTAATCGCGGCCATCGCCGCCAGTTCCGTGGCTGAACGCGAAATCGGCAGAAACTCGCGCTTGAGCAAGCCAATGCCATGTTCCGCCGACACCGATCCGTGCAGCGGACGCAGCATCTCGTAGACGAACGCATACACGGCGTGATGCTCGACGCCGGCAAGCGAATGGCCGTCGACGGTGACATGCAGATTCGAATCGCCGATATGCCCGAAGAAATACGCCACGTTGCCCGGCCATTGCCGATCGAGCGCCGCGCGGCAACGGTCGACGAACGCGCCGATCTCGCCGATCGGCAGGCTCACGTCGAAGTTGATCGCATCCAGCCGCACGGGAAACTCCGCGGTGCACTCGCGAATCGCCCACAGCGCGCGCGCATCGGCCACCGACTGCGCGATCACCGCGTCGCGGATCGCGCCGGCGTCGAGCGCGTCGGTCAGCGCGGCGGCGAAACGTTCGCCGTCGTCGCCTGAATCGAAGCCCGCATGTTCGATCAGCGCATAAAGCGGATGCGGGTCGGCGAACGGCGAGCGCGTGCCCGTGAGCTTCACGCCGAAATCGTAGAAGTCCGGCCACATGATCTCGAATGCGCCGATGTCGTTGCCGAAACGCGTCGACAGACGGCGCAGCAGGTTCACGGCGCCGTCGTACTCGTCGAGCGCGACCAGCGCCGTGTGACGCGCCGCGCGCCGCGGATGCAGCCGCAACACCGCGCGCGTGATGATGCCGAGCGTGCCTTCCGATCCGATGAACCAATGTTTCAGGTCGTAGCCGGTATTGTTCTTGACCATCTTGCCGAGCGAGGTCAGCACGTCGCCATTGGCGAGCACCACTTCCAGCCCGAGCACCTGATCGCGCGCGGTGCCCGACTGGACCACGCGGTTGCCGCCCGCGTTGGTCGCCAGATTGCCGCCGATCTGGCACGAGCCGCGCGCGCCGAGATCGACGCCGAACGTGAAGCCCGCCGCTCCCGCGGCTTCCTGCACCGCCTGCAGCGGCGTGCCCGCGCGCACGGTGATCGTGCCGGCCGCCGCGTCGAGCGCCTCGATGCCCGCGAAGCGCTCCATCGACAGCACGACCTCGCCGCCCAGCGCGACCGCGCCGCGCGCGAGCCCCGTCAGTCCGCCTTGCGGCACGACCGGCTGACCGAGCCGCATGCATAACGCGAGCGTGCGCGACACGTCGTCGACGCTGCGCGGACGCACCAGCGCACGCGGCCGCACGCCGGCCGGCTCGTTGTACGCGGTGAAGTAACGCGGATCGATATCGGCCGCGCGCGTGACGAGCGCGTCGCCCAGTTCGGCGGCCAGCACGGCATCGACGGCATCGTCCGGCAGCGGCCTGCCGCCCGGTTCGCTGCCCGCGGCGCTCGGGTTCGGGGTCGGCATCGTGCGCGGCCCCGCTTACTTCGTCGAGATGTCGATATCGCCGAAATACTTCAGGCCGAGCGACTTCACCGTGCCGTCCGCCTTCAGCTTGTCGATCGCCGCGTCGAGCTTCGCCTTCAGCGCGTCGTCGCCCTTGCGCAGGCCGAACGCGATGCCGCTGCCGAGGATCTTGTCGTCGTGCACCGGCTGGCCGACGAACGAGAAGCCCTTGCCGTCCGGGCGCGACAGGAAGCCGCGCTGGCCGGACGGCGCGAGCACGAGCGACGCGTTGAGGCGGCCCGCGACCAGATCCGTATACGCCTGGTTCTGGTCCTGGTACGGCACGACCGCGACGCCGGCCGGCTCCCAGTGCG
>Ga0182007_10000370_pt1 | contig 28383 bp, 23 predicted proteins | sample Sormic07211113_1_FD_123023 | JGI IMG/M metagenome (GOLD analysis project Ga0182007, IMG submission 123023) | Rhizosphere microbial communities from Sorghum bicolor, Mead, Nebraska, USA - 072115-113_1 MetaG | ecosystem: Host-associated > Plants > Roots > Rhizosphere | place: USA: Nebraska...
CCCCACCTCACCGGCCCGGACCCCCGCCCCGCCGCACCGCGAACCACCCCACCACGCTCGCGTGCAGCAAGGTGAACGCCGTCAACGCCCCGACATCCACCACCGAGACGAGATGATCCATCCCGTCACCCCGGCGGGCCGCCCACACCGCCGCCACCAGCGTGACCACCACCGCACACAGCACAGCCACCCGTGGCACCCCGCCGTCCGTCCGGGCCGGCGCCCGCGGCAACCGCCGCTCCCGCCCCATCGCGAACAGCAACCGCCCCGCGGCCGCCTGCCCGGCCAGCGCCGCGAACCCCGCCCCGATCGCCTTGCTCACGGCCACGAGATCGTGCAGCCACGACCCCACCGAGGCGTCCACGGCGTCGTAGAAGGCCGACCCCTGCCGCGCGGGCTCGGCGGCGAGCCGCGCGGAGGACGCCGGCTCCAGGAGCGCCACCAGATACGTCTGCGCCACGAACAGCACACCGGCCGGCGCGAGACAGAACAGCACGGCCCTGGCGACCTTCCCCGACCCGCCCGTGACCTCCTCCGCGAACGAGGCGATCGCGTCGAAGCCCAGATACGACAGCACCGCGACCGAGACCGCCCCGGTCACCGTGGACAGGGTGAAGGGCCCCTGCGTGCCGTCACCCGTGAGCGGCGAGAGCCACCCCCGAAACACGCCGACGGGCGCCACGGCGGCGACGAAGAGCAGCCCGTAGACCACCAGATCCCGGAAGCCGAGGCTGCGTCGCAGCTCAGGGCCTTCTCCGGTGGTCCGTGCCGCCGTGCCGGTCTCGGACGTCGTGCCTCCGCCGTCGCCTCGCCCGTCGTGTCCCTGCCCACCCCTCCCGCCCTGCGGCCAGTCTCCCCGAGGGCGCGATCTTTGAGGCGCCCAGCACGGCCTTACGATGGTTCGCATGACTGCTTCGTCTGGCCGCCGTGTCCTGCTCGCCGCCCCCCGTGGCTACTGCGCGGGTGTGGACCGCGCAGTGATCGCCGTCGAGAAAGCCCTGGAGCAGTACGGGGCTCCCGTCTATGTCCGGCACGAGATCGTGCACAACAAGTTCGTCGTGCAGACGCTGGAGAAGAAGGGCGCCATCTTCGTCGAACGGACGGAAGAGGTCCCCGAGGGGAACATCGTGATGTTCTCCGCCCATGGAGTCGCGCCGGTCGTCCACGAGGAGGCCGCGCGCGGAAAGCTCGCCACCATCGACGCCACCTGCCCGCTGGTCACCAAGGTCCACAAGGAAGCCGTCCGGTTCGCGAACGAGGACTACGACATCCTCCTCATCGGGCACGAGGGCCACGAGGAGGTCATCGGTACCTCCGGCGAGGCCCCCGAGCACATCCAGCTCGTGGACGGCCCCGCGGACGTCGCCAAGGTCGAGGTCCGCGACGAGTCCAAGGTCGTCTGGCTGTCCCAGACCACGCTGTCCGTGGACGAGACGATGGAGACCGTCGACGCGCTGAAGGAGAAGTTCCCGCAGCTGATCTCCCCGCCGAGCGACGACATCTGCTACGCCACCCAGAACCGCCAGCTCGCGGTCAAGCAGATGGGCGCCGAGGCCGAGCTGGTGATCGTGGTCGGCTCCCGCAACTCCTCCAACTCCAAGCGACTGGTGGAGGTCGCCAAGCTGGCCGGCTCCCGCGAGGCCTACCTGGTCGACTTCGCGAGCGAGATCGACGAGGCCTGGCTGGAGGGCGTGAGCACGGTCGGTGTCACCTCCGGCGCCTCCGTGCCCGAGGTCCTGGTCGAGCAGGTCCTGGAGTGGCTCGCCGAGCGCGGCTTCGAGGACGTCGAGATCGTCAAGGCGGCCGAGGAGTCCATCACCTTCTCGCTGCCCAAGGAGCTCCGCCGGGACCTGCGCGAGGAGGCGGCCGCCTTGATCGCGGAGCGGACGGGTACCTCCGTCGAGTGACTGTCAGTCGTCCGACGTAACGTAGGGCCATGCAGATCTTCGGTGTGGACATCGGTGGGTCCGGGATCAAGGGTGCCCCGGTGGATCTCGACAAGGGCGACCTGGCCCAGGAGCGCTTCAAGGTGCTCACCCCGCATCCGTCGACGCCCGACAGCGTGGCCGACGGGGTGAAGCAGGTCGTGGACCACTTCGGGTGGTCGGGCCCGGTCGGGCTGACGTTCCCGGGCGTGGTCACGGACGGATCGATGGTCCGTTCGGCGGCCAACGTCGACAAGAGCTGGGTGGACGTGGACGCGCGCGCGTTGTTCAGCGAGCGGCTCGGCGGCCTTCCGGTGACGGTGGTCAACGACGCGGACGCGGCCGGCGTCGCCGAGATGAACTTCGGCGCCGGCCAGGGCCGTAGGGGCACGGTCATCCTGCTGACGTTCGGCACGGGCATCGGCAGCGCCCTGTTCGTCGACGGTGTCCTGGTGCCCAACACCGAGATGGGCCACCTGGAGATGCACGGCCAGGACGCGGAGAAGCGCGCCTCCAGCAGGGCCAAGGACGACGAGGACCTGACGTGGGAGCACTGGGCCCGCCGCGTCACCAAGTACCTCGCCCATGTCGAGATGCTCTTCTCGCCCGACCTGTTCATCATCGGCGGCGGCGTGAGCCGCAAGTCCGACAAGTTCCTGCCCTACATCGAGGGCATCAACGCGGAGATCGTCCCGGCCCAGCTGCAGAACAACGCGGGGATCGTGGGCGCGGCGATGCGGGCGGCGAAGCACGGCTGAGAGCTGTAGGCCGGGGCCGGGGACGGGGGGTCTGCACCGGGCCGGGCTGGGGAGGGCTGGGCTGGGCTCCGTCGGCCTGTGTCCCGGTCAGGAGGTTGGCCTGGATGCCGGTCGGGACGCCTTCGCCCAGGTGTTGGTTGGTGGGCGGTCCGGAGGGTGCCGGGGCGGGCGCTTGGCGGCTAGCGGGTGCCTGTTCTTCTTCGTACGACCTGGCGCCGCATGAGCACGACCTTCCGTACGGTCACGATCACGCCGGCGATCAGCGTGCCGCCGTAGAGCCAGCCGGCCTGGGTGGCCAGGGCCGTCACCAGGCCCATCAGACGGCTCAGGACTCCGCCGTTGCCGTCGGCCACCGGGAGCAGCCCCGCCGCGAAGGCGATCGGGACGACGACGGGGGCGGTCACCAGGTCGCCCTTGCGCACCCACACCGCCGTCAGCACGCACACCGGCAGGAACAGCACGCCGTACACCGTCAGCGAACCGCCGAACAGCAGGTCGTCCAGGCAGCCGAGGGCGAACATCACCGCCCCGCAGAACAGACCGCCGCCCAGCCCGGTCAGCCGCGGGTTCGGCAGCCGTCGTACCGTGTCGGTGAGCGGCGGACCGGGCTGCCGTACCGCCGAAGGCCGGGTCGCGGGGCGTTTCTGCGCGGGCCTCGGCGCAGGTCGCGCACCACCGCCTGCCGTCCCGCCGCGGGCCGCCTGCGGGGGCAGCGGGGGTGTGCCTCGTCGCGTTCCGTCGTGCGGGTGTCGCGTCCTGGGTTGCTCCACTCGACCAACTTAGGTCTGTTTATGTGCCGAATCGCCCCTGGGACACGCCGTAGAGCGGACCTTGGCCATGCGTTCGATCGGTAGCCGGAGCGGGGGCGGGCACGCCGTAGACTGGTGGATCGGCTCGGCCCCTGCAGTCTCGCCAGCTCCCGACCCCAGTCCTCTCCTCTCACGTACGGGAAGTCGCAACGTGTCGCTCACGATCGGAATCGTCGGTCTGCCGAATGTCGGCAAGTCGACCCTGTTCAACGCCCTGACCAAGAACGACGTGCTCGCGGCCAACTACCCGTTCGCCACGATCGAGCCGAACGTGGGCGTGGTCGGCGTCCCGGACCCGCGTCTGACGAAACTGGCCGACATCTTCTCCTCGCAGCGCATCCTCCCGGCGACGGTCGACTTCGTCGACATCGCGGGCATCGTGAAGGGCGCCTCGGAGGGCGAGGGCCTGGGCAACAAGTTCCTCGCGAACATCCGTGAGTCCGACGCGATCTGCCAGGTCATCCGCGCCTTCAAGGACGAGAACGTCGTCCACGTCGACGGCAAGGTCTCGCCGAAGGACGACATCGAGACGATCAACACCGAGCTGATCCTCGCCGACCTGCAGACCATCGAGAAGGTCCTGCCGCGCCTCCAGAAGGAGTCGCGCATCAAGAAGGACGTGGCCCCGAAGGTCGCGGCGGTCGAGGCGGCCAAGGAGATCCTGGAGAAGGGCGACACCCTCTTCTCGGCGGGCATCGTCCAGGGCTCCGGCAACGAGGAACTCCTGCACGACCTGCACCTCCTGACCACCAAGCCCTTCCTCTACGTCTTCAACGTGGACGAGGACGAGCTGGTCGACGACGACTTCAAGGCCGAGCAGCGCGCCCTGGTCGCCCCCGCCGAGGCGATCTTCCTCAACGCCAAGCTGGAGGCGGACCTCGCCGAGCTGGACGAGGAGGACGCGATGGAGCTCCTGGAGTCGGTCGGCGCCGAGGAGCCGGGCCTGACCACCCTGGCCCGCGTCGGCTTCAACACCCTGGGCCTGCAGACCTACCTCACCGCCGGCCCCAAGGAGTCCCGCGCCTGGACCATCAAGAAGGGCGCCACCGCCCCCGAGGCCGCCGGAGTCATCCACACCGACTTCCAGAAGGGCTTCATCAAGGCGGAGGTCATCTCCTTCGAAGACCTCGTCGAAACCGGCTCGGTGGCCGAGGCCCGCGCGAAGGGGAAGGCGCGGATGGAGGGCAAGGACTATGTGATGCAGGACGGGGACGTGGTGGAGTTCCGCTTCAATGTGTAGCGGCTGACATAGCACCACGTTGCTGATCTGGCAAACATGCAGGTCGGGAGGGGTCCGACTCTTCGGAGTCGGGCCCTTTGTTTTCCCGTGCTGGGATCGTGCTGGGACGGGATGGGATGCCCGTGCTGGGATTTGCGAGAGCGGGACGCTGGCTGAGTGTGAGGTAGTGCGGACGTGGCACTTTTCCTACTCGTTTGACACAATCGGGGTATGGCTGAGACGACGTACAGCATCGGGGAAGGGCCGGCGACACGGGTGAGCCTGTCGCTGCCGGAGGGGACCGCGGAGGCGATTCGGGCGCGGGTGGGCAAGAGGGAGTTCTCCGCATTCATCGCCGAGGCGGTCGAGCGTGAGCTGCGCGGACAGGTCCTGGACGAGTACCTGGCGGACTACGAGAGCCGCAGGGGGCCGGTCTCCGAGCCGGCTCGTCAGCGGGCGCGGCAGGTCTTCGACGAGGTGTTTGCCGAGGAGGCCGAGTGGCCCGTCGCCGGTTGAGTCGCGAGGGAACTGTGGTCCTCGACAGCGAGGGACTCTCGAAGCTGCTCGCCGACGATGAGCAGGTGGTGGCTCTGATCGCTGAGGCGCGCTCGCGCGGCATGGAGGTCGTGATCAGTGCGCTCACCATCATCGAGGCCGTCCGCGCCCGTACGAACAAGTCACGCCTGAACTGGGTGCTTTCCGGGCTGCGGGTCGTCCCAGTCGGTGACGAGGAGGCGAGGGCGGCCTCGAAGTTGCTGATGAATGCCGGATTGCACGGACACAAGTACGCGATCGATGCGGCCGTCGCCGAGGCCGCGCTGCGACAACACCGCCCCGTGGTCATGCTGACTTCCGATATCGACGACATGGCCAAGCTGTGCGGCGAGCGGGTCCGGCTCGTGGCGGTGTGATTTCCCCTGGTTCGGCTTCTGCCCTCGACGCCGTACGGTCCGCCCTGGTCCCCCTCCGGGAGGAACTGGTCGCCGAGGAGCTCGGGTCCATCCCGGTCACCCGGCTGAAGGACGCCACCGAGGGGCGGCTGCGACTCGCGGCCGTGGAGGCGGCCGGGTTCGGCTCCGTGCGGGACGTGTACGCGGCGAGCCGCTACGAGCTGCGGCAGATCCCCGGCGTCGGCGCCCAGACCGCCGACCAGGCCCTCGCCGCCGCCCGCCAGATCGCCCGCGCCGTCGAGGAGACCGTCGCCGTACGGATCGACGTCGAGCACCCCGAGCCACGGACCACGGCCCTCGTCGTCGCCCTGCACCGCCTCGTCGAGGCCGGACCGGAGCTGCGCAAGGCCGTCGACAGCGCCGAGCGACTCCGGCGCAGGATCGGCGAGTTGCTGCCCGCCGCCCGCCCGGCCGCCAGCCGCCTGCGGCTCGCCCTCACCGGCCGGCACCGCAAGGACGCCGCCCTCGCCGCCGCGACCGAACTGCGCGCACTGGTGGCCGAGGCGGAAGCCGGGGGCGCCCAACTCCAGCTGGCCCAGGCCTCCACCGACCTGCTGCGCCCCCCGGCCGCCGAGATCGAGGCCTGGGTCGACTTCGAGCTCCGTTCCGCCGAGTACTACAGCCACCTCGCCGAGCTCTCCGAGCACCACCCGGACGAGGCGGCGGCCGAGGGCTTCCTGCCCTCCGAGGTGGCCGAGCGGGTGCGCGCGCGGCCGCTCGACGACACCCACAGCCGGGTCTCGCTGCGCGGCTACCAGTCCTTCGGCGCCCGTTTCGCCCTCGCCCAGCGCAGGGTCCTGCTCGGCGACGAGATGGGGCTCGGCAAGACGATCCAGGCCATCGCGGCCCTCGCCCATCTCGCGGCCGAGGGCCCCAGCCACTTCCTGGTGGTCTGCCCGGCCGGGGTACTGATCAACTGGACCCGGGAGATCCGCGCCCGCAGCACCCTGCGCGCGGTGCCGGTGCACGGACCCGACCGGCAGGACGCGTACGCGCAGTGGCGCGAGCGCGGTGGCGTCGTCCTCACCACCTTCGACCTGCTGCACACCCTCCCGGAACCGGACGGCACCAAGCCCGGGATGCTCGTCGTCGACGAGGCGCACTACGTCAAGAACCCCGACACCCGCCGCGCCAGGTCCATCGCGGTCTGGACGCGCGCCTGCGACCGTGTCCTGTTCCTGACCGGCACCCCGATGGAGAACCGTGTGGGGGACTTCCGCACCCTTGTCCGCCACCTCCAGCCGGAGCTGCTCCCCGCCGTCCACGACAGTGACGCGGCGGCCGGCCCGCAGGTCTTCCGCAGATCCGTCGCCCCCGCCTACCTCCGCCGCAACCAGCGGGACGTCCTCACCGAACTGCCCGCGCTGCTCCAGGTCGACGAGTGGGAGGAGTTCAGCGCGGCCGACGAGGACGCGTACCGCGCGGCGGTCGCCGCCGGGAACTTCATGGCGATGCGCCGGGCCGCGTACGCCGTACCGGAGAAGTCGGCGAAGCTCCAGCGGCTGCGCGAACTGGTCGCGGAGGCCGCGGCCAACGGCCTGAAGGTGGTCGTCTTCTCCTACTTCCGTGACGTCCTGGCCGCCGTCCGGCTCGCGCTGGACGACGGGGTGTTCGGCCCGATATCCGGCAGCGTCCCGGCCGCCCGCCGCCCGCCGCCAGCGGCTCGTCGACGACTTCACGGCCGCCGACGGCCACGCGGTGCTGCTCGCGCAGATCGAGGCGGGCGGGGTGGGGCTCAACCTCCAGGCCGCGTCCGTCGTCATCCTCTGCGAACCGCAGGTCAAACCGACCCTGGAACACCAGGCCGTGGCCCGTGCCCACCGGATGGGGCAGGTCCGCCCGGTCCAGGTCCACCGCCTCCTCGCCACCGACAGTGCCGACGACCGTCTCCTGCGCATCCTGGAGAACAAGGACCGCCTCTTCGACGCCTACGCCCGCCGCAGCGACACCGCCGACGCCACTCCCGACGCGGTCGACGTCTCCGACGCCGGTATCGCCCGCCGGATCGTGGAGGAGGAACAGCGCAGACTCGCGGGGGAGCCGGCCGACGCGCCGCCCGCCGACGGCCCCGGGGCCTCCGCCGACGGGAACGCCGGTCGGAACTCCACGCGGGCGTCCAGGTCCTCGAAGTCCTCCGGGTAGGGCTTCGGATCGGTGACCCAGCCGGCCGCCAGTACGAGCCGTGTGTGGCGGTGGACGGCGAGGAAGCCGAAGGGGCGGTCGAAGGAGGCCTCCACACGGGCGTTCACCCAGCGCGGGGCGGACGGGGCGGCACCGGCGAGTGCGATCCCGAAGGCCGTCACCGCGGCGGCGCGGAAGCCTCGGGGACCGAAGGTCGCGGTCGTGGACTGGCGGGCCGATCCGACCGCGAGCGGGAGAGGGCTGATGCCGGGGAAGTGGCCGCGGGCCAGGTCCCGTGCCGTGGTGTGGCCGGACACCCTGTGCAGTTCCAGCAGGTCGTGCTGCGCGCTCAGATCGAAGGCCGCGGTCCGCACGACCAGCGTCGGCGGTTCCGGCTGCCTGCCGCGCACCCTGACCACGCGCAGGCCGGGGCCCACGTCCCCGTAGGGCAGCCGAGGCCCTGGCAGGACCGGCCACTTCCGCGCGAGGAGGTCCACCCCCGCACCGAGCACCTGACCGGGCGTCATCCGCTCCTCGCCGAGCAGCAGATGGACATCGACGGCGGTGTCGCCCAGCACCTTCAGCTCGGTGACGTGCCCTTCCGGGGTGTCCGCCACGCCGACACGGTCCAGCAGCGCGCTCCTACGGCCCAGCGAGAGCAGCGTCCGACCGCTCCACGGCCCGGTCTCCGGCGCCCACGCGTCCTCCGAGAAGGGGCGCAGCCAGTCCGTCCGCACGGCCAGCGCGCTCGCCGGCACCATCTCGGTCCGGTCGGTCAGCACGACGGGCATCTCCTCGATCAGCCCGTCCGTCCGCTTCGCGGCCCACGCGTCCAACTCCTCCCTGTCGGCCCCGGCATCCCCGCTGAGCACCCCGTGCGCCCCCACCGGCAGCCCGGCCGCCCACTCCTCCCGCACCTCCGCCGTCCGCTTGGTCCACACCCCGAGAGCCGCGTCGGGCCCCCGCATCCGCGCCGGCCCGGCGAGCAACTCCCGCGCCCCCGCGGCAGCCTCCCCGGCCGGCACCCCGAGTCCCTCCGCCAACTCCTCCCGAGCCGCGCCCCCGGCCCCGTCCGCCAGGAACCCGAGCAGCGGCCACACCCCGGCGGCGGAGAGCACGAATCCGGGCCTCACCGCGTCACCCGCCGAAGGCCCGGCCCCCGACCCCACCACCCCCGCCCACCGCGAGGTCAGTCCGTTCACCGCCCGTACGGTCCGATCCGTGATCGGCATTCCGCCCCCACCTGCCTCGCGTCTACCATGCGCCCAGTCGTAGTCCGGGCCCGCACGCAGGGACGTACGGCTCCGCACCCCTCCGCGCAGCCCCCGCGGCGCCGCCTGAACCAGGAGCACGGAACCCGTGTCCATACCCCCGCCCACCGGGCCCGGCCGACCCCAGGAACCCCAAGGGCCCCAGCCGCAGGGCGAGTTCCCGCCGGGGCCGTACCCCCAGGGGCCGTACGCCGCTCCCGGCGCGTACTCGTCGCAGCCTCCCCACCCGCACGCGCCCTACGGCCGTCCCCACGCGCCGCCGCCCTATCAGGCCTGGGGGCAGGGCTACAGCCCGTACAACCGCCCCGCCCCGGTCAACACCCTCGCCATCGCCTCCCTGGTGCTCGGCATCCTGTGCTGTGTCCCCGGCCTCGGTCTGCTGCTCGGGCTGCTCGGGCTCGGGCAGATCCGCCGGAGCGGTGAGCGGGGCAAGGGCATGGCGATCGCCGGATCGGTGCTGTCCTCGCTCGGCCTCGCGCTGTGGACACTGGTGCTGGCGACGAACGGCATCTCCGGATTCTGGTCCGGCTTCAAGGACGCCGCCCACGACAACGGCAGCGCCTACACCCTCACCAAGGGCGAGTGCTTCGACGCCCCGGGCGGTTCGCTGGAGGGCATGACCTACGACGTCGACAAGGTGCCCTGCACCGGACAGCACGACGGCGAGGTCTTCGCCTCCTTCCGGATGCGCGGCGGCTCCGCCTACCCCGGGGACGCCGAGGTCACCGACACCGCCGACAACAGGTGCTACGCGCTGCGCTACGACTACGCCATGGACGCCTGGGCCGTACCGGACGACGTCGACGTCTACTACCTCACCCCCACCCGCCAGAGCTGGCGGCTCGGCGACCGGGAGGTCACCTGTGTCTACGGCAACACGGACGCCGAGGCGGGCCTGACCGGCTCGCTGCGCAACGACGGCCGCTCGCTGAACGCCGACCAGGTGGCATATCTGACGGCTGTGAACATGGAGAACAAGGCCCTCGACGCCCAGCCCCCGGACACCCCCGACGACGACCTGAAGGCCAGCACCGACTGGGCGGGACGGGTCTCGGACGCGCTCGTCGAGGAGAGCGCGGCGCTGCGCGGGTACGGGTGGCCCGCCGAGGCGAAGGCCCCGGTCACGGCCGTGGCGGGCCAGGTGTCGACGATCCGGAAGGAGTGGGCCAAGGCGGCCAGGGCCACCGACGCGGACGAGTTCTACAACGCCTACGACCGGATCATGGTGCTGTCCACCCCCGGCAGGTCCGTCACCGCCCGCAAGGCTCTGGGGCTCGCCACCACCCCGCCGGCCGCCGGGGACGGGGAGGGCGGAGGTGACGACACACCGGGTGCTTCCGAAATCGAGGTGTGACGGCGGCTATAGCGGGGAGAAAGTGCCTGCGTAAAGCCCTCAGCGGTCACATGTCATCACATCGAGTGATTCCCTGGCCTTTGCTTGCATGGCGGAACCCACGGTTGCCAGGCTGTTGCTGTCTGTACAACCTGATGGGAGCGGCCAGTGACTTTCGGTGAGCAGCCCGCGTACTTGCGTGTCGCGGGTGATCTCCGCCAGAAAATCGTGAACGGCGCGCTGCCACCGCACACCCGCCTCCCCTCGCAGGCCAGAATCCGCGAGGAGTACGGCGTCTCGGACACCGTCGCGCTGGAGGCGCGCAAGGTGCTGATGGCCGAGGGCCTGGTCGAGGGCCGCTCCGGATCGGGCACCTACGTCCGCGAGCGTCCCGTCCCCCGCAGCGTCGCCCGCTCCGGCTTCCGTCCGGACGGCGGGGCGACCCCCTTCCGCCAGGAGCAGGCCGACGGCGATGTGCGCGGCACCTGGGAGTCCAGCAGCGAGCAGACGGAGGCGAGCGGCGCCGTCGCCGAGCGGCTCTGCATCCAGCCCGGCGACCGGGTGATGTGCACGCGGTACGTCTTCCGTGAGTCCGCCGAGGCGATGATGCTCTCCACCTCCTGGGAGCCCCTCGCGGTCACCGGCCGCACCCCGGTGATGCTCCCCGAGGAGGGCCCCCTCGGCGGGATGGGCGTGGTCGAGCGCATGGCCGCGATCGACGTGATCGTGGACAACGTCACCGAGGAGGTCGGCGCCCGCCCCGGCCTCGCGGAGGAACTGCTCGCGCTGGGCGGCGTCCCCGGCCATGTCGTCCTGGTGGTCCAGCGCACGTTCTACGCCTCGGGCCGCCCGGTGGAGACCGCCGACGTGGTGATCCCCGCCGACCGCTACCGGGTCTCGTACCACCTGCCGGTGAAATAGCGCACACCTTTACGGCGGATACCCCGGGAGCGCCCCGCCGTCCCCTTTTCCACCGGCGCCCGGAGCTGCCCGCGCGCCGGTGGATTCGAGCCGTTCTCGCAGGTGGTCGCCCACCTGTCCGGCATGCCCCTGACCGGATGCGTCGCCCTGCCCGGACGGCGCATCCGTCGTCGTGCGCCCCCTGCGGTCTGGCCGGTTGCGTACCTCTTTGTGAAAACCCGTATTCGCTGCGTGAAGGTAAGGCGTAGGCTCGGGCATATGCGGATTGCGGTTTCCTTATCGGGTGGGGTACGGCACGTACCGCGAGCGATGACTGGCGGCGGTGACGGGACGGGAAGGAGCGGTGGGGCTCGATGAACGACGGCACGATCACTCTTCCCTGGCTCGTCATACGACAGGACGACAACGGCAACCGCTACCGCGTGGGCCGCTACGCGACGAGGGCCGAGGCCCAGAAGATCGCGGACAGCCTCGACGACCGAGGCCACAAACAGCTCTACTGGGTCGAACGCATCGGCCAGAACGGCCAGGGCGGCGCGCTCAACTGACTCCCGTAGGCTCCCGCCCATGACCGAACGGATCGTGGTGGTGGGAGCCGCCCTCGTCGACAAGGGCCGTCTCCTCGCCGCCCGCCGCAGCGCCCCGCCGGCCCTGGCCGGCCGCTGGGAACTGCCCGGCGGCAAGGTGGAGGAGGGGGAGACCCCGCAGGCGGCCCTGGCGCGGGAGCTCAGGGAGGAGCTGGGCATCGAGGCCGAGATCCTGGACCGCGTGCCGGGAGAGTGGCCCCTGAGGCCCCCGTACGCCCTCCAGGTCTGGACGGCCCGTCTCCTCCCGGATTCCCCCGCTCCCAAGCCCCTCCAGGACCACGACGACCTGCGCTGGCTCGCAGTGCCCGACGAGCTGTGGACCGTCGCCTGGCTCGACCAGGACGTGGAGGCGGTACGAGCGCTGCGGAGCGCGTTCCGGTAGAAACCACCCCCGATACGCCGTTAGTGCCACAGTGCGCCCCACGGCGCGGTACGCCCTCTTGAATATCGGGTATGTGCCCATTAACCCCACGAAATCAGACATGGGTGGGCACGTGATCGACATCGAAGGCGACTGCGCCGACTGGACGTTCCCGGCGGAACCCGGAGCGGTCCGCACCGCCCGCGCGGCGGTCCGCAGCCAACTGCACAGCTGGTCCCTCGACGCCCTCGCCGATCTCACCGCCCTGCTGGTCAGCGAGCTGGTGACCAACTCCCTGCGGCACGCCACCGGCCCCATCGGCGTCCGTCTGGTCCGCTCCGGCGGCCTCCCCAACGTCCTGCTCGTGGAGGTCTCCGACCCGCTCCCCGACCCGCCCCGCGAGCGGATCGCCCGTACCGAGGACGAGAGCGGCCGGGGGCTGCAGCTGGTCGCGCACTCCGCCGCCCGCTGGGGTACGAGACCGGGTGCGGCGGGCAAAACGGTCTGGTTCGAGCTGGCGGTTCCGGGCTGAACGAAAGCCGACGACCTGTACGTGTGCGTCCCGAATGTCGACGTACTGGTTCAGGCCGGTGGCGGTTCATGGCTGACGTGATTCGACGACGTGTTGGCTGGTTAGAAGAGTGGGAGTGTGGTCACGGCCGGGACCGAAAACCGCCGGGAACGTGCTGTGATCGTGAACACCGTGTTGTGCGGCGCCGTAGTGCTGGATACTGCGGGCAGCCGCCCCCGGTGACCGGTGCCGGACGCGGTGAGCTGGAGGGGACGGTTCGCGTGAGCGAGATACCAGCGAAGGCGACGGAGTCCGAGGACCCGTCGGACGGCGCGAGGGCGAGGGCCGCGGGCGATGCCGCGGGGTCCTCGTCCGGGCTGTCCGGGCCGGGCGGGGCGGCCCGGGACACCCGCCTCGGTGGCGAACCCACCTCGGACGCCATCTGGCAGAGCAGTCCACCCGGCTCCATCTACGACTACATCAAGGTCGCGTCCTTCTCCGTCGGCCCCGACGGCATGGTCGACCAGTGGAGCCTGCGGGCCGAGCAGCTCTTCGGCATCCCCGCCGAGCGTGCCGTCGGCATGGACCCCATCGAGGCGTTCATCGACCCGGACCTGCGCGAGCAGGGCCAGCGCAAGATGGCCGAGATCCTCGACGGCCGCGAGTGGACCGGAGTGGTCCCGTTCCGTACTCCGCAGGGGGCGGGCCTCGCCGAGGTCTACGTCATGCCCACGCGGACCGAGGGCGGCGAGAAGGCCGCCGTCTGCATCGTCGTGGACGTGCGCACGCTGCGTAGCATCGAGACCGACCTTGCCGCCTCGCAGTCGATTTTCGGTCAATCTCCGTTCGGGTTCCTTCTGATCGACACCGATCTGCGGGTCCGGCGCGCCAACCAGCAGTTCGCCAGCACCTTCGGCGGCGCGTGCGGTTCCTCGCCGGACGACCACCACGGCCGTGGTGTGCACGACTATCTGCGCAGCCCGGAGGCCGAGCGGGTCACCGCGACCCTCCGCCGGGTCCTGGAGACCGGCGACTCCATCACGGACATGCACGTCACCGGCTTCGTGCCCGGCTCGGAGGAACGCCGGCACTGGTCCATCAACCTCTACCGCGTGCACAGCGGCTCCGGCCGCCCCATCGGCATCGCCTGGCTCGGAACCGACATCACCTCCCGGCGCGCAGCGGCCCGGGAAGCGGCCGCCGCGCGGCGCAATCTCGCCCTTCTCAACGAGGCCGGCGCCCGCATCGGCAACTCCCTCGACCTGGAGACCACGGCCCGCGAACTCCTCGACGTCGTCGTGCCCGGCTTCTGCGACCTCGCCACGGTCGACCTCTACCAGGGCCTGCTGGCCGGCGACGAGACCCCGCCGGGCCTGGCCGACGGCAGCGCGGAGCTGCGCCGGGTCGCGTTCGCCAGCGCGGTCTCCGACGCGCCGTTCATCGGTTCGGGACCACCCGTCGCGGTCGGCGCGGTCCACCACTTCCCCTTCAACTCGCCCTGCGCGGACGCCCTGCGCACCGCCCGCCCCCAGCTGGTCCCCGCCGAGGAGGGCGGTCTCGTCCAGTCCACGCTGGCCGTGCCGATGGTCGCCCACGACACCGTCGTAGGACTCGCGCAGTTCGCCCGGACCAAGGGCAGTGAGCCGTTCGGGGACCGGGACCGCGATCTCGCGGTGGAGCTGGCGGCGCGGGCCGCGGTCTGTATCGACAACGCGCGCCTGTACCGGCGGGAGCACGAGCGGGCGTTGATGCTGCAACGCTCCCTGCTGCCGCCCGGCGACCCGGTCGCCGCCGGACTGGACATCGCCTGCCGCTATCTGCCCGGCAACTCCTCCTCCGACCGCCCCAGCGAGGTCGGCGGAGACTGGTTCGACGTCATCGAACTGCCCGGCCACCGCACGGCGTTGGTGGTCGGGGACGTCATGGGCCGCGGTCTGCGCGCGGCCGTCGCCATGGGCGAACTCCGGTCGGCGGTCAGGACACTCGCCCTGCTCGACCTCGAACCGGCCGAGGTGCTCAGCGCGTTGGACGAGATCGCGCGCGGCCTCGGCGCGCCGGGCGGCGTCCAGCAGGCGACCCGCGCGGCCCGCCGCCCGCGTGAGGCCGACCTCTCCGAGGTGTACCTCGCGACCTGCGTCTACGCGGTCTACGACTCCGTCACCCGCCGCTGCACGTTCGCCAACGCGGGGCATCTGCCGCCCGTCCTGGTCGAACCCGGCGAGGACGCGCTGATGCTCGACGTGCCGCCGGGCATGCCGCTGGGCGTCGGCGGCGAGCCCTTCGAGGAGGTGGAGGTCGAACTACCCGAAGGCGCACTGTTGGCGCTCTACACGGATGGACTGGTCGAATCGCGCGACCATCCGCTGGACGAGGGCCTCCAGGCCTTCGTCGGCGCCCTGACCGACCCCAGCCGCCCCCTGGAGGACGTCTGCGACCACGTCCTCAACACCCTCGACACCCATCACGGCGAGGACGACATCGCGCTGCTGATGGCCCGGGTGCAGGGGCTGCCGGCGGACTCGGTCGGCGACTGGACGCTGCCGCGGGAGCCGCGGAGTGTGGGGCGGGCGCGGGAGTACGCCCGTGGGCAGTTGCTCTCCTGGGACCTCGAACCGCTCGTCGACACCACGGAGTTGCTGGTCAGCGAGCTGGTCACGAACGCCCTGCGGTACGGCGAGGGCGAGATCAGACTACGGCTGCTGCTGGACCGGACCCTCGTGTGCGAGGTCTGGGACTCCGGCCTGGTCCAGCCTCGGCGTCGGCGGGCGCGGGACACGGACGAGGGCGGGCGTGGGCTGCAGTTGGTCGGTCTGCTCTCGGCCGCCTGGGGCTCGCGCCGCACCCCTCGCGGGAAGACCGTGTGGTTCGAACTGCCCCTGCCGGACGGGGAGACGGGGCTCGCGGATCCCGCGGAGGCTCTGCTCAGTCTGTTCTGATCAGTCTGTTCCGAGCGAGGTCAAGGGGTCGCCGTGGACCGGCGACCACTGCTGCGGGGGCCGCCGAAGCTCGCAGGCGTGCCCTCGGTCGGCCGGTGACCGTGGGTGCGGACGTCCTGCTCGGCCAGTTCGCGCGCCCGGCCGGCCAGGGCGTCGGCTGTCACGGGATCGCTCGTGAGCAGACGCCGTGCCTCCGCGAGGTGGATGCGGGCCGCGCTGTGGACGGCGCTCCGGTGTACGGATATGCAGCCGTCCGCGCCGGTGACGGTGTCGCGGGCGACCAGCAGCCCGGCCGCCGACAGGACCCCGTCCTCCGCCGCGACGGCCCGCACGATACGGCGCAGGGCGTCGAGGGGGTCGTAGGGCCCGGTGGTGAGTTCCTCTCGTACGGCGGCCAGGGTGAGGTCGGCGTGTGCCGTGCCCGGTCTGCCCGCGAGGGCGGCCTCCGCGCCGGTGAGCGCGGCCGGGACCAGGGCCGCGGCGGCGGCCAGGTCGGCGGCGAGGCGGTCGATGCCGTTCACCAGCTCCCCGGCCCGGGCTGTCGCGGTCTCGGCGGCGCGCAGGTGCTGTGCCGCCCCGGCCGCTTCGCCGAGGTCGGCGGACTGGCGGGCCTGGTTGAGCCGGGTGGTGGCGTGCACCAGGCGGTCCTTGGCCTGCTCCACATGCCCGGTGACGGAGGCCACGGCGGTCGGGCCGTACCGTTCGCCGAGGTCGGTCAGGGTGGCCTCCGCGCCGCCCGTGCGCGCCGCCAGCTCCCGGAACCGGGTCTCCGCGACCGCCAGCGCCTCCTCCGTCCCCGCGCCCTCCAGCGCCCGCACCCGGTCGAAGGCCTCCGCCTCCGCGTCCAGTCGCCGTCCGGCCTCCTGGCACCGCCCCACGATCCCGGCGAGCACATGCAGCCGAGCCGCCTCGTCCCCGGGGACCCCGTCGTCGTACTGCCGCCGTATCCGGAAAGCGGCCGCCAGCTCGGCCTCGGCGTCCCGCAGGGCCAGGGCGAACGGAGCGACGGCCTCGGTCCCGGCCCGCGCCTCGGCGAACCCGAGCTCCTCGCGGCTGGTCCGCACCCAGTCGTCGGCCTCGACGAGCAACACGCGCGCCCGCTCGTCCGGTTCGGTGAGGGGCGGGGGTACGGCGGCTCCCGCGGCGCTGCCACCGGCCGGGGTCGTCCGCGCCCGGGCCCGCCGGGTGCGCCGCACATAGCCGTACCCGGCGAGCGCGCCCACCGCGCCCACCGCGACCAACGGCAGCACCAGATCGACCGCGGACGTCTGGTCCGCCACGGCGGCGCCTGCGGCCGGCCTCGCGTGCCGCTCCGGAACCGGGACGTCATGGTCGGCCGTCATCCCCGGCAACACCAGCCACACCACTCCGGCCAGCCCACCGACCAGGGTGTGCACGACTCGCACGGATATCTGGCCCCGCTGGCCCCGCCGAGGCCGCCCCCGTATCAAGGATGACGTCACATTCCGGAGCGTATGGGGACAAAGGCGCAGCCGCGACCGGAAGACGGAGACCGTCCCCGCCGCCGCACAACCTCCGGCAGGCGTTCAGTCTGCTGTCGAGCGTCTCCTGATCTTCGAGCCCAGCCACACCAAAGGGTCGTACTTGCGGTCGACCGCCCGCTCCTTCAAGGGGATCAGCGCGTTGTCGGTGATCTTGATGCCCTCGGGGCAGACCTCCGTACAGCACTTGGTGATGTTGCAGTAGCCGAGGCCGTGTTCGTCCTGGGCGGTCTTCTTGCGGTCCAGGCCGGTCTCGGCGGCGGCGTCCAGCGGATGCATGTCCAGTTCCGCGACCCGCATCAGGAAGCGCGGCCCGGCGAACGCCGGTTTGTTCTCCTCGTGGTCGCGGACGACATGGCAGGTGTCCTGGCACAGGAAGCACTCGATGCACTTGCGGAACTCCTGCGAGCGGTCCACGTCCTCCTGCATCATCCGGTACTCGCCGGGGCCCACCCCCTCCGGCGGCACGAACGCCGGGACCTCGCGGGCCTTGGTGTAGTTGAAGCCGACGTCGGTCACCAGGTCCCGTACGACCGGGAAGGCGCGCAGGGGAGTGACCGTGATCGTCTCCTCCCGCGTGAACACCGACATACGCGTCATGCACATCAGCCGCGGGCGGCCGTTGATCTCCGCCGAGCACGAACCGCACTTGCCCGCCTTGCAGTTCCAGCGGACGGCCAGGTCGGGGGCCTGGGTGGCCTGGAGGCGGTGGATGATGTCCAGGACCACCTCGCCGTCGTTGACCTCGACCGCGAAGTCCTCCAGGCCGCCGCCCTTGACATCACCCCGCCACACCTTGAAGCGGGCCTCGTAGCTGCTCACTCGTACAGCTCCTCTTCGGCGAGGTACTTGACCAGCTCTTCCTTGTCGAAGAGGGCGAGCAGGTCGGCGCGGATGGGTTCGGTGGTCTCGCGGGTCAGGGCGATCTGGCCGCGGACCGGGTCCGTCGCCGCCAGACCCCCCGTCGGGTCGGTGAGCCCGCACAGCAGGTTGATGTTGCGCCACTTGCGGTCCATCGTCGGGTGGTCCTCGCGGGTGTGGCCGCCGCGCGACTCGGTGCGCTCCAGCGCCGCCCGGGCCACGCACTCGCTGACCAGCAGCATGTTGCGCAGGTCCAGCGCGAGGTGCCAGCCGGGGTTGAACTGCCGGTGCCCCTCGACTCCGGCCCGACGCGCCCGTACGCGAAGATCCGCCAGCTTCTCCAGGGCCTGCTCCATCTCGCCCTCGCGGCGGATGATGCCGACGAGGTCGTTCATGGTCTGCTGGAGTTCCTGGTGGAGGGTGTACGGGTTCTCCGGGGGCCGGCCGTCCTCCTCGCCCGGTGCCGGGCCCTCCGCGGAGAACGGCCGCAGTGCCTCCGCGGCCGCCGCGTCCACCTGTACGTCGTCCACGGGCGGCCGGGCGTCCGGCAGTCCGGTCGCGTACTCGGCCGCGTGCCGGCCCGCCCGGCGTCCGAACACCAGCAGGTCGGAGAGGGAGTTGCCGCCCAGCCGGTTGGAGCCGTGCATACCGCCCGCGACCTCGCCGGCCGCGAACAGACCCGGCACCCCGCGCGCCGCCGCCGTGTCCGACTCGACCGCGATCCCGCCCATCACGTAGTGGCAGGTCGGCCCGACCTCCATGGGCTCCGCCGTGATGTCGACGTCCGCCAGCTCCTTGAACTGGTGGTACATGGACGGCAGCCGGCGCTTGATGACCTCGGCCGGCATCCGGGTGGACACGTCGAGGAAGACCCCGCCGTGCGGCGAGCCGCGGCCCGCCTTCACCTCGGAGTTGATCGCCCGGGCGACCTCGTCACGGGGGAGCAGCTCCGGTGGACGCCGGTTGTTGTCCGGGTCCTCGTACCAGCGGTCGCCCTCCTCCTCCGACTCGGCGTACTTCTCCTTGAAGACGTCGGGGACGTAGTCGAACATGAAGCGTTTCCCGTCGGAGTTGCGCAGCACTCCGCCGTCGCCCCGGACCGACTCGGTGACCAGGATGCCCTTGACCGAGGGCGGCCAGACCATTCCCGTCGGGTGGAACTGCACGAACTCCATGTTCAGCAGGGGTGCGCCGGCCAGCAGCGCCAGCGCGTGGCCGTCGCCCGTGTACTCCCACGAGTTCGACGTGACCTTGAAGGACTTGCCGATGCCACCGGTCGCGATCACCACGGCGGGCGCTTCCAGGACGAAGAAACGGCCGGTCTCGCGCTCGTAGGCGAAGACACCGGAGACCCGGCTGCCGTCCTTGAGGACGCGGGTGACCGTGCACTCCTGGAAGACCTTCAGGCGCGACTCGTAGTCACCCGTCTCCCGCTTGTCCTCCTGCTGCAGCGACACGATCTTCTGCTGGAGCGTGCGGATGAGTTCGAGGCCCGTACGGTCGCCGACGTGGGCGAGGCGCGGGTACTCGTGGCCGCCGAAGTTGCGCTGCGAGATACGGCCGTCCTTCGTGCGGTCGAAGAGCGCGCCCCAGGTCTCCAGCTCCCAGACCCGCTGCGGGGCCTCCTTCGCGTGCAGTTCGGCCATGCGCCACTGGTTGAGGAACTTGCCGCCGCGCATGGTGTCGCGGAAGTGGACCTGCCAGCTGTCGTGCTCGTTGGCGTTGGCCATGGCCGCGGCGATGCCGCCCTCGGCCATCACGGTGTGCGCCTTGCCGAACAGGGACTTGCAGATCACTGCCGTACGGGCGCCTCGCTCGCGTGCCTCGATGGCGGCGCGGAGGCCCGCGCCCCCGGCACCGACCACGACGACGTCCCACTCCTGGCGGTCGACCACGGACATCAGAAGGCCCCACTCATCTCAGTCAGAAGAAGCGCGGATCGTCGAAGGCACCGGACGCGATCAGATAGACGTAGAAGTCGGCGAGCGCCACGCTCACCAACGACGCCCAGGCGAGCAGCATGTGCCGGGCGTTGAGCCTCCCGACGAACTGCCATGCCTTGTAGCGCACGGGGTGCTTGGAGAAGTGTCTGAGCTTGCCGCCGACGATGTGCCGGCAGGAGTGGCAGGAGAGCGTGTACGCCCAGATCAGGGTGATGTTGACCAGGAAGACGACGGTGCCGAGGCCCATGTGGCCCCAGTTCTCGTGCGTGTCGCGGAAGGACAGCACGGTGTCGTAGGTCAGCACGCCCGCCACGAGGAGGGCCGCGTAGAAGAAGTAGCGGTGGATGTTCTGCAGGATCAGCGGGAAGCGGGTCTCGCCGGTGTACTTCTTGTGCGGCTCGGCGACCGCGCAGGCCGGGGGCGAGGCCCAGAAGCCCCGGTAGTAGGCCTTGCGGTAGTAGTAGCAGGTCAGGCGGAAGCCCAGCGGGAAGATCAGGATGATGATCGCCGGGGAGATCGCCCACCAGCTGCCGAAGAGGTCGGCGTTGGGGCCCGAGGGCATGTTCTTGCAGTTCTCCGCCAGACACGGCGAGTAGAACGGCGAGACGTAGGGCGCCGAGTAGTAGTCCGCGTTCGCGAAGGCCCGCCACGTCGAGTAGACGATGAAGGCGAGCAGACCGGCCGCGGTGGCGGCGGGCGCCAGCCACCAGCGGTCGGTGCGCAGATGCGGGGCGTCGATCGCGGCGCGCGTGCCGGTTCTCACGCCGCCGCTGTTCAGATGTGGTTCCGTACCAGTGGCCAACTCATGACTCCGGTCGGTGTCGGGGGGCGCTCAGCGGTGCTTGGGCCCGTGGTGCGCGCCGAGACCCTCGTCGTCGGTGTCCGTCCACAGAGCGTCGTCGTACGGCTGGTCGGGGATGGTGACGAGTTCGGGATTGCGGGGGGCGGCCTGCACCGTTGCCGTCGCGCGCAGGAGCTGGACGCTCTCGCGCAGGTGATCGGCGTCGGCGCGGACCCGGCGCATGTCCAGGTTGGTGCTGCCGAGCTGCTGTTCCAGGCGGCCCACCGACCGGGACAGGTCGTCGAGGCAGCGCTGCACTGACGTCAGGTCGTCTTGCACGGACATGACGTGACCTCACTTCCATGGGCCGGTGGCCCTAGGCGGCGACGTTCATGCGCCTGCGAGTGTTGCGCGTCACACCTGTCGGTGGGAAGGCATGTGCAGCGATTGGCGGATTGCACTCCTCCAGTGCGCGCTCGCATGCGCTTCTTGTGCGCCGGGGGCGCAGGTTGCGCCGGGTGGGTGGCCTTGTCCGCCCGTGCCGCCGTGTCGTCCCCGGTCGGCGAACCCTTTCCTCTTCAGTGGGGCCGTAGATCTGATCAACTCCAAAATACCGCCAAATGTGAACAGAAACCCCTTATCAGGCTCACGGGCGGAAGCGGCTCCCCGGAGGTAGCAGAGATGTCCTACGACCGTGTCGGACCGCGCGCTGTGCTGCGATCGGTCGCCTTCCTGACCGCGGGAGCGCTCGCGGTGCCCCTGCTCACGGGCTGCGGCTCCGACGACAAGGCGGGCAAGCCGCTCGCCGGGCAGGACATCGTCCCCGCCGGACGGGCCCTGATCGCCGACGGCGGCACATTGCGGTGGGCCGTCGACGACGTGCCGGAGACGCTGAACACCTTCCAGGCGGACGCCGACGCCGTCACCGGCCGGGTCGCCCAGGCCGTGCTGCCGTCGATGTACCGGATGGACGCCGAGGGACGGGCGGTGCGCGACGCCGACTACCTGGAGTCCGCCAAGGTCGTCGACACCAAGCCCAAGCAGGTCGTGGTCTACAAGCTGAACCAGCAGGCCGTCTGGAGCGACGGGCGGGAGATCGGCGCCGCCGACTTCGCCGCCCAGTGGCGCGCCCTGTCCGGCAAGGACAGCGCCTACTGGACCGCCCGCAACGCCGGCTACGACCGCATCGAGAAGATCGAGCGCGGGGCGAGCGACCTCCAGGTCAAGGTGACCTTCTCGCGGCCGTACGCCGACTGGCGCTCCCTCTTCTCGCCGCTGTACCCGAAGGACGTCATGGGCACCCCGGACTCCTTCAACGACGGGGCGCGACGGGCGCTCAAGGTCACCGCGGGACCGTTCTCCGTCAAGAAGGTCGACAAGAAGGACGACCGCGTCACCCTCGTCCGCAACCCGCGCTGGTGGGGCCGCCCCGCCAGGCTCTCCGAGATCGACCTGGTCTCCGTACCGCGCGACAAGCGGGCCACGGCGCTGGCCGACGGCAAGCTCGACCTGGCGGAGATCGACCCCGACGACGCCACGCGCATCAACCTCGCGGACCGCGCCAAGGGCACCGGCACCCCGCTCCAGGGCTCCTCCCCGCTGCTCGGCCCCGGTGGCGGCCGGCTCGCCCTGAAGAAGAGGCAGCAGCGCAGGATCGCCGCGTACGACAAGCAGCAGCAGGCCCTGCGCGCCTTCGAGGTCCGCAAGTCGCTGGAGCCCGCCTACACCCAGCTCGCCCTCAACGGCTCCCAGGGCCCCCTCGCCGACGAGCGTGTCCGCCGGGCGGTGGCCCGCGCCCTGGACCGCAAGGCGCTCGCCGAACTCGTCCTGGGGCCGCTCGGTCTGCCCGCCAAGCCGGTCGGCAGCCACCTCGCCCTCTCCGGGCAGGCCGCCTACGCCGACAGCAGCGGTGCGCTCGGCGGCCAGGACACCGCGGAGGCGGAGGCGCTGCTCGCGGACGCCGGGTGGGTGCGGGGCGGGCCCATCAAGGAGGAGAAGAAGAAGGGCAGCAAGGCCGCCGGGTCCGAGAGCAAGAAGGGCGACGACCGGTCCGGGTCCGACGGATCCGACGGGTCGGACGGGTCGGACGGGTCGGACGGCAAGAAGGGCGACGACCGGTCCGGTGGCCGGGACGACGGGACGTACATCGTCGGCGAGGACAACAAGGGCGACCACCCCAGGGAGCACGACGGCGAGGACAACGCCAGGCACCTCGCGGACGGCAAGCGGTACTGGGAGCGGCAGGGGGCGCCGGGCGCGTACGCGCCCAAGGGCACGGCGGCCCCGGCGGGTGCGGCGAACGGGATGCTGGCCAAGGGCGGCAAGCCGCTGGACCTCCGCTTCGTGATCCCGTCCGGGCCCGGCTCCGAGGCCCTGCGCACGGTCGCGGACCGGATCGGGCGGATGCTGGAGCGGGTCGGGATCCGCACCGAGATCACCAAGGTGTCCGACGACAGCTACTTCAAGGACCACATCGCGTCCGGGGACTACGACCTGGCGCTGTACTCGTGGCCCGCGTCGGCGTTCCCCGCGACCGACGCCCGGCCGATCTACGCCAAGCCGGTGCCGGCCGCGGACGGTTCCCTGAACGTCGAGCAGAACTACACCCGCGTCGGGACCGACCAGGTGGACCAGCTGTTCGACCAGGCGGCGGCCACCCTGGACGACGACGAGAACCGCGCGCTGATCCGCAAGGCCGACTCCCGGATCTGGGCGGCGGCCGGTTCGATCCCGCTCTACCAGCGACCCCAGCTGACGGCGGCGAGGAAGGACCTCGTGAACGCGGGCGCCTTCGGCTTCCAGACCCCGGTGTACGAGGACATGGGCTTCCTGCGGAAGGGGGCGAAGACGTCGGCGAGCGCTTCGCCGAACGGCTGACGGACCGTCGTCTCAGGAACAGCTCAAAAAGCTTGCCGTACGCGTCCGGCGCCCGCAGCATGAGTCGACCATCGATCATGCGACGGGCGCCGGACGCCCGTGTGGGCGGAGAGCACGGGGGCGGCACATGCGGGCCATCACGAAGGGGACGTGGGCGGCGGCGCTGTCGGCCGCTGTCGTGGCGGGGCTCGCCGGGTGCGGTGGTGGTGGCGGTGGCGGTGGCGAGGTTGCCAAGGCCGCCGTCAGGACCAGTGCCCCGGCCGTGGCGAAGGCCTGCGTGGACGGCACCTTCACCTGGTCCGGTGTGAAGAGGACGGACCGGCTCACCGGGGTGTCCGCGCCGACCGTGAGCGACGGCCGCGTCATCGACACCCCGAACCCCATCGAGCGGCTGTACACCCCGAAGCCCTCGGTTCGGACCGTGGGGCCGGCGCTGCCGCCCGCCGAGGTCCTCTTCTCGCTCGGCAAGAGGATCGGCGAGATCGACACCGACGCCACCACGTTGGCCGGGGCGGCCGGCGAGACCTGGTCCTTCACGGACGTGCACCAGAAGGCCCCGAGCTTGAAGAACCGTTTCTCCAAGGTGGCGGGTGCCGGCGCGATCGTGGAGTTCGCCGCGGTCCGGGAATGGGAGGGCGACTTCCGCCACACCTGCCCCGGCGGCCCGACCACCACGGGCCACGCGCGGAACTGGACGGTCGACCTGCAGGGCAGCCTCTCCTGCGACGAGTCCGTCGACACCCGGATCGCCCGCCAGGCCGCCCGGCTCTCCTGCGAACCGGGTTCCCGGGCCCTCCGCAAGGCCTGACCCCGGCCGCCCGGCGAGCCGCCGCCGTGACGGCCCCGTACCATGGGGTAAGGCCGTGGCATGTACAGCCCGGCAGGGTCCGCGTAACACAGACCTACGCGCCGGCCCCTTCCTCACACTCCGGGAGTACGCCACACATGGCCACGCGCCACGACATCCGCAATGTCGCCATCGTCGCCCACGTCGACCACGGCAAGACCACCATCGTCGACGGCATGCTGAAGCAGGCCGGCGCCTTCGCCGCGCACCAGCTCGAAGGCGTCGACGACCGCATGATGGACTCGAACGACCTGGAGCGTGAGAAGGGCATCACGATCCTGGCCAAGAACACGGCGGTGAAGTACCACCCGAAGGACGGGGGGGACGTCATCACCATCAACATCATCGACACCCCCGGCCACGCCGACTTCGGCGGCGAGGTCGAGCGTGGTCTGTCGATGGTGGACGGGGTCGTGCTGCTCGTCGACGCCTCCGAGGGTCCGCTCCCGCAGACCCGGTTCGTGCTGCGCAAGGCGCTCCAGCAGCGCCTGCCCGTCATCCTGTGCATCAACAAGACGGACCGCCCGGACTCCCGTATCGACGAGGTCGTCAACGAGACCTACGACCTCTTCCTCGACCTGGACGCGGACGAGGAGCAGATCGAGTTCCCGATCGTCTACGCCTGCGGCCGTGACGGCATCGCCTCGCTGACCAAGCCGGAGAACGGCACGGTCCCGGCGGACTCCACCAGCCTGGAGCCGTTCTTCTCGACGATCCTCCAGCACATCCCGGCCCCGACGTACGACGAGGAGGCCCCGCTCCAGGCGCACGTCACCAACCTGGACGCCGACAACTTCCTCGGCCGTATCGCACTGCTCCGCGTCGAGCAGGGCGAGCTGCGCAAGGGCCAGACCGTCGCCTGGATCAAGCGTGACGGTTCCGTCAGCAACGTGCGCATCACCGAGCTGATGATGACCGAGGCGCTCACCCGCAAGCCGGCCGAGAAGGCCGGTCCGGGTGACATCTGTGCCGTCGCCGGTATCCCGGACATCATGATCGGTGAGACCCTCGCGGACCCCGAGAACCCCATCCCGCTGCCGCTGATCACGGTCGACGAGCCCGCGATCTCCATGACCATCGGCACCAACACCTCGCCGCTGGTCGGGCGTGGCGGCACGGGCAAGGGCGCCGACAACAAGGCGGCCGTCAAGGACCGCAAGGTCACCGCCCGCCAGGTCAAGGACCGCCTCGACCGCGAACTCATCGGCAACGTCTCGCTGCGCGTCCTCGACACCGAGCGTCCCGACGCGTGGGAGGTCCAGGGCCGTGGTGAGCTCGCGCTCGCCATCCTGGTCGAGCAGATGCGCCGCGAGGGCTTCGAGCTGACCATCGGCAAGCCGCAGGTCGTCACCAAGGACGTCGACGGCAAGACGTACGAGCCGGTCGAGCGCATGACGATCGACGTGCCCGAGGAGCACATGGGCGCCGTCACACAGCTCATGGGCGTCCGCAAGGGCCGTATGGACAACATGTCGAACCACGGCTCGGGCTGGGTCCGTATGGAGTTCGTGGTGCCCTCCCGCGGTCTCATCGGGTTCCGGACCGAGTTCCTGACCCAGACCCGCGGCACCGGCATCGGGCACTCCATCCACGAGGGCTTCGAGCCCTGGTTCGGCACCCTGCAGACCCGTAACAACGGCTCCCTGGTCGCCGACCGCGCCGGTGCCGTCACCGCGTTCGCGATGACGAACCTCCAGGAGCGCGGTGTGCTGTTCACGGACCCCGGCACCGAGGTGTACGAGGGCATGATCGTCGGCGAGAACTCGCGCTCCGACGACATGGACGTGAACATCACCAAGGAGAAGAAGCTCACGAACATGCGGTCCTCCTCGGCCGACTCGTTCGAGGCGATCGTCCCGCCGCGCAAGCTCTCGCTGGAGCAGTCGCTGGAGTTCTGCCGCGACGACGAGTGCGTGGAGGTCACCCCGGAGGCCGTTCGCATCCGCAAGGTGAACCTGGACGCCCGCGAGCGCGCCCGCGCCGCGAGCCGCGCCAAGCACGGCTGACCGCAGGCGTCTGAAGGCCGTCTGAAGGCCGTCTGAAGGCCGCCTGAGCCCGGGTGCCCCCAGCATGGGGGTGCCCGGGCTTTTCGCAACCCATTTTCGGGCCGCTCACGTCCGGAATACGGACCCCTGCGCCCGATAGCCATGTAACACGTCCGTTTCGTGGCCATCTTGTCCCGAACGGTTTGTCTAGTTTTTGGAAGATGTACGCGCTAGCTGTGACCGAATTGAGATTTGAAGACAGTGGTCGGCCCCTGGCTCATGGCAGATAGTTAGCCGCGTAGCGCTCGGGTCAATGGGTCTCGCGCCGTGGGGACGGCGCCGACTCGCGAGCACCAGGGGGTGTCTGACCCTCCGTCAGGGGTGTCGGAGGACAGACATGCAGCCCCCTCTTGTCGGTGAACACGTGGAGTCATGAGGAGGAGCCCCATGTGCGGTGACGCGAACATCGGTTCGTTCAGCGGTTCATTCTGAGGATTTCGCCGGTCGTGTAGTGCGTCCACACGCCTACGCGCGTCCGGCTGCGGATTTCCCGCTCTTCCTCTACCCGGCTCACCTACACCCGTGCATCCGTGAAATGGATAAACCGTGACAAGTCCCATCGATGTTGAGGGCGGCGGTACGTCGGTCGTCGTCGACGGCGCACCGCAGCCCCCCACCAAGCCCGAGGACCGGAAACTGGAGGGGCGTTCGCCCGGCCAGTTGATGTGGATCCGCTTCAAGCGCGACCGCACCGGCGTGATCTCGGCGTTCATCGTGATCTTCTACTTCGTGGTCGCGCTGGCGGCGCCGCTGATCTCGAAGCTGTACGGCAAGGACCCGTACACCATCTACGCCGACGAGCGGCCGGAGCTGTTCGACAGCGCGGGTGTGCCGGTGCAGCCCAACGGCGGCATCAGCAGCGAGTTCTGGTTCGGACTCGAACCGGGCAACGGCTACGACGTGTTCACCAAGCTGATCTACGGCATCCGCACCTCGCTGATGATCTCGGTGGCGGTCACCCTCGCGGTGGTCGTGACCGGCATCCTGCTCGGCATCACGGCCGGCTACATCGGTGGCAGGACGGACTACGCGATCGGCCGGGTCATCGACTTCCTGCTGGCCTTCCCCTCGCAGCTGTTCTTCATCGCCAGCATGCCCGTGGTGGTCTCGCTCTTCGTCAGCCCGCGGGACGAGACGCCGACCTATGTGCGGGTGCTCGCCCTGATCATCGTGCAGTGGGTGCTCGGCTGGATGAGCCTCGCCCGGATCCTGCGCGGCACGACACTCGCCCTGCGGGAGCGGGAGTTCATCGAGGCGGCCAAGGTGAGCGGTGCCTCGCCGTGGCGGATCATCCGCAAGGAGATCCTGCCCAACGTGGTGACACCTCTGCTGGTGCAGGCCACGTACATGCTTCCCAGCTTCGTCACGATCGAGGCGGGACTGTCGTTCCTCGGTGTCGGCATCGTCGAACCGACCCCCGACTGGGGTCAGATGTTCTCCAAGGCGTCGACCGAGCTCGTGCTGCAGAACGACATCACCTACATGATCTTCCCCGGCGTCTCGATGGTCATCTTCGTCGTCGCGTTCAACCTGCTCGGGGACTCGGTCCGGGACGCCTTCGATCCCAAGTCGGCTCGCTGACCGAGAGTTGGGCGTCCTCGCCCGGATACACACAGCAATTTCTTCGCATCAGGCGACACACAGATGGGTGGAGACTTCAGTGATGAGTAGGGGCGGACGCCAGACATACGCCGCGCTGTCGGTGCTCGCGGCCGGAGCACTGGTGCTCACCGGCTGCAGCAAGGGCGGCAGCAACGCCAACGACAACGAGAAGAAGGACCAGCAGAACGCCAAGCGGCAGCAGTCGTCCATCAAGTTCGGCAAC
>Ga0182007_10000371_pt1 | contig 28223 bp, 30 predicted proteins | sample Sormic07211113_1_FD_123023 | JGI IMG/M metagenome (GOLD analysis project Ga0182007, IMG submission 123023) | Rhizosphere microbial communities from Sorghum bicolor, Mead, Nebraska, USA - 072115-113_1 MetaG | ecosystem: Host-associated > Plants > Roots > Rhizosphere | place: USA: Nebraska...
AAGGACACGAGGAACAGAAAGAACACGAAGAACACGAAGAACACTGAGCGCACCTGCACCATTTCGCCCGCCGGCTCCGTACGTGACGGCGGTGCGGCGCGCTACGGCCATGAGGCGGTCGGCCGTGAGGCGGTCGGCCGTGAGGTGGTCGGCAGGGCCCCTGGTTGCTCGGGCACCCGACCTCGCACTGACGTCGGGCACACCGGGTCGGCACGCCTGCCCCGCACGCCCGCCCAGGTCTTCCGTTCAATGGCAGTCCTCGTGGCTCGCGGACGCTTCGGTGGTGGCCGCGGCCGGCTTGAGCGAGCAGTCGGCCCCGTCGAAGTAGAGCCGAGTCCACCGCGTCCGGGGCAGCGTATGTCCGAGCGGTGGGCGGCGGCGCCGAGGGGGGCGCTCAGTTGCCGGAGCCCCCGAGGGTCTCCCTGAGCGAATCGAGGACCTCGTCGACGAGTTGAGGCAGTTCCCGCTCCGGTTGGTCACCCCAGAGCTCGAACGCGACCCGGAACGCCGCGACCATGGCCTCGGCGGTGACGCGTGCCGTGCGCTCCTCGACACCGCGAGCACTCAGCGCTTCGGCGATGGTGTCGGCGACTGCCGCGAACATGATCAGTTCGCGTTCCCGCAGTTCCGGGGTGACAGTGATCAGGCGCCGACGGTCCTTCGCCTCGTCCTGCCTGAGTTGCAGCGCCGCGGCGGCGATGTTGAGACCCGAGGCAGCCGTCCTCGCGGCGGACCATGCGGGCGGCGCCGCGGCAACGGTCTTCGCGACCCGCTCCCGCAGCTCGTGGTGGCCCGTGAAGAGCACATCGCGCTTGTCTCCACGCGGTGGCGGAGGAGGGCGTGACGATGCGTTCGATCGCCGACGTCATATCCAAGCGCCTCAACGTGCCGGCGCGGTCGCTGACGAACGAGGAAGCGGCCGACCACTTCGGCTGGCTCGCGGCATTCGCGGCCCGGGACGACCATGTCTCGAGTGAGCTGACGCGCAAGGAACTCGGCTGGCATCCGACCGGTCCCGGCCTGCTCACCGACCTGGACCGGCCCGAGTACTTCACCGTGCGCTGAGCTGAACGCCTGGCACGTCGCCGCGCTCCGACCGTCGCCGACGGGGTGCCGCCGAGGTCGACGGCGAACACGAGGGCCATGCCCCGGGCGCGCACCGCGTCGATCCCGCCCAGGTCACTTCCGCGCAGATCGGTGCGGTCGCCGTCGTGACCCCCGCCTCGACGCCGCCCGGGCGTTCGGTGCACCTGCTGAACCGGACCCAGGCCGAGGACGCTCTGGTCTCGCCCGGAGCGGCGCAGTGAGCGCCACCCACCTCGGCTACGAGGTCACGGTGTCCGGGCGGCTCTCGCGGACGGACGGCCGGCCGTCCCCGAACCGGGCGCTCTCGTCGGCGAGTTCGGCCCCCGCGCTGATCACCGAGCGGTCCTTGTCGGCGCCGAGGCGATGGTGCGCGGTAGGCGTACGGTGAAGACCGTCTGTGTGTTCGGGGTGCTCGTGACCGAGACGGTGCCGCCGTGAGCCTCCGTGAGCTGGCGGACGATGGCCAGGCCCAGACCGCTGCCGCCCGTCTGGCGGCTGCGGGACTTGTCGGCGCGCCAGAAGCGGTCGAAGACGCGGGGCAGGTCGTCGGCGGCGATACCGCTACCGGTGTCGGCGACCTCGATCACGACCTCGTCGCCGGCACTGCGGCAGCTGAGGGTGACAGCGCCGCCGGGCGGGGTGTGCCGGATGGCGTTGGACAGCAGGTTGCCGATGGTCTGGCGCAGGCGTACGGGGTCCGCGTAGAGGGTGAGGGCGGCGGTGTCCGGCAGGCGGGTGGTGAGCGTGACACCGGCCGTTTCGGCCCGGCCGCGGTGGGCGGCGGCCACCTGGTCGAGGAGTTCCGGCAGGCTCAGGGGCTCGGGGTGCAGCCGGAACCGGCCCGCGTCGGCCTGGGCCAGGTGCTGGAGGTCGTCGACGATGTGCTGGAGCAGCAGGGCCTCCTCCAGCAGGGACGCCACGAACGCCTCGTCCGACGCGGCCAGACCGTCCTGGGCCGCCTCCAGCCAGCTGCGGATCGTGCTGAGCGGGGTGCGCAGCTCATGGGCGACATCGCTGACCATGGCCTTGCGCTGGTCCTCCAGGCGTTCGCGGCGCTCCGTCAGGTCGTTGAAGGCGGCGGCCAGATGACCGATCTCGTCGTTGGTGGTCACCGGCACCCGCTGGTGCTGCTGGGTCGGGCGGCGGGCCGCGTCGGTCAGCGCGCGCAGGGGGCGGACCAGTCGGGTGCCGACGGTGACGGTGACGGCCACGCTGAGGACCAGGACGAGCGCGGCGACACCGGCGACCCGGGCCGTGTTGGCCGACGACAGGTCGAAGCCGGGTGCGGTCGCCGATCCGGCCGGGGTGGCGACGAACAGCAGCACGGGCGGAGCGACGTACGAAGCGAGCTGCTCGCGGCGGGCGGTGTCGACGCACCGCTGGACGGCCTCGCCGCCGTTTCCGGTGGGAGTGAAACTCAGACCGATCTCCACGGGGTCCAGGTGCTGGCGTTTCAGACAGCCGCGGACCAGGGTGTTGAGCCGGTCGAGGGCCCGTTTCTCGGTGGGAGTGGGATCGTCGAGGACATAGACGGCGCACGCCTCGGCCGCCTTCTGCTGGATGACCCTGTCGCCGGTCATGACGAGGGAGGGCCTGCCGCTCGGCGACTCGGTGACGCCGGCGATGTAACCGGCTCCGCGCAGACAGGTCTGCAGTTTCCGCACCCGGAACCGCAGTGCCCCGCGTTCGGCCGCCGGCAGTCGGTAGGGGCCGACCGCACGCGGGTCGATGCCGTCCGCCTTGACGCCGGGCAGCAGCGCCGGGTCGGCCCGCAGGGGGTCGACGAGCGCCGAGGCCCTGGTGGGGAGGGCGGTCGCGGTGCCGGACGCGGCGACGGGCCGGCGGTCCTGGGTGGTGAGGGTGATGTGCCGGCCGGTCCGCTCGGTCGCGGGCTGAACTCCGCGCCGGTTCAGGTGCGTTTCACCTCCGAGACCCGCAAGGGCGTGCTCACCGTGCCGGTAGGTGCCCTGATGGCGCTGCGTGAGGGCGGCTACGCGGTGCAGTTGCCGGGCGGCCGGCTGGTGGCGGTGCGGACCGGGATGTTCTCCAAGGGCCTGGTGGAGGTCAGCGGCACGGGCATCGACGCCGGGACCAAGGTGGCCGTCCTCGGCTCGGTCGCCGCCTCCCGCCTCGGCATACCGAGGATCACCCCCGGGCAGAGTCCGCCGCAGATCTCCATCGACCACCGGTGGTTCACGGTCATCGGCGTCCTGCGCGCGACCTCGCTGGCGCCGGACATCGACCGCTCGGTCCTGGTCGGCTGGGACGCGGCGCGCGCCCTGCTGAAGTTCGGCGGCCATCCGACGGTGATCTACCTCAAGGCGAGGGAGTCCCAGATCGAGGCGGTCCGCGACGTACTGCCCGCGACCATCGACCCGGAACTGCCCGGCGTGGTCCAGGTCAGCCGCCCGTCGGACGCGCTGGCCGCCAAACGGGCCACCGAGTCCACCTTCTCCGCGCTCTTCCTGGGACTGGCCGGGGTCGCCCTGCTCGTCGGCGGTGTCGGAGTGGCCAACACCATGGTCATCTCGGTCCTCGAACGCCGCCGGGAGATAGGCCTGCGCCGCGCCCTGGGCGCCAACCGGGGCCAGATACGCGCCCAGTTCCTCACCGAGTCGGTCGTCCTGTCGAGCCTCGGCGGCCTGGCCGGCACCGCCCTCGGCACCCTGGCCACCCTCGCCTACGCCGTCCACCAGCACTGGCCTCCGGTCGTCCCGCTCACCTCGGTGGCCGCCGGTTTCGTCGGCGCGGTCCTCATCGGCATGCTGGCCGGCGTCTACCCCTCCCTCCGCGCCGCCCGCCTGACCCCGACGGAGGCCCTCGCGACGACCTGACGCCACGGCGGGCCCCTCCCGGCCGATGCGCGAGTATGGGTGACCGGCATTCCAAGGGTGATCGGCATCGCACCCACCGGACGTATCGACGAAGGGACCGGCCGTGCGGCTGCGTTGTGCTGTGCTCGACGACTTCCAGCAGGTGGCGACCGACATCGCCGACTGGTCGGCGGTGGCCGACCGGGTGGAGGTCACCTCCTTCGCCGAGCACTTCGGCACGGAGGACGAACTGGTCGCCGCGCTCGCCGACTTCGACATCGTGGTGACCCTGCGGGAGCGGGTCCCGTTCCCGGCCTCCCTGTTCGCCCGGCTGCCCCGGCTGCGGCTGCTGGTCGCCTCCGGTATGCGCAACAGCGTCATCGACCACACCGCGGCGAAGGCGGCCGGCGTCACCGTGTGCGGGACGCAGAGCGCCTCCACGCCGCCGGTCGAACTCACCTGGGCCCTGCTGCTGGGCCTCGCCCGCGGGATCGTCCCGGAGAACAACGCCCTGCGCGCGGGCGGCCCCTGGCAGCAGACGGTCGGCGCCGATCTGCACGGACGCCGGCTCGGCCTGCTGGGCCTCGGCAGGATCGGCAGCCGGGTCGCCCGGGTGGGCCTCGCCTTCGGCATGCACGTCAGCGCGTGGAGCCGGCACCTCACCAAGGAGCACGCCGACGAGGTGGGCGTCGAACTCGCGCCCTCGAAGGAGGAGTTGCTGGCCGGGAGCGACTTCGTGTCCGTCCATCTCGCCCTCTCCGACCGCACCCGCGGCCTGCTCGGCCCCGCCGAACTCGCCCTTCTCAGGCCCACCGCCTATCTGATCAACACCTCCCGTGCCGCGATCGTCGACCAGGACGCGCTGCTGGCCGCGCTGCACGAGGGCCGTATCGCGGGAGCCGGCGTCGATGTCTTCGACGTGGAGCCGCTGCCGGCGGAGCATCCGATGCGCACCGCGCCCCGGCTGCTCGCCACCCCGCACCTGGGCTATGTCTCGCGCTCGAACTACGAGACGTACTACGGACAGGCGGTGGAGGACATCCGGGCGTTCCTGGACGGATCACCCGTGCGGCTGCTGGCCTGAGGCAACCGGGTGCCGACTCCTGTTCAAAAAGGGTGATGCACCGATGAACGCCGTGACCCTCCGTCAGTGGCGGCGTTGAACGGGAAGTGCGACGGCGGACTGTGCCGGCGCACTCACCGAGTCAGAAGGAGAACGTGATGTCTCGCATCGCGAAGGTGGCCGGCGTCGCGCTCGGCACGGGTGCCGTCGTCCTCAGCGGCGCCGGGCTGGCCATGGCCGACGCGGGCGCCCAGGGCGAGGCCGTCGGCTCGCCCGGCGTGCTGTCCGGCAATGTCGTGCAGGTCCCGGTCCACGTCCCGGTCAACGTGTGCGGGAACACCGTCAGCGTGATCGGTCTGCTGAACCCCGCGTTCGGCAACACCTGCGTCAACAAGAGCGACCACGACCGCGGTGGCTACGGCTACGGCCACTGAGCCCGTCGTAGACACGGCCGTCGAGACGGCGGACAGCCGTCCGTACGGCCGTACGCAGAGAAGAGCCCCGGCACCTCGAGCGCCGGGGCTCTTCCCGTGTCCGGCCGCCTCTCAGGCGTACCGGTAGATCCGGCCCACGTCCTCCATGCCGTCCGGGGTGACGTCCCAGGGCGGCATCTTCTGGTGCCGGGCGACGATCCGCTCGTGCTGGTCGTCGCCGACGCCGGGCGGGTCGGCCGGCAGATAGCGGGCGCCGCGGTGCCGTTGCTGCCAGCGGGTCCACTGCAGGTCGACGAAGGCGTGGTGCAGCCAGAAGACGGGGTCGTTGACGGAGGCGCCGCCGAGCATGGCGCCGCCGACCCAGCGATGGACCCGGTTGTGGTTGCGCCAGGCGACGGTGCCCCGGCCGGTCCCCCAGCCCTCCAGGCGGTTGCGGAACCCCCTGGTGACCGTGGAGTCCCAGGGCGAGACGTCGTAGACCGGGTCCGCCAGCGCCGACTCCAGCTCGCTCCTGGTCGGCAGTTCGATCGGGTCCCGGGAGCGGCCGAGGTCGCGGGTGAGGAACTCCCCGTCGGTGATGCCCTCCTTGATGGTCCAGTGGCCCGCCGAGTAGGCGAACGGACCGGTCATCACCTGCCGGTCCGAACGACGTCCGTCACCGCCGAGCAGGTCCTTCGTCCAGGGCGCGGCGGTCGTCGACCGCTCCCGGGTCCAGTCCCAGTACGGCACCGTCACCGACGAGTCCACCTTGCGCAGCGCCTTCTCCAGCTCCAGCAGGAACCGGCGGTGCCAGGGCAGGAAGGAGGGCGCCATGTGCGCCGTGCGCAGGCCGTCCTCGCCGTCGGAGGTGTAGTACTCGATGTGCATCCGCACGAACTCGTCGTACTGACCGCGCTTCTTGACCGCCAGCATCGCGTTCACGAACCGCCGCTTCTCGGCGGCGGTCAGCGTGCTGACGTCCTTACGCGTGTACGCCATGGCCGCCCCCCATCGCCCCCATGTGTCCCATGCCCCCCATCGGGCCCGGCGCCAGGTCGCGCAGGTGTTCGCCGGGACCCATCTCGTCGACGGCCGCTCGGGCCGCGTCCAGGGGAGTCGGGTACGAGCGGTAGTGGTCGACCATGCTCAGCCAGGTGCCGTCGGCACGGCGCATCAGATGCAGCGGCCGGCCGTCGACGGTGACGTGCCACTGCTCGCCGTCGACGGCACGGCCGGGTGCGGCCGCGGTGGCGGGCATCCGGACGCCCTGGATGCGCCGGCCGTGGTACGTCTCGTCGAACGCGGCCTCGTCGGGGCTCGGTTCGGTGTGCGGGGGGCGGGAGGCGGCGACGACGGGTGCGAGGGCCAGGGCCATGGCGGGCACCAGCAGGCCCCGCAGCATGTCCCGCCGGCTCCCCGGTCTCACCGACGTCTGCTCCGCCCCGACCGGCACCCCGCCTGCGCTGACAACCATGGCTCGCTCCTCGTCCGGGTTGGTTCGGTACGAAGCGCTAACCGGTGGACCAGGGGTGGGGTCACCGTCGGTCGGCCAAGTGGCCCTCATCCACGCGACACCCGCCCCGGGCCCCGGCTCCGACGGCTCTACAGCCCCGGGCCCATCCCCAGGTCGGCCCCCGGCACCGTCTGCAGTACCGGTGCCAGCAGGCCCGCCTCCGGGAGCTTCAGGTCCGGGAGGCCGGCGTTGTCCGGGTTCGGCGGGGTGAGGGGGGCGTCCAGGTTCAGGCCGGGCGCGAGGGTGCGCAGGTCGGAGGCCGGCGTGGAGAGGCCGATGTGGTCGAACTGGTCGCCGAGGACGTGCGGCAGGGGCGCGCGCAGGCCGGCGCCGGGCAGCCCGCCGGTGACCGGCAGCTGCGGCAGCACGTGCTCCGGGATCAGCCGCCCCTCGACGTACCGCGGCCCGTCGGGCTTGCCCGGCGTCGGCAGCGGGATCTCACCGCCGACCTTGGGCAGTTCCATGCCGAGGGCCTGCTCGGCGCCCTCCAGCGGCACGGGGACGGGCACCGTGCCGACCGCGGCGGCGGGGGTCGCGGCGGCGCCCAGGGCGGCCGCGACTCCCGTGATGACGGCGGCAAGGGTTCCTCGGGTGGTCGACTTCATCTCGGGTACGGTCCCTTTCGCGTTTCGGCGGGCTCTGCGTGCTTACCGAGTAACGAGGCGGCCTGCGCCATCAGTTCACAATTCCCCCGGGTGCAGCAGTAATCAGCTTGTCCAGAAGTCCCACCAACGGGTCAGGATCAGCATGCCGACGACACCGATGTGCAATACCGGGACCACCCAGGTGAATTCGTCGAGGAACGCCCTCAACCAGTTCGGGGCGGGCAGGAATCGCTGTCTCACGTCGTACGAGGTGACGTACCAGAACATCAGGATCGTGGCGACCCACGCCAGACAGCACCACAGGCACAGCGCGTTGATCCGGTACAGCGACTGGAACTGGAGCCAGGTCACGAAGCCGACCCCGAACAGGCACCCGGCGTCGAACACCAGCCAGTACCAGCGGGGGAAGACGGCGCCGGTCAGCAGGCTCACGCCGACGCAGACGACGACGCCGTAGGCGACCAGGCCCAGCATCGGGTTGGGGAACCCGAAGGCCGAGGCCTGGTCGCTCTTCATGACGCTGCCGCAGGACACCACGGGGTTCAGGCTGCAACCCGGTGTGAAGCCCGGGTCCTCCAGCAGCTTGAACTTGTCGAGGGTGATCACCCAGGAGGCAAGCAGTCCGGCCGCGCCCGTGATCACCAGCAGCAGGGCGAGCCCGGGACCCGCGCCCCGGGCCCGCTCCCGTGCGGGTGGTCCCGCGGCCACGCTCGTCAGCCGCGCAGTCTGCGGGCCGGCAGGACGATGTGCGCGGCGGAGTTCAGGGTCTCGTCGGCGCCCGCGAAGGCGGCGAAGGCCTCGGGGTCGACGGGCTTGCCGGGCTCCGCCTCGGGCCAGGGGCGGCTGGTGAACACCAGGTAGGCGTAGCCGCGTTCGCCGACCGCCGCGAGCCACTCCGGCGGCGGGGTGCACTGGGCGTTGCAGCCGGGCAGGGTGACGACGGCCGTGCCGGACTCGACCAGCATGCTCACCGGGAGGCTGGACTTGGCGGCGGCGTCGATCAGCTCGCCGCCGACCGGCAGCCCGTTGTCCTTGAGCAGCTGCTCGACGGCGGCCGTCGAGGCCTCGGCGCCGCCCGCGCCGTCCCCGAGGGGGTAGGCGAGGAGGTAGGGCATGTCACCGTCGGGGGCCTCGCCGCTCCACGCCATGACGACGAGAGTGCCCAGGTCGGCGGCGTTGAACGGGCGGGTTTCACTTGAGGTTGAGGTCACCGCGCGACCTTATCGACGGCCCCCTTCCCGGCCGGCCGCCTTCTCACCCGACCGGGTGAGCGCACCCGCCCTGTCCACACGAACGAGGGACGCGCGTCGAACAACGCCGAGGGCCGATTCCGTACGACGGGAATCGGCCCCTTCGAAGATCCGAAGAAACGTGCTCAGTGCTGCAGCGGAAGGCCGCCCAGCAGCCCGCCGTTGTTGTTCAGCGCGGCCGCCGCGCCCTTCACGGTGCTGAGCAGGGAGTCCTTGTTCTCGGTGTCCAGCGCGTTCGACTGGTGCTGCAGCGGCATCACGTCGGCGGGCTGCAGCCGACCGCTGGTGAGCGTGTTCACGGCGCCGGTGAGGCTGGAGGGCGTCATGTCGGCGGGGCTGTAGGCGAACGCGGGCGCGGCGGCGCCGGCGAGCGCGACGGTACCGGCGACGACGGCGGCAGCCTTCAGGGACTTCATCGCGTTCCTTTCTTCGGGCGACTCGGGTCACCACAGGGAATTCTGACGTCGTGCCCAACGATTCACCGTCGGCGCGGAAACCCCGTGCGCAGAAAATTTCTGCGCCCCACCCGGATGAACGGTGTGTCTCATCCGGTTTCCCACCTCATATGAAAGGCCGTGAATTCGGCGGTATCAGGCCGTGGTCGGCGCCACCGGGAGCGACGGTGTCGCCACCGGGAGGCTCGGCGTCGGCACCGGGAGGCTCGGTGCCGGCAGCGCGGGCAGTCCGGGCAGGTTCGCCGCGGGCAGGCCGGCGCCGAGCAGGGTGGCCGCGAGCAGGTTGACCAGACCGGTCACCACGCCCGTGACGGCCGGCGCCACCTGGGTGACATCGCCGGAGGTGGCCGCCTTGACCAGGGTGTCGACGGCCGTCTGCAGGGCGGTGAGGGCGTCGCCCACGAGATCGGCGGACGGCGCCTTGGAGTCGTCGCCGCTCCTGGTGAGCCCGGGCAGCCCGGGCAGGGCCGGCGCGGCGGGCACCGCGGGGACGGCGGGGACCGCGGGCACGGCAGGGACGGCGGGCGCGGCGGGGACGGCAGGCACCGCGGGCACCGCAGGGGTCGCGGGCAAGGCCGGTGTCTCGGGTGTGGTCGAGGCCGCCGGGGCGGCCGGGGCCGCCGCGGTGATGCCGGCGATGGCCTGCTTCACGGCGTCGGCCAGCTTGGTGGCCTCGTCCGTGGAGAGCTGCCCGTTGTCGGCCTTGAGGACCGAGTTGAGCAGATCGGTGACCGGTTTGAGCACACCGCCCAGGTCGCCGAGGCTCTTGACCTGGGCGAGAAGCGCGTCCGCGCCGGGGACGGGCGCATGGGCCGCGGCCTCGGCACGGCGCTCACGGGCGGAGTCGGCCGCGAAGGCGGCCGGTGCGCCGATCCCGACGAGGAGGGCGGCGCAGAGGACGGAGGACGCGATACGCCGTGCGGGCAGAGCACGCATGGATGTTCCTTTCGGTGGTGCGAGGGGACCTAGTGCCCACCGTGGAAGCGCCCGCCGCGTCCTGCAACAGAGCGACGCCCAAACGTGAACCGGCCGCCCTCCCGTGGGGGGAACCACGGGAGGGCGGCCGGCAAAGGGTTCGCGCCTCGGCGCGTCTACGTCAGTCGACGTCCGTCGTTGCCGACGTCAGTCGTTGACGCACTCGTTGCCGAACGCGGGGTTCAGCAGGCCGATGACGTTGACGGTGTTGCCGCAGACGTTGACCGGCACGTGGACCGGAACCTGGACGACATTGCCCGACAGCACGCCCGGGGAGTGGGCGGCAGCGCCGTGCGCGTCGGAGTCGGCCGAGGCGATACCGGCGCCACCGGCGACCGCCGCAGCAGCAGCGGTGGTAAGGACCAGGCCCTTCGCGATACGCGACATGGAGAGGTGCTCCTTGGGGGTTGACACAAACATCCGGGCGGATGCCCGGCGTTGTGTCAACGCGCGACCACCGCGCGGGTTGTGCCGCCAATGGGGTGATCCGGCTCCGGGCCTGCCTTCACCAACCGACACACTTGTCCAATTTCGCCGGATTAATACGGTTGGCGACTAGAGTTGCGCATCTCCCGATCCGCCCCTATAACCAGCCAAATTCCCCGGAAGGGCAACGCCGGTCATGCGTCAATCCCTGGGTCCTCTGCTGCGCCGCGCCATGGTGGGCGTCCTTGCCCTCGGGGTGATCGGCGCTCCGGCCCGCGCCGCCGCCCCGCCGTCGCCCGAGGCCGAACGCCTCGCGTTCACCGAGCGCTACCGGGCCGTGCAGCACGGCGGCATCGTCCGCGCGGCCAACACCGCGATCAGCTGCCGTACGACCGCCACCGCCTCGGCGGGCACCCCCTCCTGCCCCGCGGCCCGCGACGGCGCCAGGGCCGCCAACGACGACTTCGACATGTTCTACGTCGACGTCGACAGCGACCCCAACACCTACAACTCCTCCCGCGCCGAGGTCCGTCTGCCGGACGGCGCGCGGGTGACGTACGCGCGCCTGTACTGGGGCGGCAACCTCCGCGTCGGCGAGCAGAAACCGCCGAAGGACGACGGGCGGGTGCTGATCGCGGAGCCGGGCGGCGAGTACAAGGAGGTCCTCGCGGACACGGTGGTCGGCCACCGGGTGGCGCAGGGCGCGGACGCGTTCCAGGCCTCCGCGGACGTCACGAAGCTGGTGCGGGAGAGCCGTTCGGGGCTGTACACGGTGGCGCAGGTGAACGTGGCGATGGGGAGGTCGACGGCGGGCGCTTGGGGCGGATGGACGCTCGTGGTGGCGTACGAGAACCCGTCCGAGCCCCTGCGTCACCTCGCGCTCTGGGACGGCTTCGACGCCCTCGGATCGGCCCGGGAGCTGCGCCTGAGCAGCGCGGCCGTCCCCAAGGGCGCGAGCGGCCTGGCGGGTCTGGTCGCCTACGACGGCGACCGGGGCCAAGCGGGCGATTCCTTCGCCGTCGCCACGGGCCCGAAGGCGAGCACCCCGCTGAGCGACCCGGCCAACCCCCGCGGCGACGCCCTGAACTCGACGATCGCCGAGCCGGGGACCACTTCGGCGCAGCGGGTGCCGTCGTACTCGAACACGCTCGGGTACGACTCCGATGTGTTCGATCTCGGCCCGGCCCTGAGGGGCGGTGGTGACCAGCTGGCCGTCCGGCTCGTTTCCCAGCGGGACGCGGCGTGGGCCGGTGCGCTCTTCGTCGCCGTCGACGCACAGCAGTGAGGCGCGTTCCCGCCCGCAGTCAGCAGCGCCACCCGTGAGCGAGGAAACCGCGCGATGCACCTGTCAGCACCCGACCCCCGGCCGCGGGTCCTGCACGTCACCCAGCCGGTGGACGGCGGGGTCGCCCGTGTCGTGACGGACCTGGCGCGGGCGCAGCTCGCGGCCGGTCTGCATGTCGCGGTCGCCTGCCCGGACAGCCGTCTCGCGGCCGAACTGCGGTCGCTGGGAGCCGAGGTGAGGCGCTGGGAAGCCACCCGTTCGCCGGGCCCGACACTCGTTCGAGAGGTACTCCGTCTCGGGCATGTCGTCGAGGGCGTGCGGCCCGATCTGGTGCATCTCCACAGCGCGAAAGCGGGGCTCGCCGGGCGGCTGGCGGTGCGCGGGCGGACGCCCACCGTGTTCCAGCCGCACGCCTGGTCCTTCGAGGCCGTCGACGGGGCGATGGCGCGGCTGGCGCTGAAGTGGGAGCGGCGGGGGGCGCGTTTTGCCTCCCGGGTGGTGTGCGTGAGCGAGGCGGAGCGCGCGACCGGCGTGCGCGCCGGGATCGACGCCCCGTGGACGGTCGTGCCGAACGGCATCGACCACGAGCGCTTCCATCCCGCCGCCGTGGACACCGTACGGGCGACGCTGCTCCCGGACGTCGATCCGGCGGCGCCGCTCGTGGTGTGCGTGGGGCGGCTGTGCCGGCAGAAGGGGCAGGACGTCCTGCTGGACGCCTGGTACGCCGTGCACGACCGGGTGCCGCGGGCGCGGCTGGTGCTGGTCGGCGACGGACCGGACGCGGCCCGGCTGCGCTCCCGCGCCCCGGAGTCGGTGGTCTTCGCCGGGTCGGTGCCCGATGCCGCCCCCTGGTACCAGGCCGCCGACCTGGTCGTGCTGCCCTCGCGCTGGGAGGGCATGGCACTCGCGCCGCTGGAGGCGATGGCCTGCGGGCGTCCCGTGGTGGTGACGGACGTGGACGGCGCCCGCGAGAGCCTGCCGCCCGGTCTCGCGCCCCGCTGTGTCGTCCCCCCGGACGACCCGGCCCGACTCGCCGCGTCCGTCGCCGAACTGCTGCTCGACCCGCTGCTGCGCGAGTCGCTCGGCCATCAGGGGCGCCGTCACGTCCTGTCCACGCACGACGTACGGCGGGCGGCCGAGGCGGTGGCGGTCGTGTACCGCGGCCTCCTGGCCGGCCGCGACACCCATGCGGCAGCCCAAGGAACAGAGCCCTCCGAGTGCAGGGAGTCCATCCACTCGTGACTGCGGAAAGTACCGTCCCCTCGCCCGGCGGGCAGCCACGGGATCTCGGATTCTCGCCCGTCTCGGTCATGCCCGCGCGCGGCACCGCCGCCGGCTTCCGGTTCCCGGCCCGCCGGCCGGCCGCCCGGCCCCCCTCGCCGGTGCCGCTGCTCGGCGCGGACCTGGTCGGCGCGCTGCTCGGCGCGCTCGCGTTCGCCGAGGCCGAGCGCCGCCCGCTGTTCCTGGGCCTGCTGGTGGCCGCGTCGATGCTGCTGCGTCCGCACCGGCCCGGACCCGCGTCCGGCGTCCTGGACGAACTCCCCGCCGTCTGCGGCCGGATCGCGGTGGGATGGCTGGCGCTCGCGGCGCTCGTGGCGGCGTACGCCCCGGTGCACGCGCTGTCCGCCCGCACCCTGGTCCTGGGCTTCGTCCTGCAGTCGGCGGCGAGTTGCACGGGCCGCGGGCTGGTCCACTGGAACCGGCGCACGGCCCTGCTGAGCCGGCCCCGCACCGCCCTGGTCATCGGCCCGGCGGCGACGGCCCAGCGGGTGGCGGCGGCCGTCCTGCGCCACCCGCGCTCGGGGGTGCTGCCGGTCGGCATCGTCGCCGAGCACCACGACGGCACCGACGGGCTCCCCGTGCTGACGACCGGTCAGGAGGTGCAGCGGGCGCTCATCCAGAACGGTGTGCGCGAGGTGCTGGCCGTCCACCCGTCCGTCCGCACCCAGCAGGGGCCGCTGCTGCGCGCGCTCGCCGCGTCCGGGTGCACGGTGTGGGAGGTCGACGCGGACTCCCCGTCGTACGCCACCCGCGACCAGCTCGCCGGGTTCTCCTGCCGGCGGCTGGACATGGGCTACGAGCGGCGGCACGGCAGCGCGGGCAAGCGGCTGCTGGACGTGCTGGTCTCCGGCACCCTGCTGTTGCTGGTCGGCCCCGTGCTGCTGGTGTGCGCGGTGGTCCTGCGGATCACCGACGGGCCCGGGGTCGTCTTCCGGCAGGAGCGGATCGGCATGGGCGGGCGCCCCTTCACCCTCCTGAAGTTCCGCACCCACCGCCCGGTCGACGAGCACGAGGCGGCCACCCGCTGGAGCGTGGCGAACGAGCACCACATGTCGTGGTTCTGCCGCTTCCTGCGCCGTACCTCCCTCGACGAGCTGCTCCAGCTCTGGAACGTCCTGTGGGGCGATATGAGCCTGGTCGGCCCGCGGCCCGAACGCCCCTACTTCGTCGGCAAGTTCAGCCAGACCTACCCCGGATACGCGGCCCGGCACCGGATGCGGACCGGGATCACCGGGCTCGCCCAGATCAACGGGCTGCGCGGCGACACCTCCATCGAGGACCGGGCCCGTTTCGACAACGCGTACATCGACAACTGGTCGCTGTGGCAGGACATCTGCATCCTGGCGCGCACCGCGGCCGCACTCGTCCGTCCGACGGGGAGCTGAGCGACGCCCATGACCCATGCCCCGACCCTGCCCCACGTCCGCGAGTGGCCGCCGGCCGTCCCGGTGATCGCCGTGCTGGTCCTGCTGGCCCTGCCGGTCTCCCCCACCGGGGACGGCGGCGCGGGTCCCGCCGACGCGGTGTCCGCGCTGGTGGTGCTGTACTGCGCGATCCGTCTCGTACGGGACCGCAGGCGCCCCCTGTCGCGAACCGCCGCCGTGGTGCTGGGACTTCCGGTGCTGGGGCTGGCGGTCGCCGCGATGGGCGCGTCCTCGCCGGGCGCCGGGATCACCGGGCTCGGCCGCTACCTCCAGATCTTCGTGCTGGTCCCGGCGGCGGTGGTGCTGCTGGTCCGGGGCCGGTCCGACTTCCGGCTGCTGGCCTGGGCGTTCGTCGCCCTGGCGGGGTGGCAGGGGGCGATCGGGGTCCACCAGTACGTCACCGGGACCGGGGCCTCGTACCAGGGCGAGGACATCCGGGCGGTCGGGACCTTCGGACCGACGGACGTGATGGGGATGGCGACCGTCGTCGCCTTCGGACTGGTCTGCGCGCTGGGGCTGGCGCTGGGCCGGACTCCGGCCCGGCAGCGGGCGGTCGCCGCGGCCTGCGCGGTGGCCCTGCTGCTTCCCCTCGCGCTGTCCTTCAGCCGCGGGGCGTGGATCGCCACGGCGGCCACCTGCGCGGTGCAGCTGGTGCTGGCGGGGCCGCGGCGGGCGCTGAAGGTGGGCGCGGTCGCGCTCGCCGCCGGTGCGGTGCTGGTCGGGGGCCTCGGGGTCGCTACGGCGATGCTCCAGGAGCGGATCGACAGCATCACCCGGGTCACGGACGCCCCGGACCAGTCGGTGACCGACCGCTACACCATGTGGGCGGCGGCCACGGACATGTGGCGCGAACACCCGCTGACCGGCGTCGGGTTGAAGGGCTTCCCCGAGCACCGCGACAGCCATGCCTCGCTGGCGCTGTCCTCGGGCAGCGACACGGAGGGCGCGGGAGCGGCCTACCGCAAGCAGCCGCTGCTCTCCCCGCACAACATGTACCTGCTGGTCCTGGCCGAGCAGGGGCTCATCGGCCTGCTCGCGCTCGGCGGCGGCTGGCTCGCGCTGCTGGTGTGCGGGCTGCGGGGGCTGTGGCGGGCCCGGCGGACGGGGAGCGGCCTCGACTGCGCGCTGGTCGCCTGCGGCCTGCTGGTCTGGCAGCTGATCGACTTCGCGTACGCCGACATCGGCGGTCCTTCGACGGTGCTGACGGCGGTGGTCTTCGGCGTGGTGGCGTGGTGGTCGCTGGTCGGTGCCCGTGCCGACGGGACACCGCTGACGGCGGCCCCGGCGCGCGAGCCGGCCGAGGAGGCTGTGACGCGATGACGGTGACGCCGCGGGCTTCTCAGGGCGCGTCGGGCGCACGGCCCACGTCCCGCTCCGGGCCCTCGCCCGACATCGGCGAACCCGGAATCGGCGAACCGGACATCGGCGAATCCGGAATCGGCGACCTGGGATTCGGCGACCCGGGCACCGGTGACCCCGGAATCGGCGCCCCCCGCGTCGGGCCCTCGCTCCCGCGTCTCTCCGCGGCCGACGCCGAGGCGACCCTCCCCGCGGCGCGCGCCGCCTCCCTGGCCGGCACGGCCACCGACCCGGCCCCCGCCCCGGCCACTCACCCCACCCCCGACACCGCCACCGTCACCGCCACCGACACCGCCCCCGTCACCGGCCGCTTCCTGGCCAAGGCCGCCCTGGTCACCGCCGTTCTCTCCATCGCCGGGGCCCTGCTCGGGCTGGTGCGGGACCAGGCGCTGGCCCGGCTGTTCGGGGCCGGCAGCGACACCGACGCGTTCCTCGTGGCCTGGACCGTGCCGGAGTTCGCGGCGACGCTGCTCATCGAGGACGGGCTGGCCTTCGCGCTGATCCCGGCGTTCAGCGCGGCCCTCGCCCGGCGCGCGCAGGGCGCCCCCGGCGACCCGGTCCGCGCCCTCGTCGGCTCCACGCTGCCGCGCCTCGCACTGGCCTTCGTCGCGGTGTCCGCGCTGCTCGTCGGCATCGCCCCCTACCTGGTCGAGGCCCTCGCCCCCGGGCTGCCCGACCCCGCCCTCGCCGTCGACTGCACCCGGATCACGGCCACCTGCGTGCTGACCTTCGGACTGGCCGGCTACTGCAGCGCCGCCCTGCGCGCCCACCGCCGCTTCCTCGCCCCCGCCGCGATCTACGTCGCCTACAACACCGGCATCATCGCGGGGATGTTCACCCTGGGTGGACAGTGGGGGGTGCGCTCGGCGGCCGTCGGTGTCGCGGTGGGCGGGTGCCTGATGGTCGCCGTACAACTCCCGTTCCTGTGGCGGCAGCTGCGCAGGCGGGCGGCGCCGGACGCCGCCGCGGGCGTCCCCGAGGACGGGACCCGGCCCATGGACTTCGCCCTGCTCGCCACGGTCCTGCTCTTCGCCCTGTGCCGCCAGTCCCAGGTGCTCATCGAGCGGTTCCTGGCCTCGCACCTCGCCGCCGGCGCCATCTCGCACCTCAACTACGCGCAGAAGATCGCCCAGATGCCGATGGTGCTGTCGCTGATGGTGTGCACGGTCACCTTCCCGGTGGTGGCCCGCGCGCTGGCCGAGGGCGACACCGAGACGGCCCGCACCCGGGTGGAGCGGGACCTCGCGCTGGCCGCCTGCATGGTGCTGCTCGGCGCGGCCACGGTCATCGCCTGCGCCCCGCAGATCGTCGAACTCCTCTTCCAGCGCGGCGCCTTCACCGCGAAGGACACGGCGGCGACGGCGAGCGTGATGCGGGTGTACGCCCTCGGGCTGCTGGGCCAGACCCTGGTCGGCGCCCTCGTACGGTCGTACTTCTCGGCCGGCCAGCCCACCTGGTACCCCGTCGGCGCGATGGCCACCGGCATCGTCGTGACCTCCTGGATCGGCGCCCTGACGGTGCGCCCCTGGGGCGTCGACGGCATCGCGATCGGCAACGCGACCGGTATCACCGTCACCGCCGCCCTGCTGCTGGTCGGCATGGGCAGGTTCGGTGTCCCGATCCGGACCCGCCGGGTGCTCGCGGAGCTGAGCAAGCCGGTGCGGGCCGCGGTGATCGCGACGGTCGCCGGGGCGTTCGCGGCGCGAAGCGCGGACGGACCCGTCCTCGGTCTGGCCGTCGGCTCCCTCACCGTGGTGACGGTCTTCGTCCTGCTCGGTCTCGCCCTGGGGGCCCAGGGTTTCGCTCCCGCACTCCGTTCCGTACGCACCGTCACGCAAAGGCTCGTCCATGGCCGTTGACTCCGTAGGCACCGAAAGACCGCTCGCTCCCGGCCCGGTCCCGTGGGTGGCGATGTACCACTCCGTCGGCGACCGCTCGAAGGACCCGTACCGCATCACGGTCACCCCTGAGCGGCTGGAGCGGCAGCTGCGCTGGCTGCACCGCCGGGGCCTGAAGGGCGTCAGTCTGGCCGACCTGCTCGCCGCCCGTGTCCGCGGCGAGGGCCGGGACCTGGTCGCCCTCACCTTCGACGACGGCTACGCCGACTTCGTCGACAACGCCCTTCCGGCACTGCGGCGCCGGGGCTTCGGCGCCACCCTCTTCGTCCTGCCCGGCCGCCTCGGCGGCACCAACGCCTGGGACCCGGACGGCCCCCGCAAGCCCCTCCTCACCGCCGACGGCATCCGCCACGCGGCCGCCGAGGGCGTCGAGATCGGCTCGCACGGCCTCACCCATGTCGACCTCACCCAGGCGGACGACGAGACCCTGGAGGCCGAGGTCCACGAAAGCCGCTACCGGCTCGCGGAGTTGACGGGCGTCGCGGTCGACGGCTTCTGCTACCCCTACGGCTCGATCGACCGGCGCGCGATGGACGCCGTACGGGACGCCGGCTACTCCTACGCCTGCGCCATCGACCCCGGCCCCCTCAACGGCCTGCACGCCCTGCCCCGCCTGCACATCGGGGAGAACGACAACGCCCTGCGCCTCTATCTCAAACACCGGCTGCACCCGCTGCGCCGGCGTCCGGTGGAGGGGCTGCGATGAAGGCGCTGCACATCATCACCGGGCTCGGCGTCGGGGGCGCGGAGCAGCAACTGCGGCTCCTGCTGCGGCATCTGCCGGTCGACTGCGACGTGGTGACCCTCACCAACCCGGGCGCGGTCGCCGACGGACTGGTCGCCGACGGGGTGAAGGTCACCCACCTCGGCATGGCGGGCAACCGCGACCTGGCCGCGCTCCCCCGGCTCACCCGCCTCATCCGCTCCGGCGGCTACGACCTCGTCCACACCCATCTCTACCGCGCCTGCGTCTACGGCCGGCTCGCCGCGCGGCTGGCGGGCGTCCGCGCGATCGTCGCCACCGAACACTCCCTGGGCGACTCGCAGATGGAGGGCCGCAGGCTGTCGCGGGGGGTGCGCGCCCTCTACCTGGCCAGCGAGCGTCTGGGCCGCTCGACGGTCGCCGTCTCGCCCACGGTCGCCGACCGGCTGAAGCGCTGGGGCGTGCCCGCCCCCCGTATCGAGGTGGTCCCCAACGGCATCGACCTCACCCGGTTCCGCTTCGACCCGCTCCAGCGCCACCGGACCCGCCGCCGCCTCGGCCTGCCGGACGACGCCTACGTCGTCGGCGGCATCGGACGCCTCACGGCCGGCAAACGCTTCGACGTGCTCATCCACGCCCTCGCCCGCCTCCCCGAGGACCACTGGCTGCTGCTGGTCGGCGGCGGCGACGAGGAGAACATCCTGCGGCGCACCGCGCACGAGGCCAAGGTCGCCGACCGCGTCCTGTTCGCCGGTGAACGCCCCTACGTCCCCGACGGCACCCCCGGCCCCGACCTCCCCTCGCTCGCCGCCGCGATGGACGTGCTCGCCTCGCCCTCCCCCGAGGAGGCGTTCGGCCTGGCGATCGTCGAGGCGCTGGCGTCGGGCCTGCCCGTGCTGTACGCCTCCTGCCCGGCGATCGAGGACCTGCCCCCGCAGGAGGCCGCCCTGGCCCGCCGGTTCCCCTGTGACATCGCCGAGTTCACGGCGGCGATCGCCGCCACCCGGGCGCACGGGCCGGGCCGGCGCACGGCCCCCGAAGCGGCCCGCCACTACTGCATCACCCGCAGCGCCACACAGCTGATGGACGTGTACGCGACCGCGGTCTCCGAGCCCTTGTCCCCGTCACCCCAGGGAGCCACCTCCTCATGACCGAGACCCTCACCGCCCCGCGCCGCCCGGCCGCCCTCTCCCGCGCCAGGGCCCTCCCGTCGTGGACCCTGATCGCGGCCGGCGTCGTCGCCGGCGGTCTGCTCGGCGGCGGCTACGGCCTCGCCAAGCCGCCCACCTACGCGGCCACCAGCTACGTCGTCGCCGTACCGACCGAGAAGTCCGACCCGGCCTCCGCGCTCGGCTTCGCACAGGCCTACGGCCGCGTCGCCACGCAGCTCGCGGTGCTCGGGGACGCGCAGGTGTGGGCGGGCGTGCCGGTGCGGACCCTGCAGTCCAGTGTCCAGGCGGCCACCTCGCCGGACGCCCCGATGGTCGCGATCACGGCGACCTCCGCCCGCCCCGACCTGGCCGCCGACATGGCCAACGCGGTCGCCCGCGCCCTGACCCGGCACGCGAGCGACACCAAGGCCGAGACCAACGTCGAGCTCCAGCAGTTCGCCCGCGCCACCAGGCCGACCGCGCCGTCCTCCGCCTCGCCCTCGGTGACCGGCCTGGTGGGCGCGAGCGCGGGCGGGCTGCTGGGCGGCCTGGTGCTGCTGGTACGGCCCCGGCGCACGGGCGAGTCCGGGCGCCCCTCGGTGCCGGCCCCGGCCGTCGCCGTCGACGCCCACGGCCAGCTGTGACGTACACGACCGAACTCCTCACCGGCGAGCGCGAGTTCGCCGGGCTGGCCGCGGACTGGGGTCGGCTGCACGGCCGTTGTGCCGCCGCGACCCCGTTCCAGAGCCACGCCTGGCTGCACTCGTGGTGGCTGTCGTACGGCAGGCGCGGGCGGCTGCGCACGCTGGTGGTGCGCGAGGACGGCGAACTCGTCGCCGCCGCGCCCCTGATGCTCGTCCGCCGGCCGCTGCCCGCCCTCGTGCCGCTCGGCGGGGCGATCTCCGACTACGGGGACGTCCTCCTCGACGACGAGCGCGGCGAGGACGCGGTGGCCGCCCTCACCGAGGGCCTGGCCGCCTGTGCCCGCACCGCGCTGGTCGACCTGCGCGAGGTACGGCCCGGCGGCGCGGCGGAGCGGGTCTACGACCGCTGGCGCGGGCCCCGGCGCCGGGTGCCCGACTCGCTGTGCCTTGAGCTGCCCGCCGTGCCGATGGACGACCTGGTCGCCCGGCTCCCCTCGACCAAGGCCCAGCAGCGGGTGCGTGCCAAACAGCGCAAGCTCTCCGCGCTCGGCGTCGAGCGGCACGCGGTGGGCCCCGACGAGGTCGACAAGGCACTGCGACGGCTGCTGGAGCTGCACCGACTGCAGTGGCAGGGCCGCAAGGTGACGTCCGAACACCTGCGGGAGCGGTTCTACGAGCATCTCGTACGGTCCGTCGGGCCGATGGTGCGCTCCGGGGACGCGGTCGTCACCGAGTTCCGGCTGGACGACGACGTGGTGGCCGTCGATCTGACGCTGCTGTCACGGCGGCTCGCGGGCGGCTATCTGTACGGCGCCCATCCCTGTCTGCGCGAACGCAAGGCGGACGTGGCGGTGATGCTGCTCGACGCGTGCACCCGGCAGGCGAGCGGCACGCTGAGCCTGCTGCGCGGCAACGAGCCGTACAAGCACCACTGGAAGCCGGAACCGGTCGTCAACCAGCGCCTGCTGCTGGCCCGTCGGCGCACCGCCCCGCTGCTCGCGGCGACCGTCTGTGACGTGGCCGCGCGGCGGCGGGGCAAGCAGATCGTGCGGAAGTGGAGGGAGCGCGGTGGCGGCGGGCCCTGACCGGACCGCCGCCACCGCGCCGGGTTCACCTGTTGCGCGACCACCAGTCGAAGCGCAGGCACAGCTTCCCGCCGAGCCAGTACTCGACCCAGTCGCCCAGGTCCAGCGGCGAGCAGTTCGGCGGACGGACCGGCGTCGGGGTCGGCGTGGGCGTCGGAGTCGGCTTGGTGGGCACGGGTGTCGGGGTCGGAGTCGGGGTCGGAGTCGGGGTCGGGGTCGGGGTCGGGTCGTCGAGGCGGCCGGAGAGCATCGACCGGTAGACGGCGGACGCCTTCGGATTCTCACCGCACTGCCAGACACCGTGCGGGCAGTAATCGGTGAGCGTCTCGTACAGCGGCTTGTGCTCATCCATCCAGGCGAGCATCCGCTTCATGTATTCCGCGTTGTCACCATTGCGGAAGAGACCCCATTCGGGATAGGAAATGGGCTTGCCGTGGGATTTGGCGAAGTCCACGTGAGCCTGCAGCCCGAATGGCTCTTTCACCTGCTCGTCGAACGACAGCCCGGTCGGCTGGTCGTACGAATCCATACCGATGATGTCGACCGTGTCGTCACCCGGATAGCACTGCGTCCAGGGAACGGCGTCCCGGCCGCGGGTCGGTGTGAAGTCGAACCGGAATTTCTGGCCCGGCACCGAACGCATGGTGGTGACGATCCTGTTCCAGTACTTCTTCCAGGCCTCCGGGTCCGGCCCGCAGCGAGAGGTGTACGTGATGCCGTTCATCTCCCAGCCGAGCACGATCACCGTGTCCGGCACCCTCAGCTCCACCAGCCGCTCGGCCAGGGCCCTGAAGTGGTGATCGAAGGCGCCGGCCGCGCCCTGCCGCAGCAGCGACCGGACCTGGTAGTCGGAGACGCCGTCCTCGTTGCGGTCCAGCATCGGCACGTTGAGGACGAGCATCCGGTCGGACTTCTCGGTGCGCCAGTCCGCCCAGACGTCGAGGAAGCCGGGAGCGCCCTCGATGTCGGCCCAGCGGTCGCCGGGCAGGTAGGTGTGGCCGACGCGCAGGTCACTGCCGCCCAGCCAGGTGCTGAGCTCGGCGATCCGGGCAACCCCCCGGGCACCGGAGTCGAGGAAGGCGCCGAACGCGGGCGGTTCGGGCCTGGGGACGGCCGGCGGGACGACCGGCTCAGGGACGGGGGCCGGGATCGTCGGTGCCGTCGGCGTCGGAGGTGTCACGGGGACCGTCGGGACCGTCGGAACGGCCGGGGTCGTGGGTGCCGTCGGTGCCGTCGGCGTCGGAGCGGGGGGGTCGGCGACCCGCACCACCCCCGCGGCGAATCCCGGCCCGGAGGCCACCACCGCGGACACGACGACGGTCACCGCCACGACGGCCAGCCGCCGGGACCGGGGACGTCGCTCTTGTGCGGCCATGCCTGCTCCTTTCTCCGCTCTCGTGCTGCGCTGTTCGCCCACCACTGAAATACGGTTACTGACACTCAGTCATATGAACAGGAATTACGCCACCGCCGTTACGGCCAACGAGTGAGAAGAAATTGATGCCCGTGTCGCTGTTTGACATCCGAGTCCCCGCGGTTCTCCTGCGGATCGACCGGAATCCCTTTCACCACGGCACGCTCGGAGCCGTGCGCTCGCTGGGCAGAGCGGGGGTCGATGTGCATGTGGTCGCCGATTCCACGGGAAGTCCCGTATCCCGATCGCGTTTTGTACGTCAGATGCATCCCCCGCCGCCACCGGGTTCATCCGCCCGCGACATCGCCGTCGCCCTGCGCCGGGTCGCCGCCCGGATCGCCCGGCCCGCCGTCCTGATCCCGATGGACGACGCGAGCGCGGTGGCGGTGGGCCGGATGCGCGCCGACCTCGCGCCCTCCTATCTGCTTCCCGACACACCCACCGCGCTGCCCGAGCGCGTCGCCGACAAGTCCGAACTGGCCGACCTGTGCGCGGCCCTGGACGTGCCGCACCCCTCGACACTGGTGCCGGACAGCCCCGCCCAGGCCGCGAGCGCCGCCTGGCGGCTCGGCCTGCCGGTGGTGGCGAAGTGGAGCCGACCGTGGCTGGTGCCGACCGGGACCGGTCTGCGCAGCACGGTCGTCGTCCGTACGGCGCAGGAGGCCCGGGAGCTGTACGCCCGCTCGGCGGAGGCCGGCAGCCGCCTCCTGCTCCAGGCGTTCCTGCCCCCCGGCCCCGAACTCGACTGGTTCTTCCACGGCTATGTCGACCGCGCCGGCGCCGTCCGCGGCGGCGGTCCCGGTGTCAAGCTGCAGGCCTGGCCGCGCGGTGCCGGTCTCACCGCGGTCGGCCGCTGGACCCCCAACCCACGCGTCCAGGCCATCGCCGAACACCTCACCGCCGAGCTCGGCTACCGCGGCATCTTCGACCTCGACCTCCGCCGCTGCGCCTCCACGGGGCGCTACCACCTCCTGGACTTCAACCCCCGCCCCGGCGCCCAGTTCCGGCTCTTCACCGACGGCGCCGGCCTGGACGTCGTACGCGCGCAGCACCTGGACCTGACCCACCGTCCGCTGCCGGACCCGGCGCCGCTGCCCGACCGGGAGTTCGTGGTCGAGAACTACGCTCCCCTGTCGGCCCTGCGCCCCTGCCCCGCCGGCCGTGAACTGGCCTGGCACGCGGCGGACGACCGCGGTCCGGGCCGTGCGCTGTGGCCGCTGTGGACCCGGCATGTCTCCGGCCGCGTACGGGACCGGCTGCGCGGAGCGGACACCGCGGCCGTCCCGCCGCCGCACGCGCACGTGGTGCACCAGGCACCGGCCCCTCCCTCCGACCTCTCGGACGGGTCCGGCCTCTCCGATGTATCCGGCCTCTCCGATGTATCCGGCTTGCCCGGCGACGAGAAAGCGAGCAGTTGCTGATGTACGACCTGCTGGTGGTGGGCGCGGGCCCGTACGGCCTGTCCATCGGGTCCCACGCCGCGGCCGCCGGGCTGAGCCTGCGTGTCTTCGGCCGGCCCATGGCGTCCTGGCGCGACCACATGCCGCGCGGCATGTTCCTCAAGTCGGAGCCGTGGGCCTCCAACCTCTCGGACCCGGGCGGCCATCGGACCCTGGAGGTCTACTGCGCGGGCCGGGGTGTGCCGGCCCGTCACGGGGAGCCGATCCCGGTGGAGATGTTCGCCGAGTACGGCATGTGGTTCGCCCGCCACACCGGCCCTGAGGTGGACGAGCGCACGGTGACCCGGGTGGCCGCCTGCCCCGGCGGCTTCGAGGCGGTCACCGACGACGGGCAGGTGCTGCAGGCGCGTGCGGTGGCGCTGGCGGTGGGGGTGATGCCGTTCGTCGAGATCCCGGCGGCCCTGCGCGGCCTCGACTCCGCGCTCGTCTCGCACAGCAGCCACCACAGCGACCTCATCCGCTTCCACGGCAAGGACGTCACGGTGATCGGCGGCGGCCAGGCGGCCCTGGAGACGGCGGCGCTGCTGGCCGAACAGGGCACGAGGGTACGGGTGTTGGCGCGCGCCGACACCCTGTCCTGGAACGATGTCCCGCCGCCCTGGGAGCGCCCCTGGTGGCAGGAGGCCCGCTCCCCGCACAGCGGCCTGGGCCCCGGCTGGCGCAACTGGTTCTACTCGCAGCGCCCCGGCCTCTTCCGCCGCCTCCCCGAGACCACCCGCGCCCGTATCGCGGCGACGGCGCTCGGTCCGGCGGGCGCGTGGTGGGTGCGGGACCGGGTGGAGCGGGCCGTGGAGGTGCTGCTGGACCACGAGGTGAGGGAGGCTCACGCGGTGCCCGGGGGCGTACGGCTGGAGGTGGCGAGCCGGACGAGTGGCGCCCTTCTGCGCTCCCTGCGGACCGACCACGTCATCGCCGCCACCGGCTTCACCGCGAGCCGCGACCGGCTGACGCTGCTCTCGGACGACCTGCGCGGGAACCTGGCCACGGTCGCCGACGGCTCTCCGGAGATCGGCCGGGACTTCGAGTCCACCTACCCCGGGCTGTTCATGGCGGGCCTGGTCACGGCGTCCGGCTTCGGACCGGCGATGCGGTTCGTGCACGGGGCGACGTACACGGCGGGGGCGTTGGTGCGGGGGGTGCGACGGCACCTGAGGGCGACGCCGCGCGGCGCGGTGATCCCGGCGCCTGGCGGCCGGCGCCGGAGCGGGGCGCCGATGGGGGCGCGCGGCTGAGAGCCGTACGGCCCTGTCGTACGAACCGCGCGGGTGCCGGACGTGTCCACCGTCCGGCACCCGGCGCACTGCGAACGCCCTAGCGGCGGGCCGCGGTTCGGCCTCGCCGGTACAGCACGGCCCCGGCCCCGATCATCACGGCACTCACCCCGGCCGCGGCGAGCAGCGCCTCTCCGTCACCACCGGTGTGGGGAAGCTGCGGCGGCGTGGTCTCCCCACCACCCGGAGGCGTCGTCTGCCCACCGGGAGGCGTGGTCTGACCGCCGGGGGGTGTGGTCTGGCCGCCCGGAGGTGTGGTGTGACCACCCGGAGGCGTCGTCTGACCGCCAGGGGGTGTGGTTTGTCCGCCCGGAGGCGTCGTCTCACCACCGGGAGGCGTGGTCTGGCCGCCCGGAGGCGTCGTCTGACCGCCCGGAGGCGTCGTCTGACCGCCAGGGGGTGTGGTTTGTCCGCCCGGAGGAGTCGTCTCACCACCGGGAGGCGTGGTCTCGCCGCCAGGCGGGGTGTGCTCACCACCGGGCGGGGTGTGCTCACCACCAGGTGGCGTGTGCTCACCACCAGGTGGCGTGTGCTCACCACCAGGTGGCGTGTGCTCACCACCGGGCGGCGTGTGCTCACCACCGGGCGGCGTGTGCTCGCCGTAGCCACCGCCTCCGCCCCCGCCGTGGTCGCCGTAGCCCGTGTCGCCCCCGTGGTCGCCGTAACCACCAGGGCTGCCGTAGCCCGTGTCGTCCGAGTCGTCGTCAGCGCCGTAGCCGACGTCCTCGTACGACCTCTCGTGCGCGCGGTGCTTGCCCGAACCGGACGTGTGGGCGCAGGAGTTGCCGAAGGCCGGGTTGAGGCCGGCTGCCACGTCGACGGAGTTGCCGCAGGCGTTGAGCGGCACCTCGACCGGGGCCTCGATGTTGTTGCCGGACAGGACGCCCGGCGAGTCCTTGGCGGCCCCGCCGGCGTGCGTGTCGGCGAGTGCGGGGGCGCCGCCGTACAGGGACAGGATGCTCGTCGCGGCGGCGGCCGCGACCATTCCCCTGCTCAGGGTCTGTCGCAATCTCGTTGTCTTCCTGCTTGAAGAAGTGGGAAAAGCCGGCCTCGAACGGCGAGAAGACGTCCAAGGCCGGCCGTGACACAGCCGGGCGGCTGGTACTGAGTGCTACGTCGTCAGTCGTTGACGCAGCTGTTGCCGATGGCCGGGTTCAGCAGGCCGATCACGTTGATCGTGTTGCCGCACACGTTGATCGGGATGTGGATCGGAACCTGGACCACGTTGCCCGAGAGGACACCCGGGGAGCCGACAGCGGCACCGTGGGCGTCGGCGTCGGCGAAGGCCGGGGCGGCTACGCCGAGGGCCATGATCATGCCCGCGACGACAGCGGCGGTCTTCTTCATGAGCTTTCCCTTCTCTGCGGTCATGCCCTAGTGACGGCCGAAACCGAGCGAGCACAGCTTCAACGGCTCGCACCATGACCTGCAGGCTGCAAAACGAGGGATAGACAGCCGAAGAAACTGCGGAACGTGGGCGGCCGGATAATTCACTCGAACGCCCCGTGTTGAATGCTGACTTTGACCCCGGTGGAGCAGAAACGCTTCCCTCAAGAGGGACCGAAAATACGATGAAGCGGCTCGGACAGAGGTGTCCGAGCCGCTTCTTGACGAGTTGTCAGCTGGTTGTCAGCCAGTTGTCAGCTGCCCTGAGCGCCGTTGCCGGAGAGGACCGGAATGTTGTTCAGGATGTGCGAGGCCGGCTCGTCACCCTTGTCCTGCGTGGAGTTCTCGGCGCACTGCTGGTTCTGCGGGGCCGAGAGGACCGGGATGTCCTGGACGCCGACGTTGGCGATGATGGCGACCAGCGACTGCACGTCGGCCTTGGCGGGCAGACCGACACACAGCTTGTTGGCCGTGCCCTGGACCAGCGAGGCCTGAGGGCTCATCAGGCCTTTCGTCTCTCCGTTGCCGTACACCTGCGCGGCGCCGTTGCCGTTGACCGTGGTGGTGTCGGTGTTGCCAATGGCCAGCGCCTGGGGGGCGAGCGTCGCCGACACACCGACGACGGAAGCCGCGACCGCCGCAGCAGCCATTGCCTTCTTCAGCATTTCTCAGGTCCTTTCCTGACGGACTCACACATTCCTGCTCCCACATCAACCGAGGCTCCGGGAATTGGTTGCGCGGCTTCACCCGATCGGTTTTCCCTGGGCCATTGGAGTGAAGAGCAGGAACCAAGCAGGCCGATACCAGTTGTGCAGGTCGCTCCGGTGGACGGGGTTACTCCAGAAGGGACCATGCAAGTGATCAAGAAGGTTATGGCTGCTGCGGCGATCGCGGCTTCCGTCGTCGGAGCCTCGGCTGCGGCCGCGCCGCAGGCGCTGGCCATCGGCAACAGCGACACCACCACGGTCAACGGCAACGACGCCGCCCAGATCTACGGCAACCAGGCCACGTACGGCAACATGAGCCCCCAGATGGCGCTCATCCAGGGCTCGCTGAACAAGCCCTGCATCGGCCTGCCCGCGAAGGTCAACGCGCAGTCCATCCTCGCCCTGGTCAACGTCGGCGTGCAGGACATCCCGGTCCTGTCGGCCCCGCAGAACCAGCAGTGCACCGAGAACTCCAGCCAGATCAAGGGCGACGAGCCGCTCTCGCACATCCTGGACAACATCCCGGTCCTGTCCGGCAACGGCGCCAGCCACAGCT
>Ga0182007_10000374_pt1 | contig 28125 bp, 24 predicted proteins | sample Sormic07211113_1_FD_123023 | JGI IMG/M metagenome (GOLD analysis project Ga0182007, IMG submission 123023) | Rhizosphere microbial communities from Sorghum bicolor, Mead, Nebraska, USA - 072115-113_1 MetaG | ecosystem: Host-associated > Plants > Roots > Rhizosphere | place: USA: Nebraska...
CGGACGTACCGGCGAGCTTGCGGGTCGGGTGACTGCGTTGGATTGGCCGGCTGCGTATGACGCGCACACGCGGGTCCGGCGCCGAACCGAGTCTGACGGCGGACGCTAGCCCGCAGTCACCTCTTCCGTCCGGTATGAATACATCTGCCGAACCACCTCCCTTCCGAAGTGACTGCAGCCTAAGAAGTCGTCCCCGTTCGCTCAACCCCTTTTTTCGGGTGCCGACGGCGTACGGCGATGGCTAGCGTTCCGCGCATGACACAGCGGCGCGTGATTCTCAGTGGTTCGGTCTTCGAGGAGCGGATCGGGTACGCCCGGGCCGTGGTGGACGGGGACTGGGTGCATGTGTCCGGGACCACCGGGTTCGACTACGGGGCCATGACGATCTCCGAGGACGTGGTCGAGCAGGCCGAGCAGTGTCTGCGGAACGTCGGGGCGGCGCTCGCCGAGGCGGGGTGCGGGTTCGCCGATGTGGTGCGGGTTCGGTATCTGCTGCCCGATCGGGAGGACTTCGAGCCGTGCTGGCCCGTGTTGCGGCGGGTGTTCGGGGAGGTGCGGCCGGCGGCGACCATGATGGTGTGCGGGCTGGCCGATCCCCGGATGAGGATCGAGATCGAGGTGTACGCGCGGCGGCCGGTGGCGCCGGGGCCGCGGATCGAGGCCGTGCACGGGGAGGACATGCTGGAGGAGTGGCGGCATGTGCACAACGTGGTGGTACCGGCGGCCGCCATGTCGATGGACGAGGCCCGTGAGCGGCTCGGGCGGTATCGGCTGGAGAACGCCTACCTGGGCGATGTGCTGGTGGGATGTTCCACTGTGCGGCCGCCGGAGGGGGAGACCGCTGCCGCGACCGTGATCGCGCGGGTGCTGCCGGAGTACCGGCGGCGGGGGGTCGGGGGCGCTCTCTACGAGCGGGGGCTCGTGCACGCGCGCGTGCTGGGGGCCAAGAGCATCGAGACGTGCGTCCTGGCGGTCAACGAGGACGGTGTGCGGGTGGCCGAGAAGTGGGGGTTTGTGGAGGTCGAGAGGTATGTGCTCGACGGCGGTGGCGATCTTTGGATTGATCTTCGGCTGGCAGTGGGCTGATCCTGGGAGGGAGGCGGCTTGCAACGATTCCCTCAATCTTGGGGAACTCGGTGTGTGCTGCGTCACGTTCCAGTTAGATGATTGCGAGTGAGCGACGGCGCGCCGTACGTGCGGACGCAGCTTGGCAGGGGGTCCAGGTGAGTGCTTCCCGGCGTAGTGGGACCACCAACGAGCTGGGGCCGGAGGAGCCCGAGAGGGCCGGCCCCGTGGGCCCCGACGGCTCCGATCTGCTGGCCGCGCTGCTCGACGGCATGGACGCGGCGCTGTGCGCCTTCGACGCGGGCGGTGTCGTCACCCACTGGAATCGCGAGGCCGAGCGGATTCTGGGCTGGACCGCGGCCGAGGCGGTGGGGCGGCACGGGTTCGCGGGGTGGGCCGTGCGGGAGGCCGACGCCGAGGAGGTCGAGGGGCGGCTGATGTCCGCCATGGAGGCGCCCGGGCGGCAGGTGCACGAGTTCGCGCTGCTGACCAAGGACGGCGGGCGGGTGCTCGTACGGACGCAGTCGGCGGCCGTCCGGGGTCCCGACGGCAAGCCCGCCGGGGTGTACTGCGCCTTCAGCGAGGTGCACGCGCAGATCGACCTGGAGCGGTCGATCGCGCTGAGCGAGGCCTTGTTCGAGGACGCCAGCTGGGGTGTGGTGCTGGTCGACGCCGATCTGCGGCCCGCCGTGGTGAACGCGCACGCGGCCCGGTCGCTGGGGATCGGGCGTACGTCCGCCCTGGGGCGGCCGCTCGGGGAACTGCTCGCGCAGGGTGTCGAGGAGCTGGAGAGCGCGCTGACCCATGTGCTGGCGGAGGGGGCGCCGCCCGCTCCCGCCGAGATCTGGGTGAGTGTGCGCACGCCGGAGGGCGAGCAGCGGCGGTGCTGGCGGTGCGGGTTCGTCCGGCTGGCCTCGCCGCTCGCGGAGGAGCCGGTGCCGTTGGGCGTCGGGTGGCTCTTCCAGGACGTCACCGAGAGCCGGCAGACGGAGCAGGAGGCGGCGCTGCTGCGGTTCCGGACGAACCAGTTGCACCGGGCGGCCCGGGCGGCGGGGGAGTGCGAGGACCCGCGGGAGGCGGCGACGGTCCATCTGGACTTCGCGCTGGCCGGGTTCGCCGATCACGCGTTGATCGACCGGGTCGCGGGCGGTTCGGCGGTCGCGGACGGTGGGGCCGAGGTGCCTGTGCGGTTGGTGCGGGTCGCCGCCACGCCGTCCGGTGCGCCCGGGCCGAGCCTGCTGACCGGGGCGGCGGGGCTGCCCGTGCGGTACGGGCAGGGGCATCCGGCGCTGCAGTGCGTGGAGCGGGCCGGGTCGGTGCGGGCGAGTGTGGGGGCGGTCGGGGCCGAGGCGGCACGGGAGTGGGCGCCGGCCCGCCAGTGGCCCGCGGACGTGGTGCACGCCCTGTGCGCGGTGCTGCGCAGCCGGGGGCGGACGCTGGGCGTCGTGACGTTTCTCCGCGCCGGCGGACGAACCCGGTTCGAGCGGGCCGACGCGGCGTACGCGGAGGATGTGGCGGTGCGGATCGCGGCGGCCCTGGATCTGGCGGAGAGCCTGAAACGGGACCGCTGATCCGTCACCGCCCCCGGGCGGCCGAGCCCGGGCCCGGCCGCCTGCCGACGGCCGGTTCCCGTCGCTGCGGCTGTGATGGCCCGTCGGCGTCGGTCAGTGCTGGTAGTCGGTCAGTGCTGGTAGAAGATGCGGTCCCGGTACTCCTCGAACACGCGGGCGTTCCACTCGTGGCCGCCGTCGACGTTGCCGGAGCGCAGCAAGGGGGGTTCGATGCCGCGGGTCGCGAGGGTGGCCGCGGTGGTGGCCAGGACCGCCTGGAGGAGGGCGCTGGTGACGACCGTGGAGGCGGGGGCGAAGGGGGCGGGGATGGTGTCGAGGGTCAGCTCGGCGTCGCCGATGGAGATCTTCGAGTCGAGTACGACGTCGCAGTGGTCCTTGAGGAACGTGCCGGAGGAGTTCCGGGACGTGGTCTGGGCGGCGTACGCCACGGACGTCACGCCGATGACCCTGATGCCCCGTCGGCGGGCTTCGACGGCCATCTCGACGGGCAGGGCGTTGCGCCCGGAGAGGGAGATGATCACGAGGGTGTCGCCGGCGCGGAGGGGCGAGGTGTCGAGGACCGCGGTGGCCAGGCCGTCGACGCGTTCGAGACGGGAGCCGAGGGTGGCGGGCATCACGTCGACTCCGACGAGACCGGGCGCCGCGAGCAGGTTCATCAGGGCGAGGCCGCCCGCGCGGTAGACGAGGTCCTGCGCGGGAAGCGAGGAGTGCCCGGCGCCGAAGGCGAACAGGCGCCCCCCGGCGGCGACGGTGTCGGCGAGCAGCGTGCCGGCCGCCTCGATGGCCTCCGCCTCCTCGTCCCGGACCCGCTGCAGCAGGCCGATCGCGGCGTCGAAGAACTGCTCGGCCGGTGTGCCGTCGCTCATGCGGGTCCCTCCGGGACGGAACGGGGTCGGGGTCTGTGCCGCGGATCACCGTGCGGTCTGGACCACTGCCGTGTCAATACGGGGGGCGGGCGGGCGTAACCCAGTGGTTTCAACGGCGCGGCACGGTTGTCAGTGGTATGCGTCAGAATTGGATCCAGGGCCAGCGCACGCGCCGGGAAGCTGTTCGTGCTTCCGGCAATCTCATCGAGGGGCACGTATGTCCGGACTGATCGACACGACGGAGATGTATCTCCGCACCATCCTCGAGCTGGAAGAGGAAGGTGTGGTCCCCATGCGCGCCCGGATCGCGGAGCGGCTCGACCAGAGCGGCCCGACCGTCAGCCAGACGGTGGCCCGCATGGAGCGGGACGGCCTGGTCGCGGTGGCCGCCGACCGGCATCTGGAGCTGACGGACGAGGGCCGCCGGCTGGCCACGCGCGTGATGCGCAAGCACCGGCTGGCCGAGTGTCTGCTGGTCGATGTGATCGGCCTGGAGTGGGAGCAGGTGCACGCGGAGGCCTGCCGCTGGGAGCACGTGATGAGCGAGGCCGTGGAGCGGCGTGTGCTGGAGCTGCTGCGCCACCCGACCGAGTCGCCGTACGGGAACCCGATCCCGGGCCTGGAGGAGCTGGGCGAGAAGGACGGCGCGGACCCGTTCCTGGACGAGGGCATGGTCTCGCTGGCCGACCTGGACCCGGGGTCGGACGGCAAGACGGTGGTCGTGCGCCGGATCGGCGAGCCCATTCAGACGGACGCGCAGCTGATGTACACGCTGCGTCGCGCGGGTGTGCAGCCCGGTTCGGTGGTGAGCGTGACGGAGTCGGCGGGCGGTGTGCTGGTCGGCAGCGGCGGAGAGGCGGCCGAGCTGGAGGCGGACGTGGCCTCCCACGTGTTCGTCGCCAAGCGCTGACAGGGCAGGGACGGGGGCGGGGACGGGGGTCGGGGCGGGGTGCTGACGGGACGCGGCCGGGGGGCGCAGCAGGGGCCGGGCCGGGCGCTGCCAGGGCATGTTCCGGGAAGCGGGGAATCCGTCTTCGGGGATCGAAGATTCTGTGCGTCGAATCGCAGCGCTCGGACGTATTGCGTGCGAGGCTGTCGCGTGAGGCATATGACCGGAGGGGGCGGGAGGATGTGCCGCAGACGTGTGGATGGCCCCGGCGCCTTGCGGCGCCGGGGCCTGTCCTCCCCTGTGCTGACCCGGAGCCCCGAGCTCTCAGGGTCATTCCCCTCGGACCGGTTTCCCCGAGCGGTCCGCCTCCCGCTGAAGATCTCCCCTCGGTTGCGGCGATCATTCCTTGAGCGAGGTCACTCGAACGAGGGGTGTTCTCCGCAGAGGACGTATTCTCGAATACCCATTCGATAATCTGCGGGTGACGGGGGGTCCCTGTGGGTGACGGGGGACGCGGGATCTGCGCTTCTTCAGGAGTGAGTGCACGGCAAGGCTGGACGCTGAGCTAGGGGGGTGCCGGGACCATGGCGCGACGCATCGACGTGACCGGGGCGGGTGGCGTACGCCTCGCGGCCTGGGAGTTCGGGGACCCTCCCAAGACCGACCCCGCGAAAAGCGGTCCGGAGTCCCTGATTCCGCCACAGCTTCCGGCCCAGCTTCCGGCCCAGCTTCCGTCCCAGATTCCGGCCCAGATTCCGGCACAGTTCTCCGGGCAGCGCGTCGAGCACCCCGGGATCGAGAGTGTCCCCGGGGTCCTGTTACTGCACGGCCTGATGGGCCGCGCCTCGCACTGGGCCTCCACCGCCCGCTGGCTCTCCGAACGGCACCGCGCCGTCGCACTCGACCAGCGCGGCCACGGCCAGAGTGACAAGCCACCGCAGGCCTCCTTCACGCGTGAGGCGTATGTCGAGGACGCGGAGGCCGCCCTCGAACAGCTCGGCCTCGCCCCCACCATCCTCATCGGGCACGCCATGGGCGCCCTGACGGCCTGGCAGCTCGCCGCGAAACGCCCCGACCTGGTGCGCGGAGTGATCATCTGCGACATGCGGGCCTCCGCGCTCGGCGCGGCCTCCCAGCGGGAGTGGGCCGACTGGTTCAAGGCCTGGCCCGTCCCCTTCGCCACGCTGGCCGACGTGCGCAAGTGGTTCGGCGAGGACGACCCCTGGGTCGAGCGGCCCAACCCGGCGCGCGGGGAGTTCTACGCCGAGGTGATGCACGAGTGCGCCGACGGCTGGCGGCCCGTCTTCGACCCCGACCAGATGCTGAAGTCCCGCGAGACATGGGTGTACGACGCGCACTGGGAGGAGCTGGCGCAGGTCCAGTGCCCGACGCTGGTCGTACGGGGCCTCGACGGCGAGCTCGGGCGCGCGGAGGCCCAGGAGATGGTGCGGGTCCTGCCCCGGGGGGAGTACGCGGAGGTCGCGGACGCGGGGCATCTCGTGCACTACGACCAGCCGGAGGGGTGGCGCGTGGCGATCGAGCCGTTCCTCGACGCGGTGACGGTGTGAGGGGCCGTGCGGCTCAGCCGCTGCCCCTCACACCCTGCTCGCCGCTGCTGCCCCTCACCCCTTGCTCACCGCCGCCAGGATCTCCGGGAGCCGGGCCGCCGTGCGCGGGGCGGCCAGGCGCAGACCCGCCCAGGTGACCGCTGCCCCGTAGGCCGCGCCCGCCGGTAGCAGCACCCATCCCCACGCGTCGCCGCCCTGCGCCACGTGCACCAGGATCGTGGCGGCGATGACCGGGGAGGAGAGCAGGGCCGCCGAGACCATGCCGCCGAAGATGGAGATCCAGGCGAGCCAGGTCTGGCCGGGGGCCACGTTCTTGTGGCCCTCCTGCGGGATGGAGTACGGGAAGCGGGCCGACGTCCACGCGCCGGTCGCCAGCATCGCGCCGAGAAGCGCGAAGGAGAGGCCGAGCACCTCGGGCAGACGGGCCCACTCGCCGAGCATGGCCGTGGTCAGGACGGTCACAAAAGTGGCGTACGGCAGGGTGATCACCAGCAACGCCAGGGCCCGGCCGCGCAGTTCGACGTAGGCGTCGTGCCCGGAGGAGATGGTGGTGGCGACCATCCAGAACGCGGAGGTGTCCTGCCCGAACTGGTTGTACATCTGGATGCCGAGCATCCCGGCGGCGAAGCACGCGAAGTAGAGGGAGCCGGTGCCCTGGAGCGCGTTGAAGACGGGCACGATCAGACCGATGGCCAGCGAAGTCACCCATGCCGCCTTGGTCTTGGGGTCGCGCCGGACGTAGCGCAGACTGCGCTCCATGACGGTGCCGGTACGGCCGGCGGGCAGCAGCCGGCTCAGGCCGGAGGCGCCGCGCTCGCGGGTGGCGGTGTCACCGGCGGCCTGGAGGGTCGACCCGTCGGGCGAGGTCATCAGACGGGTCAGATGCCGCGACCATACGGCGATCAGGGCCCCCAAAGCCCCTACTGTCAAGGCCAGTTGGAGGGCGGCGATCCCGTACGAGCCCTCGCTCACCGAGTCCACCGCGCCGATCGCCGAAGCCGGCGGCACCCACTTCACCACGTCGCCCACCGGCTGCAACTGCTTCAGCCCGCTCGAACCAAGCCGCTGCGCACCGAAGTTGACCAGCTGCACGCCGATCGCGATGACGAGTCCGCTCAGCACCGCCAGATCGCGGCCCTTGCGGCTGGTCAGCAGCCGGAGGTTGGCGGCGGCGACGGCCCGCGCGAGGGCCACGCACACCAGCAGCGCGAGCAGGACGGCGACGACCGCGACGGCGTAGGCCGCACCGCCGTGCGCGACCGTGATCACCGAGCCGGTCAGCAGGAGCAGGGTGAACAGCGGGCCGATGCCCACGAGGGAGGCCGCCAGCAGGGCCCGTACCAGAGGACGGGGCCGCAGCGGCAGCATCACCAGACGCGTCGGGTCGAGGGTCTCGTCGCCGCTCGGGAAGAACAGCGGCATCACCGCCCAGCCCAGCGCCAGCACGGCCACCAGCAGCACGACCACGGACTCGGCGTGCGCGTGCCCGCGCAGCGCGACCAGCCCGAGCAGCTGCAAGGCACCGAAGAGCAGCGCGACGACGGCGGAGGCGACGTAGGCGGCCCGCCGTCCTCCCGACTGCCGCAGCCCGTTCCTGAGCAGCGAGAGCTTCAGCCGTACGACGACGGCGGTGAGCTCGGCGGCCGTCATCGGGCGCCGCCGCCCAGCCAGTCCAGGTTCGAACCGGCGTCCCGCCCGCCGGCACCGACGAGTTCGAGGAACGCCTTCTGCAGCGAGGGGGCATCGCCGCGGACCTCGGCGAGGGTGCCCTGGGCGCGGATGCGGCCGGCCGCCATCACGGCCACCCAGTCGCACAGGGACTCGACCAGCTCCATCACATGGGAGGAGAAGACGACGGTGGCGCCGGAGGCCGTGTACCGCTCCAGCACGCCCCTGATGATCTGCGCGGACACCGGGTCGACGCCCTCGAACGGCTCGTCCAGGAACAGCACTTCGGGGTTGTGCAGCAGGGCCGCCGCGAGCCCGATCTTCTTGCGCATACCGGTCGAGTAGTCCACGACGAGCTTGTGCCGGGCCCCGGCCAGGTCGAGCACGTCGAGGAGCTGGGTGGCCCGCCGTTCGACCTCACCACCGGGCAGCCCCCGCAGCCGCCCGCTGTAGACGAGCAGTTCCCGCCCGGTCAGCCGCTCGAACAGGCGCAGTCCCTCCGGGAGCACGCCGATCCGGGCCTTCACCTCGACGGGGTCGCGCCAGACGTCATGCCCGACGACCTCGACGGAACCCTGATCGGGGCGCAACAGCCCCGTGATCATGGAGAGGGTCGTGGTCTTACCGGCTCCGTTGGGCCCCACGAGCCCGATGAACTTCCCGGCGGGCAGTTCCAGATCGATCCCGGCAACGGCAACTTGCTGCCCGAACCGCTTCCAGAGACCCTGTGCGCGTACAGCGGCTGACGTCATGGATGAACCCTACGAGCAGGCGACGTCGTTGAGGGGTGCGGGACTGCGCCTGTATGCGGCTGCGCCGGGTGGGCGCACGTCACCTGTCCCGACCGCACGCGTAGGCGAGCGGCGAGATCAACTCCTCGCAGTCCGGCAGCCACCGATTCGCCGGGGTGGGCCGACACGCCCACTGCACGGCCCCACGCGACCCGAACCGCGTGGGCGGCGCGGCCACGTACGCCCCCTCGCCCAGCGCGGCCAGATTCAGCGACGACGGCGACCAACCCAGCTTGCGCACCAGGTCCGGCACCTTCGCCGCCGCACCCGGCAATACGAAGAAGTGCATCCGCCGGTCCGGCGTCAACGTCACGGGACCGAGCGTCAACTCCATGCGCTCCATACGGGCCAGCGCGAGGAACCCCGCGGTCTCGGGCACCTCGATCGCGTCGAAGGTGCGCCCGGTCGGCAGGAGGATCGAGGCCCCCGGCTGCTTCTGCCACATCCGGCGAGCCACCGTCGCACTCCCCGTGGCCTGCGTCGCCCAGTCCTCCCGCGCGGGGTGCGCCCCCGGCACATCGCAGGCCGCCTCGCCGCAGGAGCAGCGCTGCACGCCGTCGACGGCTTCCAGCCAGGTCCCGGGAAAGACGTCCCAGTGGCGCTCCTCGGCGTAGCGTACGGCGGTCTCCAGCAGCGACTCGCCGCGCTGCTTCGGAATCTGAGCGGCTTCGGTGCCCGCGATCGTCTCTTCCACGATGAACACAACTCCCGCACCCACCTGGAGTTACGGGCGTACCGCGCGCGGGGGAGGGGCATCGTTTCCGTTGCTGGGGCGCATGGATGCACGGGTGGGGGCGCAGAGGAGGAACCCCCGGCGGGAGCGGGTAGCCAGGTGTGGGGGCGGCGACAGCCTTTACCCCGGCAATCCGTGCAAGCCTCGCATTTTACGTATCTCTGCGGGGCATTGATCTCCAAGGCCGGATCTTTTCGCTTCAGGGGTTGTTCCCAGGGGGTACGCCATGGCCGCAAGGCCTCTTGTCGCGCGGCAGCCGAACGAACGGCTGCAGGCGCTCATCCAGGAGGCGGGGTGCTCGAACGCCGGGCTCGCCCGCCGGGTCAACATGTGCGGCGCCGAGCACGGCCTCGACCTGCGCTACGACAAGACGTCCGTGGCCCGTTGGCTGCGCGGACAGCAGCCGCGGGGCCGGGCGCCCGCGATCATCGCCGAGGCGCTGGGCCGCAAACTCGGCCGTACGGTCACGATCGACGAGATCGGCATGGCCAACGGCAAGAACCTCGCCTCCGGTGTCGGGCTCCAGTTCTCGCCGACGGTACTGGGAGCCATCGAGCAGGTGTGTGAGCTGTGGCGCAGTGACGTGGGCCGCCGGGACTTCCTGTCCGGCTCGTCCGTCGCCGCGTCCGCGCTGGTGGAGCCGAGCCGCGACTGGCTGATCTCGTCGCCGGACTCGCAGGTGGCGCGCTCGGCGGGGCCCCGGGTCGGACAGTCCGACGTGGCGGCCGTGCGGGCGATGACCCAGGCGCTCGTGGACCTCGATCACCAGTACGGCAGCGGGCATGTGCGCCCGGTCGTCGTGCACTACCTCAACAGTGTCGTCTCCGGGCTGCTGGCGGGGTCGTACCGGGAGGCCGTCGGCCGCGATCTGTTCGCCGCGGTCGCCCGACTCACCGAACTCGCCGGGTACATGGCGATCGACACCGGTCAACCGGGCCTGGCGCAGCGGTACTACATCCAGGCGCTACGGCTGGCCCAGGCGGCGGGAGACCGCGGATACGGCGGATATGTGCTGGCCGCCTCCATGAGCCATCTCGCCGCGCAGCTCGGAAACCCGCGTGAGATCGCCCAGTTGGCCCGGGCGGCGCAGGAGGGGGCGCGTGGGCGCGTGACCCCGCGCGCGGAGGCCATGTTCTACGCGGCGGAGGCGCGCGGGCACGCCCTGCTGGGTGACGCGCGGGCCGCCCAGGTCGCGTCCGGGCGGGCGGTGACCGCGCTGGAGTCGGCCGACGCGTCGTCCGGCGACGACCCGGCGTGGATCACGCACTTCGACGAGGCCTATCTCGCCGACGAGTTGGCGCACTGCCACCGGGACCTCGGCCAGGCCGAGGCGGCGGCGCGGCGGGCCGAGGAATCACTGGCCGGGCTCCCCGAGACGAAGGCGCGCAGGAGGGCGATCGGCTACGTCCTCCTCGCCACGGCGCAGGTCCAGCAGCGGGAGATCGAACAGGCCTGCCACACCGGCCTGAAGGCGGTCGAGCTGCTCGAGTCCGTGCGCTCCAACCGGGGCGCCGAGTACCTGGAGGACTTCCAGCAGCGGCTGGAGCCGTACCGGGAGGAGGCGGTGGTACGGGAGTTCGGGGCGCGGGTGGAGCTCCAGGCGGCCGCGTGAGGCCGGAGGTGGATATTCGGGGCGTGGTGTAGACCGCGTCTGTTACCGCCGTCACAGGTGAGGAGGTTGCGGACCGAGCGGCGTGGCACCTGGCTCGGGGGACCCGGTAGCGTGAACCGACGATTCACAAGGTCCCCCATTTGTAGGAGTCCCGGTGACGCAGAGTGGACAGGGCGAGGAGCCCTCGCAGCGCCAGGCGCGCGAAGGCATCGTGCTGCCCTCCGACGGCGGCGAACCGCTGCTGCCGGGAATGCTGGGCAGGCCGGGCGGCGCCCCGTACGCCGGCCCACAGCCGCCCGCCCCCTCCGCCCCGCAGCCCCCCGCCGCGGCGCCCCCGCAGGGCGGCCAGGCCTGGGGCACACCGTGGGGACCCGACCAGCCGCAGACCCCGGCCCAGACCTGGGACAGCCCGGCGACCCAGACCTGGGACACCCACTACCAGCCGCCGTCCACGGACCAGTGGGGCACACCGCCGGCCGACGCCGGTCACCCCGGCTCCCGGCCGCTGCCCCAGCAGAACCCGCCGTCGCTCCACGGCGGCCCCACGCAGTCGCTGCCGCCCGCGAACACCTACGGCGGCTCCCCCCTGCCCCCCGCCGTCGACGAAGGCGCCACCCAGTACATACCGCCCGTCCCCGCAGCGCCCGGCAGCGAGGGGGCGACGCAGTTCCTGCCGCCCGTTCCGGCGGCGCCCGGCCCCGAGGGGGCCACGCAGTACATCCCGCCCGTCCCGGCCGCCGGCAGTGAAGGGGCCACGCAGTACATCCCGCCGGTGGGGCCCGGCGCGCTGCCGCCCGAGGCCGCCCGGTTCGGCGCCGGGACCCTGCCTCCCGCCGCCCACCCCGACGCGCAGGCCACGCAGTACATCCCGCCCGTGACCGACCACCGGCAGCCGCCGGCCGAGTTCGACAGCCTGTTCCGCAGCGGCCCGGGCGCCGACGTCCCGGCCGGGGCCACCCAGCACCTGCCGCCCGTACAGCAGCAGCCGCCCTACGCCCAGCCCCAGCCGTCGTACGGGCAGCCGCAGCCGGCCTACGGGCAGCCCCAGCCCTCGTACGCCCAGCAGCCCCAGCCCTCGTACTTCCCGCCGGGGCGGGACGACGACGCGAACGGCGGCGGCCGCAACCGGTCCCGGGTGCCGCTCATCGCCGGGATCGGCATCGGCATCGTCGTGCTCGGTGTCGGGGCCGGTGCGCTGCTCGGCGGTGGCGGCGGGGGTGACGGCAAGGACCGGAACCAGCCCGTCTCGGCCACCGCACCCGCCACCGACGGCTCCTCCCAGGCTGCCGACGGGGCCGAGGCGCAGGCCGTCGCCCTGGACAAGCTGCTCGCCGACAGCGGCGACAGCCGGGCGTCCGTGATCAGCGCGGTCGGAAGCGTGAAGGGCTGCGACAACCTCGACGGCGCGGCCTCCGACCTGCGCGCCGCCGCCAAGCAGCGGGGCGATCTGGTGAACCGGCTGGCCGGCCTCAGCGTCGACAAGCTGCCCGACCACGCCGCCCTGACCGCCGCCCTCACCAAGGCCTGGCAGGCCTCCGCCGCCGCCGACAACCACTACGCGGCCTGGGCCGACCAGGTCGGCGGCAAGAAGGGCTGCAAGAAGGGCCAGGCCCGCATCACCGGCCAGACCAGGGCCGGCAACGCGGCGAGCGGCACCGCCAGCCAGCAGAAGGCCAAGGCGTCCCAGCTGTGGAACGCCATCGCGAAGACCTACGGCCTGACCCAGCGCCAGCCCACCCAGCTCTGAACGCGGCGGCGCGGACGGTCAGTCGACGTCCGCGCCCTGCAGGGGCCTCGTCACGTCCACGAACCCCTTGCGCGCCGCCACCAACTGCCCCTGGCGGACGACCTGGAGGGTCACGTCCGTGTTGACGATCCGGGTGAGCCCGATGACGGCGAGCGGGCCCTGGGAGTTCCAGCGCAGCGTCGGGGTGAGCCCGCCGGTGGTGATCCGCAGACCGCCGTCGAGGGCGTGCCGTATCGCGTCGGAGGTGACGTCCCCGCCGCCCAGCGACCGGACGACCTTGGTGAACACGGTGTAGGCGATCCAGGTCGTCTGTACGCCGACGTCGGCCGCGTCGATCCGGTTGTCGCCGAAGGCCTGCTCGCTGATCACCTTCTTCATCGGCGCCCAGCGCGGGTCACTGGCCGGCGGGTACCAGCCGGTGATGTACGAGCCCTCGTAGGGGCCCCGCGCCGCGCCGGACTCGTTGATCACGGTCTGGTCGACGCTGTCGAGGGTGGCGGCGGTCTTCACGGCGGGGAAATCGGTGCGGGCGCGCTGGAAGGAGTCCATGAAGGTGCTGGTGCGGTCGCCGAGCGTGGGGATCACGCAGCCCTTCTTCGCCGTGTCGCCGGTGGCGGTCCCCAGGGCCTTCTGCGAGGGCTGCGAGTACTCGGTGATGTCGTCCGCGGCACGCTGGTCGTCGGCGGCCGTGTGCCCGCCCGCCTTGAGACCGGCGTCCAGCATGGGCGGCAGTTCGTCGCCGGCGATGGTGTCGGGCCGTACCAGCGTCACAGGACCGCAGTCAGGGGCGAGTTCCTTGCCGAGACCGGCCAGCAGGGCGGGCTGGCCGCCGTTGACCGGGTAGGACAGCGGACTGGTGAACTCGGCGGCGGTGGCGCCGTAGCCGCCTATGTAGGGGATGCCGGCGGCCTCCAGATCGGGGAGGTAGGACTCGGCGTACTGGCTGTAGGAGCCGACGACCGCGACCGCGTTGTTGTTGACGGCCTCCCGGGCGCAGGTCGCGGCCGCCACGCTGTCGTTGTGGTCGTTGCAGGTCAGGACCTTGAGCTTGCGGCCGTTGAGACCGCCGTGGGCGTTGATGTAACGGGCGTAGGCCCGGGCGAAGGCGGGCATGCCGGGCTTGTTGGTGGCACTGGTGTCCTGCGGCGCCCAGGTCATGACGGTGATCGGGCCGTCCCCGGAGCCCCCCTGGGTACCCGGGATGACCCCGCAGCCGACGGCGAGCGACGCGCACAGGGCCAGGCCTGCCGCCGTGCGTATGGGGACTCTGGATGCTCCGGAGGCTCTGACAGGTCGGTTGGTGCGTGTGGGGTGGAAGGTGCTGCGGATGCGTCGCCGTCCAGTCATGCACACACACGCTTCCGGCACGTCACCAACCCATCAATGACCCTCGGTTATCGACCGGTGGCAGGGAGGTGAATTACAGGGGGTGGCGGGGCGCCTGGCCGGAAGAACGTACGATTGATGACCGTGCAAGGTTCGGACAGCTCTTCCCGTCGCGGTCGTCGCTCCTCCACCATGGGCGGTATGCCACTGAACGACATGCCGTGGTGGCGCTGGCGCAGCAATGTGCGCTCCGCGCTGCACATGCTCTCCGACCCGGTGTTCCAGCAGAACGTCTGGCTGGCCGGCGTCGACGGGTACGGGGACGTCACCGACGCCGTGTACCGCCTGGTCGAGGACACCTGGCTGGACAACTGGTCCGCCGAGAAGTACGTCGGCACGATCTTCCGGGACTCCCAGGAGGCGGCCCTCGTCGACACGGCCGTGCTACGGGTGCTGCGGATCATGCACCAGGTCGGCCCGGACGCGCCGGTCTCCACGTACCTCGCGAACGAGGGCTGGCCGGAGGCGGTGCGGGCGGCACGGGAGGCGCATGTCCGGATGGCGATGGCCGACGGCGAGGACCCGGACACCCCGCCGCGCACGCTGGAGCTCCTGCGGATCATGACGCGCTCGGCCTAGTGGCCGAGCGGTCCGCGTGGCGGACGCGGGTTCGGGCGGGGCCCCCGCTTATGGGACCCTGTCCTGCATGAACGAGCAGTCCACCCGAGCCTCGGCGACCCCCGCCGACCAGTACGTCCTCACCCTTTCCTGCCCCGACAAGCAGGGCATCGTGCACGCCGTGTCGAGCTACCTCTTCATGACCGGCTGCAACATCGAGGACAGTCAGCAGTTCGGCGACCACGACACGGGTCTGTTCTTCATGCGCGTCCACTTCTCGGCCGAGCCGCCGGTGACGGTGGACAAGCTGCGCGCGAGCTTCACGGCGATCGGTGACTCCTTCCACATGGACTGGCAGATCAACCGGGCCGACGAGAAGATGCGGATCGTCCTGATGGTCAGCAAGTTCGGGCACTGCCTGAACGACCTTCTCTTCCGCGCCCGTATCGGCGCCCTGCCGGTCGAGATCGCCGCCGTGGTGTCCAACCACACCGACTTCGCCGAGCTGGTGGGCTCCTACGACATTCCCTTCCACCACATTCCGGTGACGAAGGAGACGAAGGCCGACGCGGAGGCGCGGATCCTGGAGATCGTCCGCGAGAACGACGTCGAGCTGGTCGTGCTGGCCCGCTATATGCAGGTCCTCTCCGACGACCTCTGCAAGCAGCTCAGCGGCCGGATCATCAACATCCACCACTCCTTCCTGCCGAGCTTCAAGGGCGCGAAGCCTTATCACCAGGCGCATGCGCGGGGTGTGAAGCTGATCGGGGCGACGGCGCACTATGTCACCGCCGACCTCGACGAGGGGCCGATCATCGAGCAGGAGGTCGAGCGGGTCGGGCATGACGTCACACCGGATCAGCTGGTCGCGGTCGGGCGTGACGTGGAGTGCCAGGCGTTGGCGCGGGCCGTGAAGTGGCATGCGGAGCGGAGGATTCTGCTGAACGGCCGGCGGACGGTGGTGTTCGCCTAGGAGCTCGGGCGGTTCTGCCGAGTGGGGGCCGCGGGTGGTTCGTGGTTGCTCGCGCAGTTCCCCGCGCCCCTGAAAACACCTGCGGTGGACGTACCTCAGGGGCACGGGGCTGTATCAACCCCTGTATCCGGGGCCTTACATCCGGCTCAACGACGCCGCCGCGAACAGTACGTCCCTGATCGCCTCGTGGTCGCCGACCTGTCCCGCCGCCGCCTCCTCCGGAGGAACATGTCCCGCGGCCAGCCTGCAGAACTCCACGCCGTCCAGCGCGACATGGGCCACCTCGTGCTCCGCGGAGCCGACCGCCGCCGGTGAGTCCAGCGGGATCAGCCACTCGCCGCCGCCCAAGCCCTCGATCTCCAGCCGCAGGCTGCGGCCGGGCTCCCCGGCCACCCCGAGATGCCGGCCCCTCGCCGGTGACGCCAGTCCCCGCTGGCGGCGGCCCGCCAGTGCCGTCGGCAGCATACGGGTGGCGAGGTCGATCATGCTGTTCAGATGCCGGGGCGCGGGCGGCTCGTACGGATAGTCCACCGCCTCCGCGATGTCCTCCGCGTGGATCCAGCACTCGAAGGCCCGGTCCAGCATCGCGTCGTGCAGCGGCAGTTCGAAGGAGCCGTAGGAGACCGCCGGGCGCGCCGATCCCGAGCCCGAGCCGCCGGTGAAGGACACCGTGCGGACGAGGTCGTGGGTCTGCTCGCGCCACGGCGCCCGTACGCCGCGTGTCGGCGGGAAGCGCGAGGCGCTCCAGTACGTCTCGGTGCGGGACGACGGGTCGGGGCTGTCCGCCGCCGTGTCGCCCAGCGGGTCGTCGAGGCCGAGGGCGATCGCGACCAGCCCGTCGACGGACAGCAGGTGGGCGATGACACCGGCGACCGTCGTACGGCGGTTCGTCGGGCTCTCGTCCTCGAACCACCGCAGCCGCACGGGCGCGTGCCACTCGGCGTCCCCTATGTCCTGCAGCAGGGCGTCCAGCCGGGCGGTCTCCGCGTCGTACGGGGTCGCCCACCGCGGCACCGGGATGCGCGGCGGGCGCCGGTGGAGGCAGCCCTCCAGGACGCGGGTGCGCAGCGCCGGGTCGAGGTCGAGGCTCTCCGGCGGACGCAGCAGCCCCACCGCGTCGCGCAGCCGCAGTGCCTCGTCGGCGCAGGTGCCGCAGCCGCCGAGGTGTTCCTCCACGGCCGCGGACTCCTCCGACGAGCAGGCGGACAGCGCCCACGCCCCGAGCAGTGACTTCAGTACGTGGTGCTCCAGGACGAGCGGGGCGGGCGCGGACGGGAGGGCGGTCGCCGGCACCGGCGGTTCTCCCGGATCCTCCAGGACCGGCAGCGGCCGGCCGCCGTCCTCCAGGGAGGCGCGGGGCATGGGGATACGGGGCGAGTGCCCGAGACCCCGGCCGTCGTCACCGTCACTGCCGTGGCCGCGCCGCTGTTCCACCGCCTCGCTCTTCTCGTCCGGTCCGTCCTTCTCCTCGGGGTCGTTCGGGTCCTCCCTGCCCTCGTGCTCGTCGTAGGGCTCGAATTCGCTCACGCCGCACCCCCGTAGCCGGGCGGTGCCCCGGGCGCGCCGGTGTCGTGGGCGGTGGACAGGAGCTGGAGGCCCAGGCGCAGGCGGCGGCGGGCCTCGTCCTCGGTGACGCCGAGGTCGGCGGCGGTCTGGCGGTAGTCGCGGCGCTGGAAGTAGGCCAGCTCCAGGGCGGCGCGCAGCGGGGAGGGCATGGAGGTGACGATGTAGTCGGCGCGGGCGGCGACCGAGGCGCGGCGCACCCTGCTCTCCAGCTCCTCCGTGGAGTCGCCCTGGGCGAGGGCGGCGGTCTCGGTGACGCGCAGCCGCTGCACGGCGAGCCGGTGGGTCAGCGTGGCGACCCAGGAACGCAGGGGGCCCTGTTTGGGGTCGTAGGTCTCGGGGTGCTCCCAGACGTGGGCGAAGACATCGCGGGTGATGCCGTCGGCGGCGCGCTCGTCGCCCAGGACGCGGTGGGCCAGGCCGTGCACGAGTGAGGCGAAGCGGTCGTAGAGCTCGCCGAGGGCGGCCGCCTCGCCGCGGGCCAGGCGCTGCTGCATCCTGCGGTCCCAGCGAGGTGGTGCGTCCTTCTTCGCCATGCGGCCCCCCTCACCCCTGTTCCGTTGCTGTGACCAGCGTGCGCCCACCGTCATCTCGAATGTAGTCGGCACGTCTGACAGCGCACGCCCCTTTGTTGCAATGTGCGCTCCCCGAGGAGCCGCTGGTGATAATGGACCTTCGCCTACCCGGTTCAGATTTGATCGAACAGGATCGAAGGCGACTAAAACAAGCCTCTTCCGACCGTTTTCCGTTTCTGGCGCAGTGTTTCAGGGAACGGCCGCTGGGCAGCCGCGCTGCAAGGAAGCGTAGGGACGACTTCCGGTTGCGGGGATTCCGGCGAGCGAGGGGCATGGTGGTGGCGTTCAAGGTGATCTGTGTCGATCAGGGCGAATGGGCCGTGCTCGAAGTGTCGGGAGAACTGGATCTGATGACCTCCCCGACGCTCAGGCAACGCGTCCACGACGTGGTGGCCGAGGGCCGTCACAGTGTCGTCCTCGACCTCTCCGAGGTCTTCTTCTGCGACTCCAGCGGGGTCGGTGTGCTCATCGCCGCCCGCCGGCTGATCCGCTCCTGCCAGGGCAGCCTGCGGCTGATACTCCCGGCCCGGGGCGCCGTCGACGGCTCCCACGTCAACCGTGTGCTCGGCGCCCTCGGCGTCAGGCGGCTGTTCGACGTGTACCCCTGTCTGGAGGAGGCCGTCACGGAGGACGCCGGGCCGCTGTCGGCGTAGCCGGCCCGGACGGCCCGGGGGCCTCTGCCACACTGTTGTCCCGAAATTCCCCCGGTCTTGGCACAAGGGTCACTTTCCCGTGCCCGCGAAGCCCGCCGCGTCGTAGGCTCCGAACAGAGACACCCCGACGTGATGTAAGGCGGCGCGAAAGACATGGTCAGCAGCGAGTACGAGCGCAGGATCGCCGCCCGGTTCGCCACCTTCGACCAGGACGGCAACGGATACATCGACCGCGGGGACTTCAGCACCGCCGCCAAGGCGCTGCTCGCCGAGTTCGCCGTGGCGGCCCGCTCCGACCAGGGGCAGGCGCTGTACGCCGGTGCCGAGGCCTTCTGGCAGGGCATGGCCGGGATCGCGGACCGGGACGGCGACCAGCGCATCACGCGCGAGGAGTTCGTCACCGGCGCGGTCAAGCGGCTGCGCGACAACCCCGAGCGGTTCGCCGAGATCGCCCGCCCCTTCCTGCACGCCGCCCTCGACCTCGCCGACACCGAGGGCCGGGGAACGGCCGCCGTCGCCGACACCGCGCGCGTGCTGCGCGTCCTGGGAGTCCCGGACGACCTCGCCCGGACGGCCGCCGCCTCCCTCGACACCGACGGCGACGGCCGGGTCGGCGAGGCGGAGATCGTGCCGGCCTTCGCCCGCTACTTCACGGTCCCTGAGTAGCGGTCCCCGCGGCCGCGGTCCCCGAGTACCGCTCCCGCAGCTTGTACTTGAGCACCTTCCGCAGCGTCTCGTTGCGCGGAAGGGCGTCCACCACCTCCAGCTGCTCCGGCAGCTTGTGCACGGACAGCCCTTCCGCCCGCAGGTAGGCGGTCAGCGCATCGAGGGTCAACTCCCCGGCGAACGCCCCGGCGAACCCGTCGGCGCCCGAGTCCGGTTCGACGACCGCGCACACCCGCTCGCCCCGCTCGGCGTCCGGCAGTCCGATCACGGCCACATCGCCCACGGCCGGATGCGCGGCCAGCAGATCCTCTATCTCCTTCGCCGAGATGTTCTCCCCCTTGCGGATGATCACGTCCTTGAGCCGCCCGGTGAGCACGAGATGCCCGCTGTCCTTGACGAACCCCAGGTCCCCGGTGCGCAGGAACCCCTCCTCGTCGAAGGCCTCGGCGGTCTGCGCCGGGTCCAGGTACCCCTGGCACACGGCCTCCCCGCGCAACCGCACCTCCCCGCCCACGATCCGTATCTCCATCCCCTCCGGCGGCCGTCCCTCGGTCGTCGCGAGGTTCTCCACGGTGTCGTCCGGCGACCCCATGGTGATCATCGGCACCTCGGTCATGCCGTACCCGTGCGTCAGCTGCACCCCCATCTCCCGTACGACGGAGTGGTACACCTCCGGCGGCTTCGGCGCCCCACCGCCGGCGAGGAGCCGTAGCGAGGGAATGACCTTCCTCCCGGGCTGCTTGCGCTGTTCGGCCAGGAACATCGAGTAGAACGCCGTCGACCCGCCCGCCACCGTCACCCCGTGTCTGCGGTACCCCTCCAGCGCGTCCGGCAGCGCGAACTGCTCGAACATCACCGCCGGGAAGCCGTAGAGCAGGAGCATCACGGTGTAGTCCGGTCCCGCGATGTGGGCGTACGGGAACGCCATCGACCCCACGTCCGAGGCCGACAGGCGCAGCGCGTGCGCGAGGCACGAACCGCCCGCGATCAGCGAACGGTCGGTGTGCAGAACGCCCTTGGGGTCGGAGGTGGTGCCCGAGGTCCAGTAGATCCAGCGGACGGAGGTGCCCTCGGCGGGCGGGGCGGGCAGGAGCGCCGGATCCCCGTCGGGAAGGCCGTCGTACGCCTCGAAGACGCCCTTGGCGCCGAGCCGGCGCGCCATCTCCGTGTGGTCGAAGCCGCGCCAGGTCCCGGGCACCGCGAAGAACTCCGCCTTCGACTCCCGCAGGGCGAAGCCGACTTCGCGGTCCCGGTAGAACGGGATGACCGGTGTCTGTACGGCGCCCAGGCGGGCCAGCGCGAAGGAGAGCACGGCCGTCTCGATACGGGTGGGCAGCTGCCAGGCGACCACGGTGCCGGGGCGTACGCCCATGTCGTACAGGCCGGCCGCGACGCGCTCGGCACGCGCGCGCAGCTCGCCGAAGCTCAGGCAGCGGTCGTCCTGGAGGAGGACCGGGCGGTCGGGGGTGAGGTCGGCGCGGCGGACGACCAGGTCCCACAGGGTGCGGGCGGAGCTCAGGGAGTACGGGGTCTCGGTCACGGTTGCCCCCTGCTTGGCTGACGACTCGTCAGGTGACATGCTATCTGACGACCCATCAGATAGTGCCCTGTCAGGAGAACATCGTCCGGCGGAGGGGACCAGCACCATGGACAGCGAACTGCCCCGCATCATCAGCGTCGACGACCATGTGATCGAGCCCGCGCACCTCTTCGACACCTGGCTGCCGGAGAAGTACCGCGACCGCGGTCCGCAGGCCCTCACCGCCGGCATCGGCGAACTCGCCTACGTCGGCGGCAAGTACCAGATCACGATGGACCCGGAGGGCCCGCCGACCGACTGGTGGATCTACGAGGACCTGAAGTTCCCGTACAAACGCAACATCGCCGCCGTCGGCTTCGACCGCGACGAGATGACCCTGGAGGGCATCACCAGGGAGCAGATGCGGCGCGGGTGCTGGGACCCCAAGGCGCGTCTGGAGGACATGGACCTCAACCACGTCGAGGCGTCCCTCTGCTTCCCCTCCTTCCCGCGGTTCTGCGGCCAGACCTTCGCCGAGGCGCACGACAAGGAGGTCGCCCACGCGTGCGTGCGCGCCTACAACGACTGGATGGTCGAGGAGTGGTGCGGGGACAGCGGCGGCCGGCTGATTCCGCTGTGCCTCATCCCGCTGTGGGACGTGGAGCTGGCCGTCGCGGAGATCCGCCGGAACGCGGCACGCGGCGTGAAGGCGGTGACCTTCTCCGAGATCCCCACCTACCTGGGGCTGCCGTCCATCCACTCCGGCTACTGGGACCCGTTCTTCGCGATCTGCCAGGAGACCGGGACCGTCATCAACATGCACATCGGGTCGTCGAGCCAGATGCCGGCCGCCTCACCCGACGCGCCCCCCGCCGTCCAGGCCTCCCTCAGCTTCAACAACGCCATGGCCTCGATGATGGACTTCCTCTTCAGCGGGGTGCTCGTGAAGTTCCCCCGGCTCAAACTCGCCTACTCCGAGGGGCAGATGGGCTGGATCCCCTACGCCCTGGAACGCGCCGACGACGTCTGGGAGGAGCACCGCGCCTGGGGCGGTGTGCGCGACCTGGTCCCGGAACCGCCGTCCACGTACTACTACCGGCAGATGTTCTGCTGCTTCTTCCGCGACAAGCACGGCGTCGCCTCCCTGGACGTGGTCGGCCGCGACAACGCCACCTTCGAGACGGACTACCCGCACGTCGACTCGACCTTCCCGCACACCAAGGAGATCGCCCTCGACCATGTGAAGGGCCTCGACGACGAGACGGTCTACAAACTGATGCGGGGCAACGCGATCCGCATGCTCGATCTGGACCTGGACCGCTAGTGGACCTGTCGTACACGCCCGAGGAGGAGGAGTTCCGGGCGCGGCTGAGGGAGTGGCTCGGCAAGGCGCTGCCCACCCTGCCGCCCAAGCCCTCACCGGACGACTGGCCGGGCCGCCGGGCCTACGACCTCGGATGGCAGCGGACGCTGTACGACGCCGGATACGCCGACGTCCACTGGGGCTCCTCCCCGACGATCCGGCTGATCTTCCTGGAGGAGACCGAGAAGGCCGGCGCGCCCTATGTCGGCGCCGGCTTCGTCGGCCTGCTGCACGCCGGGCCGACGATCGCGGCGGAGGGCACCGCCGAGCAGCGGGAGCGGTGGCTGCCGCCGATCCTGCGCGGCGAGGAGGTGTGGTGCCAGGGGTTCAGCGAACCGGACGCGGGCTCCGACCTGGCGTCGCTGCGCACGCGCGCGCGGAGGGACGGTGACGACTATGTGGTCACCGGCTCCAAGATCTGGACCTCGCACGCCGAAGTCGCCGACTGGTGCGAGCTGTTGGTGCGAACGGACCCCGACGCGCCCAAGCACCGCGGCATCACCTGGCTCGCGATGCCCATGGACGCCCCGGGGATCACCGTACGACCGCTCAGGACCCTCGCCGGGTCCGACGAGTTCGCCGAGGTGTTCCTCGACGAGGTGCGGGTGCCGGTCGCCAACCGGATCGGGGACGAGAACGACGGCTGGCGCGTGACGATGGTGACGCTGTCCTTCGAGCGCGGTACGGCGTTCGTGGGGGAGGTGGTCGCATGCCGGCGCGTGCTGGGCGAACTGGCCGTCGAGGCGCGGCGGAACGGGCGCTGGGGCGATCCGGTGCTGAGGCGGCGGCTGGGGCGCCTGAACGCGGAGTTCCGGGCTCTGTGGCGGCTCACTCAGTGGAACGTGAGTGAGGCGGAGGGGGGTTCGGGGGTTCCCGGGGTGGGGGGTTCGGTCTTCAAGCTGAGGTATTCGCACGCGCGGCAGGAGCTGTTCGACGCGGCGGCGGAGGTCCTGGGGGCGGGGGCGCTGGATCTGGACGCGCCCTGGGTGGTCGACCGGTTGTCGTCGTTGTCGTACACCATCGCGGCGGGGACCTCGCAGATCCAGCAGAACATCGTGGCCGAGCGGATTCTCGGGCTGCCGAAGGGGAGGTGAGGCGGTGCGCCTCCAACTGACCGAGGATCAGCGGGCCTTGCGAGCCGCGATGCGGGATGTGCTCGGACGGTGGTCCGACGCGGGGCGGCCCGGCGATGCGGGGTTCCGTCTCGACAGGTCCTTGTGGCGGGCGCTCGGTGAGCTCGGGGTTTTCTCCCTGCGCTTGCCGGAGGCGGCAGGAGGAGCCGGACTCGGGCTGCCCGAAACCGTGTTGGTGTTCGAGGAGGCCGGTCGGGCGCTGCTCCCCGGCCCCCTCGTGGCCACCCACCTCGCGGCCGGAGAGGTGCCCGGTGCCGCCGACGGGGACGTCGTCGTGGCCGCCGCCGACGGGCGGATCGTGGAGTGGCTGGAGGAGGCGGATGTGGTGCGGCCGGGTGCCGAGGGGGCCGTGGCGATCAAGTCGGTGGACCCGCTCACGCCCCTGCACCGGGTTCCCGCGCCGGCCCCGGCCGACCCGGTCGCCGTCCTCCTCACCGCCGCCGAGCAACTCGGGACCGCCACGCGCGCCTGCGAACTGGCGGTGCAACACGCCCGGACGCGCGAGCAGTTCGGGCAGCCGATCGGGGGGTTCCAGGCGGTCAAGCACCTGTGTGCGCAGATGCTGGTGCGGGTGGAGGTCGCGCGCGCAGCGGTCTACGCGGCCGCCGTCACGGAGGACCGGACCGACATCGCCGCGGCCCGGCTGCTCGCGGACGAGGCCGCGATCCGGGGTGGGCGCGACTGTCTTCAGGTGCACGGCGGTATGGGCTTCACCTGGGAGTCCGAGGTGCATCTGCTGCTGAAGCGGGCCTGGGTGCGGGCACAGCGCGGCGGGGGCGGTACGGAGAGTGAGGAGCTGCTCGCGGCGGATCTGGTGGCGTGAGCCCGGTGGGCCTGCGCTTTCCCGGAAGACGCCCTCACGGATGTCGACGATCGTGGCATACGGGAATCACGGAGCGTTGATATCGGGTTGTGTCCTGCGCGTGACCCGTCACGTCCCGGAGTCGGTGGCGGGCTCCGGTACCTTCTGTGGGATGCGAGTGGTTGGGAGCGTGAGCCATGCCGGTGTTGCCCCCGCGGCAGCCCCGCTTCCGGCCTGTTCGACTCCTCGCGGTGAGCGTCGCACAGTATGCCGCACGGGTACTCCTTCGCGCTGGAATATGCCCGAAGCGCTTGTTGGGGTGACTGTACGTCAACCATGCTGTCTCTCAAGGGATTCACGTTCCGTGACCCCTGCCCTGGGCTCTGCCCTGGCTGTTGTTCTGGCCATGCAGAAAATGGCTACGATCGTGGCCCTCGCACAGGCGCCTCTCCCGAGGCTCATGTGGCACGAGGTCATGTGTCCGCCGGTTCGGATGGTGTGAGCGGTGCAGGTGCTTCAAGTGCAGCTGGAGATCCGGCCCGACCCCACAGAGGTGGGTCGAGCCCGGAGGTGGGCCCGGTCGCGCCTCGCCGGGTCCGGGATAGCTCCTGACGAGCCGCTCGCCGAGACGCTGATCCTGCTCGTCTCCGAACTCGTCACCAACGCCGTGGTGCACACCGGGCGTCCGGCCGTGCTGCGACTCTCCCTGCCCGAGGGGATGACCGACGCGGCCACCGTCCGCCTGGAGGTCGCCGACAGCAGCGACCGCGCGCCCGTGCCCCGGTGCGCGGACGGCGACGCGACCGGCGGGCGGGGTCTCGCCCTCGTCGACGGTCTCGCCGACCGCTGGGGCTGGAGCCCCGAGGGCGCGGGCAAGCGCATCTGGTGCGAACTCGACCGGTGTACGCGGCCCCGCGAGGCCGCGGCGGTCTGTCCGGTCGGCTTGGCGGCCTACGAGGGGCTGGCGTTCGAGAGGGTGTGACGGCGGAGCCGGCCGGGCCGCGGTGTGGCGGCGGTTCCGGTGAATCTGCCGGCTTCTGCGACTGTGCCCCGGGTGTGACGACAGTTGCGCCGGGGTGTGCTTCTGTGCGCGCCCATGGCAAATGGGGCGTATGTGATAAATCTCCTGGCTGGTGTTGACGTGCGGTGACCGCCTGAACACGCTTGTGGTCTGCGATTCGCTGCGAGGGGACGACGAGGGGTTCGGTGACGGAGACCTCGACGAGTGTGGGTCGTGGTTCGGCGTCAGCTCTTTCAGGGCCAGGAGGAGCTGATGGGGGAGGTACGCCGGGGTCGGATGGCGGCGCGTAAAGCCGTGCTCGAGGCGGTTGGGGAAGCCGCGCCGCCAGACGACGCTGTTCAGGGAACCCGGACGACGCTCTTCAGAGAACGGCGACGGGGGCCACCGGAGTTCCCGTCCCGCCGACGAAGGGCTCGGGCATCGCGGACAGCAGGAAAGCGTACCGACCGGTTTCTCCACAGGCTGTGGACAACTCTTCGAGATTCCAGTTCTGCCCCTGCAGCATCCCCATCTCCACCAGGTCGAGCGCGTGCACCGGCAGCCACAGATCCTCGATCTCGGGCGGGAATATCTCAAACGTGAGCGTGTCATTGGCCACGGCGGCCACATCGCGCGCGTGGAACCACTCCGGCGTGCGGACCGAGAGACCGGGCGACGGATAGCCGTACCCCTCCCGGTCCCCGGCGAGATACACCTGGATCTGTCCCGTCCGTACGAGCACCACGTCGCCGGCGCGCACCCGCGTACCGGCGAGATCCTCGGCCGCCTCCAGGTCCTCCGGGGTGACCGCGTACGAGCCGTCGAGCCGGTCCTTGTGCAGCGCTCGGGCGACATCCAGCAGCACCCCGCGCGAGACGATGTGCCGCGCCTTGTCGATGCCGCTGAACTCGGCGCCGCCGTGCGGGGTGATGGTGGTGGCCGGACGGCCGTTGTAGAGCCTGGCCGAGTGCGAGACATGGGGGAGGGCGTCCCAGTGGGTGGCGGCCTGCAGGCCCATGGTCACGGCGTCGTCGCTGCACGCCACACCGCCCGGACCGAACAGCTCCTGGTTGATCTGCACCATGGCGTGCAGCGGGTTGACCCGGCCCGGGATCATCCCGGACTGCACACCGTCCTGCTTGAGGGGGAGGGCGAGCGGGACGCGGCGGCCGGTGCGGACGGTCGCCGCCGCCTCGCGGACCACCTCGTCGGTGATCAGGTTGAGGGTGCCGATCTCGTCGTCGGCGCCCCAACGCCCCCAGTTGTTGACGCGCTTGGCGATCTCGTGGAACGCCGGATGAAGCGTCGGCGGTGACGTCGGCAGTGACATCGGCTCTCCCCGGGGCTTGTCTCCAGGTATCTGACGGGCCATAAAATCTAACGGTCCGTCAGAAACCGCGGGAAGGGGCCGGCGTGGGGAACTTCTTGGCAGGCAAGGTCATTGCCGTGACGGGGGCGGGCAGGGGTATCGGCCGGGCGGTCGCCCTGGGCGCGGCGGCCGAGGGGGCGAAGGTCGTCGTCAACGACTTCGGGGTGTCGGTCGACGGATCGTCGCCCACCAGCGAGGTCGCCGAAGGGGTCGTCAAGGAGATCGAGGCGGCGGGCGGGGAAGCCGTCGCGGTCGCCGACGACGTGTCCACGATGGCGGGCGGACAGCGGATCGTCGACGTCGCGGTGTCGTCGTACGGGCGGCTCGACGGTGTGGTCTGCGTCGCCGGGATCCTGCGGGAGCGGATGCTGTTCAACATGTCCGAGGAGGAGTGGGACCCGGTCGTCGCCACCCATCTGAAGGGCACGTTCACCGTCTTCCGGGCCGCGTCCGCCGTGATGCGGCGGCAGCGGGCCGGCACCCTCATCGGGTTCACCAGCGGGAACCACCAGGGGTCCGTCTCGCAGGCCAACTACAGCGCGGCCAAGGGCGGGATCATCTCGCTGGTGCGCAGCGCGGCGCTGGGCCTGAACAAGTACGGGGTGACCGCCAACGCCGTGGCGCCGGTCGCCCGTACGCGGATGTCGGCCAACGTGCCCATGGAGCTGGCGGAGATCGGGGAGCCGGAGGACGTGGCGGCCCTGGTGGTGTACCTGCTGTCCGACAGGGCTCGGGAGCAGGGGATCACCGGGCAGGTGTACACCGTCGCCGGGCCCAAGCTGGCGGTGTGGGCACAGCCGCGGGAGCTGCGCTCGGCCTATGCGGAGGGTTCCTGGACGCCGGAGCGGATCGCGGAGTTCCTGCCGGGGTCGGTGGGGATGGATCCGATGCCGATGCTCGAGCGGTTGGCGGCGATGGAGAGGGCGGCGCGGGCCGGGGAGCGGCCGAACGCCCGATAGCTCGGTTCGGTGTGGATTGTGGTGGGGCGGCGGGCGGCGGGCGGTCGCCGGTTGATGGGGGCCTGTCGCACCTACGCGGCGGGAGGTCGCGTCCACGCGGCGGAGGTCGCGCCCACGCGGCGGAGCCGCAGATCGGCACAGCCCCGCGCCCCTGGGTGGGGCGAGGCAACCGGTGCTCGGAGGAGATGGCAGTGGACTTTGGGTTCAGCGCTGAAGACGAGGCATTCCGGGCGGAGGCTCGGGCCTGGTTGTCCGAGCACCTCGATTCCGGAATGGACCGGCGCACTTGGGAACGTACTCTCGGCAAAGCCGGCTGGATCGGACTGGGGTGGTCCGAAGGCGGTTATGGGAACCGCCGTGCCACGCTCACTCAACAGGTCGCCTGGGCCGAGGAGTACGCGCGGGCGGGGGCCCCGCCACGGTCCGGCCACATCGGGGAGAACCTGCTGGCGCCGACCGTTCTCGCACATGGGACCGAGGAGCAGAGGGCGCGGTTCCTGCCGCCGATCACCGCCGGGGACGAGCTGTGGTGCCAGGGGTACAGCGAACCCGGCGCCGGCTCCGATCTCGCCGCCGTGCGTACCGCGGCGGTGCGGGAGGGGTCGTACTACCGGATCACCGGGCAGAAGATCTGGACCTCGCTGGCCCATGAAGCCGACTGGTGCTTCGTGCTCGCCCGCACCGACCCGGACTCCAGCCGGCACCACGGACTGACCTTTCTCCTCGTGCCGATGGACCAGCCGGGGTGTGTCGATGTGCGGCCGATCCGGCAGATGACCGGGACCAGCGACTTCAACGAGGTGTTCTTCGACGGGGCACGCGCGCGCGTGGAGCATGTCGTCGGCGGTGCGGGCGCGGGCTGGCAGGTCGCGATGAGTCTGCTGGGGTTCGAACGGGGCGTTTCGACACTGGCCCAACAGATCGGGTTCGCGCAGGAGTTGGAGCGTGTGGTGCGGGCCGCCGTGGAGTCGGGCGCTGTCGGTGACCCCGTCGTACGGGAGCGGCTGGTGCGGCAGTGGGCCGAGTTGCGTGTCATGCGGTGGAACGCCCTTCGGACGCTGGGGGGTTCGGGCGACGCGGGGGCCCCGAGCGCGGC